>JACCDY011479834.1_pt1 | contig 10669 bp, 25 predicted proteins | sample 7446391 | NCBI WGS metagenome assembly JACCDY01 (sample SAMN15323451, study PRJNA562643) | freshwater metagenome | isolation source: river surface water | place: USA:Blue River Watershed | collected 2017-08-18
CTTTGTTATAAAAAATTAAATTGGTTTGAAAAGCTACTCAAAAAGTTGGGAGTTAATATTACTGATAAAGAATATGATCTTGTATATTCTTCTCGTAGAGTAATTAAAAGTTCTGATATTAGGGGAGATAGTTCGGTACATTTCTATACGTCTGATGTATGGGGGGATGCTGCAAGGCTTCTAGAACCTCTTCTTGAACCGGGAATCACTCTTTACCTTGAAATTGTTGGATATGTCAAAGAAGGCGGGTATATTCAACAGAATTACGACTATGGTTGTCCCCCAGGTAAGTTTGATGTTTATGTCTATCGTGTAACTCATACTGATCCAAATGGAAAAGTATTTGAATATTCTCCAGCACAAGTAGATGAATATTGTCTAAGGAATGGTATTAAACCTGTTGAAACTCTTTATTATGGGAAAGCTAAAGATCTTTTTGATATTTCTACCAAAGAGCATTGGCATCAAAACTTCCTTAAAAAGATGATTGAAACTTATCTTGAGAAGAATTGTACAATATGTAAGAACAAAGTACCTGATGAGGGAGTTGTTATTAGGAGAGATGTTCCTAATCAAATTGATGTTTACAAATTAAAATCATTTAAATTCCTTCAAATGGAAAGTGTTCAACTTGATGATGAAAATTTTGTAGATATGGAGTCTCAAGATGCCTAAAGCAATAATTTTATGTGGGGTTCCTACTTCAGGTAAATCAACCTGGGTTAATTTTAACCCAGGTTACACTCTTATATCTTCTGATGATATTATAGAAACCTATGCTAAATTAAGAAAATCTTCTTATAATGAGGTATTTGACGATTTTATTGACTCTGCTATTAAAATAATGCTAGAGCATCTTAAATGTTCAGTTAATGAAAATAAAAATATTATTTGCGATCAAACCCATTTAACTATAAAATCAAGAAAAAGAAAATTAAGATTAATTCCAGATCATTATGAAAAAATTGCTGTTTATTTTGAAATTAATAAAGACGAAATGTTTAAACGCAATAAAAATCCAGACAGAACAAAAACAATTCCTAAAAGAGTCCTCACTCAAATGTATGATTCATATTCAAGACCTAGTGTCAACGAAGGATTTTCATCAATTTATGATGGACAGATTTTTAACTGTCCACTAGAAGAAACTTTTTTGGTCTGACCTCCTTATACTACATTCGTCCACTACAGGATTTTTATGACTGCTGCTCAACTTCATTATTCTAGCACTTTTAATTACGAAGATTTTCGCCCTTACTCGACTGTACTAGCATTTGATGATGACGACAATTCATGGCAAACAACTAGTCTTGCCGAAGTAGAAGATTGTCCAGAAAGGTTCCCTCGTTTCTTTATGCTTGAGGATATTGTTCCAGTTGAACCTGAAACCCCATCAGAAAAAGTAAAGAAAAAAGTAGATGAGCTAATTGGTTGGATTGGAAAATGGTCAGTTCGATCGGATGCTGTTGATGAAGTTCTTAATGACTATCGACGGCAAATCTTTGAACTCCTAGACGAAGTGCCAGTTGCATAACTGTCTACTCATTAAAAAATAACACCTTTTCTCGGTTAGACTTCTAGAGTTAACCGAGATTTTTTATGTCTTCAATATGTTTTATTTCCGATGTTCACTCTCAATTCAATAGACTTCAAAAAGCAGTAGAATATGCGGAATCACAAAACCTCCGAATTATTTTTCTTGGCGACTTATTTGACAGCCGTGTTGATTATTCAGACAGTATTGGTGTACTCAATCTTGTGGACCGTTGCATTAAACGTGGCCATCTTTGCGTAAATTCTAATCATCAAGACAAACTCATTCGATATCTAAAAGGACATAACATTGTAAAAAATAATGGAATAGAAAAGACAATCGAAGAATTTGAAACAGGACTTGTTAATAAAACATACCTTCTTAATTTACTAAACTCTATGCCGTATGGAATAGTCTGCAAAAACTCTTATGGGAAAGAGTTTAGGGTTAGCCATGCATATTTCTCAAGTAAAATTGAAGTAGATGGTGATTTTGTTTATGGGAGTCACATTAGTAGAAAATTTAAAAACTCTATGATTTATGGTATTGTAGAAAAAGATGGATCTAGGATTTTGTGGTGGAACAACAAAAAAGAAGATCAAAAGTTCATCCGAGTTGCGGGACACTATCACACTGTTTTTGTTGATAGCAATTCTGTTGTACTTGATAGTGGATGTGGTAGCGGAGGATGCCTTTCGCTATATAATGCAGATTCTGAAGCAATTAAGGAATTCTAATGGACCACAAGAAACTTGAGCCTTTCAAAGATGTTCTTCTTTTGAATGCGGATTATAATCCAATTTCTATTATAAAGTGGAGAAGAGCAGTTGTTTTACTCTTAAAAAAGAGAGTGAAATTTATTTCAAAGCGCGTCATTTGTTTGGCTAATTATATTAAAATTCCCTATCAAAAACTTTTGAGCGTAAGACCCACTAAAAACTTAATAAAAAAACTTTGCAACTATCAATGTTCTTACTGTGGATCTTTTAAAGATCTAACAATTGATCATATTATACCTCTTTCTAGAGGGGGTGAACATTCTTTTGAAAACACAACATGTTGCTGTAGGAAATGTAATGAGGAAAAGGGGAACAGAACTCCAGAAGAATGGGGGAGAACTTTATATGTAAAACCATATAAACCATTCAGTAGACTTGAGATTATTCTCAAAAGATCGAATGTTCTTGAATGGAAACAATATCTATATACTTAAGCCAGTTTTTAAACTGGCACACTGATTAAAAATTTTAATTTGTCACCCCTTATACTAAAAAAGTTCACTTGGAGGAAACATTGGACGATCAACAAAAATTTCTTTTTGACATTCTCTCTCAGATTGAAGACTGCATGTGCGATGCCGAATTTGACCTTGGACCCGAATCGGTTCTTTACGAAAAACTAAAAGATCTTTTGGAAACCGTTGAGACTTATCAAGAAGGGCTATGAGGTTTACAGTTGTTTATAAGTTGCCAAAGGATAAAAAAGAACAAAAAGCAACTTTTTTGAACATTGAAGATTCTTTTATGTGGGAATCGTATGTAAAGGAAAATCAAGGAGCAACTAATGTTAAAATTATTCCGTCCTAGATATGTTAAGTCCGGAGGAACTTCAAATGCAAACTGTGTATGAAGAAAAAACAATCTACATAACTGATGTAGATGTTATAGAAGAAGAGGATGGCTACTACACTGTAGTTTATTATTCTGATGGTGAGCATGATGAGTTTGGACCATACGACTCCTATCGAGAAGCAAAGTCCGCTATCTATTGATGATTTAGAACTATACGTTTTAAGTTTATCTGATGAATATGGATTTGTAAAATCAAATCAGCTAAATATAGCTGGACCAGAGCATCTTTATTATGAAGATGCTCTGGAAATATTAAAATGGAACTTCATTAAGAGGGGATTTTATGGAAACTCAAGTAATTGAAAAACCTGAAGAAAAAAATCTTCTCTCATATTTTCTTCAGGAAAAAGAAGAAGAAAAAGAAGAAAAAGATTATCCTGAATTTGATGACTGGGCTAACTAATGAATGTAATTATTCAAATAAAAAAAATTGATTATGATGAAAATTCAAATGAAGGGTATGTAGAAGCTCTTATAGAGGACTACACCCATTTTCCTAATAATGAAGAAGGAATAGAAGGATTTCCTATTGGTTTTTATCGCTCTACATTTTCACTTGAAGAGAATGAAAACATTCCTTCAGATCCAGATGAGCAGTGCATTTTTTTTGAAGATCTTAATCTCAAATGGACCCCTATGACACATTGAAAACTGTCTACCGATGCACAAATCAAAAAATTATCATGCTAAACTAAAAAAGTCAGAAAAGCCTCTTACTAACGCTTTACTTGACGATCTTCTTAAAACTGGGATTTTTCGATCTCCCGTTAAAGAAGAATTATCTTCTGAAGTTGAAAAACTTTTAGAAGACTTTTAACCCACTATTTTGAGGTATTATTATGTCACGCGAAGAAGCTCTTGCTATCATTAAGTCCGGTAACACTGGTGCTGAAATTCTTAGTCTACTAGAAAAAGTATCTTCTCTTTGCACAGTTTCTAATGAAACTGACTCTGAATTTTCTGACGTAGAATTTGATGATTGATAAATTTTCCTTTCAATTTGGAGATTTAACTACTTTTATAGGTTTTTTTGGAATAATTTCCTCATCTATTATTGTCTGGTTTGCATTTAAAAAACACTTTGAGTCACCACTAAACAAGTAGACAGTTTTCAAACTGTCCTTTAACCCCCCTTCTCCCCCCGAAGGGGGGTTATTATTTATTTGTTGACCACCCAAGTCTATGAAACACTATTCGGCTCATTCTCATACCGAGTTTTTTGAGACAGACGATCTAGATGAGGCAAAAGATATTGCCATGTCAATGGCAGAACATTTTGGATCATCTTATGTAATTGACAACACTACTAATCAAGTCGTAGAGGAGTATTGATCATGATTCTGAATTTCACTGTCCCCAAAGAAATTTATTCTCAAATTGATTCTTATGATGTAGAAAAGCCTAAGCCAGTAAAACCAGTAAAAGAACGTCCCCAGAATACTTTTCCTAAGGCAGGAATTCCAGAAAATCTTGTCCCTGAAAATATTCTACCTAAGGCTCGTCTTATTGAGCTAATTCAAATTATGAATCGGTCCAATGGTAGTCATCATTATTCTTTGACCCATCAATATGTAAATCACGAGAATAATCATGTCCTACTACTGAAACTTGCTAATAAATATTGGTTTTCTATTTGGTTTAATACTGAGGATAAAGAAACTGTTTTTGGGTATTCTATTTGTATGAGAAATCTTAAATCATACAAATCTTACGGACGAGGGTACTTTTGGAACACTTATAATGTATCTGAAGAAGATTTTACTGAGGTAAAACACTCCAAGAAAGACTATCTTTATTTACATAAATCTGTAACAAAAGAAGATCTAGATACTAGGAAATTTAACTCTCGGAATGTTTGTTGCCTTGATAATTCTCTATCTACTCTATCTACTTTATTTCTTGACGAGTTTAGAAAAAAGATGAAGAACTATATCAATATTTGGAATAATCATCAAATTTTTCAAGCATATAATACTTCAATGGCTGAAATTATTGGATATAGTAAAGAATATAATAATTTTTCTTGGAAGCCAGATTTTTCTTATATTATTTCTTGTTCCAATTACGATCAAGAATTTGTTAAAAAACTAGAAACTCCTTTTTTCAGAAAAAAAATAAACAATATTTGTAACACTTTTATTCAGGAATTTAATTCTCCTGAGTTTGATCGATGGAACCATAGTTTTAAGACGGCTCCACTGAAAACTTTAGAAGGAATCGATCGAATGTATTCTTATTCTATTCCCATTGACCATCTTCAATCTCTTTGGGATTATTTTGAACAAACTCAATTTAAAAATAGTTACTATAATCAACCAACTTATTACACCGGAGATTGGCTTAAAGAAAATATTCCTGTAAAATCCTTTGTAAATATGTACATTAAAGATTATAGGCTCATGAATGATACTGTCTCTATGGTTAGGAGTCTTTCTGAGAAGAAACCTGATATTAAATATGAAGGTCGATGGAGACCTCAAGAATTTCACGATTGGGCAATGGCAGAACATTGGAAACTATCTAACAAAAATGAAAAACTCCCTCAAGATTTGTTTCCATCTCCAATTAAAGTCGATACAATGACTTTTATTCAGCCAATAAACACTCATCAACTTTCTCACTGGGGAAGAGCCGCACGAAATTGTGTAGGTAGTTCTACTTACTCTAATGGAATCCTAAAGAAAAATCATTTTATTATTCTTGCTCTTAAAAATAATGAACCATACCTTACAATTCAGGCTATTCTAAAAAACTCAACTCTTGAAGTTATTCAGATTAAAAAGACATGTAATGCAAATCTAGCCCATGACGAAAAAGTTCAATATGAGAATGCATTTAAAAAAGCCCTCATGATTCGATCACAGGAACTAGAAAATGCAGTTCATTGAAAACACCGAAGTTGTTTACGATGGGATTTGTGGTAAAATAATTTATGTTGGGAAGAGTTACATTACTGTGGCTCTTCCCCCACAAACAAAACAATCGGCAAGGATTATTGTTTACCCAGAAAATTACTCAAAAGTCATTTCGGAAAAGGATTCTCAAAAATGATTAAACTTTTTGATTTTGAATACATCGAAGATTATAGTAAACTGTTTAAATTTACTATTGGATCTTATAAACAAAAATATGCTATACTTGAGATTATCTTTTCTTTTGATGATTATCCTGGAACCATTTGGATACGACTAGATTGTGGATTAAATCAAGTTCTTTGTTTTATTTTGAGTATTTGGCGATTTACATTTGAGGTTAATTTTCTTGCTAAAATTTATAAACATGATTGAACAAATTATTTTTGATCTAGTCAAAGTCCCTAATGAAGAAAACAAAAAAAAGTATTTTGATTATGTTTTAAAAAAAGAACATGATTTAATTGAAGAATCGACAAATGTTCCTTATAAGTCTTCTGAATATTTTAATAAAAGAAAAGAAGCATTTGCAGTAAGGCGTAATTATGCTACTAATTTAATCACTGAATGGGTAAAGGTTTATGGTAATGTAAATGATTGCCCAGTAAAGTATGTTGATACTTTAAATATTCCTTTTAAAGAGATTAAAAAAAAGTCACTTTAATAACTGGCACAACCCCCCTTGCGTTGCTGCCCCTGATGCCCTATAATACTTGAGTAAAAACAAACCCCTATGACTGATGAAGAACTGCTTTACAAACTAAAGAACGCATACACAACCTGTTTTGATTGTGGGCACAAAAACGGAGTTTATTCCGTTGATTGGTCATCAGTCTGGGAAGGTAAGTGTGATGTATGTGGTGAAAACAAACCAGTGACGGAAAGCAGAGATTTTGCTTACTTTGTGACTGGTATTCGGCAACTCAATCAAAAACTAAACAAATAATGGAAAACAAAGGATTTACTCTTGTTGAACTGGTAATTGCTATTGTTATTATTGGCATTTTGGGTGTTATCGGTATTGGTGCTATTACGGGAAATAGTTCAATCTTCCCAAGCAAACAAGCATGTCTTGATGCTGGTGGTAAATGGACTGAAGGCATCGAGTATGGTAGAATGACTCAACTCTGCACTTACAACTGATAATGAATATTAAAATGTCTGAAGAAGAAAAAACTTTCATGAAAATTGGATTTGCTTTTTTTGGGATGTTTACACTTATTTTCATTTCCCTTGTTGGGGTAGGTAAGTTCTTTGATTTTGTTGAAGATACAATTAAATACAAACGATATACTGAAGCAGTACAAGAGTATCGTCAGTGTACTCAAAAGTATGAAGATGAGTATGCTGCCAAAACTTACTGCGGTGATGCACCTTCGTCAACTATGATGATTTAAAATGATTGATCGTATTCTTGGTGTCGGAGCAGGTGTATTCTTAATCCTGCTCATTCTGTTGTCGAGGGGTCTTCCCGTCTTATTCTTTATTAAGATGCTTCCCCTCATTCTTCTTCTTATTGTAGCAGCAGCATTGATTTATGCTGGTGTTACTTCTGACTGATTTCTGTTCTTTACTTATTAACTAACTATGTCTACTGGTAAAATTATTGTTGGTGCTGGTGCTGCTGTTCTTGCCCTGGTGATTACTGCGGGTCAGTTTACTACCATCAACACTGGTGAAAATGGTCTTTATGTTGGATTTGATGGCAAGGTGAAGAATGAAGTTCTTGCTCCAGGCATCAAATATGATGGTTTTGGTAGTATTATGGTATTCAACACCCGTAAGATCACCGTACAATCAAATGACCTGACTCCTAAAACCAAAGACAACACCATTATGAAAGATATGGATGTTGTTGTTACTTATAGTCTGTCTCCCACCAGTCTCTATGATTTTTATACTGGTTACGATATGAGTAACCATGGTGTAAGTCAAACTGGTCAGATTGAACTTATGTCCAGTTTTATTAAGCGACTGATTACTTCTGCTGTGAATCAGTCGGTTGATGAATATCCTGCTCTGGAGGTGAATAGTAGTCTGGATAAGATTCAGGATACTATCAAACAGAACCTGAACCTGGCACTGGATAAGAATAACCTTGCTGGTCGTATTCAAATTGAATCTGTTGTGGTTGTGAAAGCAGACCTTCCCGAGGATCTGGTTGCTGCTGTGAATCGTGTGGTGACTGCCCAATCGCAAGAGAAAGAGCAGATTGTAAAGAACCGTACTGCTGAACTAAAAGCAAATGAGAACAAATCTCTTGCTTCTACTATCACTCCACAGTATCTTGAGTATCAACGCAACGAAATCATGCGTGAGGCATTTAAGAATGGTGGTATCCAGAAAATGATTATTGTTAATGGTTCTTCCATGAACTTCCTGCCTGGTGGCATGACTGATAAATAATGCAAAAACATTTTTGTGAGGTTGAAAAACTTTAATTATGACGCAACAATTCAAAGTCGGTGATATTGTCACCAAATCTTACGGCAAAAAGCCCGCCGAAGTAACTTATGTTTATTTTGGTGGGTATGGTGGAGGAGAATACAGTTGTAGGTATCTTCACTCCAACCAATCTTTTACTGCCTATGGAAACGAACTAAAACTTTACGACGAGGAAACTGAAATGACTGCTGACAAACAAACTCTATATTCTTTCACTGTTGATGGTGAAACCCGTTATGGTTCTCACATCGGTACTAACAGTCAGAACCAATATCTGATTGAAGAAAAAGGTACTGGAACCATTCACGTCTTTGGAAAGAATGATCTGGAAGAAGTTGTGCCTTATACTTTCAGTGCTACTATGGGTGGAAAAGAAACTCATTATGTTGGCACTCCTGGTGCTCTTAAGAAGGGTGATGTTCTACTCTACATTGGTTCTACCACTGCTCAAATTGCCTATGTAACTGGGGTGGATACCAAAAACAAGAGTGCCCGTTCCAAGTTCAAAGGTTCTAAAATCGTGACTGAATCAATCTAAAACGATAAAAATGAAAACATTCCAAGTAGCAAAGTGGAGTGTTATTGATGATTTTGGGAAAGAGTTTTATCTTTCCCTTTTTTCTACAGATAAACACTCATTTGCTCAATTTTGTTTACAGTTTTCTGATTATGACAATTTCTTTCAATTCCCGAGGTTGTATCTAACGATTGCTGACAATAGATTGTTTTCCATTAGAATTTATGTAGGAAAACTTGGGTTTTTGTTTGATATGTTGGGGTCCAACTGGTCAAATTTTTATAATAATGTGACACTTTAAGAACTGGCACAAGAAATTGCCATTATCCATCTTATCATTTATAATAAAAAGGTTCACCACATGCTTCCAATGATTTCTCTAGATTCTGGGGATGATAACCACATTAATCAAGATGATCTTAATGTTCGTCTAACCTTTACTGAACATGAATTTTTACTTGATGCTCTAATTCATTGTCAAAACTCATTTGATTTTAGTTCTATGGATTTATATGATCTTCCTATAGAAAGTCATATTATCCAAAGAGCTAGTATTTTACAAAATCTTCTAGAGCGACTTCATGTTTCTTGGGCTGATAGATTTGAAAATGACTAAAAAGCACATCGCATTTTTTATTTGCGGCATTTCATTTATTGTCGGTTGGAACATTGCTCTAATCCAACGGGATAAACAACTGTTCGACCGACACACGCCTAAAGAACATTATTGTGCTCAACAGGCACAATGGCACCCTGATTGTAATGTGGAGTGAATCAATGATTATTCAAGCATCCAAAGTTGAAGTGTCCCGTGATGAATGGGATTGCTATTCATTCACACCAGATGCTATTATTGCTGATGTGAATACTGGTATCACTGAGATTTTGATGACTACCCATCATCCAGTGACTGCTCAAAAGAGAGTCTATGAATTTCTTGAATCCTATAAAAAATATGGATTTAGAGATTCGGAAGGGGACATGGCTCCACTGATGCTATCAATGCATATTACAAATCAAACATCAATCGTTGGGAGGCTTATCTATGACTAACGAAATTTGTTTTTCTTACAAAACAGATTCAATTCCTTGTGCTGATTATCCTGCTCAAGAAATAACATTTAAAATTACAGAAACTGATATTAATATTCATCAGTATTATCATGTTTTTAGGAATTTTCTCAGTTCTATCGGGTTTTCTGAATACACTATTATTGATGGAGCCCTAAAAGCATCGGTGCAATTAGAAGGTGCTGAAGAGTCTAATATCATTAAAGCAATGGAAAAATATGGTGTAATGGATATGGTTGATCATGATATTAAAGTTAGTAAACTAAAAGAAGATATCGAATGTTATCAACTGCAAATTAAACAACTAAAAGCAAAAATTTCTCGACTAGAAAATCCAAATAATCCTCAATATACAGATGAAGAAATAGAAATAATGTCCGATGAAATTGAGTCAGATGATCCTATTGGTCATGATTATATGATTAAAAAAGGATTTGAAATGACTGATGATGGATTTTGGATTCCTAAATCTAAATAATTTATTATTTTATTATATTTAATTATACATAAAATCCATCTAGTAGAGGACAAAACTTAAACTGGCACAGGGAATCTCCAC
>JACCDY010711234.1_pt1 | contig 10666 bp, 9 predicted proteins | sample 7446391 | NCBI WGS metagenome assembly JACCDY01 (sample SAMN15323451, study PRJNA562643) | freshwater metagenome | isolation source: river surface water | place: USA:Blue River Watershed | collected 2017-08-18
GACCCACTCGGGCGCCAAGAAGCGTTTCCGCTTCACCGGTAGCGGCAAGATCATGAAAGAACAGATCAACATGCGCCACAACCAGGAGCACATGTCGAACCGTCGCAAGCGTCGCCTAAATGTAGACCAGGTTGTTTCAAAGGCCGACTACAAGACCCTTAAGACCCTTCTCGGCAAGTAAGCCCGAGTCTTTCAACTTCACTAGGAGCATCAAATGGCAAGAGTAAAAAACGCGGTAAACGGCGCCAAGAAGCGTCGTACCGTACTAGAGCGCGCTAAGGGTTACCGCGGCCAGCGTTCACGTTTGTACCGTATGGCAAAGCAGCAGATGCTGCACTCATTGGTTTACGCATACAACGACCGCCGCGCACGCAAGGGTGACTTCCGTCGCCTATGGATCCAGCGCATCAACGCTGCTGCTCGTCTAAACGGAATGACTTACAACCGCTTCATCCAGGGCCTTAACCTGGCTGGCATCGAGGTTGACCGTCGTATCCTTGCCGACCTTGCAGTTAACGACGCAAAGACCTTCGCAACCTTGGTTGCGACCGCTAAGGCTGCACTTCCAGCAGACACCTCAGCTCCAAAGGGCAAGTAAGCCAAATTGCTAATCGATCCCAAGGCCAATCAGGTTCGCGGGGTTGCCAAGCTCACTAAGAAAGACGCCCGGTCATCGACCGGGCTCTTTCTGCTTGAGGGGCCTCAGGGTCTCAAAGAAGCACTGGCACGCCCCAAGCTAATCGTCGAGTTGTACGCAACCCAAGACGCAGTTTTGCGCTATCCAGAGCTTTTTGACAAGGCCGAATCTTCACGTATTCGTTTTCATTTGGTCAGTGAGCAGGTCCTAAAAGCTCTAACCGACACCACCACCCCGCAGGGTGTTGTTGCTGTTTGCGAACAGCTTGACGTCACCATCGATGACATCATTTCTGAGCAGCCAAAACTGATTGCGTTCTTGGCCAACATCCGCGACCCTGGTAACGCCGGCACCGTGCTCCGAGCGGCCGATGCAGCGGGTGCTGATGCTGTGATTTTTAGCAGCAACAGTGTGGACGTTTACAACCCAAAAGTTGTTCGCTCGACTACTGGCTCGCTGTTTCACCTGCCGATTGCCATCGACGTGGACATCGATGTGGCAATTGCCAAGTTCAAGGCCGCTGGCATGCAGGTATTCGCCGCGAATGGCGGAGGGCAACTTATTCCAGACCTACCGCCAGAGGTCTTGGCAGCACCCACCGCGTGGGTCTTTGGCAATGAAGCTTGGGGCTTCGAACAGAGCACACTTGACCTGGTTGACAAAGAGGTTGCAGTTCCGCTGTATGGCGCGGCCGAATCTTTGAACCTTGCAACAGCGGCCAGCATCTGCCTCTACGCATCAGCGTTCGCCCAAAATACCCGAGCCTAAGACTCAAATCGGTAGACTTAGAACCCTATGTCTGCTGAAAATCCAATCACTCAACAAGCCGTCGATGCCGCTGTGGCCGAGGCATTGTCTGTCATCGCCGCTGCCGCTGATTTGGCGTCTCTAAAGGCGGCCCGCGCCACTGCGGTAGGTGACCAGTCTGCCATTGCCCAACTAAATGCGCAGATGCGTTCAGTCCCGAACGAATTCAAAGCCGCTGCTGGCGCAATGATTGGCCAGGCCAGGGGGCAGCTCAACTCAGCTTTCGCACAAAAAGAGGCCGAGTTCTCCATCCTTGAAGAGCAGGCAAAGTTGGCAGCCGAGGCTGTCGATGTCACTGCCTCTCCAGAGATCTCACGCAGTGGTGCCCGTCACCCACTGAGTCTGCTGCAAGACACCATCGCCGACGTTTTTGTTGGCATGGGTTGGGAAATCGCCGAAGGTCCAGAGATCGAGAGCGAATGGTTCAACTTCGATGCTCTTAACTTTGACGCCGATCACCCGGCTCGAGCCATGCAGGACACTTTCTTCGTTGAACCAGTTGAATCCAACCTGGTTCTTCGCACCCACACCTCACCGGTACAGGTGCGTTCAATGCTTGAGCGTGACTTGCCGCTCTACGTTCTGTGCCCTGGTCGCGTTTTCCGCACCGATGAGCTTGACGCCACTCATACTCCGGTATTCCACCAAGTCGAAGGCCTCGCCATTGACAAGGGCCTGACGATGGCAGATCTTCGCGGCACCCTTGAGCACTTTGCCCGCATCATGTTTGGGCCAGATGCTCAGATTCGTTTGCGACCATCCTTCTTTCCTTTTACCGAGCCATCTGCCGAGCTAGACGTTTGGCACCCTGGGGCCAAGGGAGGTGCCCGCTGGGTTGAGTGGGGTGGCTGCGGCATGGTCAATCCAAATGTCTTGAAGGCTGCCGGTATCGACCCAGAGGAGTACACCGGCTTTGCTTTCGGTATGGGTATCGAAAGAACCCTCATGTTCCGCAACGACGTGCGCGATATGCACGACATGGTTGAAGCCGATGTGCGCTTCAGCGAGCAGTTTGGAGTGTCAATATAATGCGCGTCCCACTTTCCTGGCTAGCCGAGTACGTAGATCTACCCGGAGACGCCACTCCTGATTCAGTTATGGCACAACTCGTTAAGGTTGGTCTCGAAGAAGAGGGCTCGCACTCTTTCGACGTTTCCGGACCAGTTGTAGTTGGTCAAGTTCTAGAGTTCACTCCAGAAGAGCAGTCGAACGGAAAGACCATTCGTTGGTGCCAGGTTCGCGTCGCACCAGAGGGAATGAAAGCTGCCGATGGTGGCCCAGACGTGCGAGGAATTGTCTGCGGAGCCAGCAACTTTGAAGTTGGCGATAAGGTGGTGGTTTGTCTACCGGGCGCAGTTCTTCCGGGCAACTTTGAAATCACACCTCGCAAGACCTACGGCCACGTAAGTGATGGCATGATGGCCTCTGCTCGTGAGCTGAATCTCAGCGACGACCACGCCGGCATCATTCGTCTGCAAACCATGGGCCTAGATCCAAAAGTCGGCACCGATGCCATCGAGGTTCTAAGCCTGAACGAGCAAGCGGCTGAGGTAAACGTAACTCCAGACCGCGGTTACTGCTTTTCAATCCGTGGCATTGCACGTGAGTACTCTCACGCAACTGGCGCAGACTTCCGCGACCCAACCGGCAACGCCCACCCAGAAGCTGGCCATGGTTTTCCATTGACCATCGATGACCAGGCACCAATCCGCGAAAAAATTGGCTCTGAGCGGTTTGTCCTTCGCTCAGTCAAAGGCGTCGATGCCAAGCGCCCTACGCCACCGTGGATGGTGGCAAGGCTCAAGATGGCAGGTATGCGTTCAATCTCGCTGATTGTTGACATCACGAACTACACCATGCTCGAGTTGGGGCAGCCGATTCATGCCTACGATCTAGACAAAATCCAGGGCGGCCTAACCGTTCGTCGCGCAATTCCTGGCGAGACTTTGGTCACGCTCGACGGCAACACTCGTACCCTGCACACCGAAGACCTAGTCATCGCCGATGATTCTGGAGTCATTGGGCTTGCCGGTGTTATGGGTGGTCAAAGCACCGAAGTCACTGCTGAAACCGTGAACGTTTTGATCGAGGCCGCACACTTCGAGTCAATTTCAATTGCTCGTACTGCGCGCAGACATCGCCTTAGCTCCGAGGCCTCCAAGCGTTTCGAAAGGGGAGTGGACACTCAAATCGCTGAGCACGCCGCTGCTCGAGTAGTGCAGCTGCTTGAAGTGCAAGCTCTTGGTACTGCAGACTCGCTGGGTGCTGAGTATCGTTCAAGTCACGCCGTAGCACCGATCTGGTTGCCAGCTGATTTTGCTTCGGCCTTGGTTGGCGTTGAATATTCTCAGGTAGAGATCACCGACACCCTAACTTTGATCGGGTGTGTAGTTGCGGTCGTTGACGGCGGCTATGAGGTCATCCCACCTAGTTGGCGGCCAGACCTTCGCCACAAGACTGACCTCGTCGAAGAGGTTGCTCGTATTAGCGGTTACGACAGAATTCCAACCAGATTGCCAGTTGCCCCGCCGGGGCGCGGCCTAACCGCAAAACAAAAGCACCGTCGTGCGGTAATCAATGCTTTGGCAAACTCAGGTCATGTTGAGGTATTGACCTACCCTTTCCTCTCTGAAGTTCAAAACTCTTGGTTCGCATCAGATGCCAAAGCACCACGCGTTCGGTTGGCCAACGCTCTGCAGAGTGACTTCAGCGAGATGCGCACCAGCATCCTGCCTGGACTCATGGATGCAATGCGTCGAAACCTTTCTCGAGGTCTTACAGACCTAGCCATTTTCGAGGAGGGTTCGGTCTTTATTCCTTCCGCTTCGGTAAAGCCTCCCGTGGCCTTGCCAGTCGGAAATGCACGACCATCAGATGAGCAACTAAAAGAGCTTGCTTCGGTTATCCCAGCGCAACCGCAGGTCATCGCCGGTTTGTTTGCGGGCAATCGTGTGAGTCAGCAGGTCGGCCAACCGGCTGTCGAAGTCTCTTACCAAGATGCAATCCAGGCGGCTCGAATCATAGCCCGCGCCGTTGGTCTTGATCTAAGCGTGGCTCAGGCAAGTCCAGTCGGCTTCCACCCTGGTCGTACTGCCCAGTTGTTTGTGGATGGCTCCGAGGGCAAGGTTGCTGTGGGCTACGCTGGCGAGCTTGATCCAAAGCTGACTGCAGAAAACGACCTTCCGAGGCGTGTGGCTGCATTTGAAATCAACTTAGGCGCTTTGTTCTCAATCGCACCAAAGGTTATTCAAGCCGGTCCCGTCGGTGTTATGCCTGCAGCAACCCAGGATCTATCGGTCTTGGTGCCAGCTGGTATTGCTGCCTCTGATGTCCTAAGTGTTATTCAGGAGGGTGCCGGAGAACTGTTGGAGCGCATCCAACTGACTGATGACTACCGTGGTGCCAATGTACCGGAAGGGCAGAAGTCCCTTACATTTGCATTGAGGTTCCGGGCCAGCGATCGTACTTTGACCCAAGTGGAGGCGTCCGACTCGCGAGACAAGGCCGTTGCACTAGCCGCAGAGCGCTTTGGCGCCACCCTTCGGGCATAAACGTTAGGTAATCATGACTTACTCAGTAGCAGTTGCCGGTGCCAGCGGAAACGTGGGCGGCGAGCTGCTGCGCCTGATTGCCGAGCACCCAAATCTTGAGTTGAAGACTGTCACCGCGAGCAGCATGGTCGGTCAAAAGGTTTCGGCGCTGCACCCCGATGTCACCAAGTTTGCCGATGTCGTTTTTTCAGAGAACAACGCTCAGAAGCTAAGTGGCCATGATGTGGTTTTCCTGGCTCTACCGCACTCCAAATCAGCGGAGGTTGCGGCTTGGCTACAGGACGAGAATTGCCTAATCCTGGATTGCGGCGCGGACTTTCGCCTTGACAGCTCCGAAGACTGGCAAAAGTTTTACGGGGGAGAACACGCCGGCACCTGGACCTATGGCATGCCCGAACTCCTCATCGAAGGTGGCAAGTCTAAGCAGCGAGAAAAACTGCAAACCACTAAGCGAATTGCCGTCCCGGGCTGCAATGTGACAGCAATCACCCTCGGGTTGGCGCCTGCGCTCGCCGAGGGGCTCATCGAGCTGGATGACATTGTTAGCATTTTGACCGTCGGAACCTCAGGCGCTGGCCGTGGTGCCACTGAAAAACTTTTGGCCGAAGAGCCAACGGGGTCTGCTTACGCCTACCAGGTCGGTGGCATTCACCGACACACTCCAGAGATTGAACAGAACCTGTCCAAAGCTGCTGGTGCCCGCATTCAAATCTCATTCACTCCGGTGCTTGCCTCTCTAGAGCGCGGAATTTTGGCGGTGAATACGGCAAAACTAAAGCCGGGCGTTCGGCTCGATCAGGTCCTCTCGGCCTATCGGCATGCCTATCAAGGTGAGGCATTCGTGCAGGTACTGCCTGCCGGAGATTTCCCAAAAACCTCAAGCATCATCGGGCAAAACTTGGCAACCATCGGTCTTGCCATCGATGAGCACGCCAACCGACTTATCGCCGTGTGTGCTATCGATAACTTGGTTAAAGGCACCGGTGGTGCCGCGATTCAATCCATGAACATTGCATTGGGATTGCCCGAAGCTACCGGGCTGACCAACATCTCGCTGGCACAAAAAGGAAGCGCTAAATGACCGTTACTACTGCCAAGGGTTTTCTAGCCGCTGGTGTCCACGCTGGTCTCAAGAAATCAGGCAACCTAGACCTTGCCCTGGTGGTCAACGAAGGGCCACTCAATGCTGCCGCAGCTGTTTTTACGACCAACCGCTGTCAGGCCAATCCAATTATCTGGAGCAAGCAGGTAATTGCCGACGGTCAAGTCAGCGCAATCGTTCTCAACTCAGGCGGGGCTAACTGTTACACCGGGTCTCAAGGGTTCCAGACCACCCACGCAACAGCCGAAAAAGTTGCCGAAGTGCTAAACGTTTCTGCCGGTGATGTTCTGGTCTGTTCCACCGGTTTGATCGGTGAGCAGCTAGATCGAGAGAAACTCACCAATGGAGTAGTTGCCGCCCAGGCCGCCCTTTCTCATGAGGCGGGGCCGGTGGCTGCACAGGCAATCATGACCACCGATTCGGTTGCCAAAGTAGCCGAGTTTATCCATGCAGATGGGTGGTCTATTGGCGGAATGGCTAAGGGCGCTGGAATGCTTGCCCCAGGTCTAGCTACCATGCTGGTGGTAATCACCACCGATGCAGTGGTTGACTCTGCCGCACTCGACACAGCCCTTCGAGCAGCTACCCGAATCTCTTTTGACCGCCTTGATTCAGACGGTTGCATGTCTACCAACGACCAAGTCACTTTGATGGCCTCGGGCGCAAGTGGTGTTTCCCCGGCTGCCGCCGATTTCCAGGCAGCGCTGATTGAGGTTTGCATGAGCCTTGCCCTTCAGCTACTGCGTGACGCTGAGGGTTCCAGCCACGACATTGCTATCGAAGTTGTCAACGCTGCCTCTGAGGCAGATGCCGTTGAGGTTGGCCGATCTGTGGCGCGAAACAATCTTTTTAAGGCCGCTATTTACGGTAACGACGCCAACTGGGGTCGAATTTTGGCGGCAGTGGGTGTAACCAGTGCAGCGTTTGACCCATACGACATCGATGTTGACATCAACGGGGTGAGTGTCTCCCGCAAGGGGCAACCTGACCAGCCGCGCGAGCTGGTTGACCTAACGCCACGCGAGGTCTCAATCAAGATTTCCTTGAATGCTGGCCCATATTCAGCCACTATCTACACAAACGACCTAACACACGAATACGTCACAGAGAACAGCGCATACTCCAGCTAATGATTCCTTCAGCTCAGCAAGACCACAACCTCGCGGCAATTAAGGCAGAGACCCTAATTGAGTCTTTGCCATGGCTGCAGGCTTTCCACGGCAAAGTCGTCGTAGTTAAATTCGGTGGTAACGCAATGGTTGATGCAGAGCTCCAACGTGCTTTCGCTCAAGACATGGCCTATCTGCGCTGGGTTGGCATCAAGCCTGTTGTTGTCCACGGTGGAGGGCCTCAGATTTCGGCAAAGCTAGCAGAGCTGGGTATCCACAGTGAATTCCGCGGTGGTTTCCGTGTTACTACCGATGAAACCATCAACGTAGTTCGTGATGTTCTTCGCGAACAGATTTCGGCTGAGTTGGCAGGGCTCATTGAGCAAGCTGGCGCAGAAACAGTGATTATGTCCGGCGAGGATTCAAACCTGTTCCGCGCAGAGAAGACCATTCTGGATTCACCAGATGGCCCGGTTGACATTGGTCTGGTCGGAGAGGTTACTCAGGTAAACCCTCGTATTGTTTTTGAAGCTCTCGATGCTGGGCGGATACCGGTGGTTTCCACCGTTGCACCAACCATTGGCGGTGAGCTCCTGAATGTAAATGCAGACCTCGCTGCGTCATCGCTAGCCGTGGCTCTCGGCGCCGAAAAACTAATGGTGTTGACTGACGTGCCAGGGTTATACAGCGATTGGCCGAATCGAGACTCTTTGGTGTCTGAAATCACTACGGCTGAACTCGAAGACCTTTTACCAAAGCTCGAATCAGGCATGATTCCAAAGATGCAGGCCTGCCTGCGCGCCGTTCAAGGCGGCGTGCCCAGTTCTCACGTTATCGACGGTCGAACTCCGCACAGTATCTTGCTAGAAATTTTCACCGTATCCGGCGTCGGCACAGTAGTGCACCCAAACTAGAACGGAATTAACATGGTTCGCCACTTTCTAAAAGACGATGACATCACCCCATTTGAACAGGCAGAGATTCTTCGTCGTGCGATTGCATTGAAGAGCGCGCCCTATTCCGAAAAGCCTTTTGCTGGGCCACAAACAGTTGCGCTGATCTTCGACAAGACTTCGACCAGAACTCGTGTTTCCTTTGCGGTTGGCGTTACTGATCTCGGAGGAGCACCCCTCATCATCGACAGTCAGTCCAGCCAGATGGGTGGCAAAGAATCCGTTGCTGACACCGCTCGTGTGTTGGGTCGCCAGGTGTCCCAAATTGTTTGGCGTACCTACTCTCACGCCGGTCTCGAAGAGATGGCCGAGTATGCCGGGGTGCCTGTCATCAATTCGCTAAGTGATGATTACCACCCTTGCCAAATCCTTGCCGACCTTATGACCATTCAAGAGCACAAGGGATTCTTGGCAGGTCTAAAAATTGCCTACGTGGGTGATGCCAGCAACAACATGGCTAACAGCTACCTAATCGGTTGCGCCACTGCTGGAATGCACGTGGCCGTTGCTGGCCCGGCAGGTTATTTGCCGCAGGCGGGCGTAGTTGCCCGTGCCGAAACTATCGCTGCTCAAACCGGTGGTTCGGTGGCTGTCCACGGTGAGCCAATTGCTGCAATCACTGATGCTGACGTGGTTGTTACTGACACCTGGATCTCAATGGGGCAAGAGTCTGAAAAAGAGCAACGTCTGCAGGACTTTGCTGGTTACACCATAGATCAGGCACTTTTTGACCGAGCTAAGCCAGATGCAATCTTCATGCATTGCCTGCCTGCTTACCGTGGCTATGAGGTTAGCCCCGAAGTCATCGATGGCCCGCGATCAGTTATCTGGGATGAAGCAGAGAATCGCCTGCACGCCCAGAAGGCTCTCATGGTTTGGCTTGCTGAACAGGCCTAAACGTAAGATTGAACGAATCCGCGCTGCACTGCAGTGCCTATTGAAATAGGAAATTATGAATAGCCAAGCATCTGGTTCCAACGCCCTCTGGGGTAGTCGTTTTGAAGGTGGCCCATCTGATGCGCTGGTGGCTCTAAGCCGTTCAGTGCATTTCGATTGGCGTTTGGCTGGCTATGACATCGCCGGAACTCGCGCACACATCAAGGCACTCCAGTCCGCAGGGTACTTGACAGTGGCTGAGTACGAAAAGCTTGACCGCAGCCTCGTTGAACTCCTGGATCGAGTTCAAAAGGGCAGTTTCGTTGCCAAGCCAACCGATGAAGACGTGCACTCAGCTCTCGAGCGTGGGCTCATTGAGATTGCCGGTGTTGAACTTGGTGGCAAGGTTCGAGCGGGCCGCAGCCGAAACGACCAAATTGCAACTTTGATTCGCACCTACCTGCTAGATCAGGCAAATGAGATTTCGCAACTAGTTCTAGAGCTCATTGAAGTGCTGGTTTCTCAGGCAGAAGAGCACCTCGGTGTGGCTATGCCTGGTCGCACTCACTTTCAACACGCCCAACCGGTCGCCCTGTCCCACCATCTGCTAGCTCATGCTTGGCCTTTGGTTCGCGACCTTGAGCGTTTGCACGATTGGCGTAAGCGCGCCAACCTCTCACCATACGGAGCGGGGGCACTCGCAGGTAACACCTTGGGCCTAGACCCAAACCTGGTTGCCCATGAGCTTGGTCTTGCGGCTCCGACGCAAAACTCAATCGACGCAACCGCCAGTCGCGACGTCGTGGCTGAATTCGCTTTCATCGCCAGCCTGATTGGCATCAACCTTTCCCGCTTCTCAGAGGAAATCATCATTTGGGCAAGCGCAGAGTTTGACTACGTCAAGTTGCATGACTCTTACTCCACTGGCTCGTCGATCATGCCGCAAAAGAAGAACCCGGACATTGCAGAACTAGCGCGAGGAAAGTCTGGTCGTCTGATTGGTGACCTGACCGGTCTGCTAGCAACGTTGAAGGGTTTGCCTTTGGCATACAACCGGGATCTTCAAGAAGATAAAGAGCCGGTATTCGACATGGTTGACACTTTGACTGTGCTATTGCCTGCGTTTACCGGAATGGTTGCCACGCTTTCATTCAACCGCAGCCGCCTAGAGCAGCTGGCTCCGGCCGGTTTCTCTCTTGCCACGGATGTCGCTGAGTGGTTGGTGAAGAAGAAGGTTGCCTTCCGTGACGCCCACGACATTACCGGTCGCATGGTGTCATTCTGTGAGCAGAACAACCTTGAGCTCCACGAGGTTCCAGATGCAGATATGGCAGCCATCTCGGTGCACCTAACCCCAGATGTGCGCGATGTCCTAACCGTTGGCGGTTCAATCAAAGCCCGCGCTGGCGCTGGCGGCACGGCTCTTCCGCGTGTTCTCGAGCAAATCGCAGTGCTACGCAAAATCGCACCAAAGCGTGAGGCATAACCGTGGCTACTCCAGAACTTCTCAAAACTCAGAGCAATGATTCTTCGTTCACCCACATTCTCGATGAACTCAAGTGGCGTGGGTTGGTGGCACTTTCCACCGATGAATCTGAGCTTCGCGAAGCGCTCACTAAGAAGATCACCTA
>JACCDY011284125.1_pt1 | contig 10665 bp, 9 predicted proteins | sample 7446391 | NCBI WGS metagenome assembly JACCDY01 (sample SAMN15323451, study PRJNA562643) | freshwater metagenome | isolation source: river surface water | place: USA:Blue River Watershed | collected 2017-08-18
AAGCCTCTGAGCAAAACCAGCTCTTACGCCGTTGCAACCCGCGTCTCCAAACAAAACCTAGCAAACCCAACGTGTCATACGACTCACCAATGTGCTCAGCAAACCAGCGTTTTGCGGCCACAGCATCTAGATCAGGCAAGTGAACAAAGTCCCACTTATTTTCCGGCAGAGACATGCTTTTGATACGCACACCACCATCTTGTTTACTGGCACTAGCGCACCAGTGCTGACCATCCGCATCAATGTGCAGCACCACTTCGCAGTGTGAATATGGACCATTTGTCCACCAACGCACAGCCGCATCAAATGCACCATTCAAACCACTTCGACGATGTTTATAAAAAGCGATCTTCATAGCCCAATCCCTGCACGCACTGAGTCCATAGTGGCTGAATAAACTGCCATAGACTGCAACACTACATCCAGCGTCTGAGCTGAACGAACTTGCTCTTTGGCCAACAAACGTGCCGCACGAATGGTCTGCATAGCCCCCTGCCATGAGGCAGCAGTGGAAACGATGTCGTCTGCAGCCCAACTGTTGGTCAACCCTTTGGCAAATGCCCAACTGGTAACGCAGGGGCCTGCAGCTCCGCTGTAGCCGCTTGCCACAAACGCTTGAGCCTCTTTAAAGGCTTCGTCATATTCGGATTGACGCCCACCAATAACAGCTTTGTAAATGCCATCAGCAAGTGCATCAATATCTTCAAGCGCTTGCGTTTGAGCTTCAGGCAAGCTCAACACCCGTACCCATACGCCACCTTCTGCATCCCAGCGCCAACCTTTATCACTGGGCGGTGGACCAAGCAACACAAAAGCCGCTTGCTCTTTGGGTACCAAGCCAAGATACCGACCAGTGGTATCTGCCCCATGGACGTATTCGTCGCTTGTCTGATGCGGGTTCTGCACAGAGATCCACTGCTCGATGCGCAACACATCTTCGCTGATAAGCGGAATAGTCTGGGTACCGATTGTTTTGGAGCCGCCTCCCATGCTGTAGCTAAGGGCGTCGAACTCAATTCCGATATCAGGCCTGATGCGCAGCGCCCATGACTGGCCGCCTGCCGCTGCTGTACCGTGGCTACCATCCCAATTGAGAATGAACATGATCGTGAAACTCCTTATGCTGGATTAATCGGGATGACCTTGCGGGGTCTTGACGCTGACGTGCAGCCAGCGCTCGTGTTGCTAGACGAAAGGCCAAATATGTCCTTACGATCGCTGCGCTGTGGGCCATCGATAAAAACAGGTGCGAAACCAGTCAAAGCCTCAAAACCAGCCGCCAAAAATGCAATGTTGTCAGCGAATGCGTTGTCACACCCCTTGTCCCAGAGAGCCCCCTCCAAGAACATGCACGAGCCCTTGCATAGTTGAAGCACAGGGCAGTTCGGGCAATCGAGGCGATGGCTCCAGTGAGTGGATGTGGTCAAGCGCACTGCGTCTAGGTCAGTCACAGACCCCACCTCGTGCGACTGACCGTTGGGTGCCATGGCTGCAGCGCTGGTGTTCTGACAGGTCAGCACATTGCCAGCCAAGTCCACCGCCATGTTGTCAGGCCTGTCCATACCGCACTTCTGGCCGAGAACTGAGGCGGGTCGCTTGGTGGCCACAGACTCGATGAACTCCAGCACCTTGTCGCTGGCGATTTGCATGTTGCGCACCAGCCCTCGGCGCATTTCCAAAAAGGCGTGCTTGGAAAACTCACGCGCCCACTGTTGATTTGGCACTGATTGAGCCAGCCCGCCGGGGTCGTAGGGGTCAATGAAGCTGCCCTCACCGATCTGCACGCCCTGGCCGAAGCGCTCGACCATCCAGGCATTCAGCGCCGCCCGGCTAGGGTTGTCCTTGTGCACCATGCTGTTGACGCTCACCCTGCCATTGGGGGCGAGGCGCTCGATCAGCATCACGATTCCGGCTCTGGCCTGATCGTCATCAAGAGGGTCAGGCCCGCGTGATTTCTGCCCTGGGCCGTCGTGCGAGATGCCGACATAGAAGCCCAGCGCATCTAGCCAATCAACCTTCTCAGTGTCGAGCAGGCTGCCGTTCGTGATGACGCTGAAAGCCGCATGGGGGTATCGCGCCCTGATCGCTTCAGCCAACGGCCTGAGCGTCTTCCAGTAGACCAGCGGTTCACCGCCCCAGAACTCGATCTGCACACCCGTGCCGTCGCCTTGTGGGCCGCCGTCGAACCATTCCGGCATGCCCTCCACGAAGGCGGGCACGTCGTTAGGGTTGGTGGCGGCCTTACCCGCGACCGCCAAACTGGAGCGCTGATTGCAATAGCCACAGTCGTAGTTACAGTTCAGGCCAAGCTGAATCTTGAGCTTGCGCAGGCCGCGCACCTTGGTGCCGGGCGTTTCCTTTGACGTGGCATGCGCCGGTTTCGCGCCGCTCCAGTCACGCTGCTGCACCGGCATGGCCGCAGGGATGGGCACAGGCTGCCCGTGCTCGTCGGTCAGATCGCTTGTGGCGTTGTCGTAAAAGAAACGGGCCTTGCGGCCCGTCTCGATTTGCTCTGCATAGATTGAAAATTTCGCCATTACGTCCTCAGCACCAAATTACGCCGCACCAAGTCATAGGGGTGCGCTTTCCCAAAGTGTTCATTGATTTCCCATGCGTCTGATGCGGGGTCGTAGTTCAGCCACGGGAGCAACCCAATGACCAGATGAACCCGCTGAACAGTGGATCGCTGGCGTACCCACGCCCGATGATCAAAATCAGTGTTTACAACTCGATGCTCTCCAGGCTGCATCGTTATTGGTGAATGGCCTGCGTACTGAAAGCCAAAATCGTCCGAGCCGGTGATGCACACGTTGACGCGCATCACCTCGAATGGTGAATCGTCCCTGTGCATCCCACCATGATCGTCACGAGACGGCCATGCCTTGTTGCCATCGATAACCCGAACAGTGCATCGCACGACCGGCATGCGGAACGATTCCAGCAAGCCACGCAGCGCAGGCAGCCCACGAATTTCAGGCAGAAGACTGCGAAATCCAAGGCTGTCCAAATAGTCGTCGCGTGGCGCACTGGCGCTGTCCGCTTCGGGGGCTTTGAAATAGTCAAAGCTGTTGTGTCGCTGATACCGTGGATGCCCGAAACTGCCCGCATGCCAATCGGAGGCGGGTGTGTCGGGGTTACAGGTCAAACTCAAGCCATAGACCGCCCCCGGCGGCTGTGATTGCCAGTAAATCGGTGGCCGCTGCTGGAACAGATCAGAGGTCTCGCGCAAGATCGCCGGAGCATCGACGTGCAGCCCTTCAATTCGAAGGCTGGGGGCAAACTGCTGACCGACACGCTCGACCGCTTCATCCCACCCGGTGTTCCGCTTGATCCACGCCATGCGCGTGACCTCTGGCGGAGAGTCGGCGTTACGGAATATCGGCATGGCAGATGTTCTTGGTGAACTTGAAGCCAAACTCGACACGCATGGCATCTTCTTCATCCAAATCAAGGCGACGCGCCCGGACTTTTGCAATGCCGTGAGCGTCAGTGTGGACTTCGCGTTTATTGATGTACCCGGTCACCGACGTAGCGAACACGCGCACACCTGCCTTTTCGATGGGCTTGCCGTCGCGTATGAGTTGGGCATGAACCTCAACGCTGCCATCTGGGCGTGCAACTGTCTCGGCTACCGAAATGCTCGGGTAGATAGACCATGCAAATTCATGGAAGGCGTGAAGACTGTTTTCGACAGCTACTGCGTCTGCTGGAACTTCAATGCCAATTTGAGGATTGCCATTCACCCGCAGCATCCAATCGGAAGCAGGACTGTCAGCAAACGGGATGTAAACCTGTGCGCCAACCGCTGTGTTGTTTTTCAGGGCGTATTCATATCCATTGCTTTTGTCGGTAATGGTGGAGGCCATCTTGTTGTGCACGCGAGTGACGTTTCCAGAGAAATCAATCTCCACGTAAATATTGCTTGCCTCAGCCACCTCACGGGAACCACACCGCTCCCGAATGAATTTCTCATTGATGTCGATGGTTGATGCTTGGTCTTGTTTTGCCGAATCAGAAAACCATGAAACGCGGAAGCCATCCGAAGTTGGACGGATTCGAACTCCTAGTGGGAAATCTGTTTTTGTGATTGCCAGCTTCATGTTTTTCCTTTACCCGTTTCCACAGTTGCAGTTGCAGTTGCAGTTGCAGTTTGTGTTTCTGTAAATTCGCACCGTGTTGTCCGATGCGATTTGAACCAGCGCATTTGGTGTCGCGCCGCCTGCCACACCATCGCCCGTAACACCTGAATATTGGTGAACATTGATGCTGTGACTTGCTGCCGCAAACCTGTCATGCAGCCACCCGTAGCTGCTCGTCCAGATATTCCCGCCGCTGTGAAACTGGTGCCAATCGGTCAAGAAGCCCTTGCTGCCGTAAACGCGTACCCAAGATGCGTCGTTCATCCAGATGCCGCCGCCGTAGGTCTGGCTGTACCAGCCCACGTTGCCGTTCGAGCGGAACCAGCCGTTGTTGTAGATTTCATTGGCTGTATCACCAGATTTGGAAAGTTTTAGTGCCACATCCGATGGCGTGGCCTTGGTGTTGGCAACTGCCGTTGCATTGGATTCAGCGGTGTTGGCGAGCGACTGAGCCTGTGACACGGTAGCAGCTTGACTTCCGCTACCACCACCAGGCAATGTGAGTTGCCCTGACATGGTGTCGCCAGACTTGGACACTCGACCACTAGCGTTGCTATTGGCGGTCGCTGCTGCAGTGTTCGCGCTGTCAGCCGTAGATTGCGCTGAGGCGACAGCACTTGCAGTGGCGTAGTAGTTTCCGTGCTGCCCATCCAGCAGATCTGCATTCAAGTTGGTGTTCACCGTCCCGTTGCTGACTGGGATTTGTCCGCTACCGTTACCAGCATCGTATCCATCGACGCGATCCACGTTGATGTCGTACTTGTCACTGGCCTTGGCAATTAGTTCACCCCATGATGTGCCGTTCCACTTCTCGAAGCGCTTGTTCGCGCTAGAGAAGCGTATAGCCCCTACCGGCACATTCGTATTGGTGGAGCCATCTTGAAACTTAGCGCACTCGATCAGTAGATCACGAAAAGCCTGAAGTACATCACCGTATGGATCGCCAACCTGTGGTTTGTTGAAATCTGACATTTAAATACCTTTTGCTGACCATGAAAATGGCCCGCTAACGCGGTTGCCATTGGTGTCGTAGAGAAGAACCTTGAAGCTGGTCTGATATGGCGCATCTACGAAGTCGTAAATGGCAATTCGAGCCGTGGTGCCTTTAGGTGTCACTGTGATTGAACTCACATCGATAAACGAGGTGGTGAAGTTCACTGTGGTGCCGCCAACATCGACAGCGTTGGCCATACCATCGCCACCATCGTTTTTCAGTTTGGTGGCAAGCTTCACGTTGAGACTACTGATCTCAATCAGGTCATCACCGCCGCTAGCTGAAAAGTCGAGGCGCACCTTCACGTAGCGAAAGTCCCCTGCAACGATCTGACTCTGCCCCGGATAGTTTGTCCATGGATCAGATGCCACTTTCTTAACGCTGATGGTTGGAGTAACAGCCACCGCACCGAATAGCACCTGCATCGTAGGCGTAGAACTGATCGCAGTTGCTGGCAACGTAGTTCCATAATCGATCACTTCTTCGTAGTACGAAGCAGTGCCCGAGGGCTGAAAATACCGTGTGTAACCAGCATTGATCTGATCCTGAGGGCTAGCCCATCCGCGAGACTGAAAGTGCTGCTGCCACGTCTCATCAAACAACGGAGCATAAAGCTTGCCGTTGTCTTTCCACACGCCAGAGCGTGTGCCCGAGAAGGGTGAGAAGTAGTTGTCACGTAGGACATAGTCAGGTGGCTGGTTTACCAAGGCACTGACGCTAGCGGGGGTCGAGGCATTGTCCGCAGTGTCATAAGCCACGATCCAATAGGTGTAGGAGCCAGCAGCCTGCTCAAAAAATGCCGCAAACCGCCCGTTACCGTTGTCGCCAACTTGTTGACCAATTGCGTAGGCGGTGCCCTTGCGAATTTCATACCTGTCAACCGGCAATGTTGTTGTCGCTTCGGTCCAACGTAACAAGACGTTGTTGTCGATCACCTCAGACTGAATACTGACAGCCGACGGGTTACTGATGGTCACGTCAGCCGAAACCGCTGGGCCAACGTTGCCAGCCACATCGATAGCGGACACCCAATACCGGCGCGAGCCACCGTAGGTTACTTTTTCGCTAAAGGTGGTGGTGTACGGAGCCGCAATGACGGTACCACTACCCCATGTTGCACCATGACGCACTTCGTACCGATCGATGTTGAAAGCGCCGGTAACAGCCTGCCATGCCAGCACCACATTCGGCCCAACGATGGAGGCAGTCAAGTTACTGGCATTGGGGGCAGGTACACCCACTGTAACCAGCGAGGCCTCCGCAGAGTAATTGCCGTACAGGTCGATAGCCTTGACCCAGACCTTTTTAGACCCAGCAAGCTGTGTCGACCATTGGTAGCTATTGCCCTTGACTTGCGCTAACAGTGTCGCGGTTTCCCACGATGAACCGCCAGAGCGTAGCTCGTAGACATTCAAGTCTTGATCGGTCACGGCAGGCCATGAAATTCGGATACCGAAACCCTCTAGGACGAACTGAGCAGTGCCCACGTTAGAGGGTGGCAGCTTGAGCATGTTGCCGGTGATCGTGTAGGAGTAGGCCAACACATCGGGCAGCGCTTGCTCACCTCCACCATAGACGTTGAAACTGGTGAATTTAAAGTAAATCGTTTTCCCCACCATTGACAGATCAAGCGGATCGCTTTTGGCAATGGTCTGGTCCACACGCACGAACTTCGCACCACTGACCTTTAAACCCGATTCGCTACCGTAGGCACCGCGCACCAAACCGGTCAGGGTGTAGGCGTTGACACCTGTCAGGGTTGCAGTCTGGTAGGACAGAAACTCACCGCCGCCAGCGCCCTCTACCCAGCACAAAGTGTTGAGCAAGTTGGCATCTTGCTCGGTACCCGAGAGCAGTTGACCACCCATGCCTGTCAATGACACCGGAAGACTTCCGCCTGAAGTAGCAGCGAGACTGCCTGTTAAAGATCCATAGCGGGAACCACCGCTAACGGTCCCAACCTGCTTGTAGGTATTACCGTCAAGCGAGGCCCAGACGCGACAGCCGCCCCATAAGTTAGATGTGCCGCTGACCGCACACCAAACCTCCAGCCCAGTGGTTGTTAGTTCGATGGGAGGCTCGAAGAACGTGGGAACGGATATGTTGCCAGGTATGGCGTTGTAATTCGCAGCGTAACCCACACCCGCTTGCGTCGGGTAAAGCGTAGCGCTAGCTACCCCGAAGGGGTAATCTTCAGCACGGACTGTGAGCAAGCCATCTTCATCTTCTTCGACGCTGATGATGCGCACTGGGGTCTTGGATAAGCCCAAGCCCAGATCAGTCAACGTCACCAAATCCATCGGCTCTAACAAGATGAATTTCCAGCCCAACCTGAATTCGTACTCATTGCGCACATAGAGCGACCTCTGCAACAGCAATTGCGCTACGCTTCGCGCGACTGAGGCGTCACAAATGCCATGCATCTTGACAGGCTCTTTTGGTCGCAGACCAAACTTCTCAATGTTGGCCTGATCCTTAGCTTCGGATATCTCTACGTTGTAGGAGTTCGCCCGATTCAAATACTCAATCTGCACCTGGTTGTAGGCATCTGCCGGAGTTTTACGGTCGCACTTCACCGGGTCTTCGCTACCACCGACGATGAAGTCATCATCGGTCAGGTCGTAGATCGGTGTCAAATTTGGCGTGTAACTTGCACCATGACCGCTGATGGCCTCATCGCCGAAAGGCACCAACTTGAGCTGACCTTCACTCCATACGCACGCCGAATTTGTCAAACTGGTGAGCATGCTCAGATGCTCTCGAGCCTCTTGTTGCTCAGTGAATGCAGGCGACACAAACAAACCCATAGCTCTGCAATATGCTGAATAAATCGACATAGTTGCCAGATGAGCCGTAGGAAAACTTGCCCCATATTGCACACTAGTTAGCAAGTCATGAACTATGTCCGCAGGGTTTGCATCGACAACACCATTACCAAATTGCAACTTACCATCAAGCTCAAAACTATGGTTATGAATTTCAGCATTCGTGGTCAGCTCGTAAGCAGCACTGCACACATAAACTGTTTCGCTGTAACCCAAAGCCTGAGCGGGATGTTTGGTACTCAAGTGCCCCCAGACGCCTTGGCCAGCCTGTCCTGTGGCAAGAGACAAAGCGAGCTTACCCAGTGGGTCTTGCTCAAAACGCTCTTTACCGCGCCATGCTGAAACTACCCCACCTATTGGGCCCTCGCAAAGTGCCATCATCACGGCAGCTTCGTAGGTATAGGTCGTGCTTTGCTGGCTAACGCCACCGCCACCACCACCTTTTCCGCCGCTACTAGTGGTCGTGGTGTGCGCAATCGCGACAAAGTCCCCGTACCAGATGAGATTGCCTGTGACCCGCGTGCGTCCATAAACGATCGGCAATGTCACGCCATAGCTAGACTGTTGTACGCGCATAGCACCTAGGCGTGGCTCACTGGTGCTAATGGTGCTACCTCCACCGCCGCTCATGCGACCGCTCCCATCGTACAGATGCGCATCAGCTTGAATGGTTTACCCGCCAAACGCCCCACATCAAAGCGAGACAGCACCACCGCACGTTCATCACGGAACGCGTGAATGATATGAGGCCACTGCACAACAATCGCACCGTGGCTGTAACACCGCCCCACTTTGTAGACGATCACATCTGCCACCTGCGGTTCGCCATCAGTCACTTCGTCAGCATAACGATTGAGCCAGCCTAAAAACCGCTCATCCCCACTGTGCATCATGTGGTCGATTGGATAGGGCCGTGGATCAAATTCAGGAATAGCCCCAACCTCGACAAATACGCGTAAAAGAAGCATGGCACAGTCAACGCCTGCGCCTTTAACAGCCCCCTCATGGTGCCAAGGCGTGCCAAGCCATGTGCGGGCTTCGGCCAGTACTTTCTCTTGTTGTTCAGTCATGTGGCAGTTTCCGGAATAGGGATGAATGGGTACGCCTTGAAGCGGGGCAAGTTTGAAAACTTGGCAGCACAAGTGCCTTGGGTTTTGTCGCATCCGGGGAAAACTGTAAAGTTGTCCCCCACCTGCGGAAGTTTTGGCAATGGCAACGCAAACCAAAATTGGCCATTGGCGTAAGCCTTGACTGTGCGCTGCACGCCAGCGTTTGAACCTGTCTGAAAACTGATCACGCCTTGATCAAACCAACCTGCAGATTCACTGCGGTTGCTTTGCAGCCACGATCCAGTGCCATTAGTTCCAGTGACACTCCCCATAACGGACAGCGCCGACTTGTTTACAGCACACCCAGCGTCATAAACTGTATGCAGGCACGATGCCTGATACAAATTGCGTGGCAACTTGACATTGAGTAGTTCTAAATCGCTCTTGACCGTGACCTTTACCTCAGTACGGCTACCAGACACATCAGACACTCGCCCAAAAAACAGTACGACCACACCTACAGGGGGAGCTGTCCAGTCAGTTAAAAAAGCGCGCTGTAACATGACGGATGCTCCATCAAGTGAGCCTTTTGTTGCGCCGCAAACAAAGGGCTCTCCGTGCAACAAATGCGTGTCATCAGCGGCTACCGTGAGGGCCAACGTGTCAACCTCGAGACCGATTACCACCCTCGTAGGTCCCCGTTTAATGAGCGGTCCACGGCTGTTGTACACGACTGCACCATGTGTGATATCGATGTCAGCACTGGTATAGCGAAGCACGGTACCGGAGGGAAGCGTGATGTTGTAAAGATCGGCCATGATGAACTGCGTAGCGCTGTTGAGTAGCGCAATCAGCTCGGTAGACGCGGTTTTCATAAAGTTAGGCTTTCACAGATTGAAATTCAATTTTTTTAAGTACCCAGGGCTGGTGCAGCATGCGCTCAAAATCCGCACTGTCTTGCAGAAACCGGCATCGGTAAAAAAACTCCCCCGTCCATATCAAGGGCTGTCCGCCAGTAAGGCTTGTCAAGAAAGTGACTAGCCCTGTACTACTGATCGTGTAATCCACACTTTCGGTTTTGATCACACCACCGACTGAGATGATTGGCTTACCTGAGCCGGAAACTTGCGGGGCAATGACAGGCTCAACGTATCCGCCCAAATCACGCACAAGTTGGTATTGCAACTGTGATGGATTAGCAATGCCAAACGCTTGATTAGCAACGACATGGTCCTCGGGGTCTTGGTACAAAAACGAATCAAAGCTGCCTTGTCTTGCATTGAAAAACCCAACCAGCTGTTGAAGCTCGGAGAATGCGCCCGCACGCAGCACCTCATAACTCAAGCTGAACTTCCACAGTGGATAACTGAAATACCCGGCACGCAACTCGCGTCCACTGACTGACTTTTGCACCTTGGTTGACCAAATAGGGGTCTTGGTAGACCCCCATTTGATGCCAGGCATGGTGGGGAAGATAGCGTTGCTCATTTATGCAAATCTGAAATCGCGCTTCATGGCGGTCAAGACCTTAGCCAAGTCGCGCTTGTGAATGAAATCGCCACCCGTGGTGTGGATGACTACCGTGCCGCCCTGCCCTGCGCCCTGTGCATCTGCTGAGCCTTGTGCAAGCGAATCGCGCAGGGGGTTGGCAATGTGTG
>JACCDY010247034.1_pt1 | contig 10660 bp, 7 predicted proteins | sample 7446391 | NCBI WGS metagenome assembly JACCDY01 (sample SAMN15323451, study PRJNA562643) | freshwater metagenome | isolation source: river surface water | place: USA:Blue River Watershed | collected 2017-08-18
CGAGGCGATGTTGGCTTGCGGTTTTGGCTTACCATCATGGCAATGCGCGTTAGTGCGTTGTGTTGTAGTTGACTACTACCACCTCGTCCATTTTTTGGTTCGGTGCCTTGGAGTTTATTCTACGGAATGCAGGTATGACTACGATTATGAACGGGTTGTCGACGAAGTGTGAGAGGACTTCCTCTGTGTATGAGTTGGAGAACATGAACTGCGACTTCAATGTCTTGAGTAGAGTGAAGAGTGTATCGTGCTTCTCCTCTGAAAATCCTTCTCTGGAGTAGTTGACAAATGAGTTGTCGTTCAGCTTCACGTACGGCGGGTCCATGTATATGAAATCCTTAGGGCTCGTGTTTGCTGACTCATGGTGTCTAAGGATGTTGGCAAAGTCACTGACAACGAACACGACTGGCTGAATCATGAGAGATATACCGCGCAGATGCTTGGGACACACAAACGTTGGCTCGGCGTAGTTGCCGAACGATACGTTGAAGTGACCGGTCTTCTTGGCGCAGCGATACATGCCTCGAAAGCATGTCTTGTTGAGAAAGATGAACATGGCTGACCGGCGAATGCGAGAACGCTGCAATACGTCATACGGCATGTTGGCAACTTCGTCATCACTCAGTCGGCAGTTGTATTCATCCCTTACACGGTAGTAACACTCTTTTTTTGACTCCATGGACCTAAGAGACAAATACTCACTGCTGAGCTTCTTAACTTCATCCAGCAGTGTGTCTACATCATCGCGGACATGCCTATATAGCGTGATTAGGTCCTCATTGATATCGCTAGCAATGACGCGCTTGTTTATGGTTATCTTATTACTATAGTGCATGTACAGAGTGTTCAGCAACACGCTGCCGCCGCCAAGGAAGGGCTCATAGTAGGTGTCCACCTGTGTAGGCAACATGTCTGTGATGTTATCTATTATCTGGGCCTTGCCACCAACCCACTTGAGAAAGGGCCTCACTACTCCGCCGTGGAGAACCAATTTGTTCAAATCCTTACAAGTAGAAATGCCCTTTTCGCTCAATATCGCGCGAGGGTCAACGGCTCCGGCAATTGCATTTGCGCTGCTTTGGAGGGACGACCCTTGAGCAGTCTGGATGGCTGATCGCCAATTGGTTACCAATGGCAACGCTCGTAACTGATTCATAGCACTCCATGACCCAGAATTTACACCTCGACCGGGCGACACCTCGTACTCTTTCTCTAGCATGGTGGACAGTGGAAGGAACGAGGCAATGTCAGACTCATCCGGAACACCTCCGGTAGTTTCGCGCATTGCGGATAATTCATCTACGATACCACGAATGCGCATTTATATTATGTGCGATACGATACCACGGAAGCACTGCACTTATTGCGATTACACGCGTCACTATGAACTTGCACGAGCACGCTTCACCATGGAATTCCACTTGGCGTATTGCTTGTCAAGGTCGACGACTGGAGTAGTCACGCGCATGTCAACCGGAAGCCACTCATCCAACCAGGCCTTAGCGTTATTCTTCTTAAGACCAGTCTTCACACTTACATCAAAGTACCGACCAGCCATCGGGTCGCCGCGAGAGAAGCGACGGCCAGCAAGATCTAGCGTAGAGATAATCCACTCGAAGTTAAACTTGTTTTGGCTAGCACATGCATCGACCAGCAGTCTAGAGAAAATATAGTAAGCGCCCATGTCACGGTGGAATGGATCCAGATGCAAGATCTTGATACAGAACCATGACCAGATCAGACGCATTCGGTTGGGCATCCATCCAGATAGCCGCAGCTGACGCATAGCCGCGTCCACCATGTGGAAACCGGTCTTGCTATCCCACAGCGCGGCGTATAGGCGAGGATCGTTGCCCCATTTGATTGAGCGATAAGTTGGGTCAAGCCAGGTGTACTCTCTGTTGGCCGGGACGAGTAGCAATGAGTGATAGAAATCTCGCCAAACCAATTGACGGATAGCCTCTTCACTGCCCCCCAAATAAGATGCATTCACCCCACTGGACAGCCAACGATTGTAAACCTCGCGAGGGCTAAGACAACCGAAGTTCAAATAAGCAGACAGACCAGAACCGCCGCCGGTAGACAAATCGTCACGGGACATAAACTTCTGGAGACTACCACGCAGAGCAAGCAACCCTTCGGCACGGCCGCCCTTGATGCTGAGAAGAGGCGAGTATCTCTCTTGCCAATTACCAATGCTCTGCAAATCAATAGAGTCAGACTCGAGAACATTAACCACTCCCTTTATAGCCTTGCCAGTGGAGTGAGGCGTAGACTTACCAAACCATCGCACAGAACTTCCCAGCTTAGAAAGAGAGAACCCACTGTCGACCGGAAGGTAATCACTCACGGCTCTCTTGTAGAATGAACTGAAGATCACGTATGGGTCTGTCTTCTCAACCTCTCCCACCGCATCCACATTCTCCGCTGGAAATGCATTTGACTTGGTGAAGGGAGTTAGAAGAGGAAAGTCCCACTCCTCTACCAGAGTGATACCCGACTTGCGGCACGCTTCGCGCAGACGATTGCTCCTAGCACTGCCAAACAATGTGATGGACTTGGAGATGCTAACAGACCGGACATCCATACTGATGTTTGGCTTAGACAGTAGACCAAAGAAAGATTCCGGAGTGGTCACGATCAACCGCCCGCCAGCCGCGCGCAACTCACTATCCAAACTTTCTAGGGACTCAACCATGAACTTGATTGCGTTGGCAGACGAATGCTTATGCGCACTGGTGTTTGAAACTTGGGAGGGATTCACAACGAACACGGCTAGCGCGCCGGCTGCATCCAACTTCCGAGAACGAACCAATGACAACACCTTGTTGTCAAACAGGCGAAGATCGTTTGTAAATACGTGGATGTGCATTGCCGCTTGCAAAGGAGCTGAGTGGTTTGAACTGCTTGGGGCTTGATGTAGTCTATACAATGTATGTGTCATAACTACAACTAACCACTGCCAAGCCATCGACGCAAGCCACAACTGCAAGCCATCGACGCAAGCCACAACTGCAAGCCATCGACGCAAGCCATCGCCGCGAGACATCGCCGCAAGCCATCGACGCAAGCCACAACTGCAAGCCATCGACGCAAGCCATCGCCGCGAGACATCGCCGCGAGACATCGCCGCAAGCCACAACTGCAAGCCATCGACGCAAGTGAGTGGTGTGTGATTGATTGCTGACAAGTGATTGATGTTCCAACTTTAGTTGGCCAGCTTGCGGATATTGTTCCAGAGACTGAGTGAGTGGTGGTGTGCGTGGTGGCTCGCGGCGATGGCTTGCGCGTGGTGGTGTGCGTGGTGGCTTGCGGCGATGGCTTGCGCGTGGTGGTGTGCGTGGTGGCTTGCGGCGATGGCTTGCGCGTGGTGGTGTGCGGCGGTGGCTCGCGGCGTATTTGTAAATCCATCATGTTGAGTGTAAAATCGCAAGGCTAATATAAGATCACTTTGCGACTTGCCGCCAGCTAGTACATTGACTACATCATGGTTGTCGTGAACAAATACTCGAGCACGCAGATCACATCGCTAACGTCGACCTCGGCGCGCATGGTCTATGACACAACGCTCAATGCGCTACGATTCAACAACTCGGCCAGTTACGCCAACGTACTGGTCGCCAAAGATCTCGCTAACAACTTGTCGGGCATAAACAATGTTGTGACGACGGGAAGCTTGGGTCTCAACACGACCACTCCATCCAAACAGCTAGAGGTAAACTCCGCCACCGGCGACTGTCTACGCATGTCTTACAACTCGCCAACAGGCAGCGCGACTAACTTTGTTGATCTGATGGTCACTAGCGATGGTGATCTCACCATGACGCCGTCGGGCGGAAGTATCAACATCACTTCGCACAACGGAGCTGACAAGGGTCTCAAGCTAGCTGGTGTGCTGGTTACTTCAACGGCCGCTGAGCTGAACTATGTGGACACTACGCCGGGATCGGCACAGGCAAGCAAGGCTCTAGTGGTAGATGCAAACCGAAACCTTATCAACATGAACTATCTAGAGACTGCAAGCCTTGCGACGGTAGCAGTCTCGGCAACCAATTCGTCCACAGTTTCATCGCTCAGTGTTATCACCATACCGACCACGGCCGCCGCCGCTGGCATCGGTGCTGGCGTTGAGTTTGATCTTGTTAGTGATGAGGGCAATGTGTTTGCGGCAGGGTTTGTAAACTGTGTTAGCAGCAGCGTTGTTGACGGAAGCGAGAAGGCCTTCTTTGAATACCAACTCATCAACTCGGGATCTCTGGATACTATCATGACCGTCAGCAACGCCGGTGTACTCACGGCGACCACATTCGTTGAGACGTCGGACTTGCGAGTGAAGGAAAACATCTTGGCGGTGCCGGAGCAAGAGAGCTTAGATAAGCTGATGCAGCTCAACATTAAGTCGTACAACTATACGTTTGACTCAGAGAAGAAACCGCACACTGGAGTTATCGCGCAGGAGATTGCAGAGGTACTGCCGGAAGTTGTACAGGTTGAGAAGAAGGGAGACATAGAAGACTTCCACAGCGTACACTACGCCGGACTGGTGCCGCACCTGGTCAACGCAGTCAAGCAACTCAAGAAGGAGCTTGACGAACTCAAGTCTTCGCAAGCAAGCAAGCAATGAGTGAACCACACCACAAGCAAACCCACGCAGTGGCCAGCGTCAAACGCGCCGGCAACGAAAGTGAACTACACCACTCGGCAAAACTATTCATCTCTAGACTGATAGCAATTGGGTTCAACCAATTACCAAACACCAGTGGAAGCACCGTTGGCGTGGGTAGACAAACCAAGACATGCAAGTATGACGGAGTGTGGATGGAGTACCCGTTACATGCAGTCAACTGCGGAAGTGCCGACAGCTCATCCGCTCAGCTGCCAGTCACTTGTGGAAGTGCTACCAAGAGAAGAGCTCTACTCAACATCGCGGATGATGTGATGGATGCAGAAGGTGTGCCAATACATGCTTGTAAGAACCTGCACAACATATTCAACCCGAACCTACGATGCAAAGAAAGAAGAGCCATAAGGACCAGAGCTAAGAAACTTGGACTGCTCAAAGTGGTTGACGTCGCGGTGGTTCGCTCTAGGACAGTGCACACCGTGATTGAAGTGGTCATGACTAGCAAGATGACTAGACAGCAACGACACAGCATCATGGCAACATATCCGAAGACTGATGTGATTGAGGTCAAGGCCGCGGATGCCATGCTATGGTTAGAGTCCTTAGAGATGATGTGATGCGCTGCTGGTGGTGCTGGGCATTTATTTTTTGAATTTGGTGCAAGCGCCAACTTGTATACAACCACCACGCGCCGCTACGCCGGCCACTGCGCGAGCCACTATGTTGACCACGCCGCTGACCAATAGTGTGTATGTGCATGTGTATCAGACATCGTATGGTGACGTGGTGAGAGTGTTCTCGCATACAAGCAAGCCAGATCAGAAGAACATACTGCACGGCCACCGGCTATACATGGCGGCGAGTGTGCATCATATCAAAGGACTTCACTTGCAGAGACTTCTATCGCTCATTGGAGACACCATACCGAACAAAATGTGGCCGGCACTGGTAGCCATGATATGCACTCAACAAGCCGCTGGCAATACACCCGCATGCGGCGAGGTGATGGCGATCAAACACGCACTCTTCGCATGTAACCCATAGAGGCAACAGAATCGATAGAAGGGAGTAATGCGGGTGATTATGGCGGCCATTTAGATCTTATACACTCTATAGAGTAAAGCCAGTCACCCGCATTGGACACTCTATCTTTTGAGCCCGTGCACTCCCTTTCGGTGGTTGGCCACGTCTTGTACACCCTCTGGTACCATACAAAGTTGAAGCAATTCAGCCCGTAGAATACCACACCACCAAAGCTTAACACCCTACCACAGCAGAACTTATACTCCCAGGTATAACCCAACACCACCATAGCAACATGTCCTCGTTCATTCCCCTCAGTGAGCTCCAAAAAGTCAAGTTCTTCGTCTTGGACGATGAGGACAACAACTTGGACGCATGTGTTGAGGTTACCAACAAGGAGCTGTTCCGTAACAACGAGCCGTTCAAAAACGGTGTCTACGACGCCAGGCTGGGAACCACGGACAACGCATACTCATGCCAAACGTGCTTCCAGTCTAAGAACGACTGTCCAGGACACCCGGGGAAAATGGTCACACCATACCCAATGCTTAGCCCGCTCTTCAAGAAAGAAGTGCTCAAGTGGCTCAAGATCACGTGCTTCAACTGCGGTGAACTACTGGTTCGCCTAGGAAAAAAGCACGCCAACCTGCCCAAGCACTTGCGCCTAGGAGAAGCTGTCAAGCTTAGCCGAAGCAGCACCATGAGGAACATTCGCTGTACCAACTGCGACACCGTTCACCCCAACGTAGAGAAGGACGCCAAAGACCATCTGACCATCAACGTCAGACTTGGCGACACCGTCGAACGACTTTACAATCATCAGATTGAAGAGATCTTATCCAAGATCTCAAACCAGTCCGTTGAACTCATGGGCAAGACCGAGGAGACGCACCCGCGCCGATTCGTACTGCGCACGTTGAGAGTGCCGCCGGTTACTATCAGACCCGACATCAAGAAGATCAAGGGAGGGCGATCCAACAACAACGACTTGACCACCATTCTCAAGAATATGGCCAGTCTGCTGGAGCGCACGCCGCAGGTCCTCAACAACGAAGGCATCGAGAAGAACATCGTGCAGCTTGAAAACATTGAGATGCACTACTTCAACCTTGTCAGAGACACGCCGGCAGGAAATGCGAACAGGCTGCAGTCAAACACGGGATCCACTCTCATGTCTGCCACAGGAAGACTCGCCAAGAAGACCGGCCGCATTCGTAAGAACCTGCTAGGCAAGAGAACCAGCCACATGGTCAGAAGTGTCATCTCAGTTGACAACATCAAGCCATACGAGGTTGGCCTTCCGGTTAGCGTATGCAGACAGATCCAGAAGACAGTCGTAGTTACGCCAGCCAACAAGGATAAGCTCATGGTCAACTTCCTCAACAAGGACAAGCAGTACCCAGGATGCACGCGCATCAAGAAGAACAACGGAAAGACGTACAACGTCAACGCCGTTGATGACAGCTTTCAGATCGAAGAAGGTGATGAGATGGAAGTAGACATTGAGAATGGTGACGTCATCCTGATGAACAGAGCGCCGACACTCACCTACTCTTCTATCTCAGCACTCATCGTAAAGGTCATCTTCAAGGGAGACACCATCAGACTTTCACCCAACGTGGCGGACAGATACTTCTCTGGAGACTTCGATGGGGATGCCATGATGGGCATTCTACCCAAGTCCACAGCCGCGTGCGTTGAGAGTTGGTACCTTGCAGGAGTCCCGCAGTGGAGCATTGCGCTCAAGGACGGAACGCCATCAGTAGGCATCTATCACGATGGCATGATTGGAGCGTTCGAGTTCACAAAGAATGGAGTGCACTTCACCAAGAAGAACGCCATGCGCATGCTATCCACGACTGATAGACTCACAACCAAGCACAGACTCAACAACCGAGGGAGTTCCGTCCCTGAGGATAGCATCTCCAACTACGAACTCATGAGTAGACTACTCCCGGACATCAACTACAAGAAGAAGGCGGGATTCTACAAACCAGAGTACGCAGACTTCATCGACTACAACCACCTAGACACCACAGTCGTAGTGGAGCATGGACAGATGATCAAGGGACGCATGGACAAGAAATCCGTTGGGCAAGGAGTCGATGGAAGCATGTTCCACGCCATCTACAACGAGAAGGGAAGCGAGGTTGCCATGGACACGGTTTTCAACATGCAGCAGATGACCAACATCTACCTCATGCACTGCGGAAACACCATATCCAAGTCAGACATTGCGCTATCGCCAGAGGCCATGAAGCGCGTGCAAGACCAAACGGCAGCTATCCTTCTAGAGTCTAAGCAGATCACAGAGAACCTGCACGAAGGAAAGATCGTACCGCCACTTGGAACAACCATCAAGGAGTTCTTCGAGCAACAACAACTCAGTGTGCTCAACCTAGGAGACGACTTCCTTCGACCAGTCTTTGAAGACATCAAGCCGGAGGAGAACCACCTATACAAACTCATTGTCAGCGGATCCAAGGGAAAGCCAACCAACCTGCTACAGATCGCGGCTAGTATCGGACAAGCCAGTATCGGAGGAGAACGCATGCACAAGCTTTTTGACTACGAGAGAACGTCCCCCTACTACCCGCGGTTCGATGAGAGCGCACAGAACAGAGGATTTGTATGTGAACCATACACCACTGGCGTAGACATGGTCTCGTTCATCTTCCAGTCCATGGAAGCAAGATACTCCATCATCAACAAGGCACTGTCCACTTCCATCACGGGTGAACAGAACCGAAAGAGTATCAAGAACCTTGAGTCGCTCATCATAGACAACGGACGGAAGATCTCCTCCAGAGGAAAGATCATCCAGTTCATCTACGGAGGAGACGGCGTCGATGTGCGCAACAACGAGACCAACCACATGGAAGCGGCAGGGCTCAGCGACGCGGAGCTAGAAGACAAATTCAAGACCACAGAAGATATGCTGCCGCAAGCCATGCGCAACCCCGCCATTGCTAATCTTCTAGAGACTGAGTTCAAACAGATCAAGCAGGACAGGGAAGACTACCGCAAGGCGTTCATCACCATTGAGAGACAGAACATCAAGAACAAGATGTTTGACCTAGACAAGAAGCTACCCATCAACCCCAAGCGCACGCTTGAAGACACAGTCTTCAACAACAAGCAGTTCGCAAAGGAGGGCAAGTATGTGCCCGACGTTGTCAAGCTACACACCATCACACAGAAGTGCTGCAGTGACCTGGAGTACATATACTACAACGCGCACTGCCAGAGCACGAAGAGAAAGGTCAGCGATGTGGTCAAGAGCGCTACCAGCCTCATGCACCAATGCATCAGAACTCACTGGGCTCTCAAGAAGCTCATCCGCATGGAAGTCACGCCAGAGATCTTGGAACTAGCAGCCACCAAGCTATGCTTCATGCTTGCAAAGAGTCTCGTAGACTACGGAATGCCCATCGGCATCGTAGCCGCGCAGTGTATCTCAGAACCCATGACGCAGTACGTGCTCGATAGTCACCACCGAACGGGAGCATCCGGAACCAAGACAGACTTCTTGGGACGCATGAAGGAAATCCTGGGAGCGAAGGACACCGCCAAGATGAAGGCGCCCACCATGGTCATCCACCTCAAAGAGCACATCTCTAAGGACTCATTCAAGACCAGACAGACGGCCAACCACATTGAGATGATGTCGCTCAAGCAGTTCGTTGACGCGTACCAGATCTTCTTCGAGAAGTACGGAGAGGTCGTTCACCCGGACTACGTGCAGGAGAACAAGATCATTCAGGACTTCAACAAGCACAACCCGCTCATGAAGAAGCCCACAGATCTAGTAAGATGGTGCGTGCGCATTGAGATCTCCAAGGAGAAGCTCATCGAGAAGAACATGAAGCTAGAGACTATATGCTACAAGCTCTTTGATACGTACCCAACGCTCTACATTGTCAACAGCGCAGAAAATGCGGACAAGGTCACCATCAGAGTCTACATGAGGGCAGCGCACTTCAAGAAGAACCAGGTCGTTAACACAGCGCTGCTCACAGATGTTGTCAACAACCAACTCATGACCACAGTCATCAGAGGAGTAGATGGCATTCACTCGACCAACGTCGCGCAAACGCTAGCCAGAACAGCGGTCGCGGAAGATGGAGCCATTGTCAAGTACTCCAAACCGGTTGTATGGACAGACGGGACTAACCTGGAAGCCATCTTCGCGAACCCCTTCGTTGACGCTTACGAAACAACCACGGACAGCATCATCGAAACATACCACATGCTTGGCATTGAGGCAGCCGGAAACACCATCATCACTCAACTCTCAGGAATGATGCCAAGCGCCGCGCCCCAGTACTACAGAGTGTACGCAGACACCATGACCAGCACGGGAGTCGTCACAAGCATTGACCGACAGGGAATCCAGGCCAGAGAGAGAGAAAACGCACTACTCATCATCGCGAACAGCCACCCGCTGCAATCCATAGAAGAGGTCAGCGCAAATGGACTCGCCACTAACTGCAACAGCACTTTCAGCCCAGCCATGATGGTTGGAGGAGTGCCGAAGCAAGCCACAAGCTACAACAGCGTAACCATCAATGAAGCATTCCTCATGGAAAACGCAAGGAACATCAAGCAACAGCTTGACGACTTGTAAGCAACCACAACACCATTGCATGCATGCATGCACCTCGCCGGATGGCATACATTTTTTTTGGCCTATGTTGGTTGACCATGCTGGTTGCCAGTGCTGGTTGCACATGCCGGTTGGAGTGACCACGCACGAGTCCGCGCATGAATACATGCAGTGAAGCGGCGTATGATATTTATCTATGGGCTCACTCATATGTCAACCACTTGGGTGGCCACACTTGGTTGGAGTGGCCACAAAAAAAATATGAGAGGTGGTCGACCACACTTTATGTGGCTTGACCGCATGCTAGATGCATCATACTGTTGCTTCGTCAAATGCATCCATGTATAGATTCACAAGAGTGAACTCCTTCACCGGCGGCGCCTGGGCAAACTCATCTATAGTCTTCA
>JACCDY010438498.1_pt1 | contig 10659 bp, 12 predicted proteins | sample 7446391 | NCBI WGS metagenome assembly JACCDY01 (sample SAMN15323451, study PRJNA562643) | freshwater metagenome | isolation source: river surface water | place: USA:Blue River Watershed | collected 2017-08-18
GGCGAACTGCATAGAGGCGAAGAGGATGGCCTTTCCGATGACCTTGAAAGTATCAAAGTCGGCCTTGGAGCGCTTGGACATATCAAAGTGGTAAGACATTGTGTTTTTATTAAGGAATCGACCAATATTTTGAAGATATGGTTAGTTAGCAATCTCCATAACAGTGATAGCAGATGTAGATGTACTTCCACTACTACTAGCTGTCGTATCATTCGACCTATTTAGGAATAGACCAATTGAGGTTCCATATACCTCAACAGTGTACTTAACTGTAGATCCATTAGGAGCTGTAGTAGTACCAAGAACATAAGGTGCAGGATCAGATATCTGAGCAGATACAGTCTTATTATCAGTAATATCTCCAGGGGTATTATATATTCTTCCCATAATAGATTCGCTGTATGTAAATCCTCCTGCACTAGGCGAAGATGTATCATATCCAATAAGACTGCTTACAGTTTGTCCGCTAGCTATAGTTATTGTCTTTCTAAGTACAACAAATACGATCTTATCAACTGATGTTCCTGCAACATTTATAGTGACAAGCATATTACTGCTTGCTGATCTGGGTACAATAGATACACTAAACAGAGGGACTGGTGTCCTTCCATTAAGATTAACTTGACGAGGAGCAGAATCAACAGTAGTCTTAACCTGAACAACAGCTCCAGGAGGATAGAAAATACCATTCTTAGAAATTCCAGAAAGAACTGAAAGCTGATCCCTTGTTATACATACATCTCTGATACAGATCTGAGAGTCTGCATTAGGAACCCTAACTCCAGTAGGAGAGATCTCAGCCATAGTAACGGGGTTCAGTCCATTAGCATCATACTTGTAGAATGAAAGATTTGAGTTATTGGCTCCAGGACCAACAGCAAGGGCCATGTTATTGGTAGTCCTATTAACGTAGTTAAGTCCTCCCTGCGCGCCTGTAGAAGGAGTCTGCATTACGGCATATCCATTTGTCCTAATATCATAGGAAGCTGAGCAGGTTGCTCCTGTGCACTCAAAGGGAGAACCTCCAGTGGGTCCAACAGGACCAGTAGGGCCAGCCTCGCCACGTATTCCAGTAGTACCCTGAGGACCAGTAGGACCTCTCTGTCCTGTTATAGAGAGACCATCAAGACCCCTAAGACCGGTAGGGCCGATAGGACCAGTGGGACCAGTGGGACCAATAGCTGTTCCAGATGCTAGAACAGAGGCAGACTGTGTGGCATCAGTAGCACCACCTACTGCAACAGGAGCAGGGGTAGCAGTCTTCTTAGTGGACAGGTAGATAACAACTCCTATCAGGGTAATCACCACAATGGCAACACCGGCGATAATAAGTATCATATTAGTATCCATCGTCTTTTTTATTTTACCAGTACCAATAATATCAAACTTTAATTATGTCCAGTATCATTCGTCAAGGCATATTCAGCCTGAACGTTGGATTTAACACACTGATTTGAAGTTAAAGACATTCAAATTCAAAATAAATGAGTGGAAAAAAGCGCGTTCTTCGTATCAGAGAATTAGACCCCGATATCATACCCCCATGCACCGCGCGTATGGATGACCCCAGCTATGGTGGCTCAAAGATCGTCGTCATAGGCAAACCCGGTACTGGAAAGACCACCCTTATTACATCCCTCCTATACGAAAAGAGTCATATATTTCCATCTGCCCTTGTAGTATCAGGAACCGAGGATAGTAACCATCACTACAGCAACATATTCCCCTCTACTTTTGTCTATAACAAGCTCCAGATGCCCCTCATTGAGGACTATATCCGTCGTCAGAAGCTTGCCAAACAGCACCTCGCCAACCCATGGTCTGTCCTCCTTCTGGACGACTGTATGGATAACCCCAAGCTTTTCAATGATCCTCTATTCCACAATATATTCAAGAATGGCAGACACTGGAAGATGTGGTTCATTCTGTCTCTCCAGTACTGTATGGACGTCAAGCCCGTCATCCGTAACAACGTCGATGGTACCTTCATTCTGAGGGAGAGTAATATGAGGAGCAGAGAGAGTCTATGGAAGAACTATGCTGGAGTTATACCTGACTTTTCAGACTTTTGCGATATCATGGATCAGCTTACTACAGACTATACGGCGATCTATATACATAATGCGTCACAGAGCAATAAGATCGAGGACTGTGTGTTCTGGTATAAGGCCAAGCCAGTACCCAAGGATTTCGTGTTTGGATCAGAGGACTACTGGCTGTATCACCTGAGCAGATATAATCAAGATTACAAGGATCCAGTTGTGGTATAATAAACACAATGGACAAATCACATAGAGAGTATGTTTCCTACCTTGAAAAGACAGGCGAGCGTATAGGGTTTGTAGGTAAGCTTATGTCTATAGGATGGTCGATACCTGTAATTATAATTGGCCTAATAATGGGACTTGTTTCGTATTATATGCTTACCACATACAGTGAATCTACGCAGGGAACCATTATCCAGATATCAAATTGTGGGGTAAAGTCTAGCAATATGAAGGATGCTCCAGTAACAGAGGAGTGCAAGTATCAAGTATCTTACAAGGTAGATGGTAAGGACTACATACTGAGATATATGGACGCCAAAGATAGATATACTGTAGGGGAAACTGTCCGTGTAAATTACAATTCTGAGAATCATTCAGAGGCGGAGATCCATAACACAGCCAAGAATATGGTGGCATATGCCTTTCTAGGTGTCTCTTTCTTCTTAATTATAACACACAGTTTCAACATATACGCTTCCCTAAAGTCAGGAGAGTACGCCACAGCACAGGCTATTGACAATGTGATGGCATCTCAGGGGTTCTACAAAAACTAAAAATAGACACCCATCGATCAAAAATACCAATATTTATACTCAATTCCAAAGAGAGTATAAATGGATGTCATAGAAGCTCTTCGCGATATGTCTAAAAAGGAGCTTGACGAGATAGCTAAAACATGCGATATAAACACCAAGGGCATGACCAAACAGCAGGTCATCGACTCCATAACAAAGGCAATCAAGCAAGAACTAGAAGCACGCCAGAAATACACAAAGATAGAACAGCTCGGTAAGAAGGGCAAGGAAGGAACCGTATTCCACGTTAAGGACAAGAAGAAGAACAGCTACGCCATGAAGGAGTTTTCAAAGACAAAATCAGAGAAGAATCTAGAAAGGGAGGCTATCTTCCTCAAGAAGGCGTCCGAGTTTGGAATATCCCCTCAGATGCACGATTATGACGTCGTATATAACTACATAATCATGGAGAAGCTAGATAAGAACCTCTTTGATCATATGAAGGAGTCAAAGGGTAAGCTCTCCGTTAAGCTTCAGAAGGATATGATCAAGATATTCAAGACCCTTGATAAAATCAGTATATTCCATGCCGATCCCAACCCCCTCAATTTCATGTTTGATTCAAAGGGAGACTTGAAGATCATCGACTTTGGATTTGCCAAGGTTATCGACGATAAGCTCATCAAGGAGCATGGATCCACGCCAAATATGAAGTATATGCCCATGGGATTCATACTCAAAATGGCCGATTTTGTACAGCCTTCTACATTCACAGAGCTTCTAAAGCATGTATCGGATGAGGATAAAGCACGTTTAAATCTACTAAATAAATGACGGAAGATGACTACAAGAGATACAAACGTCTCAAGCACAAGCCTTCGACTCTCAGTGTCACTATGACCATCATCGGAATCATCCTATCCATATATGGAATCTATATCGGATATACAAAGATCCAGAACGATAAATACAAGGGAGAGACTCAAGGCATGATCTACACCGTAAGGTGTGATGAGAAGAACAACAAGTGCAACGTGGTGGTCAAATACAAGATTAACAATGTAAATTACACAGGAGACATAACCACCGCATACCCATCTCCCTTCACAATCAACCAGGACGTAGTCATTCATTACAACCCCAATGACTTTACAGACATCTCAGTTAGCACTCCCTCCAAGACCGTAGGCATTGCAATCATGGTCGTATCGGTAATCGCTCTTCTCAATCTCCTCTGGTATTTTTACACCCAGCAAAGACTCCTAGACGTATTCAAGTCTATGGGATACTAATCATTCGTAATACATAATTACGAATTATACAAGGACTCCATAGTGATTCGAATTGATATACACTATATGACAGTGAGGCTTATCGTCACCATCGAACTTGGTTATGCGCTTCAGGATCTTGCCGGTACCTCTCTTCTGTACTTCCCATACGGAGATGGCACTGCCTGTTATCGCATTGAACAGGGCCATCTCAATGGCTCCTCCCCACATGCCCTTTTCAAGCCTTCTTACATATTCATCATAGGTCACGCCATCGCTCCATACGATCCAGTCTTTGAAAGGGATATCGTTGATCTTGATGTTCTTATTCTTGTTCTTCTTCATATACTGGACAAGGGTTTCTCTCAAGTCTGGTCCAGAGATATCATAAAAATATCCAAGTGCCCAGAATAGACAGTTGCCATCAGCAGGCATACTCTTGATACTGACCATCTTTGTTAAAAGTCGTCCTCATCTTTATTTGCGTTTGATGACCCAATATAGAATGCAATATCATTCAGCACCTGTTTTCCCTTGTCATTCGTATGCCCATAATACCATGCCACAACAGGCTCTCTGAAAAGGTGCTCGCAATCGCTTGCATAGTACTCATTCATATAGTTGTTCCAGCCAATCCTGTACTCAAGCTTTAACAGCTTGAATGACGGTACATGGTGTGTTATTATTATAGCCTTGCATCCATCTTCGGAACATCGGTCTATTTCACGTTCGAGCCATCTGCATGACTCTAGAAATACCATATTGTTTATCTCTCCAAAGTTGCCTATGCTTCCATCAGGCCTGTGATACACAATCCTCCTAAACCTGTAGGGATCAGGATCTGCACAGTATGTCCATAAGGTAGTTCCTATAACCCTTATGCGTATATCGTCTATGTAGAAGTCAAATGTAGTCCCATCCAGGAATATCACATTGGTCAATCTCTTTCTGCGTATGGTATCTCTAACAAACGTCGGCACAAACCTATACGGTCCTATAGAAAACTCCTTATTTCCAAGTATAAGAAATACAATCTGGAACTTGTTACTGGCATCCTCTACAAACCTCCAATACGACTGTTGATTAGGATACCCTATATCTCCAGCAAGTATAAGATACGGACATAACGCCTCTATATCAGGAACAATATCTCCTGACATCTTCTCTAAATGTGTATCCGAAATAACCTGGAATTTAGACCTTATCTCATCGAGAGAAGTCGTTTCCGAGATCATTTATCATATTGAGAATGATAAAACTGTATTTATAAACATGCAAAACATCGAGAATAATGACTTACCGATGAAGCGCATTTATGAGAACGACGAACATATTGTATATGTGGATGACTCCACGTACAGCTATCCCCATGTATATCTAGGCCTGTGCTGTATAAACACCGAACTCAGGGAGAAGGATATATTCTGTTCCAGGACATGCACTCGAGACAGATACACAAAGGAGAAGTGTCTGGATTTGTCGAGGAAGAATTTCATGGATCTCAAGCCCATCCTCGACTGGAGCTTTCACAATGACATCAACGTATTCAGAATCAGCAGTGATCTCATCCCCCACTATACAGACCCTGAGATCCCAGATACCGAGAAAATAAGCCTGAATGACATTGATGATGTGCTCAAGCAGGCTGGCAAGTGGTGTCGCCAGTACAGACAGCGCATAACGATGCATCCAGGACAGTACAACCAGATCGGAACAAAGACCCGTTCAGTCTTTGAAAAGACCATCCAGGATCTCTCCATGCATGCAGACATCCTCGACCGTATGGGTATCGGCAAGGATGGAGTCCTCACAATCCACGGCGGAGGCACCTACGGAGACAAGGAGGCTACAATCAGAAGATGGGTGGAACAATTCGACGAGCTCCCCAGAAACGTAAAGGACAGACTCGTCCTTGAAAACTGCGAGAAAGGATACTCCGTAGAGGACTGTCTTCGTATCAGCGAACAGGTCAATATCCCCGTTGTTATGGACAGTCATCACTATGTATGCTATGACCATTTCCACCCCAATGAGACTCAGAAATCTGCCGATGAGCTCATCCCCCTCGTTGTAGATACATGGAAACGAAGGGGTATTACGATGCTGTGTCATATATCTGAACAGAGACCGGGTTCTGCAGTAGGTGCCCACAGCGACTATATCGAGACCATCCCCGAGTACTTCCTCACAGTCCCTGACAAGTTCAATGTTCCTATTCATATCGAGGTCGAGGCCAAGATGAAGGAAAAGGCAGTGATGAAACTCAAACACAAGTACAATAACTGGAATATGTAATCTCGTTATTTCCAATATCTATGCATATTGGAAATTATATAAAGCGGGTTATGGGGTGAGGGAGGGAGTAGATGGTCTTGGTCTTTCCAAATGAGATGATTGTTATCTGGATGAAGAACATGACGATGATGAATCCGAAAAGGGCAAGGTTGATGTTCTCAAGGTATCTAGTCTCAGTGGTGGGATTGGGGTGCTTCTTGTAGTAGAGGTAGTTATAGTATGATTGGAGGATCATGAGTACAAGTAGCGATACATAAATGATAAAAGGGATTACTAGTGTCGCTTTCATTTATTAGAAGTTGTCAGGCGCCTCAATAAATGAACATCCAGTTTCCCAAGCGTGTAGGAACTACCATGGTTTCTGTTGAAGGATGGTACAATAATACGAATATTATGAAGGAGCCTCGTAAGGGTCGTTTCACCAGAAGACGCCAGATGACTCACGATACCCAGATTGAGAGAGACCAGATGGAGGGTGCTCTCGACCGTATCTCTGAGAACATTCAGTATCTTCCCAGAGCTCAGAATAATATGATCAAGGTCAATTATTCGAATATTGGTAACCCCAATGCTCCCAAGGGAACCGTTGCTCAGCCTGCCCGTAATCCTTACTCTATTGATGTATTCAGGCCTCCTGCCACCTCTGTCATTGATATGATGCCTGTCAGCAAGCAGCGTCTCACAACCATCAACACCATGGTCAATCCCTCATACAAGCAGTTCATCGCCGACAGAAACTGCCAGAATGTAGATAAGATCATCAACCACGAGACCATCCGCACTGGAGTCACCATCGGAAAGGTATTCACCGATAAGACAGCGGCAGAGATCGTTCCCGAGGTCGGCTCTCAGTACATTCAGAACACTGTCCATGGTGAGCTCAAGACAAACAAGGTCGGATACCAGACCAATTACACTGGTTCAATCCATATTGCTGGTGGAGTCACACAGGAGCACCTCACATACAGCATCAACCCTCTTCCCACTCAGTATATTGATCTCACTCGTGAGACACATCATATAGATCCCGGAAGATACATCAATGAGAACCCTCTTCTCGTTAAGGATGCAAATACCAATGTATCATCTGACTATCGTCCTGTTGAGAATAAGGTTGTACCTATTACAGAGAGACGCATTGAGTCCTTCTCTATGCAGGCTAACAAGGCCGACCAGACCACCAGATATCAGTGGAAATACGATCAGGGACCTCAGACCCATCTCAAGGCTCCCATTGCAGAGATGCAGACCAATAAGGCCTCAGATATCTCCAAGAATATGGACAAGTCTCAGATACACACCAACACCAAGTATAAGACCTACTATGATTCCACCCAGAGACCCGAGATAAAGACCACTATACCTCAGGCTTATACACCTCGTCAGGAGTACGCTGTCAATAACAACCGTCTATCCAAGATGCAACAGCAGAGGCCTGTATCGGCATTCTAATATGGTCGATATATCCAGACTCATTTAAAAGTGATATGAAAGAGATGTTTCTATAACGAATATAGAAATGGATTCCATTATTGCCATTTGTGGTACGAATAATAACGATAAGACTAATATTACGCCGAAGAGGAATCGTGTCCCTACTCGTAGGTATCTCGACTTTGATAGCCCCGTCAATAGCCCCAAGACACCCAAGAGGAAGATCCCATCCGATGACGATGAGCCCACTGTTCCCGATGCTCCCAAGAAGCCCCGTACCTCTCGTAAGAAGGAGAAGGAAGAGGATGTCCAGGAGTCTGGCGTTGAATATCAGGGAACAGTCGAGACCCTTGATGATCTCATTGCTCTTGCGGAAGATAAGACCAGTTACTCCAATATCGATATGAAGGCTCTTCGTCGTATCAAGGATTACCTCGAAGAGCTCAGGGACATGGTCGGCCTCAAGTCCCTCAAGGAGACCATTGTAGCTCAGATCATCTACTACCTCCAGGGTCTTCATAAGGGATCTGAGGACTATATGCACACGTGTATCTATGGAGGACCTGGTACTGGTAAGACTACAGTTGCAGAGATCATCGGTCTTATCTTTGCCAATCTCGGAGTCCTGAAGACGAAGAAGTTCATCTCTGCCAGGAGGGAGGACCTCGTTGCAGGATACCTTGGTCAGACTGCCATCAAGACAGCTATCGTAATGGAGGCTGCTCGTGGTGGTGTCCTCTTCATCGATGAGATCTACAGTCTTGGAAGCAAGGAGGGAAGGGACTCATTCGCGAAGGAGGCGATCGATACAATCAACCTTGTCCTTAGTGAGAACAAGGGAGACTTTATGATGATCATTGGTGGATATGAGAAGGAGGTTGATGAGTGCTTCTTCAGCCAGAACCCTGGACTGAGGCGTCGTTTCATGTGGTACCACAAGATCGATAACTACTCGGAGGATGAGCTTGCCGATATGTTCTGTATGAAGGTTCATGAGCTTGGATGGAGTCTGGACAAGGATGTCAATAAGGAGTGGCTGTCTCCTCTTCTGAAGAAGAACAAGGTGCATTTCAAGGATATGGGAGGTAGTGTGGAGAACTTCATCACACTGGTGAAGGTACAGCATTCGAAGAGGATCTTTGGAAAGGATCCCGCACTGAAGAAGGTGGTGTCAAAGGACGATATCCAGGCATCCATGGATAAGATGAACAAGGATAAGAAGCCTACCAGCGAGCCGTCGCCTCCTCCGGCTATGATGTACCTGTAGTAAGGTAGAGCGTTCAGTGATATGTAAATGAAGTATCAATTCGTATTAATACAATATGAATTTCAAAGCATATATTAAAGATGGTCCGATACACTCTGATCAGTGATAAGGTTTATACAAATCAAAGGGATGTCAATATGAATGCGTTTTTGTCTCTTAGTATGCCTCGTTTTTCCCGATTCGTAATTCAGGCTATCAACACGATTGCAAACTATCACAATATCAAGCTTGATAGTATATACAACCTATCTCTTGCGTTTAAGAAGGGCTCTAAAGAGCCTGATATTCCATTTGAATTTGAAGGTAGCAACCGTTCTACAATGTCTTTTATTCGTATTGCTTCTAGCTTGGAAAAAGAGGCGCTTGGAGATGGATCTGTCAGCGGAGAGATCGGCAATGCTATTGGAGACATAAGGGATCCTTTCTTGCCTGCAAAGGTTTCTCGTGCTATTGCAAAGCTAACGATTCTGTTGTACATTAAACTAGCAAGGCATATAATTTTTAAAGTCCTAAGACGCCTAGTGAAAGATCTAGAGGAAGACATCTACCAACCTGAAGAGCTTGCAGACTATGGAGAATACCACCTTAGAGAGTGGAAGAGGGGTGTCTATTACACATTCGATGTGGATAGCCTTGATGATAAGATAATTGATACCTATGGTCTGTTGGGAGATATATACATAAGCTATGTAGAGTCTCTTCCAGACAAGATCAGAACGTCTATTATGGAATATACGTATAGACGTTACTCTGATATAAACACATACCTCAGAGAGGGGTCTGTAGAGGGGTACTATGGTGATGACTTGATTGACATCAAACGTGATATTTCCAATATAGACAAGGCGTTCAAAAAAGCGCCTCCTCTCGAGGAAGTCATGACTGTGTATAGAGGGCAGACAGAAATGATATATGATGCAAAGTCTTATACATCTACTAGCCTTCGTATATCAGCTGCTCTGAAAGACGAATTCACGGATATGGATAACAGGTGCTGTCTATACATAATCACCGTGGTCCCAGGCTCAAAAGTCCTTCCTCTGGAACCAATTTCCCACGTTAAAGGCGAGTATGAAATACTCTTGGATAGAGATGGCAAGTTTTTCGTTACAGATGTAAAGATGGAAACGCATACAGTAGACGATGTCGAGTATCCTCCTATTAGAACAATCTATCTAACCTATATGCCTCCAGAGTCCCACGTTGTAATGCCCGAAGACCGATGGGCTGATTACGAGGACGAACAAGACGAACAAGAGGAAGACGACGACCAAGAGGAAGAAGAGGGAGACTACTATAGTGAAGAGGAAGATGACGACCAAGAGGAAGACGACGGGTATTAGATGGATTATTCGTATTAATACAATATGAATTTCAAACCATATAGTAAATGGAGATTGAACTTAATTGGATACGTCCATTAGATGATGGCACATTATATATTATAGGATTGCCTCTTGACGCCATATACAACAATATGACCATATTTGGACCCTTTGTTATAAGCGCTATTAATGCGGTTCTGATACGAGATGATATAACCCTTAATGAGCCTAGTGATCTTCTTAGAGTATTTGAGAAAGGCTCTGAAGAACCAGACGTTATCTTCA
>JACCDY010560131.1_pt1 | contig 10659 bp, 13 predicted proteins | sample 7446391 | NCBI WGS metagenome assembly JACCDY01 (sample SAMN15323451, study PRJNA562643) | freshwater metagenome | isolation source: river surface water | place: USA:Blue River Watershed | collected 2017-08-18
ATGGTGGGTTCAATTGATGAAGCCATCGAGAAAGCTAAGAAGCTTTAATCGAACTCATCTAGGGAAATTATGTCAACCATACGCGTCGATGTAGTAAGTTCTGAGCAATCTATTTTCAGCGGTGAAGCCAAGTTTGTTGCGCTTCCTGGTGAGAATGGTGAGCTCGGTATTTTGCGCGGCCACACACCTTTGATTACACGCATTCGTCCAGGTTCAGTTCGCATTGAAAAAGCTGATGGTGACGAGGAGTTCGTATTCGTTGCAGGTGGCTATTTAGAAGTGCAGCCTGATCATGTAACCGTACTAGCAGACACTGCTATTCGTGGACATGACCTTGATGAAGCCAAAGCTAACGAAGCTAAGAAGCGCGCTGAAGAGGCAATGCAAAATCGCGGCACTGACTTTGATATGGCTTTGGCTCAATCAGAGTTTGCTATGGCAGCAGCACAGCTTGCAGCAATTGCACGTTTCCGTCGTAAAAAGTAAGAGCCGGCCATCTCCTTGTTGTTAAATGATCGGTTTTTAAAAGCCTGCTTGGGCGAAGCGGTTGATCAAACACCGCTTTGGCTCATGCGCCAGGCGGGCCGCTATCTACCTGAGTACAACGCTACTCGTGCAAGAGCTGGAAGTTTTCTCGGCCTCGCTAAAAATCCTGCATACGCAACTGAAGTAACGCTCCAGCCATTGGATCGCTACCCATTGGATGCGGCAATTTTGTTCTCCGATATTTTGACTATTCCAGATGCAATGGGTTTAGGTTTGAAATTCACTGCTGGCGAGGGGCCTAGTTTTGATCATCCCCTTCGTACAGAACAGGCGGTGAAAAAATTACGTGTTGCCGATATGGATCAGCTCAAATATGTTTTTGATGCTGTATCTGAAATCCGCAAAGCTTTAATTCAGGACGGAAAACAACGCGTACCACTGATTGGTTTCTCCGGAAGCCCATGGACACTGGCTTGTTACATGATAGATGGTTCGGGTTCGGACGATTTTCGTCATGCTAAAAGCATGATGTTTAGTCGCCCTGATTTGCTGGAACATATTCTTGAAATTAATGTGCAGTCAGTTGCAGCATATTTAATTGAGCAGGTAAAGGCCGGTGCACAAGCGCTGATGATTTTTGATACTTGGGGAGGTTTGCTCCCTGATGGTTGGTATCAACGCATGTCTTTGGCAGCTATGCAAAAAGTCATTGCGCTATTGCCTCGCGAACATGAGGGACGAAAGATCCCAGTCATTATGTTCACCAAGGGCGGCGGAATTTGGCTGAATGATATGGCTCAGGTTGGTGCAGATGTTATTGCAATTGATTGGACCATGCGATTAAGTCGTGCCCGCAAGCAACTTTTAGATATTAATAAGCCTTTGGCCTTGCAAGGAAATTTAGACCCACTAATTTTGTTCTCAGAGGCAAAACAAATTGCTGCTGCTGCCGAAAGTCTTTTAAATGACTTAGCAAGTGCGCCCGCACTAAAACAGGGTTTACATCCACTGGATGGACATATCTTTAATTTGGGTCACGGCATCAATCAATTTACCCCACCTGAAAGCGTCTCGGCCCTATCTGAGACCGTAATCACTAAATCAAAAGCCCTGCGGGCAGTGCAGTAAGCACAAGTACTTGCTAACTTTGGCCAATATTTCGGCAAAAGTTATGCACAGAAATGTGCAAAATAATAAATACAGTGAGATTCAAGTGAAATATAAACTTTCACCTTTAGTAATTACTGTAAATTATTGATTTATATAGAAATTAAGCATAGCAATGTTTTTCTAAGACAAATAGCATTCCTATAAAATGACTATAGAAATGTAAAACAGCCAATGATATCCACAGACTTATCCACAGGATAAGATGGAAAAAATTAAGTAAATGATGCCCAAGCCCATCGTTGTTCAGGTAGTGATAGATAAGCCTTTGGCTCAGGGATTTGACTATCTGTGGGATGCTGAAAAATTAGGCAAATTACCAGTGATCGGCAATGTGGTTGAAGTATCTTTTGCAAGATCAAGCTTGGTTGGGATTATTATAAAAGTAAGTGATCACTCCGAATTTGATTTAGTGAAACTCAAATCTGTAGATCGCCTTGCCCCGCTCCCTGTATTCGACCCAGCCTTATTGCGCTTGATGAATTTTGCAAGCCAATATTACGTCCACGCCTTGGGGGAAACCATATTGCCCGTTATTCCACAGATGTGGAAAAAGGCTAATGATTGGGAAAAAATTTCGGAGAAATTGGAATCAGCAGAAAAGAAAAGCAAAAAAAAGATAGAGGTAATGCCAGAAGGAGTAATCACGCTCGATCAGTTGAACGAGGGGCAAAAGAAAGCATTGGAAGAATTATTGACAGGCGGTGCAAAAGAAAATCAATTTAGAGCAATCTTGTTGCAGGGGCAAACAGGTAGCGGTAAAACTGCCGTCTTCCTCAATTGGTTGGCAAGCATCTTAAGTGATGAAAGCGCGCAGGTACTTTTGCTAGTGCCAGAAATTAATTTAACACCCCAATTAGAGAGGCGCGTAAGAGCCTACTTTCCGAATAAAAAAATGGCGGTGTTGCATAGTGGGGTCAGCGAAAAGAAAAGAGGCATTGCTTGGTATGAGGCAATGACTGGAAATGCGCAGATTATTTTAGGTACGCGATTGGCGGCTTTAACACCTATGCCGAAATTGCGGGCTATCGTAGTGGATGAAGAGCATGACCCATCGTATAAGCAACAAGATGGGACGCGCTACTCTGCAAGGGATTTAGCAATCTGGCGCGCTCATGATCAAAAAATTCCTATCCTCTTATCTTCAGCTACACCATCCTTAGAAACTTGGTTAGCTGCTCAATCAGGTCGCTATGAGTATATTCGGTTGGATCAGCGTGCGCAGGGTGCAAGCTTACCTAAAGTACATTTAATAAATACGCGCGATCCACAAAATCACTTTAGTCCGGGGGATGAGAATGCGCCCAAGCAAAAGAGCCTGATTACAAAAACACTCGCGAATGCTATCACTAGGTCTTTGGCAGAAAAAAAGCAGAGTCTTATTTTGATTAATCGCCGAGGCTATGCTCCAGTTCTCAGTTGCTCGGCCTGTAATTGGTTGTCAAAATGCACTCAATGCTCAACCTATACCGTGATGCATAAAGCGGGGGCATTGGGGAAAAGGTCGGTACTCAGTTGTCACCACTGTGGCCTAGTAAAGCCGATCCCACAGTTTTGCCCGGATTGTGGAAATGCAGATTTAAAAACACTAGGCCATGGCACGCAAAAGCTAGAGGATGCTATCGAAGAAATGTGGCCGCAAGCAAAGGTGTTGCGTGTGGATACAGACTCCAGCAGAAAGAGTAAAGGTGCAGAAGCGCTCTTTCAGGAAATACATGAAGGCAATGTAGATATTGTCGTTGGTACTCAAATGATTGCTAAGGGCCATGACTATCAAAACATTGGATTAGTTGCAGTCTTAGATGCAGATAGTCGACTTTACTCTGCCGACTTCAGGGCGGCTGAAAGATTATTTGCCCAGTTGGTGCAGGTTGCAGGGCGCGCAGGAAGGTCCGGCACTAGTGGGGAAGCAGGTGGTGATATTTATATTGAGACTCAGTACCCAGAGTCACCAGTATTTCAGTATTTGCTGAGACATGATGTGGATGGCTTTTTAGCATTCACTGCGAGTGAGCGTGAGGAGGCAAAATTGCCGCCCTACTCATATCAAGCACTTATTCATGCAGAAGGGAAAAGCCTAGATAAGGCAATTCAGTTTCTGAATGCACTAAAAGCACGTATGAAAAGCAGAGGCATGATTAATAAAGAATTGAAGGTCTATGACCCTGTGCCCAAGCCCGTCATGAGGGTTGCAGGTACAGAGCGCGCCCAATTACTTATTGAGTCAGCAAACCGCAAAGCACTGCAAGAGGCGCTTGAAATGATTGATCAGGAATTGCGTCAAGAATCTACCGGAAGAATCAGCAAAACATCGCGTATTCGTTGGCTGGTAGAGCGTGATCCGATTGCTATTTAGGCGCCTGGACCAGATTCATATTGAGCAAGAGGCATCAACAAGTTGAGATCGTCACTCAGCGATTCTGGTGAAGTTGGTTTAATTTTAAATAGCCAAACTGCATAAGGTTTTTCATTTACCAATTCAGGGCTGGCATTCATCTCTTCATTAAGGGCGATGATCTCACCGCTAATAGGCGCATGAATATCGCTCGCAGCCTTAACAGATTCAATTGCGGCAATAGCCTCACCTTGCTTCACGTGTCGGCCAATTTCAGGCGCCTGAAAAAACATAACATCACCCAAGGCTTCTTGTGCATGATTGCTAATTCCTACCCATGCTAGTCCATCGTCTTCGATGCTGGCCCACTCATGCGTTTCTGCAAATTTAAATGTATCTTGAGTTTTCATTGTTTATCCTGTGAGATACATTCTAGCGTCTTTGCCATAAACTGGTGGCTAACTACTTCAAGCGAATTTATGTATGCCGATCAAATTACGAATTGTTCCCGTTACGCCGTTCGAGCAAAACTGTTCAGTTTTAGTCTGTCAAGAAACAGGTGAAGCAGCGGTGGTTGATCCGGGCGGTGATATAGATAAGATCTTAGAAGCCGTGCAACAAATGGGCGGCAATATTAAAAAGATTTTGTTAACCCATGGCCATCTTGATCATTGTGCCGCGGCTAAGGACTTGGCTGATCAATTGGGCGTGCCTATTGAGGGACCGCAAATAGATGAGCAGTTTTGGCTAGATCAATTGCCAGAGCAAACTGTTCGTTTTGGATTTGGAAATGCAAAAGCATTTATTCCAACTCGATGGCTGGAAGATGGCGATCATGTGCAAGTAGGCAATGTCGGTTTACAAGTTTTGCATTGCCCCGGCCACACACCAGGCCATGTTGTGTTCTTTGATAAAGAAGATCGGTTAGCTCTAGTGGGCGATGTGCTTTTTGCAGGCTCAATCGGAAGAACGGATTTTCCTCGTGGAAATCACGCGGATTTAATTAATGCGATTAAAACAAAATTATGGCCATTAGGAGACGATGTACAGTTTGTTCCTGGTCATGGGCCTATGTCGACGTTTGGTAAAGAGCGCCAAACAAATCCCTATGTTGGGGATTGAGCAAGCCGGCGTTGGTGAAACCGAATTGTAAAATTAGGTTTTTGCTGAACCGGTACGATGTGTCCGGTTATATAAACAGCTGGCACAAATCCAGCGTTGTTTCCGATTACTCGTCGGAATCCAGGTGCCACCCTCCAGGCGCTTTTCGCGACTGCAAGAAGAGCAAAACTTAAGGCTCTGAGAGGTTTCTTGGGGGGCAGCTGGAGTAGAGGTAGTCATGGGCAATCCGGGTAAGCCAAATCTTGTACAGAAGGTCTATTTTACCCGTTTTGTCCCGCTGGGGCAGGGCTTAGAACGACTCTGACCGAATCAGCCGTTTTATTACCATCAAAATCGAGCCAAGCCTTGTTTTCAAAGTCATAGAGCTTGCATTTACGAGCGGTATCGAAATACCAGGCCCAAGAGAACTTTTGCACAAAAATACGCTCTGGAAGGATAGTTTCGAGGGTATTTTGGGCTTCTTGGAGGCGATATAAGGGAACACTCATGTCCACGTGGTGGGCAGTGTGCTCCATGATGTGGTGCATTAAAGAGCCCCAAACCCAATTAAACGTTAAATGCACCGTGGTGGATACAAAAGGCTGGGCGCGCAACCACTCTGATTTTTTGTCATACCAAGAGACTTTGGGGTGGGTATGGTGAACATAGACCACGAAACCAATCATGCCATTCCAGAAAAGGAACGGAACAGCAAAGCCAGTAATCAGGCCAAGCCAAACTGACTGGCCGGTAGCAAGCGCGCCAGCAATGAGGCAGGCAATCCAGATAATGGCAAAGCCAGTTACCAACAAATTGTCCTTTAGGAAAATTGGGCGGTCACCAGGTTTGTTCTTCGCATTGGGGAAGTACTCGCGTCTCCACCAAATTTCAATGAGGTAATAGAAAACTGGCCCCCAGCCGCTACGATAGAGGCGCTCTAAGGCTTTACGCCATGTAGGTAGAGCGTCAAACTCTGCCTTTGATAATGGCGCCCAGACAAAGTCAAAACCTTTGAGGTTGGTTTGGCCATGGTGAACCACGTTATGGCCTACATCCCATAAGCTAGAGGGAGTTAAGGACGGCAAGAATGCGATGCGACGCAAGACTTTGTTGAGTTCGCGGTGTGGGGTGTAGCTTTGGTGGCAGGCGTCATGACCCAAAATAAAAATGCGTCCTGTAACAAAGCCAGCAACCAAGCCCAAAACGATCTTGATGAGAATGTTTTCGATAAAAATGGTCCCCGCAATACAGCCCAGCCACAAAGCAGCATCTAAAGCTAGAAGCGCGATTGCCTTTACTGTTTCGCCCTCAGCCATTGGGATTAGCCAGCTGCGGATGACTTTTCGGTGTGGCAATGGAAGATCAGGTGCCAAAGGATTGGCCACAGATGGTTCAGAGAGTGCAGGATTTAGATGATTTGACATGATAAGAATCAATAAGTTAGGTGCAAATGATAGCCTTTTTCATGGATTTACGCATGATGTAGGTCAAAAACCCCCCTGTTTTGGTGCGCCCGGCAGGAATCGAACCTGCGACCCTTGGCTTCGGAGGCCAATACTCTATCCACTGAGCTACGGGCGCCAGTAGGGAATTCGCTAATTACGCTATTGTAAGTGCCTATATCTCTCACGGTCTCGTTATAATTAGCCAAACGAAACCCCCTACAACCCGTTAAACGATAAAAGTCCTATGAGCGAAGCACACGGCAGTCTAATCAAGTCTCCTAAGCAATTGATCATCATGGTGTTTGCAAGCTTTTTTGTGCCCTTGATCATCATTCTTTTATTAATGGTGTTTGTGAATAATGGCAAGCGCGCAGATTCAGAGGCTTCCGCTGAACAGCTGATTAAGCCTGTGGCGCAATTGAATTTCAAGGATGCTAACCCACCAGCGGATGCTAAAGATGCGGCTCCTGCTGCTAAATAATTTTTAGCGCACTCTAGAAGGCTGGCTATAGGCCAGCTTTTTTATTGCCTCTCGTTTCGATCTTTAGCATCGAGTGCCACTTGGTAAGCTTCCTTTTTGGTGATCCCAAGCGCTTGAGAAAGCACAGCAGCAATCTCCTTGCTGCCTAAATATGGACTCAATGCATTGGCCCATAACAATAGCTCTGAATGTTCTGGGGCCTCGTTTGAATTAGTTTGGCGACCTGCCACCAAAATAACAAATTCACCCTTGAGGCTTTCGGCTTTCTCTAGCCACCCTGGAATATCTGCGGCACTAAGTGTGACCAACTGTTCAAATTTTTTGGTGAGCTCTCGACCTATGAGTACCTGTCGCTCGGGCTCGAGTTCTTTGCTTAGCGTTAATAGTGTGTCGTGTATTTGATGAGGCGATTCAAAAAAGATGCTCGTTTTTGAATTGCTTTGCAAGTCCTGGATGAGAGCGCCCCGCTCTTTTGCCTTGTTTGGCCAAAAGCCGAGGAACTGAAAGCGCCCCTCTGATGGCAGCATGACTGAGCCACTGGCAGAAATGGCAGAGGACACTGCGCTAGCCCCCGGAATAGGAATAATGCGAAAGCCCGCTTTCTGAACAGCATTCACGAGTCGAGCACCCGGATCAGAAACACCTGGAGTTCCTGCATCCGAGATGTAGGCCCAGCGCTCATTTTGAGAAAGGTGTTGAATGATGTTTTGAGCTCCAGCGATCTCATTGTGCTCATGCAAGGCGATGCATTTCTTATGAATGCCGAAGTGTTGAAGCAAGGGCGCGCTATGCCTGGTGTCTTCACAGGCAATGCCATCTACGGAATTAAGCACGTGTAGCGCACGTAATGTAATGTCGCCCAAATTGCCAATAGGAGTGGCAACCATATACAAGGCTCCGGCTGGTAGATCCTGCTGTTTTAAAAAGTCAAAGGAGCTTAATTCCATGCGGCAATCTTTTGCGAAAGAGGTATCCATATCTAAGAGCATACGTCCGTTTTGAATTCAGGGGCAGCATAGACATCTTAAGCGCACTTTGGCGCATAATAATGTGATGGATAAAGATACCCTCGAACGTTTGCGCGCTCGCGCATCTCAACATTTTTTAGACAGCATTGCGGTAAAGCAAGCGGCTGAAAAAATACTTCCTGAGCAAGTTGCACGTGGCATAGTTGCAATGACAGATTGTTTGCGTGCTGGCGGAAAAGTAATGGCTTGTGGCAATGGTGGATCTGCTGCTGATGCGCAACATTTTGCTGCTGAGTTGATTGGTCGCTTTGAGAGAGAGCGACAAGAGTTGGCTGCGATTGCATTGACAACCGATACCTCAATTTTGACTGCAGTGGGAAACGACTACAGTTATGACGAGGTCTTTAGCAAGCAAGTGCGCGGCCTAGGGAAAAAAGGCGATATCTTAATTGGTATCTCCACCTCAGGAAATTCAAAAAATGTAGTGATGGCAATTGAGGCCGCAAAAAAAATGGGGATAAAAATTATTGCCCTGACTGGCAATGGCGGCGGAAAAATTGCAAGCTTATTAGATAGAGATGACATTCATCTATGTGCACCCTCCACTCGCACAGCTCGTATTCAAGAAACCCACTTAGTTTTGCTTCACGCCCTATGTGATGGCGTAGATCATTTATTGCTCGATTAATAGCTTCACCAATTAGAAAGTTCGTACATGCGAAATACGCTCATCATCAAATTCTTTGCTGCAATTTTGATTTCATCGTTCTTATCTGGTTGCGGAGTGTTAGCTGTTGGTGGTGTTGTGGCGGGCGCGAGTGTTATGGCAGATCGTCGTACGCCAGCAGTTCAGGCAATCGATAAGGGTATTGAGTTGGAGGCTGGAAATGCTCTGTCCAAGCGTTATGGTGATGATGCACACATCAACGTAACTTCATTCAATCAAAAAGTATTGTTGACTGGTGAAGCCAGAGATGCGGATATTAAGGGCCAGGCTGGCGCCTATGTAAAGGCGATGAAGAATGTACGCTCCGTCTTTAATGAATTAGTCATTGGACCAAACAGTAGCTATACAGCTCGCGCTAATGATACGTTCCTAGAATCTAAAATAAAAACACAAATGATTTTTACAGACAAGTTGCCATCCAATTCAATGGCAATTGTTGCTGAGGGTAGCAGTGTTTATTTGATGGGAATTTTGACGCAAAATGAAGCGGCGATTGCTAAAAAATTAACGAGCAATATCGACGGCGTGAAAGATGTTTATGCCTACTTTGATATTATTTCCGACGCAGAAAAAACGCGCTTAGAAAAACAAGGCAAGGCAGATGAGTCTCAGCCTAACTCAGCACCAAAACAATAAAACTATTTAATGCGAGATGCGCAATGAATTTCGCGAGGCAATTTTGAAATTATTTTTACTCGTCGCCCTCTCCTTGTTTTTATCTTTGACTGCGCACGCAGCTACAGATGATGTGAAAGCAATTGCATTGGCAAAACAAAATGCTTGCTTAGGTTGCCATGCACTAGATAAAAAAATTGTAGGCCCCAGCTTTCAGGCCGTTGCAAAGAAATATGCGAACGATCCGAGCGCAATAGTATTTTTAAAAAATAAAATTATTAAAGGCGGCTCCGGATCATGGGGAGTTGTCCCGATGCCAGCCAATCCGAAATTGAGTGATGCCGATGTATCTTTATTGACGAGTTGGATTTTGCGCGGAGCACCCAGCGCAAATTAAGTTGGGCTAACGATTGGTTTGCCAAGAAACCAAGACCACGCATGATTCGATCGCTTAAGATTTTCTTTCACCGCATAGTCAAAGTCAGCCCATTGTTCATTGGCAGCCTCTTCAACAATCGTGCCTGGATTTGCTGGTAGCAATTTCAAGCAAGCATCCGCATCACCATAAGCGTATTCAACCCTCATGCCGGCTTTTTGAGCCAGATGCATCATGGCCCTGTTGTTTGCCAGGCAATGCACAAATAAAGTTTCAATACGAGTATTGCGTGAGTGAACGGAAGCGCGTGCCAATAGCGCTGTGCCTATTCCTTGTCCACGCCCACCAGGAAGTACAGAGACTCCAAACTCAGCGGCTTGTGGCTTACCTTTGGTTTTAGGCAGATACGCTAAATGCGCCATACCAATGAGGCTGAGTTGGGAGTCAAAGCTACCAAACACCGTATCTTTATTGAAATCTAGGCCCTCAACATAGTGTTGAATCACCTCATCGGGTGTTTGCGTGCTAAAACGTAAGCGTCGATCCTCTTCATTTAGGAGCAATAGGTGACGCAAGATCTCATCTCTATGGCCTGCATGTAGCTCGCGCACGGGAACTGCCAAGCCCACTGTATATAGCTTTCTGGGTGAGTGATTGTTTGCTAATTTATTGTGCATAGCAATATATTAGCAGAAATTAGGAGAATTTACAGGGTTTTCCCTAGGTTGCTAAATTAAGCAAAAAAATAGCAATAAAGCAGAAAAAGTGACCCCAGCACACCTAAATTTTTCAATCAAAGCAGTAAAAAGCCATACATTTTCAAAAAAAGTTAAAAATATTTTGAAGTGTTATCTCTTTGTTTTTAATAGATTTATTTGAAAAGTAAGAAAAAACTTCGCTTTTTTACAGAAAAAGACTACGAAAGGTGTTGACAGACCCAAATGAGTAGGATAAAGTC
>JACCDY010009309.1_pt1 | contig 10657 bp, 11 predicted proteins | sample 7446391 | NCBI WGS metagenome assembly JACCDY01 (sample SAMN15323451, study PRJNA562643) | freshwater metagenome | isolation source: river surface water | place: USA:Blue River Watershed | collected 2017-08-18
CGGTGATTTCGAAGCGCTGGTCGCCGCGGATCACGGATTCGATCTCGGAGCGGCTGGCGACGACGGCGTCGAGCTCGCCCTCCTTCAGCTTTTGCAGCGCCTCGATCGGCGTCAGGTAGATGTTCACGCTGTCGCGCAGGCTGTGCTCGCCGAGCAGCACCATCGCCGAGATCGACACTTTTTCCGCGCCGAGCTTCTTGCCTTCCAGCGATTCGACGCCGTTCAGGTCGGGGATGGCCTTGACGTTGCGCACCAGCTTCACGGTGTCGCGGTAGTAGGGCGCGAAGATTTCGACCTTGTCGTTCTTCAGCATGACGCTGCGGTCGACCGGCACGTGCAGCATCACGTCGGCGGGGCCGAAGCCGAGGTAATGGCCTTTCCAGACCATGTTGCGCAGGTCATCGCTGATGTCTTCGCCGGCCGGGAAGGGCAGCAGCGACAGTTTCAGGTTCAGTTTTTTTGCCAGGGCGTCGGCCAGGTCCTGGTCGATGCCGCCACCCTTGCCCGAGAACGGCGCGAAGTCTTCATAGACGGCGACGGTCAGCTTGCCGCTGGCACGGATCTTTTCCATGTCGTCGTCGGCAGCCGCAGCCGGCAGGCTGAAGGCGAGGTTGAGGCTGAGGGTGGCAAAGAGTGCAGCCAGCAGGCCGCGGGAGGTGGTGCGAATCATACGTGTCCCCGATGCGCGTTGTGGGTCGCGCTTATGAAAATTGGGATGATACTGGTTACAGCAGCGGCGGCACCGCATTGCGCGGGTGCCGCCGGTGGTGCTCAGGTATTACTGTGCTGCGCGACGGGTCTCGAGGTAGGCCTTGATGGCCCACACGGCTTCCTGCTGCAGGATGCCTTCGAACGGCGGCATGTAGACGGCGCCGTTGCGCACGCGGCCCTTGCGGACGGTGGTCGCGTAGTAATCGTCGATTTCCTTGACGCAGGCAGCCTTGCGATCGGCGTCGCCAAGGCCCATGCAATCTTTGTCGATCATGCGCAGGTCAGGCGCGATGCCGCCCGAAATGGCGTCGATGCCGTGGCAGCGCGCGCAGTTCTGGGCGAAGGCCGAGGTGCCGACCTTGATCGCATCCTTGTTGCCGCGGTACGGGTTCTCGGCCTTCCACTGCTCGCCGAGGGTCGGCAGGGCCTTGGTGTCGACGGCTTGCGGGGTCACGTCGCCGTGGGCGAAGGCCGACGAGGACAGGGCGAGGATAGCCGCGCAGGCAAGGCCGCGGACTGCGGAACGGATGAAGGTGCTCATTGCTAAGTCTCCGGTAGGTTTGATGAAAGCTGTTCCAAGGCTCTGGGCTCGTCGTCGGCCGCCTGGTATTGGCGGCGGATAAGGCAGGCGCTTGCTGAAGCGGAGTTTCAATCGCAAGTGCCATGCCAAGCCTTTACTACAGGCAAAGGCAGGCCTAAAAGTTCCTTTTGCTTCATAACGGAACAAGTGCTACATTCCGCCAGACAACAACGATAAAAAAAGAAACACTCGGCAGGCTGGGGATGATACATGGCACAGGTCACAACACTGGGGAACGAGACCGCCCCGGTTAAAGAGGCAGTTTCACGTTTGATATTGCCTGAAAGGCAGTTTTCTTCGCCCGGCATGTTCCATGCATCGGAGCAGGCTGCCATGATCGAAGAATCCCATCGACGGTCGGTGTCCTACGGCCTTGCGCCGAACACCGAGCCTGATTACTCCCCCATCCTGCGCGGTGACCTGGTCACCAAGATCGAGCAGAACCGCGGCCTGTCAGCCTATGCGCTGCCGGTGATGGAGACCCTGTATGAGCAGATCGTCAACACCCACAGCATGGTGGTGCTCACCGATGCGCAGGGCACGATCCTGCATACGCTGGGCGACGATGACTTTCTGGAAAAAGCCGACCGCGTTGCGCTGTGCGCGGGCGTGGCCTGGTCCGAGCAGAGCAAGGGTACCAATGCGATCGGCACCGCGATCGCCGAGCAGACGCCGACGCTGGTGCATGCAGACCAGCACTTCCTGACGATCAACCATTTCCTGACCTGCTCTGCAGCGCCCATCATTGACCATCAGGGCCGCCTGATCGGCGTGCTGGACGTGACCGGCGACCAGCGCAGCTTCCACAAGCATACGATGGCCCTGGTACGCATGTCTGCGCAGATGATCGAGAACCAGTTGTTCTCGGCCGCGTTCGACGATGCGATCACGCTGCATTTCCACAGCCGCCCCGAATTCATCGGCACGCTGATGGAAGGCATTGCGTCTTTCTCGATGTCGGGCCGCTTCCTGTCGGCCAACCGCAGTGGCCTGTTCCAGTTGGGCCTGCCGCTGTCGGCGCTGCAGACGCACACCTTCAGCTCCCTGTTCGGCATGCCGGTGTCGGCCCTGTTCGATCACTACCGTACTGCGGCGCCGACGCTGCTCGACTTGTGCCTGCACACCGGTGTGCGCGTGTCCGCCCGTGCCGAGCTGCGCACGCCTAACCTGTTCATTCAGTCGGGTCCGGTAGAAAGAAATGATGCGCGCGCGCGCAGCGACGCAATGCCGAGGCAGGCTGCGGACGGCGACGCCAATGGCAAGCACAGGCTGTCCAGCCTGCACTACCTTGATACAGGCGATGAAAAAGTCTCTGCGCTGATCCGCAAAGTAAATCTGGTGATGGGCCGCGACATTCCGATCCTGGTCACTGGCGAAACCGGCACCGGCAAGGAACTGCTCGCCCAGGCGGTGCACAATGATTCGCCGCGCAACGGCGGGCCCTTCGTTGCGGTCAATTGCGCATCCATTCCCGAGACCCTGATCGAATCCGAACTGTTCGGCTATGAAGACGGTGCCTTCACCGGCGCGCGCAAGAAGGGCAGCACCGGCAAGATCCTGCAAGCCAATGGCGGCACGCTGTTCCTCGACGAGATTGGCGACATGCCGCTCAGCTTGCAGGCGCGCCTGCTGCGTGTGCTGCAGGAACGGCTGGTGATGCCGCTGGGCTCGAACAAGTCGATCCCGGTTAACGTCGCGCTGATCTGCGCGACCAACCGCAACCTGCGTGACATGATCGCCAAGGGCGAATTCCGCGAAGACTTGTATTACCGGCTCAACGGTCTGGTCGTGCGCCTGCCACCCCTGCGCGAGCGCACCGACCTCGAAGTCGTCATTCACCGGCTGCTCGCCGCGGAGTCCGAATCCGAGCCGATGAGTGTCTCGCCGGAAGTCATGGCCTTGTTCAAGCGGCACAACTGGCCGGGCAATTTCCGCCAGCTGACCAACCTGCTGCGCACGGCCATCGTGATGGCCGGCGCCGAGCGCGAGGTGCGGCTCGAGCATTTGCCGGAAGATTTCCTCGAAGACGTCAGCAGCCTGCCGTCCGCCGTGACCGCGTCAGCGTCGCCGGCGCAGGCTGGCACGATGATGGCCGCGTTGTCGGCGGCCAGTGGCGCGAAGCTCGAAGATGTCGAGCTGCTGACGATACAGCGCGCGCTGGAGGAACACCGCGGCAATGTGTCCGCTGCGGCGCGCGCGCTGGGCGTGTCGCGCAACACGATTTATCGCAAGCTGCAGAAATAAACGCTCGCGCACGCGGGGCGCCGAAGCGATGCAGGCTGTCCGGCGCGGCGCCGCATCAGTGGGCGGTCAGATCGGCGATCGCTTGTTTCAATGCTGCAGCAAGCGCCGGGTCGGCCGGCGTGTGTCCACCCTTTGCCACCCAGTGCAAGCGTGCATGCGGCATCGCTTGCAGCAGCCGCAGCGCATTTTCCGGCGGACAGACCAAGTCATGGGTACCATGGACCAGCACCACCGGCGTGTCGGTGAGCTGTGCCGCCGCGGCCAGCAAGCGAGCTTCGCTGGTGAAGCAGCCCTGCGTCAGGTAATGCGCCTGCAAGCGGTACTTATTCAGGGCGCGCTGTGCCGCGGCCGCATCTTCCGTATCGCGCTGGCCGTCAGTGTCCGTCGAGCGACTCGGCCCGAGCTTGCCGGCCATGGCCTGCATCACGGATCCTTCGTAGCGCCCCCAGCGTCGCGCGGCTTCGGCACCATCCATGCCGGCAGGGCTATCGGCGCCGCTTTGCAGCAAGGCCGCCGCCAGCGTCGCCAGCACCCGGGCACTGGCGGACTCATCCCAACCCGAGGTCAATTGCGCCCAACCGTCCGGGACCATCGCGCGCAGCGACTGGAAGAACCAGTGCAGCTCACGTTCGCTGGCCAGGAAACTGCCGCGCAGCACCAGTGCGCTGATGCGTGCCGCATGCTGTTCCGCGTACAGTAACGCGAGCGTCGCGCCCCACGAGCCGCCGACCACCATCCAGCGCTGGATGCGCAGCGTCTTGCGGATCAACTCGATATCGTCAACCAGCCGCGCACTGTCATTGGCGACCAGGCCGCCCGGCGGCAGCGAGCGGCCGGCGCCGCGCTGGTCGAACAGGATGACGTGCTGCGCCGACAGGTCAAACCAGTCGAGGACCGAGGGCTGCGTGCCACTGCCAGGGCCGCCATGCAGCACGACGACCGGCGGGGCGCCGGGCCGCCCATATTGCGCAACATAAATCGAATGGCCATCGCCGACCGGCAGCAGGCGCTCGTCGAAAGCGTTGCGGGTATTGGCGGATGAACTGCCAGCGGTGTCTTGGGGCATCTGTTTTTTTGTGAATCGGCAGTGCAAAATGGATCGGACAAGATAGCGACAACAACGCTGCAGCAGGATGAGCCGCCACTGTCCGGGTGCCTGCAAGGCACACACGAATCCCAGTGAAATCAAGGCCTTCCGATGCCAGCAGCAGGAGACGATTATGCATTCAAACCGCGAGACTGCCCGCATCGCATGCCGCCCCCGGCCTGCGCCCCCGGCTGGCAATGCCGCCGGGAAGCCGCTCGCGGTTGCGCCGGCTCTGGTCGAATTGCGCAAGCTGGCATAAGCAGCCCACCGATTACCCCCTCCAGAAAATCATGAAAATACGCGTACTCGGTTCCGCCGCCGGCGGCGGTTTCCCGCAATGGAATTGCAATTGCCCCAATTGTGCAGGCGTCCGCAACGGCAGCATCAATGCAAAGGCGCGCACGCAGTCGTCGATTGCCGTGTCGGCCAATGGCACGGACTGGGTGCTGATTAATGCTTCGCCTGACATCCTCGCCCAACTGAAGGCCAATCCAGCGCTGCAGCCGGCGCGCGCGATCCGCGATACCGGCATCGCTGCGGTGATGCTGATGGATGCGCAGATTGACCACATTACCGGGCTGCTGATGCTGCGCGAGGGGAAGAAGAAGCTGAACCTGTATTGCACGGACTCGGTCTGGGACGACCTGAACCACGGCCTGCCGCTGGCCAAGGTACTGTCGCATTACTGCGGCGTCGAGCATCACGAGATCACGGGCCTGTCGGCCGACCAGACCCGCTTTGCCCCGATCGACGTGCCGGGCATCGAAGGCATCCGCTTCCATCCACTGCCGCTGAAAAGCAAGGCGCCGCCGTATTCGCCGCATCGTGCGAACCCGCAGCCGGGCGACAACAATGGCCTGCTGATCGAGAACACGGTGACTGGCAAGACCCTGTTCTATGCGCCCGGCCTCGGCGAGATCGAGCCGCATGTGCTGCAAGCCATGCACCAGGCTGACTGCGTGCTGGTCGACGGGACGGTCTGGACCGGCGATGAAATGATCACGCTCGGCCTGACGCAAAAGACCGCTGCCGACATGGGTCACCTGCAGTTGTCGGGCCCGGGCGGCATGATCGAGGTACTCGACAGTGCCGGCGATCGCCGCAAGGTCCTCATCCACATTAATAACACCAACCCCATCTTGAACGAAGACTCGGCCGAGCGCGCCACGCTGGCACGCCACGGCATCGAAGTGGCCTATGACGGCATGGAGATCGAACTGTGAATTCTTCAAAAATGCCGCTGGCGTCGCTACGCCGCTTCCCCGCTTCGCCCTACGTTCGTACTGTCTTCAGCAGCGCGCTTAGCCAGCGACCGCTCCGTTTCACTCCGCTCATTTTGTGAGGAATTCAATGAACGCACCGACCAAACTGGAAGCCCAAATGCCCTGGAGCCGTGAGGAATTCGAGGCGAAGCTGCGCGCGAAGGGTGACAACTACCACATCAATCACTCGTTCAACATTCGCATGAACGAAGGCAAGCTCACGCCGGACCAGATCCGGGGCTGGGTGATCAATCGCTTCTACTACCAGGTGATGATTCCTATCAAGGACGCCGCCATCATGTCCAATTGCCCGGACCGTGATGTGCGCCGCAAATGGATAGAGCGCATCATGGACCATGATGGCCATGGCGATCGCGAAGGCGGCATCGAAGCCTGGTCGCGCCTGGGCGATGCGGTCGGCATTCCGCGCGATGAGCTGTGGTCCCTGAAGAAAGTGGTGCCGGGCGTGAAATTCGCAGTCGATGCCTATGTGAATTTTGCGCGCCAGCGTCCGTGGCAAGAGTCGGTTTGCTCGTCGCTGACCGAGATGTTCGCGCCGAAAATCCACAAGGACCGGCTGGCCAACTGGCCGACGCATTATCCGTGGGTGAAGGATGAAGGCCTCGCGTATTTCCGCAGCCGCGTGCCGCTCGCGCAGCGCGATGTCGAACACGGTCTGCAAGTCACGCTGGATTATTTCACCACCCGCGAGCAACAGGAGCGAGCGCTCGATATCCTGCAATTCAAGCTGGACATCCTGTGGCAGATCTCGGATGCGATCGAAAAGGCTTACCCATGAGCGATGCAACGTTCGACCTCGATGCGCGCCCGAAGCTGGCGCGCCTGTTTCGCATGCAATATGAAGAGGCGCAGCAGGCCTATGTGCTGCTGTACCCGGAAGGCATGGTCAAGCTGAACCCGAGTGCTTCTGAAATACTGAAGCGTTGCGACGGCGAGCGCGATGTGAAGGCCATCATTGCCGACATCGAGCAGGCGTTCAATGCGACGGGTCTCGAGAAGGATGTGACCGGTTTCCTCGCGATCGCAGCAGAGAATGGCTGGATCGCCTGATCCACCCACCGACCAAGCAATTTGAGACGTCCATGGATATCCAAGTCACCGCCCAACCCCAGATCGCGCCGCCGTTATGGCTGCTGGCCGAAGTCACTTACCGCTGCCCGCTGCACTGCGTGTTCTGCTATAACCCGCTGAACTATGCAGGCAACAAGAACGAGCTGACCACCGAGCAGTGGAAGGACGTATTCACGCAGGCGCGCAAGCTGGGCGCGGCGCAGCTCGGTATTTCCGGCGGCGAGCCGCTGCTGCGCGATGACATCGAAGAGCTGATCGGGCATGCGCACCAGCTGGGCTTCTACACCAACCTGATCACGTCCGGCGTGGGCCTGACCGAGGAACGCATCGCGAAGATGAAGGCACTCGGGCTCGACCATATTCAGCTGTCGTTCCAGGACTCGACCAAGGAAATGAATGACTTCCTGTCGAGCACCAAGACCTTCGACCTGAAGAACAAGGTCGCCAAGCTGATCAAGAAGTACGACTACCCGATGGTGCTCAATGTCGTGCTGCACCGTTATAACCTTGACCACGTCGATCGCATCATCGCGATGGCTGTCGAGATGGGCGTTGAGTACCTGGAGCTGGCCAATACCCAGTACTACGGCTGGGGCATGGTCAATCGCGAGCAGCTGATCCCGACCCGCGAGCAGCTCGTGCGCGCCGAGGCCGTGGTCAATGAATGGCGTGCCAAGCTCGGCAAGTCGACCCGGCTGCTGTTCGTGGTGCCCGATTATTTCGAGCAGCGCCCGAAGGCCTGCATGAATGGCTGGGGCTCGGTGTTCCTGGCGGTCGCGGCCGACGGTTCGGCCCTGCCTTGCCATGCCGCGCAGAGCTTGCCCGGCTTGCAATTCCCGAATGTCACTCAAGCAAGTTTGCGTGATATCTGGTATAACTCCGACGCTTTCAATCGCTTCCGCGGTTTTGGCTGGATGAAGGAGCCTTGCCGGTCTTGTCCTGAAAAGGAAAAGGACTTCGGCGGCTGCCGCTGCCAGGCCTACGCCCTCACTGGCGACGCGGAGAATGCGGACCCGGTATGCAGCAAGTCGCCACACCACGACGACGTGCAAAAAATCGTGCTACAGGCGCGGCATCGGGCGGTGGAAGAAAAACCGCTGGTCTATCGCAACGACGCCAACTCACTGCGTTTTGCGGCAGGCACTGAAAAACAAGCAAGAGACAAGGTAACGTAGGCATGAACGCTGTGGCGCGTCGGTTGATACCGCTTTCCCGAATCTTTCAATCCCGTGCCAGCTTCCTCCCCGGCCTGCGTGCCGGCGTGGAGAGCGCATCGATTGCGGATCGTTTTTTCTTCCAGTGGCTGGCCTTCACCGGGCTGCTGATCTTCGCAAGCTTCATCCTGTGGCGCGCCAATGTCTGGGGCGTGTTGATCGAGGCGGATCCCACCGGCATTACGATGATGATCATCGCCGTCTTCGTGTTGTCGACGCTGTGGGTCGGCACGCGCGCATGGGCCATGATGCGCGAGCGCCATGCACTCGACGCTTGGATGCAGGCAGTGCGCCCGCAGTTCGGCCCGGCACAGGCGCCGGCTGGCCATGCCGGTGCCGTGAACGACTACTTCAGCGCCTTGATGGAAAAGGCACGCCGCCATGACTACGACAACGGCCAGCTGACCGAAGTGCTGGCCGAGCGCATGCACGGCCCGAGCGAGTCGGCGTGGTGGGTCAACGGCATCCAGATCAAGATGGGCCTGCTGGGCAAGGTGATCGGCTTCTCGATCCTCGCGCTCGATATTTCGCAGATGCAGACCTTCGACGCATCACAGTCGGCCACCATGCTCAAGACATTGACCGGCGGCCTCGGCATTGCGCTGCTGACCACGGCGGTCGGCCTGATGGCCAATATGCTGCTGGGCGCCCAACTGGTGCGCATGGATCGATGCAGCGACGGCATCCTGGCCGACTCGCTGGAGTTCGCCGAGACCCACCTGGCCAAGCTGACGCACCAGGACGCGAAGTGAGCCTGCGCATCAAGCGTCGCGAAGGGGAGGTCGACCCCTTCTACGACATGCTGTTCAACATCCTGATCGCCTTTGTCTTCTGCTTCATCATCGCGCTGATGGCGATGAACCCGAAAGCCAAGAAGGAAGGCGACATCCCGGCCAAGGCGGAATTCATCATCACCGTCTCCTGGCCGGACATGAACCCGAATGATATCGACACCTACGTGCAGGATCCGTCCGGCGCAATGGCCTGGTTCCGCCAGCGCGAAGCCGGCCTGATGCACCTGGACCGCGATGACCGCGGCCTGGCCGGCGACACCATCAACGTCAACGGCAAGGACGTGGTGAACCCGCTGAACCAGGAGGTCGTCACCATCCGCGGCTACTCGCCCGGCGAATACACGGTCAATGCGCAGTACTACGAAAGCAAGAACGGCGAACCTGTGGAAGCCACGATTTCGGTGGTGAAGGTCAACCCGAAGGCTGAAGTCACGTATTACGGCACCGTCAAGCTCGACCGCAAGGGCGACGAGAAGACTGCCGTGCGCTTCACGGTCGAAGCCGATGGCAGCGTCCGCGATATCAACACCTTACCCAAAACCCTCGTTCCGCAAACATGACGAACACATCTCTAATGCTGACCCTGTTGTACGTGGCCGTTTCGCTGCTGCTGCTGGTGCTGTGCCTGGCCACGGCCTGGAAGCGCTGGATCAAGATCCTGATGGTGGCCGCAGTCACGATCACGTACTTTGTCGCCAATTTCACTTTCGAAGACATGCTGGGCTGGCCTACGCCGCGCATGATGCCCGAGAAGTTCGCCATTGTTTCGGCCGTGATCGAAGAGCCGAACAAGGAGCGCGGCATCGATGGCGCGATCTACCTGTGGATCACGCCGCTCGACAGCAACCGCCCGACCACTGTGCCGCGCGCGTACAAGCTGCCGTACCAGAAAGACGCGCATTCGCAGCTGTCTGACGCGCAGCGCAAGGCCCGTCAGGGCATCCGCCAGGTCGGCACCATCGAGCGTCCGGGCGGCGGCAGCGGCAGCGCCTGGTTCAAGGTCAACGCCGATAACAAGATCAAGCTGCGCGTCTCCGATGCGCCGGTCACCCGCCTGCCGGAGAAGTGATGAAGACCCGCCTCACCGTGGTAGCTGCGGCGTTGCTGGCCGCAGGCTGTTCCAAATCCGTCCCCCAGGGCGACTCCTTCTTCCCGCTGGATGTGGGCGCGCGCTGGGAGTACGACGTCGCTTCCGACATCAGCGGCACGCTGACGCACCAGACCTATGTGGCGACGGTCGACCGGACGATCGATTATGCCAATGGCGATCAGGTCTTCATCCGTCGTGTCGACATCCCCGGCAATCTGGGCGTGGAATTCTGGCTGCGCAAGGATGCGTTGGGCATTTCGCGCATTGCCAAGCGCACTGATGCGGAAGAGCAGGCCCGTCTCGACAAGAATGCACGTACCGTTATCAAGCTGCCGCTGACGCTGGGCGCGCAGTGGATGGTGCCGACCGAGCCCTTCATCGTGCTGCCCAAGAGCGACCTCGGCCTGAAGGAAGTGAAGATGCCCAAGGTGCTGATGTCGTACAACGTCGAAGCGATCGACGAGACCGTTACCGTGCCGGCCGGCACCTTCCAGCATTGCGCAAAGGTGGTTGGCAACGGCAACCTGCCGCTGTATGCGGATGCGGTGCTGGGCTTCAAGGACGTGCCGGTCCAGAACATCGA
>JACCDY010327441.1_pt1 | contig 10656 bp, 8 predicted proteins | sample 7446391 | NCBI WGS metagenome assembly JACCDY01 (sample SAMN15323451, study PRJNA562643) | freshwater metagenome | isolation source: river surface water | place: USA:Blue River Watershed | collected 2017-08-18
TGGCGCCTGCGCAAGTGGTGCAATTTCACAAGCCCGAAGCTTTGAGCGATGTGATTGCACGCCGTGCACAGTTTTTAACCGATTACCAAAACGCTGCGTATGCCAACCGCTACTTGGCCTATGTGGATAAAGTGCGCGCGGCCGATGCGGCGTCGGGCAAAACCACACTGACCGAAGCAGTGGCGCGCAACTTGTTCAAGTTGATGGCGTACAAAGACGAATACGAAGTGGCGCGCTTGCACACCGATGAGAAGTTTTTGCAAAACATCGACAAGCTGTTTGAAGGCAACTACACCGTCAACTACCACTTGGCACCACCCCTCATTGCCAAAACCAATGCCAAAGGCGAATTGCAAAAGCAAAAATTTGGGCCACACATGTTGATGGTGTTCAAGCTGTTGAAACAATTCAAAGGTTTGCGTGGCACCGCACTCGATGTGTTTGGCTACACCGAAGAACGCCGCATGGAACGCGCTTTGATTCAAGAGTACCAAGCCAGCATCGACAAAGTGTTGGCGCAATTGCAAGCAGGGCATGTGAGTGCTGAGCGTTATGCGTTAGCACTCGAGTTGGCGCGCTTGCCTGAGAGCATGAAAGGCTTTGGCCATGTGAAGGCCCGCAATGTCGATGCGGCGCGGCGCAAGTGGGCTGATTTAGAAGCCAAGTGGCTTTGTTAACGCCACAGTAATTCTGATTCACGCAAACGAATGAGCCATAAAGAATTCTTTTTGGCTTGTTTTGGGCGTAGAAACCAGAACTGCCTCATCACAAGCCTGTGAATGGCGCACCAATCTGGGTATCATAAAAATTCCCCATTTTTATAAGGGAATACAAAGTGACCAAGCTTGTTTTGGATATTGTCAAGCGCTGCTTACTGCTGCTGAGCCTCAGTGCGGCTTTGGCCAATGCGCAAATTGACGCGGACGGCCCCAGCGGTATGTCCGAAGCTGAGCGTCAAAAATGGCAAGCCATCTTGGCGCAACCGATCGATGCCAACGCGCTCAACACCACGCGCACCAACATATATCGGCAAAAAGATTTGGCCGCCTTCAAGTTAGGTGATGCCGTGGCGCGTGAAGCCATTTTGCGTGAATGGGCGCAATTCGATGAAGAAGGGCGCTGGGGCTTGCGCGGCTTTTTATCCGGCACAGAAAAGCGTGAAGAAGCCTATGTGATTGGCAAAAACCTCATCCAAACTGTCAAGTGGCCACCTAGCGCGGCACGCATTCGTTTGCATGTGGCAGCAGATTATTTAGATGACAGCAACATCAAAGAGACTGCACGCTTGTTGGCGGAAGTTGAAAACATCGTGCGCTACGAATTACCACGCATACCCAATCGGCCGGAAAACCAGTATTGGATTGCACGCACAGAACTGGAATATTTGACCCTCAAAGCACGCTATGCCGTGCGCACCGGTAAATGGCAAGATGGCATCGAAGGCGCCAAGTTGGCTATGCAAAAAGGCCGCGATTTGATGAAGTTGGTTCAATACGCTCCGACGGAGAACGCCAAACAATGGAGCATGTTCAATGCCTTGATGGCCGCCGCCGAATTGGCCAGTCAACAAACCAATGCTGGCTTGTTTGCCGATGCGGAATGGACCTTGCGCGACACCTTGAAAATGGGCAAAGAGTTTGGCCTGAACGAAAACAATTTGATTGGTGTTTACAACCGCATCGCCGATTTGTATTTAGCCACTGGGCAGTTTCAATTGGCCATGCAATACGCCGCACGCAGCGAAAAGATTTTGCTAGACCAAGGCTATGTGAAAGGCTCGCGCAATTGGGTATGGACCCAAACTCGACAAAACGCGGCCTATGCAGGTACCAAACAATGGCTTGCCACGGTGCAAAACTTTCAAAGGGTCGATGAAGCCGTGCAGCGTGCTGGCGCTAGAAACTCAGGCCCCACTCGACAAACGGTGCTGCGCGCCTATGTATTTTTGAATGCGGATCGTCATGCCGACGCATTACGCTTGATGAATTCACAAATGAAATGGTCCGTCGACAACTTTGGCGAGGACCATTACTACACCTCACGCAGCCGAGGTTTGTGGGCGGTGGCGCTCTGGAAAAACGGAGAGTTCACCCAAGCCAAAGAAAACTTTGCCCGTGCTTTCAAAGGCATGACCAATCCTGAAAGTTTGAGTGGTGACTTCACCGAAAAAGCCATCGACAAACAGATCAATCGGTTTGTTTTGCAAAGCTACATGACCTTGCTGTCACAAACGGCTGCCAAAGATGCGCAGGACGCCGAAACGATTTTTGTCATCTCCGATCAACTCAACACATCTACGGTGCAACAAGCGCTCAACGAAGCCGCGGTGCGCGCCGGTGCGACTGCACCGGGTTTGTCCGATTTGATTCGCAAAGAGCAAGACGCTAAAAATGAAATCGCTACATTGACGAGTTACATCACAGGGCAAGCCGGAGAAGAGGAAAAGCGACGCAACCCACAAGTGGTGACGACGATGCGTCAACGCATGGCGGAGTTGGCGGCAGAGCGAAAAGGCTACAAACAAAAAATTCAAAAAGACTTTCCTGAATATTTTCAACTGCTGCAACCGAGTTCACCCAAGCCGCAAGAGTTAGCCAAATTTTTGCAGTCCGATGAAGTGTTTGTGGCTGTTGCCCCCTTGTCCGATGCCACCTATGTCTGGTTGATCGATGCGCAAGGCAAGGTCAACTTTCACAAAGCAACGATCAACGAAGACCAAATCAAGGTCTTGGTCGACAACATACGCAAAACACTGGATGTCGCCGAACTTGGGCTCAAAGCCCCTGCGTTTGATTACGCCAGTTCACACACCTTGTACCGCGAATTGTTGGGCCCTCTGGAGCCGTCTATCAAAGACAAACAACATTTGGTTTTGTCCACCACGGGCCATTTGGCGCGCATGCCTTTGGCCGTCTTGACGCGACAGGCCTACAACGGACCGCCAGCGCAAGCACCTTGGTTGATCAAAGATGTGGCCGTCAGTCATGTGCCCTCAGCCAATGGTTGGTTGGCGCTGAAAAAACTCTCGGCCACGCAGCATGCCAAACAAACCCTGATGGCTTGGGGTGACCCAGTCTTTGACGCCGCCTCACCACAGCAAGTTGCAGCGGCCACGCAAACACGACAAGCCAGACCGATCTTGCCCACGCGTTCATTGGATGCTGTGTCGCGCAGCGTGATCGAAGCCAACCAGATGCTCACCTACAGCAAGATTCCTCCTTTGCCTGAAACGCGCGATGAGGTGTTGCAGTTGGCAACCATCTTGAAAGCCGACCCAACGCGCGATTTGAAACTCGGCGCACAAGCCACGCGCCAATCGGTGCTTGACAGCAGCAAAGCAGGCAGCTTGGCGCAGCGTCGCGTGGTGGTCTTTGCCACACATGGTTTGTTGGCGGGCGACTTGCCTTACCTCAATCAACCTGCCCTCGCCATGGCGGCCACGCCCGACCCCGCGCAGTCACCGTTGCTCACATTAGAAGATGTGTTGGGCCTCAAACTCAATGCTGATTGGGTGGTGCTGTCGGCTTGTAACACCGCCGGTGCAGATGGTCGCGCGGAAGAGGCTTTGAGTGGCTTGGCCCGTGGTTTCTTCTATGCAGGCAGCCGCAGTTTGTTGGTCACCCATTGGGCGGTGGAAAGTCAAAGCGCCATGCTGCTGACCACGCGCACTTTTGAGTCGTACATCAACAATGCCAAAGTGGGTCGCTCACAAGCCTTGCAACAAGCCATGTTGCATGTCATGCAAAACCCGCAATTTGCACACCCCACCTACTGGGCTCCTTATGCACTGGTGGGTGAAGGTGGGCGCTGATTTATTCGAGAAGGAACACACATGAAACGCGTATCGCTTTGGGCCACTCTGTGCGTGGCGTTGCACATGCTTACCGCTTGTGACACCACTGGCACGGGCAATTTGGCGGGCACTTCATCAGAGGTGAAAAAAACCAATCCAGATGAACTTGGCTTTGTAGACATCGCGCGCTTTGACCGTGATTTGCACGATGCGTTGTTGGGCACACCCAAACAAGTGACGGTCGCCATGTTTGACAAAGTCAGCCCTAACAACACGCCAGAGCGTCTGCAAAAATGGCTCAATGCGGTCGAGCGTAACGGTGGCAAAGTTGAAATTGAGCCCCCGCCCAACGAGCTGGTGCCACGCAACCCGTTGGCTCTCATCAGTTTGTTAGGGGGCTTGTGGAATGTCATCAAAGCCACCACGGCTATTCACGATGCGCAAGTGACCAAAGCTGTCAAGGGCCACGATGCCGTCATCAGCTTGGAGCGCAATGCGCAAGGTCAAGTGGTGATGGGTAAGATCATTTTCAAGAAAAGCCAACCTGCTTCTTGACGCGACACAGAAAAAGAAAACAGCGCAGCTAAATTTGTGAAGGCTTTGAAACATCATCTATCGCTTTGGCTGTTGGCCTTGGCGCGGGTACGCTCTAACCGATTGCGCTGGATCCTCATCGGTCTCATAGCGCTTTGGGCCACCGTGCACATTGGTTGGTTTCCAGAGGCCAGTCAACTCGATCGCAACAGCTATGACCAAATGGTCAAACGTCGTTTGGTCACACCACCGGCAGACCCCAGCATCATCATTGTTGACATCGATGAGCGATCGCTCGAAAAAATGAAGGACGAGTTTGGCCGCTGGCCTTGGCCACGCGAAACCTTGGCCTCGGTGCTCGATTGGTTGAGAGCGCAGCAAGCGCGTGCGGTGGTGTTTGACATTTTGTTTGCTGACCCTGACACCATCAACCCCAGTTCAGACGCGGCTTTTGTGCAATCGGTACAGGCCAGTGACAACACCTTCTTTCCCATCTTGCGTTTGAACCCAGACAACGATGCCATTAGCCAAGTGCGCACCCACCAGTTGCCTGGCTTTGCCACACCCCTGCCTGGCGCGTCAGCCCAAGGGCCCACACTTGCGGTGGTGCCGCCCATGTTTGAGACCATCGTGGCATCGGGCCGCATGGGCTATCACAATATTTATGCCGATGAAGATGGCGTCAATCGGCATTACCAACTTTGGCAAGACAAAGACAACTGGCGCTTGTGGTCCTTGCCGGCAAGGCTCGCACAAACCCAGCAGTGGCCAATGCCTGAGCGCGCGCAGCAATTGATTCAATATGCACACACCAAAGACGCTTACACCCGTGTGTCGTTTGAAGAAATTTGGCAACTCAGCCAAACCCGCGCAGGGCAACAACGCGACCCACGGTTTGACAATGCCATCGTCATCATTGGCGCCACCGCCACCAGTTTGTTTGACATCAAGGTCACGCCTTTGCATATCACGCACCCCGGTGTGATGGTGTTGGCCAATGTGATCGACAACCTCAAAAACCAGCGCTTCTTGATCGAGGTCCCCATGGCATGGCAGTTGGTTATCACTTGGCTGATTTTGTTGCTCATGGGTTGGTCTACTTTTTATTTACATCAAGACCAAATGACGGCGGCTGCATTGGCAGCACCCTCGCTGCTGGTGGGGGTGGGTTACCTCAGCCTCAACAGTGGCATGAATGTCTACATAGACTTGGTGACATCGGCCTCGCATGCGGTGATTTTTTTCACGGCGTGGACCTTTTATTTGGGTTGGCGCGTGAAGTTTTTCGCAGACCCGCAACAACAAGCCAAAGCCACTGCGCATTTGCGTGATCGCCAGCAGCACGAAGCCTTTGCCGTGTTTGAGTTCAAAGGCAAGCCCATTCATTTGTTGCAAGTGTTCGACGCCTTGCCTGCAGACATGTCCACCGCCTGTGTTTTGCAAATGGAGGCCTTGGGCCAACCCAAAAAAAATGCGCAGGGTTTGGTGTATGTTTTGGCCAGACACAGCGATCAAGCCAACTTGACCGCGCAATTCAACACATTGCAGCAAAGCCTCAAAACTAGGTTGGCTTTTGCGTATATTTCACCCGTGCGAACCACACCGTTGCAAAACGCAGATGCCGAAGTTGCTTTGAGCACTCTTTGGGCCGATGTGGTTCAGGCCAAACAAAAAGGAAGCCCATCATGACATCCCACTTACAACACAAACCTCTGTTTGCAGCCATTGCCAGTCTTTGCCTTTTTTTGTTGTTCTGTGCTTCACCCCTAACGGTACGAGCTACCGACATGGATGCGAAACGCATCATTGAAGCGCTCAAGCCCGACACATCGGCCCCGCTTCGCACCCGCAGTTTGCGCAATCTGCAAGTCGAGCAAACGGGTGCTGCACCCGCGGCGCCAGAGGTGCCCCCCAATGTGTCGCTCACCATTGGTTTTCATTTTGATTCGGCCAACCTCACCAAAGAAAGTGTCAGTACCTTGAGTCAGTTGGCACAAGCATTGAAGTCGTCTGAGCTCAGCGGCTTGTCATTCATGGTGGAGGGTCACACCGATGGCAAGGGCGCGCCTGATTACAACCTCAAGCTCTCGCAAGCACGTGCGAGTGCGGTGAAAGCTTATTTGGAAAAACAAGGCGTTGAGGCGTCTCGTTTGGTGGCGCAAGGCAAAGGCGACACCGAATTGGTCAATTCGCAAGACCGCTTTGCTGCTGAAAACCGTCGCGTCAAAGTCATCACACTGACACGCTGATCCTTTCCCTTTCTTTCGAGGCTTACCCATGTTCCTGTCGCGCTTTTCTTCACTCGGCCGTCATGCCATTGGCAAACTCAGTGTCGCCCTGTGCCTGAGCGTTGTGTCGACTTGGGCGAACGCCCAAAGCATGACCGTGATCCGTCCAGCCGAACTCAAGGCCGACCGTTTTTTAGATGCAGCGACATTGACCACACTCAACAGCGGTGCTGTGGTGGACGCTGTGCGGTCTGAGGCCGGTTGGGTGCAGGTTAAAGCAGCAGGCAAACAAGGGTGGGTGCGTGCGATGGCCCTCAAGGGCAGCACCGCAGAAGTGGCCAGTGTGGCGCGTGTGGAGTCTGGGCGCACCGGCAACAACAATGCCATGTCAACCACCGGTATCCGCTCGATTCCTAAAGCATCACGGCATGCGCTCATCATTGGTGTGGGAGAGTACAAAGTCAGCGGTGTGATGTCTCTCAAAGGTGTGCCCAATGACATGCAAAGCGCCAAACAAATGGCCATGGCGATGTCTATTCCAGAGGACAACATCACCTACTTGCGCGACCACCAAGCCACCGCAGATCAAATTCGACAAGCCATACAAGACTTGAACGCCCGCGTGCGACCCGGCGACCGTGTGTTTGTGTACTACTCAGGCCACGGCACGCGTTGGGTCGATCCCAAGGGCAATCCAGACCATTGCACCGAAGGTTTGCTCAGCACCGATGGTCAAGCCATCACCAACACCGAGGTGGGCGAATTGCTCTCGCCGATTGCCAACAAAACCGACAAGCTGATGGTGTTTTACGACGCCTGCCATTCGGGCGGCATTGCCAGTCAGCCCTTACGCACGCGCAGCATGAGTGCCAGTGCCGGGCAGCTCACGCCAAAATTTGTGGGCGCACTCAGCTCAGAGGCCTGCGCCAAACCCACCAACATGAAAACACGCTCTCTGAGCACCGAGTTGGGTGCCAAAGGCATCTTGCCGGAAAACATCGTGTCGATTGCAGCCTCTCGTCCCGACGAGGTGTCTTTTGACGATGCCAAATCGGGCGGTTTGGCGACCGTGGCATGGCGCGATTGCATGTTGGGCAAAGCCAAAGACTTGGACCAAAGCGGCAGCGTGAGCGTGGCTGAAATCACCCGTTGCGCGCAAGACAGTCTTAATCAAAAGCTGGCGCAGTACCCAGACATTTTGGGTCAACATATGACCATTGGTGGCAACAAAGAATTCATCCCCACCTTTCAAGTGGCCAGTGCAGGCCCAGTGTCCTTGCCTGTGAGTGCGCCCGCCACTGCACCTACTGCCGCACCCACCACAACTTCTTCCGCAGCGCCTACATCAGCACCTTCAGTGACGCCAAGTGTGCCGCCTTCACAACCCGCTGCCTCGCTGGCCCCCAGTGAACCTGAGCCGAGCACACAAGCAGTGCAACCAGCGCAGTTGTTGGCCCATATTCATGCGCAACGCGATGCATCGCGTGTGCTCACTGTCAGCGCGCAACCCAGCGTGATGCGTATTCAACAAGACCCCTTGCGTTTGAAAATCCAATCACCTCGCAGCGGTTATTTGTACATTGCATTGGCGGGCTCAGATCAGAAAAGCTTGTACTTGCTGTTCCCCAACAGCCTCGATGGTGACAACTATGTGCAAGCCAATCAACCCATCGAGTTACCCCGCACCGGATGGCGCGTCACCGCGGGAGGCCCCAAGGGGGTGAACACGGTGTTGGTGATGGTGGCAGATTCGCCGCGGCATGTGGCACAACTGGCCGGGCAAAAAGTGGGTCCCTTCGTCAAACCTTTGTTGAGCCTAGAGGGTAAGAGCCAACTCAACACACTGATGGGTCAATCAGAAAACAGCGATCAATTGGTGTGCCAACAAGGTGGGCGTTCACGCAATTTATCTGTTGAGACGGTTTGTTCCGATGCCTTTGCCTCGGCGCTGATTCGCGTGGAAGAAATCGAAGCCCGTTGATCAATCGGCGGGTTTCTTTTTACTAGGCACCAACCAACGGTAGAGTGGCGCCGATTGCACCTCGCCCACTGCAGTGTCGATGTGCTGCACCAATTGGTTGGTCGTTGCCATTGTTTCGCGCGATTGCGCAATCGATTTTTCTAACTCCACCAATGTTTGCGTGGCTTGCTGCGCGGTGGGTTGCAACGCACCCATGGTGATGCGGGTTTGGTTGAGCACAGCGGGCAGACCTTTTTCGGTGTCGCTCATCAAGCTCATGGCGGTGGTGGTTTGGTCCAATGTTTTGTTAGTGTGTGACATGACGCTGCGAGACTGCTTCATGGTGGCTTGTATGCCGTGTTCGGGGTCAGCCAATTGCGTCAGCAGTTGTTGAAAGTTTTGCAGCAAGGGCTCTAAGCGGCGTGTCACATCTGCAGCCAAGGCATCACGCACCACGGGAATGCCGGCATGAGAGGGCAATGGTGTGTGGTCTTGTTCGTTGCGTTGTAACACCAACTCAGCCGTCACAATTTTTTCTTTTGAAATCTTCAAGGTCGAGCCTTGGGTGAAAAAGTGCGCTTTGTCAGTGGCAATCTCAATCTGACCCACCACCTCGCCCTGCGGTGTCAACTGCAAAGAGGACACGCGGCCCAATTTGAAACCTTTGTAGGTGACATGCATGCCCTCGAACAAATCAGCACCTGATGCGGTTTGCAATTGCAGGCTGTACTTGTCGTCAAAGGCGCCACGCAGCTTGGCCACATAGCCCACCGCGGCTGAAAACAACAACAAGGTGATGGCAATTTGCCATAACCAACGGGTGTTAGAAGAGGGCCGTGTCATGGAGAGATCCTCATGCAAAAAACAACAAAAAATCAGCCAGCTCAATGCCAAGCACCGCCAACCCACCCAACAACATGGCACGCATGAATGCGATGCTGGGCGCGATGTTTTGTGCGCCCAAAAAACGCAGCTCAAAGTACGACACCCAAGCCAGCCCCATCGACTGCACCAACAGCCGCAAACCGCCTTGCCAAAGTGGGGCGGTTGGACTGTCGGTGATCAAGTGGTTCAACAATGATGTGGCATGGCCCCCCAAGAGTGCTTCGGCCGCCAGGCCTGTCAGCCCTGTGGACACCAATAGCAACCACATCCAACACATGCTGGCTGTGATGACGCAAGCAACGCCTAAACCCCAGGGGCTGATGTGGTGCTGCAACACCGCTTGTCCTAACTCGGGGTGCAACACGCCGTGCAAGTTCAAACGAAACATCACAAACAGGGCGACCAAAAAGGTTGGCAAACGACCCCACAAAAAATACCCCAATACTTGGTGTGCCCATTGAGGTTGCGACATCAATGGCCCATCGAGCAACCAACAGGCCAGCGCTGCCAACGCCGCGCCCACACACACCGCAAACCAGCCACAACCGTGCAACAGGCGCTGCGCCAAGGCGTGGCTGTCGAGTGGGTCGCTGAGCATGTCGGTCATGGGTGCGTGAGGTGGTGCGAATGATGTCATCTGCTCCAAGTTTATACAGACCAAGTTGCGCAACACCAAGCGTGGCGGAGGCGGCCAAAAGGTGGGAGCGCATACAATGCGCGGTTGCCCTGCGGGGCAGGAGCAGCCAACTGGGTTGGCTTGCCAAATGTCCTCTTAACTGGAGTTAAACCGTGTTGATTTCATCTGCTTTCGCGCAAACCGCGCCTGCTGCTGCCGCTGGTGGCGACCTCACTTCATCGCTGACGGGCATGTTGCCTTTGTTGCTGATGTTTGCGGTGTTGTATTTCGTGATGATTCGCCCTCAAATGAAGCGTCAAAAAGAACACAAAGCCATGATCGACGCTTTGGCCAAAGGCGATGAAGTGGCAACCGCTGGCGGCTTGCTCGGCAAGGTCACCAAAGTGGGCGATAACACCTTGAGCATTGAAATTGCCAATGGCGTGGAAGTGCAATTGCAACGCCACGCGGTGGTGCAAGTGTTGCCCAAAGGCACTGTGTAATCGTTAACTGAGTGGCATTGAAGAAGCGATCATGAACCGTTACCCGTTTTGGAAATACGCGATCATCGTGATCGCTTTGTTGGTGGGCGCTGTCTACACCTTGCCTAACTTTTTCGGTGAAGCACCGGCGGTGCAAA
>JACCDY010340213.1_pt1 | contig 10656 bp, 8 predicted proteins | sample 7446391 | NCBI WGS metagenome assembly JACCDY01 (sample SAMN15323451, study PRJNA562643) | freshwater metagenome | isolation source: river surface water | place: USA:Blue River Watershed | collected 2017-08-18
CCTTTTTAAAACGCATTGCGAGCCATCCAGAGAAAAGTATGATTGAAATGACGATCGTGCGCTCGATGGCCAAAGCCGTATACTCAACGACCAACATCGGCCACTATGGCTTAGCTTTCAAACACTACACGCACTTTACTTCCCCAATCCGCCGGTATCCGGATTTGGCTGTGCATCGGCTCTTGGAAAGTTATCTTTCAGGTCATTCACCCAAACCAGAATCAATCAAAACCTACGACGAGATCTCACGACATTCATCGGTACAAGAAAAGAAAGCTGCTGAAGCCGAACGTGCCAGCGTGAAATATAAGCAAGTAGAATACATGAGCAAACGCATCGGCACTACACTTACTGGTACTATTTCTGGGGTGACCGATTGGGGGCTCTATGTGGAAGAAAAAGAAACAAAATCAGAAGGCATGATTCCTATCCGCAACTTGGGCGCCGAATATTTCACATTCGATAAGACAAAAATGGCTATTATCGGACAAAAAACTCGTACCCGCTATCGCTTGGGTGACACGATCCGCATTAGTGTTGCCGAAGCGAACCTCGGTACCAAAACGATCACTTATGCGCTTGCTTAAAAACATACTTATCGCTTTTTTCTCTTTTAGCGCCGTCGTAGGTTGGTACGCTCTCGGCCAGATACCACAGACCATCACCTATGCGCCGCAAGCAGCCTCTGCCATCGTTGCTGTTACGCCACCGCCAGTGCAAACAAAAGAAACGACACTTGTTTTTGTTGGCGACGTCATGCTTGATCGTGGTGTGAAATATTCTGTTGATAAAAATTTCTTTGGTAACTACGCGACACTTTTTGATAATGGAGGATACCTCAAAGAGGCTGATATTGCCTTTGGTAACCTCGAAGGTCCTGTATCGGATCTTGGTAAAAATGTCGGAAGTATGTACTCATTTCGCATGGATCCGCAGATACTCCCTGTGCTAAAAAACACGGGCCTTGATATCGTTTCTTTTGCTAACAACCATGTTGGGGATTGGAGCAGTATTGCGTTTGACGATACCCGGACACGGCTCACTGATGTTTCAATACTCTACACAGGCGCCGGTGACACCAAAATAGATGCGGAAACACCTACAGTAATTGTAAAAAACGGAACACGATTTGGATTTTTGGGTTTCTCGGATGTGGGTCCCGTCTGGCTTGCCGCATCCGAAACAAAGTCAGGTATCTTACTTGCAAGCGATCCTCGTTTTGAAGAGATTATTGCCGCTGCCAAACAGAAAGTGGATGTGCTTATAGTGTCAGTCCATTGGGGCGAAGAGTACCAGAAGGCTACGGATCGGCAAATTCTTCTCGCACACCGCGCTGTTGATGCTGGCGCTTCCCTTGTCGTCGGACACCATCCGCATGTTGCTCAAGCTACAGAGAAGTACAACGGAGGGTATATTGCCTACAGCTTAGGAAATTATATTTTCGATCAGGATTTTTCAAAAGAAGTTATGGAGGGATTGGTGCTTACGGCAACATTTGAAGGAGATACCATAAAAAACGTTGAGAAGAAGATAAGTGTGATGAATAAATTTTTCCAACCCCAAGAATTGAAATAAAAAATTAAATGCCACCCCAAGAAAAACTTAGGATGGCATTTTACTCAATTTTATTTACCTTTTAACTTAATTGTGGCTTTTTTCTTAACAATACCACTCCAAGTACTAAAAAATAACCAATCCAGCATATAGCGCCGAAACCGGTCCATACAAGGATAAGTGTACTATTTTTTACCTCATCATCTGAGAATTGAAAAATTACTGCTCCGGCAACACCAATAAGCCCTATCGTGTAACATGCCATTTCAATCATAAATTGGAAAGTTTGTTCCATCATATTTTTTCTTTTCTCTTCTGAGGCAAACTTTCTAAAAAAGAAAGCTATTGCGGGGAAGATAAGTAAGAGAAGAGCACAAGAGTTATTACTCCTTTGATCTCTGTGTTTACACTCGGCTGCGTTTGAAACTCATTGATGGAAAACGCAAACAAGCCACATAATAGAAAAGTGATACTTAAGAAAGTTTTTTTCATGACCTTGGGTTTAGAGGTGAGTAAATGAACAATTATTGGATTGGAATATAGCATTAAAAGATCTGGTTGTGAAGCAGAAACAAAGAGTACTAATGAAAAGATAATGCAATATTTTTGATTACAATCCGCAAACAAAAAGTCACTGTATTTACTAGAGATGATGGATGATGATGGCCTACTTGGCGATTTGGACTGCTTCGTCGAGTTTGATGGAGAGGAGCTTAGAAGCGCCGTCAGCGCCGACGGTGACGCCATAGAGCACTTGAGCGCGCGACATTGTTTCGCGATTGTGAGTCACCACAATGAGCTGAGAATATTTGGAAAGATTTTCAAGCATATCACCGTATTTGCGGCTGTTGGCCTCGTCGAGCGCGGCATCTGTTTCGTCAAGCACCAAAAACGGTGGTGGATTGACCTGTGACATAGCAAAGAGAAGGGCGATCGAGGTCAGTGAACGTTCACCGCCTGAGAGCATATGGAGATCTTTTACTTTTTTCTGTGGCAGTGACACATTGATATCAATGCCGCGCTCAAACTCAAGCTCATCTTCATCAGGATCGGCAATCTCGTCTTCAAGTTCCCCTTCCGCACGTGCGCGACGATGCTCCACGACAATAGAGAGAAACGCTGTACCGCCACCGAACATAAGCTTGAAAAATTCTTGGAATTGATGATTTATTTTTTCAATACCTTCTTTAAACTTTGTATCAAGGGTGTCTTTGAGCTCAGAAATAAGCGAGCGGAGTGATTCGATACTTTTCCGTATATCTTCAAGCTCACGGGAAAGAAACTGATCGCGCGCAAGCGTGTCATCATATTCCTTGAGGACATCAGACCCAGAGCCGCCGCCAATATCTTCGAGTTTTATCTTAATGCGTTCGATTTTTTTGCGATGTATCTCTTGCAGGACTCGTGTTTCAGAAGTCAGGACATGTGGCTCTCGCACTGGAACAATATGATCAAGCGTCATACCAAGTAAGACCTCGGCTTCTTTCATCTCTTCCGAAAATCGTGTTTCTTCATCGCCCAGGCGCGCACGCTCGAGAGCTAAAAGATTGCGAACGCCTTCCACTTCAGTCCGTTTACCAGAGAGCTCGTAAAACATCCGGTCCGTTTCGCGTTTCTCAGTATCCATACTCTGAAGTGCCCGCTCAATCATTTCCACCTCTCTCTTTCCTTCGTTTTCTTTTTCGATCATGCTGGCAAGCTCCTTTGCAAGCTCGGATTTTGTATTTTCAAGCGAAACGATTTCTTGACGTGGTATCGCTGATGCGGCGTCTTCACCAGCCGTTTTTGGCAGAGACAAAAGCGATCCAAGTTGTTCTTTGATCCGGCGCAACACTGACTCCATGTTCTCCTGTGTACCTCCTTCCAAGAGAGCATCAATGTCTGAGATAACACCTTGAGTGACACGCGAGAGTTCCTCGTAAGAAACTGATCGTTTTTCTTCTTGATGCGGCTTATTGTGCAATCCAAGCAAGGTCTCAAGTGAGCCTTCGATCCGACCGAGCTTTCGAGTCAATTCTTCATACTCTCTTCGAATATGAGCAAGGGTTTCTTGTTTTTCACGCAATGCCTCTCTTTTTTCACGAACATTGCTATCGTCCGTATCTGTTCTCTCTGTACTAGAGAGTTTGCTTGCGAGTCCAGCCAGCTCTTCGTCATTGGCTTTTTGTTTTTCGGCGAGCGCTTCATGGGCCTGAACCAAATACCCCCGCTCACTCCCCGCATACGTTTTGTACAACTCCTCAAGTTCGACGCGCATATCACGTGCTTTTTCTATCTTTTCCACCTGTTTTTTCAAAAAGCCCAAGTGCGGTGCGATTTCACGGCGAAGCGATTCCGCTTCCTTCATGTTCTCAGTCGTCTTTAAAAGCTTGCGTTCTGATTCGCGGATTTTGTATTGATAAATTTTAAGTCCGAGCGCGTCTTCGATCATCGCGCGGCGCTCTTTGGGACTGGTGGAGAGGATGCGATCAGCTTCGCCTTGCGAAATAATATGGTGACCGGAGCTACCAATATTGACCGATGCGAGTGCTTCGTTGACGTCTTTGAGTCGCACTTCAGTGCCGTTGATGAAATAGCTACTGCCACCGTCACTTGCGACTTCTCGTGCGAAGCTCACATCGTCAAAATCAAGATTGGCAGACTGATTGTCTGATCCGGTAAATGAGAAAACTTTCTTGCGATTGTCGAAAGTGATGGTCACCCGTGCGCGGCTCTGTGATGCCATGCTTTTTGAACCTTTAAATATCAAATCACTGCTGCCTTTACCGCGCATCGATTTCATCGACTGCTCGCCGAGTACAAAGCGAATCGACTCAACAACATTGGACTTACCAGAACCGTTGGGACCAACAATAGCCGTGACTGGTGTTTCAAATACCAAAGCTGTTTTTTTGCCGAATGATTTAAAACCGTTTAGTTCAAGTGATTTAAGCATGCTGAGAGTTCGTAAATTTCATAAACTAATCAAGCCACCCCTTGGTGATGAGCGCTTCCTGCGCCGCTTTCTGTTCTGCTTCTTGTTTTGATTTGCCCATGCCTCGCGCGATAAGATCAGTACCGAAATAAATACCAGTCGTAAAATGCTTATCGTGATCAGGTCCACTTTCAGCCAAGACTTTATACGCTGGCGTCACGCTGAAATATTCTTGAGCTTTTTCTTGGACAAGACTTTTGGCGTCACGCCAGAGCTTTTGGGTAACAATCGCTTCCGTGAGGGGCAAAAGGTAGGTGCCGATAAATTTTTCGGCAGACGCATAGCCTTGATCAAGATAGAGCGCTCCGACAACCGCTTCAAACGTATTGGCGAGAATATAACTTCGCGCTTTACCCATATCTTTGGCTTCGCCTTTTGAGAGAAGAAGAAAATCATTCATCGAAAGCGTGCTGGCGATATCAGCGATCGTGACAGCATTTACCAAGGCTGCCCGATATGATGTCAGCTCCCCTTCAGGACTTTCTGGATATTTTTTATAGAGATAGTCTGTCACGACAAGCTCAAGCACAGCATCGCCCAAAAACTCCAAGCGCTCGTTGTGCGAAAGCTTGAGTTTGGGATTTTCATTGATATAAGAGCGATGGATAAAGGCTTGCATGAGAAGACCTTTGTCTTTGAATGTGGTACCTATTTTCTTTTCGAACGGTTTAAAATCAATCATAGAAATTTCTTAATATATAATTCGTACAATCGTGTGAAGTGTCCTTAAATTTTATTCTTCTTTTTCGCTCGTTAGTATGGCAATAGATTTTGCCAAGAGCCCCGTCACATCATCATAGATCTTGAGCGCTCCGAGCTCTTCCATGGTAAACCACTTGGCCCCATCGAGTCCGCCAGATTTCTCCAGTACCACTTCTATAAACGGCGATTCTGCGAGGAAAAATGTCACCTGCTTTCGAATCTTACCGTCGGTAGGATGATTGGCGATATATTCGCTGTCGCCAAGTTTTTCCTTGATCGTTATGTCGAGATTGATTTCTTCTTTTATCTCTCGCACTGCCGCTTGACCAACATCTTCACCTTTTTCAACGCCACCTTTGGAAAGTGTCCAGTATCCAAAAACATCGTGGACAAGTGCAAAATAAATAGTTCCCTCGTGACGAGCGTAGACGACCGCTCCAGCTTTTTGCTCAATCGGAAGCTTGGTAATGTCTACCGGCTCGTTTGATTTTTTCTTTTTGCTGGTATCGTTTTTGCCGGGCTCGCCGATTTCTTTATAGACTGCGCCGAGCACACCGTTGATAAACTTGCTAGAGTTTTCTCCACCAAATGTTTTAGCAAGCTCGATGGCTTCATTGATCGCCACTTTCGGCGGCACTTCTTCACGATCACCAAAAAGAAGCTCAGCGAGGCCCATACGCAAAATGTTGCGATCAACAGCGTTGATCTTGTCTATCGGCCATTCTGGTGCGGCTTTTTCTATGATGTCGTCGATGAGTGTGCGTTTCTTTTGGATATTACCAAGAATCGTCATCATAAACGGCGTATCATCGAGTCCCGGAGCAAACTCTTCGGTGTCACGCGTAAGAATTTCTTTCAATTCTTCAGGGTGGCCTCTAAAATCCCACTCGAAGAGTGTTTGGAGGATTATTGATCTTGAGAGGTGGCGGTTTGCCATAATTGTCTATTGTAAATGAAATGAACGAGATAGTCCTAAATAAAAAGAAACGGCCAAGCTATATTATTTAGCTGCTTCTTTCTCTTTAGCCTTGTTTTTAGCGGCCTTTTTTTCTACCTTGGCTACAACATTGAGCACTTGACGCGCTCCGTAGTAACCACATTTTCCGCAGGCAACATGCGGCATTTTAAGAGCACCACAGTGGCTGCATTTTGAAAAAGACTTCCCCTTCAACGCGTGATGGGAACGTCTATTAGCCGTGTGGCTCTTGGTGTGTCGCATTCGTATTACCATGTCGCCTAGTGTAGCAAATATGGCATAAAATGCAAATTACTGAGGAACACTCACAAAGCGCGAAAGAAAGCTCTTACGGTGAAGCGCGCAGAGGCCGCTTTTCTTGAGGCATTGATAGTGCTTTTTGGTGCCATAGCCTTTATGGGTGTCAAAGAGATACTCTGGAAATTGTTTGGCATAGAGAGACATCCGGCGATCTCGAGTGACTTTGGCGCAAATAGATGCAAGCGCTATCACCGGCTCTTTTTCATCGCCTTTGATAATAGTCTTTTGATTTTTAAAATTCTTTGGCGCGTGAAGCCCACCGTCGAGGAGTATTGGATAGGAATTCTTAGCTGATAGTTTGGACAGGCAGGTATCAAGGGCTTTTTGAATAGCAGAATTGATACCGATCCGATCAATTTCTTTGGCTGGGATTAGCGTCACCGTAAAATCAAGAATCCCCTCTTTTTGCCACTCTTTAATAATCGCAAACCATTTCTCTCGCTGTGCTGCTGTAAGTTTCTTCGAATCCCGAAGTGGAACCCCTACACTACTAATTAGTAATTTGTAATTAGTAATTTTCAATTGGAGCGCAGCGACAGAGACTGGTCCCGCAATCGGCCCCCGTCCCGCTTCGTCGATACCAATAACCTTATGGTGGACCATACTCGGCAATTGTAACGTATTTGCTATACTATCTCCATCATGAGCTCCAAATTCGTTCATCTCCACACCCACTCCCACTATTCCCTCCTCGATGGACTCTCCAAAATTCCTGACATGGTGAAGATCGCAAAAAAGGCCGGCATGACAGCGATCGCTCTCACTGACCACGGCAACATGTACGGCGCAATTGAATTTTATAAAACATGCAAAGCCGAAGGCATCAAGCCTATCATCGGGGTTGAAGCCTACATGGCCGAGCGCAGTCTTGAACAAAAAGAATCCGGCATTGATTCCCGCCGCTACCACCTCACTCTGCTCGCCAAAAATGCCGACGGCTACAAAAATCTCATTCGTCTCGTGACCATCGCCAACCTTGAAGGCTACTACTACAAGCCGCGCATGGACCGCCGAATCCTCCGCGAATATCACGATGGCATTATCTGCCTCTCCGGCTGTATGGGGAGCGAACTCTCGCAAGCTATTCTCGGTGACAATATAGAAAAAGCTGAAGCCACTATTCTCGACTACCAAGATATTTTTGGTAAAGAAAATTATTTTTTGGAGGTGCAATGTCACCCACACGTCGAAGGCGACAAGAAGCTCCGCGACGGCATCGTTGCCCTCGGCAAAAAATTCGGTATTCCGCTTGTGGCTACGTCTGACTCACATTATCCCTGCGTCGATGATCACAAAGCCCATGAAACACTACTCGCTATTCAAACAGGCTCCGACGGCACAACAGAAAATAAATTCACCTTCGGTGTTGATGATTATTCTTTGATCGACGAAGCGGAGGCTCTCAAAACATTTGCTGAACTCCCCGAGGCGGTAGAAAATACGATGAAGGTCGCCGACATGTGCGATATTGAGCTTGCATTGGGCTCATGGGTCTTCCCTGATCTCAATCTTCCGGACGGCCTCTCGGCGGATGAAATGCTCCACGGTCTGGCTTTTGCTGGTTTTGAAAAGCGTAATCTTGAAAAGAATCCGGAAGCGCTAGAGCGTTTAGACTATGAGCTCGGCATCATCAAAATGAAAGGCTATGCGCCATATTTCTTGGTCGTGGGAGATCTTCTGCGCTTTGCACGAGAAAGCGGTATTCTCACCACCATTCGAGGCTCGGTCGCCGGATCGCTCACCACCTATCTTCTCGGTATTACCAACGTCAATCCATTTGAATACAATTTGCCGTTTGAACGCTTCCTCAATCCCGAGCGTCCCTCACCACCTGATATCGATATGGACTACGCCGATAACAGACGCGACGAAATGATTGAATACGCCAAGCAGAAGTACGGCGCTGATAAAGTGGCTCAGATCGGTACTTTCGGCACCATGATGGCTCGTGGAGCGGTGCGAGACGTGGCGCGAGCACTGGGCTATCCCTATGGTATTGGAGATCGCATCTCCAAACTCATCCCGCTTGGTTCGCAAGGTTTTCCGATGACCATCAACCATGCTATGGAACTCGTCGATGAGCTCAAAAAAGCGTACGACAAAGAAAGTGACACTAAGATCATTATTGATCTTGCGAAAAAACTCGAAGGCTGCGTGCGCCACATCAGCGTCCATGCCGCAGGCGTCGTGATCGCTCCGCGGCCACTTTCGGAATTCACGCCGATTCAGCTCGATCCCAAAGGCGGCAAAGTTATCACGCAATACGATATGTATTCGATCGAAGATGCTGGGCTTTTAAAATTTGATTTTCTGGGTATCAGAAACCTCGCCATCCTAGGAGATGCAGTCACACTCGTAAAAAACAGACGCGAGATTGATATTGATATTGAAAACATTCCGCTTGATGACAAGCGTACCTTTGCACTTCTTGCCCGCGGCGATACCGTCGGACTCTTCCAGTTGAATGGGTCGGGACTCACACGGTTCTTGAAAGAGCTTAAGCCGACGACGATCCATGACATCAACGCCATGGTGGCGCTCTATCGTCCGGGGCCGATGCAGTTTATTCCAGACTACATCGCCCGCAAACACAATGCTTCGCTCATTCATTATTTTGATCCAGCGCTTGAAAGTATATTGAAGCGGACCTACGGTATTTTGGTCTACCAGGACGACCTCCTCACCATCGCGCACGACCTGGCCGGGTACACTTGGGGCGAAGTCGATAAATTCCGCAAAGCAGTCGGTAAAAAAATCCCAGAAGAAATGGAAGCCCAACGTGAAAAATTTATTCACGGCTGCGTGAAGACTTCCGGCTGGCCGCAGAAAAAAGCTGAGCGTATTTGGACGTGGATTGAACCGTTCGCAGCGTATGGATTCAACAAGGCCCATGCTGCCTCTTACGGGCGCGTAGCGTACCAGACGGCCTACATGAAAGCCAACTTTCCTGTCGAATATATGTGTGCAATCATGACTGCCGAGAGCGGTGATACGGAAAAAGTCGCCGAAATTATTTCTGAATGCGAAAAAATGGGCATCACGGTCTTGCCGCCTGACGTAAACGAAAGCGCTGGCGGATTTACTGTGATATCGAGCAATGACAAAAAAGATGCTGATGGTAAGCTTGGTGTCATTCGCTTCGGGCTCTATACGATCAAAAATCTCGGGACAGATATCTCCGACGCTATCATAGCCGAGCGGGTGGCTAGCGGAACATTCGCTTCCCTTGCAAACTTTATTGAGCGCATCAAACACAAAAATCTCAATAAAAAATCCCTCGAGGCCCTCATCAAAAGTGGCACCATGGATTCGTTTGGCGAACGCGGTAAGCTTTTCGGCAATGTAGAATTTATGCTTCGCTACAACAAAGAGCTCGGCGGCAATGAAAACCAGACATCACTCTTTGGCGACATGAAGGATGCCTCTGCTCCACTGACGCTTGAAGAACATCCTGCCGCGACCCAAGAAGAAAAGCTTGGGTGGGAAAAAGAACTCTTGGGCCTCTATGTCTCTGGCCATCCGCTTGATAAGTACAAACACATACTCTCCAAAAATCAGGTTTCGATTAAACGAATCAGAGAAGAGCTTTTAAACGGTATGCCGATTCAGATCGGGTGTATTATTGAGGAAGTTAAAATTATTATTACAAAAAAGAACGACCGCATGGCGTTTCTGCGAGTCGCAGACTTCTCCGGTAGTATCGAGGGGGTGATATTCACCAAGCCGTTCAAAGAACATATGGAAATTCTTGTCGCTGACGTTTGCATCGCTCTCTCCGGCCGAGTATCCGAGCGAAATGGTGAAAAAAGTATTGTAGTAGAGATGGTGAAGAAGTTATAAAAAATTAAGCACCAACCCATGAGGTTGGTGCTTCTGCGATATTGTGTTTAGTATTAAGGTATCATAAATACCCTCTCTTCAATCTTCCCCTCTGGATGAACAAGAGCGAAAGCATTCGGGAAAACAGGTGTAGTATCCGATGCGTACCCAAAGTCCTTAGTTGCGACATTGTAATATGGATAACCCTCTTTTTCCGGAACCAGGGAATATATTCGTAAAACAGTGGCTCCGTCAATCTCTTTTTCCAAATTCTCTCCATCCATTTTAAGGGGTGTAGTGGAATGGAATTGGGAGCGTGCAAGAATATATA
>JACCDY011152407.1_pt1 | contig 10654 bp, 9 predicted proteins | sample 7446391 | NCBI WGS metagenome assembly JACCDY01 (sample SAMN15323451, study PRJNA562643) | freshwater metagenome | isolation source: river surface water | place: USA:Blue River Watershed | collected 2017-08-18
CGGTGAGCAGAAATACCGGAGCAATTGATAGCTGAATGATGTGGCCGATGTCACTAAGTCGAATATCCATAGTCTTTGCGCTGATTGATAAAATTTTATAGGTAGTGATTGTATTGCAGAGTTGCTTATTTCTTTTGTTAAATCTTTAGTTGTGAAATTCTCTTGTTCACCTTCTCAGACAAGAGAATGAAATCTCGGTCACTAATCAGTCATCTAGCTAGTTTGCATGGAAATAATGACGAATTTATTTTCGCACAGCAAGCTTTCAAATTCCTCCAAAGAAATTTTTTCTTTTCAAGCACTTATTTGGTCTTCTCGAACAGATTTTTGATTCGATACAACTAGGTAAAGCTACCAAAAGCTGGTACATTTAATGCAAATGTTGTCTTTTTATTACTAATTAGCAATCTCAGCCTAGGTAGCCGTATGAAACAAACAACAGTGGCAAATCTCTCTTATTCAATTTTCAAAAAGCTATACAAAGCCAATCTAAATCTGACTGCAATTGATTTCAAAGGTCGGCTCAGATGATTAGAGTGGTCATCGCCGACGACCACACCATTATGCGCGAAGGCTTAAAACGCATTTTGTTTGGGATAGACGAAATTGAAGTGGTGGGAGAAGCAGCAGATGGTTTTCAAGTAATGAACTTAGTGCGTCATGGTGGCTTTCAAGTTTTGTTAATGGATTTATCGATGCCCGGCAGGAGTGGAGTTGATCTCATCCGCCAGATTAAAGATGAATCACCAAAACTGGCCGTACTCGTACTGACTATGCATGAAGAAGAACAGTACGCAGTGCGAGCGATACGAGCAGGTGCATTAGGTTATTTGACTAAAGAAAGTGCAAGTTCAAAGCTAGTGAGTGCGATACATAAAGTAGCAGCAGGACGGCCGTTTATTAGTATGGAAGTGGCAGAACAACTCGCTATCAATGCAATGCCAGCGAATATTGAATTGCCACATAAAGCTTTATCAAATCGAGAGTATGAAGTGTTTCATTTACTAGTGACAGGAAAATCTATTTCAGAAATCGCAGAGTCGCTACATCTATCAGCAAAAACAATTAGCACGCACAAAACACGCATTCTGCAAAAAATGGGGAGTCATTCACTTGCAGAACTTGTGCAGTACGCAGTAGCACATAGCTTGCTCATTCCATTTGGAATGCAAAAATTTGATCTAAATGCGTAACAGAAAACTGAAGTGTAGAAAAATTAGGAATAAGACTATGAAGAATACATTAGGCCTACTCAAGCATTCAGATCAAACCGATAGCTATTCAAGTTTTGAATTGTGATACTAGATAGTCACATCACAGGAGCAATGAAATTCATTATCGAAACAAGGAGTAAGTATTTTTAAATCTAGGTAGCGTTGAATATTTAATGTGACTGAATTTTTAAACAATAAGTAAGGTTTTGACCGCGAGACATAACTTTTAATCAAGTTATTTGGATAACAAAACAGACCCCACCATCAGGAGATGACCATGACACCGACACAGACACAAGCAACAGAGCTCAGACCGGAAATCAATCATGCGAGCATACACTCCTCGTCAGCAGACAATGGCTGGCAGCGACAGGGGAAGTTATGGTCCAACCTGAAGGAATTATGTGATCTTTTACGTATCCCTGCTGCGTCTTCAGTGAATGATGAAGAATTTTTATTCCAGCATGTGCAATTTAAAACTGGTCAGCGTATACACACCATAGGACAGACCTTTGATGCACTCTATATTGTGCATTCAGGATTTCTAAAAACTGTTTTGATCGATGAATTTGGAAATGAACAAGTACTCAGCTTTCCGATGAAAGGCGATCTATTTGGTGTCGATGGCATACACACAAAACGATATTCATCCGAAGCTGTCGCTTTATCTAATTGCGATCTGATTATTCTTCCCTTTAAAAAATTTACTACTTTAGGTAGAGTACATATTGAATTAGAACATGCTATGTACAGCGTGATGAGTCGAGAATTAGTTCGTGAACAAGCGATGGTGAGTATGTTGGGCGCACTGTCTGCTGAGGCAAGAGTCGCACGATTTTTAGTATCACTCTCAGAGAGATTTGCAGAAATGGGTTACTCCAGCAAGTTATTTAATTTGCGTATGACACGTCATGAAATCGGTAGCTATCTAGGATTAACACTAGAAACCGTCAGTCGAACATTGTCTGCGTTTAATGAAATAGGATTAATCACGGTTGATCAACGCTCTATCGGCATTATTGATATCGATTCATTGCGCACATTACGTCGACTTCCACCTTCAAGTTCACGCTCTAAACAAGCAGCACGAAAATTGCGCGAAGCAGGATTGATGCAAACAAAAGTACCGCCTATTAACAAAGACTGGGATCAAGTGGCTTCAGCTTGATAAGAAATTTGTAGGGCGCAATGTATTGCGCCCTACATTTTGGAAATTGAAAAAGAGTTATAAAAAAATTCCCGCATAGCGGGAATTTTTTTCTTCACTCAATTCAATGCATTCATTTCTTTTTTGAAGCTCCACTATGCTTACGCTCTGCATGTTCATAATCATGCACTTCTGCATCCACCATGTCTGCTGTCTCTGAAAAAGAATTCGCCGCAGTATAAGCGCCATTTTCTGCTGCTTTATTCGCTGTGGATAAATTTTTATTCGTCAATGAAGTGACATCACGAAAAGCACGCTCCCAAGCTGAAAACATACTCGTCACAGGATTAAACATTCCTTGGCTTTGATTTCCTGATTCCTTGTCGCTATATTTTTGAGCCACATCAGACAATTTACCTGATGCACCCTGACCAAAACGTTCCATGTAATTTTGTACAGACTTACCTATCTCAGCTTGAATATCCGCCACCGCAGAGAGAATTTCCTGTTGATAGTGCATATTTTTTTCAGGATGAAAGGCTAGCTTGGTCTGCAAGTCTTTAAACTGCGATGGATCCTGTACTTCAGTCAATGCTCGCGCCATTTGTAAATTATTTTCTACTGCTTGATGGGTTGCATCGAGTATGACTCGATCAATCTTTCCCTTTCCTAAAAACACTGCATCAGCTAAACGCATAGAAGCATCAAGCTGATGTTGCACCATATTGACTAAAGGATTTTGCTGCGCTGTACCCATGATCTTGCTCCCGCAATTATTAATGTGAATGAAAATACATAGCTCTTACAAAAAACACCCTACTACTGTTAGTTTGGCAGGCGAGCGAGGTCCAGTCTTGAGACAAAACAAAGACCATGAAACCCATAGCGTGATCAATCAATAATTACATCACCGTGTTTTATTTCTTGACTAGCGCTTAAAAATCATAAAAGAAGAACTCAGGGTATGATTTGCGCATACTCTAAGAATATTTTGCAAAATCTGATGCAAAAATAAAAATAAATTATGAATCTACATTTCAGTGCAGCTGACTCAGCTTTTCGAGAAGAAGTACGTAGTTATCTCGAAGCAGAACTTCCACAAGACATCCGTCATAAGGTAAGTCATGGCTACCAACTCGATAGCCAAGATTACCTACGTTGGCAACGTCTGCTACATGCTCGAGGTTGGGGTGGTCCAGCATGGCCGGTTGAACATGGTGGTTGTGGTTGGAACGCAGTTCAGCAATATATTTTCGAAGAAGAAGCGGCACGTGTCTGTGCACCACGCACATTGCCTTTTGGTGTGAAGATGGTTGCGCCTGTGATCATGGCGTTTGGCACAACAAAACAGAAAAGCTTTTACTTACCGCGTATTTTGTCCGCGCAAGACTGGTGGTGTCAGGGTTATTCTGAACCTGGTGCAGGTTCAGATTTAGCTTCACTCAAGATGTCCGCAGAAAGGCAAGGCGATCATTATCTTGTGAATGGTCAAAAAACTTGGACCACACTTGGGCAATACGCCAACTGGATTTTTTGCTTAGTTCGCACTGATAAGGAAGCCAAACCTCAACGTGGTATTTCTTTTCTCTTGATTGATATGCAGTCACCTGGTGTATCTGTGCGCCCTATTATCACGATGGATGGCGCACATGAAGTCAATGAAGTATGGTTTGAAAATGTGCGCGTGCCAGTTGAGAATTTAGTCGGCGAAGAAAATCAAGGTTGGACTTGTGCTAAATTTTTACTCGGACATGAGCGCGCAAATATTGCGGGTATAGGTATCGCAAAGCGTGAACTTTCTCGATTAAAACGCATTGCGCGAGGTGAAGAAAAAAATAGCAAACCACTACTGCAAGATAGTTTATTTGCAAGTCGCCTTGCGCAAATCGAAATCGATTTAATGGCACTAGAAATTACCAATCTGCGTGTGCTGTCAGCTGAGTCAGAAAAACAGGCACCAGGTCCTGAAGCTTCCTTATTAAAAATAAGAGGCACAGAAATTCAACAAGCTATTAGTGAATTGATGGTGTATGCCATCGGTCCGTATGCGCTACAACTACGACGTGAAGCCATGGCTGCAGGTTTTTCTGGTGAAGTTGCAGGTCCTGATTAAGCTACCTCGATTGCAGCTGGTTATTTAAATTTACGTAAGTTATCGATCTATGGCGGCTCGAATGAAATACAAAAAAATATCATCGCGCAACAACTTTTGATGAGCTAATCACATGGACTTTAGTTTTACATCCGAGCAGAAAATGCTGCTTGATACAACACAGCGTTTTCTCCAAGATCACGCTGGATTAGCTGCACGAAAAAATACGCAGTCAAACATCATGCAATCCTCTGACCCACTATGGCGGGGATTAAATGAGTTAGGTCTGCTTGCATTAAATATCTCTTCAGAATACGGGGGGTTAGGTTGCGGTGCAGTCGAGACTATGTTGGTGATGCAAGCAGCTGGTGAGCATTTACTACACGCGCCTTTACGCGCTAGTGCAGTGGTGAGTGCGACGCTGATTGCGCAAGCTGCTTCAAGCAAAGAATGTGAGCAATGGCTACCTGCAATAGCAGAAGGAAGTTGCATAATCGTGCTCGCGCATGATGAACGTCAAACTCATCATGATCGTTTTGCGATTCAGACGACAGCAATCAGAAAAGGCTCACAGATAAACTTGCAGGGACAAAAATGCATGGTGGCATATGCCCCCTCGGCAGATGTCTTACTTGTCACTGCTCTGCTTGAAGGACAAATCCGATTACTCGCCGTTCCTACTTCCACGCCTGGCCTAAAACTCATACCAGCACCTATGGTCGATGGTTGTTTGGCAGCTGATGTTTTCCTTGATGATGTGATACTTCCCGACAGTGCGCTGTTAGGCAATCACTCTATCGAACTCGCCTTAGGTAATGCCTTGGATCGCGGACTCGCTGCTGCATGTGCAGAGGCAGTAGGAATTTTTGACAAACTACAAACTGCGACCGCCGACTATTTAAGAAATCGAGTGCAATTTGGTGTGCCCATTGCTAGCTTTCAGGTCTTGCGCCATCGTATGGCAGAGATGCTGATCCACCTCGAACAAGCGCGCTCCATGAGTTATCTAGCAGCAGTCAAGTGTGACGAGCCAGATTTGGCTGAGCGCGATCGCGCACTTTCTGCTGCCAAAGTAGTGGTCGGTCAGGCCTGTCGTTTCATAGGGCAGCAGGCAGTTCAACTCCATGGCGGTATGGGTGTCACCGATGAACTCATCATTAGTCATTACTTCAAACGACTGATGGTGATAGAAATGGAATTTGGCAGCACCGACCATCATTTGCAAAAATTCGCTGCCGCTATCGTCTAATTTTGCCAGCCAACCCGTTTTCAGAGGGGGAAAACCAGGCACAGTTATGAAAAATAGCGCAATTCTTGCCACTTTACGCCTGAATAAAGTACGTGAAAAAAGCGCGAGATAAATGCAATCTCTTGAAAAGCCGAGGTTATAATTACGCGCGGCAATGCAGCGGTTTGCGAAGATCTAACAAGACTCAACAGATGTTTGCAAACCGGTGCATCACCAAGAGCCCGCCCACTCAGGTTGGCGGCTTTTTAATCCCGGACTGGACTTTATGTCAAAGAACCAAGCTAGGAAGCCCCTGGAAATCAAAATTTCCACCGTTGTCGCTGTTGCTGCCCTACTGGGTGAAACCGACTACTCCACATTGTCTGCGGCACTCACGCAGATTACTGGCGGCACTCCCGATTATTTTGAAGATGAATTCACGCTGCTCGATTTCAGCGCGACTGATCCGCAACCCGAGCTAGGTAGCATAGACTGGCCTGCGCTCATCACGCTGTTTAAATCGCATGGACTAAATCCGGTTGCAGTGCGTAACGCGCCTTCCGCGCTTGAAGAAGAAATTCGTTCGCATGGTTTAGCCATAGACTCCATGCCTACCCCAGCAGCTGCAGCGCAAACGCAGGCAGCGCCTTCTACAGAACAAAAACAACTCGCACTCGATGCACTCGATGAAAAACAAGTCATCGAACCCGAACTAGCCTCACCCACTCCAGCAGTACAAGCTGTGCCTGCACTCGCTGCTAACACCATGATCATTGATACGCCAGTGCGCACTGGTCAGCGTATTTATGCGCGCGGTGCTGATCTCGTGTTAATGGCGATGGTGAATGCAGGTGCGGAAGTGATCGCCGATGGCAGTATCCATGCTTATGCACCTTTACGTGGACGCGCATTAGCCGGTGCTTCGGGAAATACGAATGCACGTATCTTTGCTATGGTGATGGAAGCAGAACTTGTTTCTATCGCCGGTGTATATAAAACTTTTGAACAAGGCTGGCCAACTAATTTAGTGAAGAAGCCTGTGCAAGTGATGCTGCTAAATGACAAATTAGAAATGCGTCCTATCAGCATCACCTAATTGTAATGATGCATCGTCTTATTTTGATTAGACTATTTTTTTATAGATTTATTTTTATTCAACCCTTCATCACGCAAACAAGGAGTTTTTTGTGACAAAAATTATTGTCGTGACTTCTGGAAAAGGCGGCGTAGGTAAAACCACCTCCAGCGCTAGTTTCGCTTCGGGTCTTGCCATGCGCGGACATAAAACAGCAGTAATTGACTTTGATGTCGGCCTGCGTAATCTTGATCTCATCATGGGTTGTGAACGTCGTGTTGTGTATGACATGATTAATGTCATCAACAAAGAAGCAACGCTGACACAAGGTCTGATCAAAGATAAGCATTGTGAGAATCTGTATGTGTTACCTGCTTCACAAACGCGCGATAAAGATGCACTGACTGAAGAAGGTGTAGAGCGTATACTCAATGAACTCAAAGAAATGGAATTTGAATACATTGTGTGTGATTCACCTGCTGGTATTGAACGTGGTGCAGTCATGGCGCTGACCTTTGCAGATGAAGCAATTATCGTCACCAATCCTGAAGTCTCATCTGTACGTGACTCCGATCGTATACTTGGCATCATTCAAGCAAAATCGCGTCGCGCACAAAATGGTGAAGAGCCCGTCAAAGAGCATTTGCTCATTACACGCTATGTACCTAAACGTGTCGATGCAGGTGAAATGCTTTCGCATGGTGATGTACAAGAAATTTTACGTATTCCACTACTCGGCATTATTCCTGAATCAGAATCTGTTTTACATGCATCCAACCAAGGTAATCCTGCTATACATATCGATGGATCAGATGTTTCAGAAGCTTATAAAGATGTCGTCGGAAGATTCTTAGGCGAAGATTTACCACTGCGTTTTTCTACGCATGAAAAAGCCGGAATACTCTCACGAATTTTTGGGGGGAAGTGACATGGGGCTACTTTCTGTTTTTTTCGACAACAAGCCAAAAACAGCAGCCACTGCCAGGGAACGCTTACAAATCATCATTGCGCATGAGCGCAACATAGACAGTGGCCCAGACTTTATGCCCGCATTACGTCAAGAACTAATTGCAGTGATTTCTAAATACACGCAGGTGAGTCCTGCTGATATTAATATTTCACTCGATAAAAAAGGACATTTAGAAGTATTAGATGTCAATGTTGTTTTGCCGGATGCCGGCGCAGCACGCTAAGAAAAATCTCTCTTCCTTCTTGCTGCATGGCGTTGATTTTACTTCGGCGCCGCGCAGCAAGAAAGGCATCACTATCGCTACTGGTCATTTACACGGCGATATCTTTCAACTTGAATCTCTCACAACGCTGTATAACTTCGCTGATTTTTCAGCATGGCTGATGCAAGAAGGGCCTTGGTGTGGTGGATTTGATTTTCCGTTTTCATTGCCGCGTGAATTAGTCGCGCAACTTAAATGGCCACTGATATGGCCACAACTCATGCAACATCTCTCTTTCGTGACGCGTGCTGAATTACGTGAAACTTTCAAAGCCGTGTGTGATGCTCGACCCGTTGGTAGTAAATTCATCCATCGTGCTACTGATATTCCTGCAGGATCTTCTTCACCTATGAAATGGGTCAATCCTCCGGTTGCGTATATGTTGCATGCAGGTGCGCCTTTATTATTGCAAGCGGGTGTGAGTATTCCTAAGGTCGTGCAAGGTGATAAAAACCGTATTGCGCTCGAAGCTTATCCTGGCATGGTGGCACGTTCAATCACGAAAGCATCCTACAAAAATGATACGCCTGCTATGCAAACACCAGAACGACGTACAGCACGCAAAGAAATTATTCGCGCTATAGAAAAAGGGGATTATCCATTTGCGATTAAGCTTGATGCAGGCAAACATAAACAAACGCTGATCAATGATGGCAGTGGTGATTATCTCGATGCTGTTTTATGCGCCATCATGGCAGCATGGGCGTATCAAAGACGCGATCAAGATTATGGCTTACCCCCAGATACCGATCCCTTAGAAGGATGGATAGTGGGGGCGTAATCGTTTGCCTTCATTAATTTCATAGATAGGTAGGGCGCAATTTATTGCGCCGCATGGGACACCTAAACAATTAGTAATGTCTATTCAATGAGAATTACATACGGCGCAATACAGTGCGCCCTACTCATTACTACTTAATGCATTCCGTGCTTGTGCAAACTCTGAATAAAATTTTAATGAATCCGGATTACTCATAGCATCGGGATTCGCAATTTTTTCTATTGGTGAGCCCAACATTAACTTCTTAATCGGTAGCTCCATTTTCTTGCCAGTTAATGTGCGCGGAATTTCTGCAACTGCAATCACTTCATTCGGTACATGTCTTGCCGAAAGTTGTGTACGTATTTTATTACGTATGACTTCTTCTAATGGCGCATCTAATTGCACGCCCTCACGCAATACGATAAACAAAGGCATGTAAGACTCACGACCTAAATACTCTAGATCCACCACCATGCTATCTAAGACTTCCGGCAAATCTTCTACCACGCGATAAATTTCTGCAGTTCCCATGCGTATGCCATGTCGATTAATGGTGGCATCGGAACGTCCATAAATTACTGCACCACCACGCGGTGTGATTTTTATCCAATCACCATGACGCCATAGTCCAGGGAAGTAATCAAAATAACTATCTAGGTAGCGTAAATTATTTTTATCATTCCAAAAATACAAAGGCATAGAAGGCATAGGTTTAGTGATGATTAATTCACCGACTTCATCAGTTAATGCTTTGCCTGTTTCATCAAATGCATACACGGCTACACCTAAAGCACGACATTGCATTTCACCTGCATACAAAGGTGCAATAGGACATGCTGTCACAAACGCTGCGGCAGTATCAGTACCGCCACTAATGGAGGCTAATAAAAGATCTGCTTTCACATGCTGATAAATCCATTGATAGGCTTCTACGACTAAAGGTGAACCGGTTGATCCCACTGAACGTAAATGGCTAAGATCAAATTCTGTTGCAGGATCCACGCCTGCTTTCATGCAATTACTAAAGAAGGCTGCACCTGCACCAAAGAAGGTGAGTTTATTTTCTGCTGTAAAGCGCCACAGTCTGCGCATATCGGGATAACCGGGATTACCGTCATAGATACAAATCGTTGAGCCCACCATTAAGCCTACGATTTGTGCATTCCACATCACCCAACCTGTGGTGGAGAACCATAAAAATCGATCATCCTCACCAAGGTCTTGATGCAAGACGCTAGACTTCAAACTTTCAATCAAACTACCGCCTTGGCTATGCACGATAGGTTTAGGCATACCTGTGGTGCCCGATGAATAGAGTATCCACAAAGGATGATTAAACGGCACCTGTTCAAACTGCATTTCTTTTACTTGTGCAGCTGGATGCGTAAAGAGTGACGACCAAGGCGTGGCATCAGGCAAAGTAGCATGCTGATCTAAATAAGGCAGCAAGATAGTGTGTTCTAGTGTGGTGAGTTCATGTCGCATGGTATCGACGATAGAGAGTCGATTAAATTCTTTGCCACCATAACGATAACCATCGACTGCGATTAAGACTTTAGGATCAATTTGTTTGAATCGATCTAATACACTGGAATGCCCCATATCAGGCGAACAAGATGACCAGATCGCTCCTAGGCTAGCGCAGGCATAAAAGACAACGACTGTCTCAGGAATGTTAGGAAGATACGCAACGACTCTATCACCAGGTTGCACACCCATGGCACGCAAGGTGTTGGCGACTGCTGTGATTTGAGTATGTAATTGACCCCAAGTCATTTCAACTCGATCACGCGTTTCAGACTCAGCGATGATGGCTATTTTATTTGCCTCTTGTCCTTCGGTATTAAAACGAAAAATCTGTTCAGCGAAATTTAACTTTGCGCCTTCGAACCAAGAAGCACCC
>JACCDY011037635.1_pt1 | contig 10651 bp, 9 predicted proteins | sample 7446391 | NCBI WGS metagenome assembly JACCDY01 (sample SAMN15323451, study PRJNA562643) | freshwater metagenome | isolation source: river surface water | place: USA:Blue River Watershed | collected 2017-08-18
CAAAGCGATGCGCCCGCAGAAGCCATGGCCAAGTACATGGATGACAAAGGCGTCAAGAAATTGGCGACCTTGACCGCCAATTTCCAGGGCGGTAAAGACAAAATTACGGGATTGAAGCGTTTCTACAAAGGTGAGATTACAGACGAGATTTATACCTCGTTGACTCAAATGGACTACTCCGTTGAGATCACGCAATTAGGCTCAAAGAATCCTGAAGCCGTATTTGCTTTTTATCCAGGTAGTCTTGGAGTCACCTTTGTTCGCCAGTATCAACAATCTGGTCAACAAACATCAATTCCGCTCTATACAGTCAATACGATCGAAGGCTCTAATATCGAAGCAATGGGCGCGGCGATCAACGGCGCTTACGTTGCGGACTCTTGGACGCCCGGCCTGAATAACGCCGAATCAAAGAAATTCGTAGCTGCATTTGAAAAGAAATACGGACGCATGCCTTCAGCATATGCCGCTTTCAGCTTTGATGCTGCATATCTCCTCGACTCAGCATTGCGATCAACCAAAGGTAACTACTCTGACAAAAAAGCTTTGAATCAAGCAATTGCATCCGCGCAATTTAAATCAGTTCGTGGCGCATTTAAATTTGGTAAAAACAATTACCCAATCCAAAACTATCACGTCTTCCAAGTCACCAAGACAGCAAAAGGGGCGGACTACAAAGTTGTCAGCGAAGGAGTTTTGAAATCCCACGTTGATGCTTACGCATCGCAGTGTTCAATCAAGTAACTTTGAATCATGAAGAGATAAGAAACTTTGGAGGCATGACAATGGACAGACGCAGCTTAATCAAAAAAATCTCATTAACAACACTTTCCCCTCTTTTTTATTCGGGGAATTCTGTCGCGCAAGAAAAAATTAGTCGAATCATTGTGGGATTCCCACCCGGTGGTGGCACCGATGTAGCCGCGCGCTTACTTGCCGAAAAAATGCGAACCAGCTACCCATCCGGTCTGATTGTTGAAAACAGACCCGGTGCAGCTGCTCGGCTTGCAGTAGATTACGTAAAAAATGCGCCCCCCGATGGAAGCACGATGCTGTTTACAACAGACTTTGCGATGACGATATATCCGCATAGTTTTCGCAAACTCAGCTACGACCCCATCAAAGATTTTGCTCCAGTAGCGGCATGCGCCAAAACTTCACTGGCATTTAGCGTCGGGCCATCAGTGCCCGAGTCTGTCAAAACAATCGCTGACTTTATAGCCTGGAGCAAAGCCAATCCAACCCAAGCAGCCTATGCATCAACATCAGCAGGGGCAACTCCTCATTTTACTGGGCTGATGTTCTCTAAGTCTGCTGGAATTTCTCTTTTGCATGTCCCTTACAAAGGCGGAGCACCTGCTCTTCAGGATCTCATGGGAGGACAAATTGCATCAAGTTTCAACCCAGTAGGCGAAGTCATTCCGCAATTAAAGTCTGGAAAAATCAGAGTATTAGCAACTACCGGTGCCAGCAGAAGTAAATTTCTTGCAACCACACCAACCTTCGTCGAATCAGGATTCAAGGATGTTGTTGCTGAAGTCTGGCTTGGCGTTGTAATGCCTTCAAATACCCCTACATCGGTCATTCAAAAAACGGCCTCTTCCATCAACGAGGCCCTCAAGACCCCCGAGCTCGTTGAAGCTTATTCCAAATTTGGAATGGAGACAATGGTTAGTTCACCCGAGAGTTTCTCCGCACTGATTAGAAATGATCTTGCCATGTGGGGGCCGATCATTAAAGCCTCAGGCTTCACTGCGGAAGACTGAGCAGTTGTAAAGTCGATTCATTTCTTAAAATCAAAATTGGTAAAACTTGCGTTTTTGCCCCAACCACTTCTTACTTAAAGACAGGATAGTCTTGGAGGGATGAAATAGACATAGCTGAACTAAATGAACGTAAGTCTCTAAAGTTTTAGGGTGGTTTATTTCCTGAGCGAAACATTGACGTTCTTGGTCTGAGTGAACTCATGCATTTCCTGGAGTGACTCCTCTCTCCCAACACCTGAGAATTTATAACCTCCGAAGGGCGCTCCCGGGATATGAATGGAGCAGTCGTTAATCCAGATGTAACCAGCTTGGAGTCGAGCTGCGGCGCGATGAGCAGTCATTAGATCCTGTGTCCAAACAGACGCGGTCAGACCGAATTCCACACCATTGGCAATGGAAAACATCTCCGCTTCATCTTTCCAACTAAGGACTGAAAGTACAGGGCCAAAAACTTCTTCCTGTGCTACTCGATGATTAGGTTGAACGCCATCCAAAACGGTAGGCTGTATAAAGTATCCATTCTCAAGATCAGGCGGTCGGCTACCGCCTGTAACGACCCGAGCGCCTTCTTCTATCGCCGTGTTTATATAAAAAAGACTGCGTTGATACTGCGCCTGATCAACCAACGCCCCCATGGTAGTTGCCATATGGGTGGCTAAGCCTGGTTTGTGTCGCAAAGGCAAGGCTTGTGAAAGTGCCTCGACAAACCGAGCTCGCAAACTTTCATGCACCAATAGGCGACTCGTCGATCCGCAAGATTGGCCGCACCATGTAAAGTTCATACCTCGAATCGCGCCATCGACAGCCGCATTGAAGTCAGCATCGGGATAGACGATCATTGCATTTTTCCCACCAAGCTCCAACAAAGTGCGTTTCATGCTGTCCGCCGCCGAGTGGAGTACGGCTTTGCCTGCTGCTACGCTTCCGATCAACCCCACAGCATGAATTCCGGGATGCGATGCCAATGCCTCACCCACCTCACGCCCCCCCACTACGCAATTGAGAACCCCAGCGGGAAAAACTCCCTCTAATAACTCCATCAAGCGCAAAGTTGATAAAGGCGCCTGTGGAGGCGGCTTAAGAATGACAGCATTACCTGCAGCAAGCGGAGCAGCCATCTTGCCAGCAGCAAACATGAACGGATGATTGAAAGGATAGATACGTGCAACAACTCCTAACGGTTCCCGGACGGTGTAGTTAAGAGATTGGTTCCCTGTTGGGATGGTTTCACCTTTGTTTTCAAGAACCAATCCAGCAAAATAATCGAGTTGTGTCGCTGCAATTTCGGCATCCATCTGCATAGCCTTGACAGGATTTCCGCAGTCAGCTGCATCAAGTAATGCTAATTCCAGCGCATGATCACGTACGATAGACGCAGCTTTTCGCAAAAGATTACCTCGCTCAAGAGGTGGCGTAGCGGCCCAAGTCAGCGATGATTTCTGTGCAGCCAGCACTGCTGAATTCACATCAGCAACAGTTCCCATCTGGAAGTCAGCAACCACGTCTCCAGTACTAGGGTTAATACTAGAAGTCGTTTGCCCACTACCTTTATGCCATTTCCCGCCCCAGAAATGCCCTAGCAGTTGAGGCAAAGCATCTGCAACCAAGCCGGAAAGATCTCGGCCCTCTCTTGCCTCGGGTGTATCCAGGCTTGCAGCCTTTATTGCAGTTTTAAAACGAGAGATCAAAATAGTCTCCTAGTTAAATTTAATCGTTATGGGACCGTGTCATACCCTGCGACATTGCGGGTGAATAACCTGTCTGTACTAGGACATCTATGACGACGGGCTCACCACTTCTGAGCGCAGAGATTGCCTGGGGGAGTACCTCGCGCAATTGTTTGGCGTTCTCAATCGGTCCAAATGCAGTTAATCCTTGAGCTCTCGCCATGGCGGACAGATCTGGAGCCGGTTCATCAATCCGTTGTCCAATCCATCTGTTTTCCACCGGGCGACCTCTTTGTCTTGCAACACGCTCTTGGTGCAATTCGTCGTTAAAGAATGATCTGTTGTTAACCACAATGCACACGAATGGAATTCGTGCATTGGCGGCAGTCCAGAACGCCGTCACACCCATCAAGTAGTCACCATCGCCAATGATGGCGATAGGCAGTCGGTCTCCATCGAGAAGAGCAAGTGCACTTCCAACGACCATTCCAGGCCCAGAGCCAATACCTCCACCGCCGTCATAACCCAAGAAGTCCAAAGGATGTTCAAAATCCCAGTGATCACCAGACCAGCTTAATGGAAGCCGCAGTAAGCTCACCTTTTCACCCCGTGTTGCCTCACGCAATACAGCTGCCAAATCTGCAACACGCAACATGCCATGATCAGGTACATCATCTGGTATTTTTAGTGCTGCTTTGGAGATAAGTGTTCGGTTGTGCACATGACTGCCTAGCGCATCCAACAAAGCACTAACTGCCACCTCAGGCTCACAAGCGATAAAGCAATCCGCAGGGGGCAAGCTCTGGTGATCCATGCTCCAGCCGTTATGAATATGATGATCTACCGAAACCTGAATGATGCGGCTTGTCACCAAATCATCGCCCCACGCTTGTTTGAGTGTCCCCCCCAGATCTAACCAATCTAGGCTGAGTACAACATCCGCGCCGCGTAAAACGGAGGCAACCTCAGGAGCGAGGAACATACCAGCCGGTCCGGCGTGCAAAGCATGGCTAGTGGGAAAAGCAGCACCAAGCTTGAGATCGGTGACCACCCGCGCACCAATCTTTTCGGCCAAAGCTACGCGTTGGGCCCATCCTTTTTCACATCGAGAAACCCTGCCTGCCAAAATCACTGGTGCCTTTGCTTGAGAAAGCAATTGCACGGCTTGCTCAAGATCGTTTGTTGCAGGTGCAGGTGAGCTAGGTGGCTCGAAACGACGGCTATCTGGCAATGCCGGCAACTCTTGGAGTTGGGTCTCCTGCAGCGCTGCATCAAAGCATACATATGTAGGGCCTCGGGGAGCAGTACGCGTAATTCGCCAGGCACGCAGCAACGCTTCTTGTGCAGCTTTAACTGAAGCGGGCTGAGCATCCCATTTAATAAAAGGCCTCACAAGTGCAGCCTGATCTGCCGCTGTATGCAACCAATCGATCCAAGGTCTTCGGCTAGCTGAGTCGACAGGCCCCGTTGCACCCAACACCAAAACTGGCATGCGGTCACACCAAGCGTCAAAGATCGCCATAGAGCCATGCATCAAGCCTACATTGCTGTGAAGAATTGCAGCGAGAGGCTGTCCTGTAACCTTAGCATAGCCATGTGCAATGGCAACAGCATGCTCCTCGTGCAACACCACAAGCATCTGCGGGGAAACATTGCCCAGGTGATTCACTAGACTGTCATGAAGCCCACGAAAGCTTGCTCCTGGATTCAACAGAACATAAGGCACTTTCAAAAGCCGAAGAATGTCAGCTATTGCATCACTTCCCCAATAGGATTTTTCAGAAGATATCGGCTCAGGTACATCTCGCCGGATCATTCGCGGCGTTTGGTTCTTCATGGTGTTAATTTCACTTTCATTAAATTCTTTAATCGGCTTTGATACCGGCAGTACGAATAACCTCGGTCCAGCGCTTTAGATCTTCAGCCGCGCGTTGGCGCATCTGATCGGGTGTGCTAGTCAGTATGTCAATACCTTGACCACTTAATTTTTGAGCAACATCAGACTGAGACATGACTTTACGCACAGCCTGATTGATGGTCTCTATGGTCGAACCTGGTGTACCTGCTGGTGCGGATAGCCCTAACCAGATTTCACATTCATAACCTGGCACCCCGGCTTCATCAAGTGTCGGCACATCTGGAAGCATGGGAAGTCTTTTTCGACTAGTTACAGCCAGAATACGAAGCCTGCCAGAGCGTGCGTGCGGAATGATCTGGTTAACAATACTGACCGTCATTTCAACTTGGCCACCGACTACATCTGCCACGGCAGGTCCTGCTCCTCGGTACGGAATATGAACTACACGCGTTTTGGTCGCGGCTTTAAACATTTCCATTGCCATATGTTGAGGACTGCCATTTCCACCAGAGGCATAGCTAAAACCACCAGGTTTAGACTGAAGTAACGCAACTAATTCTTGTACGCTATTCGCAGGCACGCTGGGATGAACGGCCAATGCAAGAGAGGTAGTTCCTAGAAGCGAAATGTGCGAAAAATCACGCGCTGGATTAAAAGGCATTCGATCCATTAGAACTGGGTTCATCGACGTGATGTTGATGTTGTTTAAAAGTAATGTGTGGCCATCGGGTGAAGACCTTGCAACTTCAGATGCCCCCAAGTTACCTGCAGCGCCAGGTTTGTTTTCAATCACTACAGGGTGTAGCCATGTTTCCTGTAGCTTCTGAGCAATCAGTCTGGCAATCACGTCATTTGATCCTCCAGGCGGGTAAGGCACAACAATGCGTACGGGCCGAAGAGGAAATGCCCCCTGTTGTGCATTGACACAAAAGGGAAAGGCAGCAATCGCAGATGCAGTTAGCAAAGTACGCCGACGCATATGCATGGCTATTTTTTGTTCATCCACTTTACGTCTCCTTTAGGTAGATTCATCTAGTCTCATGAAGGAAATATCAATAATTAAACTGACAAATAGGTCACGCCTCTAATGAGCATGAGGAATAGAACGTCTGATAACCACAGGCTTACCTCCTAGTCGTTGCTTACATATCCAATGTGCCAAAGCTGAATCCAAGTAATCTGCATGACCGGGAAACCAATCCATGAGCGCTTTAGACAACCGCAAGCAAGCGGAAGTATCTCCTTGGACTACCATGGCATTGACTTCCATAATCGACTTCAAGACCGCAGCATGCTCGTCAATATGGCATTCCTTCGCTGGAAAATTGGTCTGATTCATCCATAAATTTTCTTCATCAAAGTGATGTTCCACATGTACGATCAATTGACGCATGCGCTCAAGCAATTCGCTTTCATTTGCAGCCGCCAAATTAGCTACACATTCCACAAACTCTTGATGAACGCTATCCATAGGTCCATAGCCAAGTAGTAGCTCATCACTCCATTCGAGTTTTTCGGTCTTAAAATTTTTATCCATCACAAACCTTATTTAAGCACCAGCAAAATCGCCAAAAGAATCAGGAAGCCCAACAGAACTCGACGAAAACTTTCCTCCGACAAACGATGGCGAATTTGGGCGCCGATTTTGAGCCCCAAGTACATGGGAACCAAACCAGCGCATGACCATGCAAGCGCATCCAGGCCGAATCGTCCCCACATCCACATTGCGGCATACATCGGTATCGAGCCTAGTAAATAGATGATGCTGATACTGCCAACAAATTCATTCCTGTCTAAGCGTAAAGCCATCAGATACGTGATGAGAATGGGCCCCGTCAGTGATGAGGCACCTCCCATGGCACCTGCAATCGCCCCCACCGCAGGACCTACCCACCATTCATTTTTTTTAGGGATTTCGCCTTTGGGACTCAATAGCATGACAGCCACAGCACTCAGTACAGTGAATGCAATCACAGCATTCATTTCGCGCGGCGAGAGCTTTGATCCCCAATCGTTGGCCCACAAGGTTGCGAAGAACTGTGCACCAATCAGCGTACCAAATCGCTTGAGCGAAAAAATCAACCGACGACCTTAAAAGGCTTCAAGTACGTTTGATACTAGTACTGGCAACACCAACAGGCCAATCGCCATCGATGCATCAAAAAGCAGGGAAAGCAAAGGTACGACCACCAGAGGCAATCCAACACCAAGCGTTCCCTTGACGACACCACCCGTCACAAACATTAAAAATGCCGTGATAAGTAAAACGAGAGAGTCCCCAGTGATATCTGGCATGAATCACTCTGCTTTTAAATCAGCGGCCTTTCCTGCTTTAGCCATCGCCAAATTTTCTCGCTCAATTTCCTTTTTATAACCATCTGGTCCAAGTCCGGACGCATCAATACTTGCAGCATTCAACTTTTCAACCACATCGCTCTGCTTTACGGTCCATGCAATGTCGTCAGAAAGCTTTTTAATGACATCAGTTGGCGTTCCAGCACGTGCAATCGCACCAATAGTCACCGCAAAATCAAATCCTGATACGACTTCAGAAATCGATGGAACGTCGGGCACCTGCGTTGAACGTTTGTGATCGTTACTACCGAGCAAGGTCACTTGCCCAGCCTTGAGAAATCCCAACATGGAGGGTAACGCTGAAAACAAGAAATCAATCTGACCACCAATCAATGCGGGCACAGATTGCCCCGAACCGCGGAAAGGTACATGCCTGATGTCAAGCTTGAGATCGGCCTTGAGCGATTCCATTGTTAAATGGTGCGAACTACCGATGCCAGATGATCCATAGGTATACATGCCTGGATTAGCTCTCACCTTCTCAACAAACTCCTTCAGTGTCTTGATACCTGTTTTAGGGTTAGCTACCAAGAACAATGGTGATTTTGCAATCATCGAAACAGGAAGCAAATCTCTACCAATTGAATAATTCGCAGACTTGTTAATTAAAGGCGTGATGGAGAACATTGACCCATCCGAAACAATAAAGCTGTGGTTATCGTTGACACCAGAGATCAAGGCCTGATAAGCCACCATGCCATTTCCGCCGGGTTTGTTATCAATGACGACGGATTGCCCTAATTTTTCAGTGAGCTTGTTGGCGACGATACGGGCAACAGAATCAGGAAGTCCACCTGCGGCGTATGGCACTATGAATTTGACAGGCTTGGTGGGAAAAGACTGCGCAACGCAAAGACTTGGGGTGACTAGCGCAGCAAGACTGAGTGCGTTGAACGTTCTGCGTTTCATTTGTGTCTCCAGCTTAGGGGTTAGTATGGATGATTTTTCTTAGAAACCTAAGATAATGCACTTTATCCGATTTTCTTGATTTGCATCAAAAGTAAAAACCCTTAGATCAACTACCCATGAACGACAACACATCACTTTCACTCTTGGTCGTTGCCACGAAGAAAAAAATTGCCGAGGACATTTTTTTATTCGAATTAATGCATCCGAAAGGCGAAGCGCTTCCTACATACACAGCAGGCGCGCATCTGCCAATTAAAACGCCCAGTGGTGCCATGCGGCAGTATTCCCTCTGCGGGTCGCCTGCGGACACCTATCGCTACTGGATCGCAGTCAAGAGGAAGTCAGAGGGGCGCGGAGGCTCCATCAGCATGACCGATCAGCTATCAACTGGCGATGAAATTCATGTTGGCGTGCCACAGAATCTCTTCGAATTAAGTGATAAGGCCAAGTCATTCATCTTCATCGCTGGAGGCATAGGCATTACGCCCATGATGTCCATGATCAATCAGCTACAGGCGACTGAGGACGCCCGTCCGTTCCGTCTTTACTACCTCAGTCGCACACCCGAAGGGGCTGCTTTTGTTGATGAATTAACTGCGAGTGAATTTTCAGGAAAAGTAAAAATTCACCACACGCACGGGGACTCATCTCAATCCTTTGATCTGTGGCCCGTTCTTGAGAAATCATCAAATGGAACGCATGTGTATTGCTGCGGACCTACTCGTTTGATGGATTCCGTTCGTGACATGACAGGTCATTGGCCACAGAGCACCATCCACTTCGAGAGCTTTGGGGCAGATACAAAACCCCGAACTGATGATCAACCTTTCGATGTGACTCTTGGACAAAGCAACAAAACGATACATGTTCAAAAAAATGAAACTCTTTTAGAAGCGCTGATTAAAGGCGGTTGCCATGTACCGAGTTCATGCGAAAGCGGCACTTGCGGCTCGTGCAAGGTACGTATGCTCCAAGGAAATGTAGACCATCGGGATTTGGTGTTAATGCCAGAGGAAAAAAACGAATTCATCATGGTTTGTGTTTCTAGATCCAAAAATGGCGAAGCCATCACGATTGACTTATGAATCACAATCCCATCCGATTAGGTGTCTTAGGACTTGGCAGAGCATTTACCTTAATGCTGCCAACTTTTGCGAACGACCAGCGAGTCAAGCTGGTTGCAGCGTTCGACCCGCATCAGACCTCCTGCGAACTTTTTGCCAAAGAATTTGGCGGCGTTTGTCACAATTCTGTTGAAAGCTTGTGCGCCGATCCCAACGTGGAATGGATCTACGTCGCAACACCTCATCAATTACACAAAGAACATGTGTGCCTATCTGCCAAATACGGCAAACACGTATTAGTTGAAAAGCCCATGTCAATCAGCATAGCCGACTGCCAGGCCATGATTGACGCCTGTAATGAGGCACAAACATCACTCATCATCGGGCACAGTCACAGCTTCAACAGGCCCGTCTTACTAGCGCGCCAACTGATTGAGAGCGGAATCTACGGCTCAGCAAGGTTGATCACTACGGTCAACTTCACTGACTTTATGTATCGGCCAAGACGTCCCGATGAACTGGACACATCAAAAGGTGGTGGTGTTATTTTTAGTCAAGCTGCGCATCAAGTTGACATCGTTCGCTTACTTGCAGGAGGTAAGACAACCTCAGTCTATGCAAGAACAGGCGCGTGGGACGGCAGCCGCAAAACTGAAGGTGCTTACACTGCCTTGCTGGATTTTGATAATGGCGCTGTTGCAAACATCACATACAACGGCTACGGCTTTTTCGACTCTGATGTACTGATGAACAACATTGGTGAGTTAGGAAAAATCAAATCTGCGGGAACGCATCAAAAAACCCGATCAAACCTTTTATCTGGCAATGAACAACACGAGGCTCAGAAAAAAGCAGAACGCAACTATGGTGGAGCCGCTTACAAAAATGTTCTCCATGTCCCCCCCGATGGCTTTCAGCATTTCGGCCCCATCATTGTGAGTTGTGATTTAGCCGATTTAAGACTCACGCCTTACGGTTTAGAAATTCATGATGACAACGGTACACATCAACGCGAAGTGTTCGCACATCAAA
>JACCDY011253642.1_pt1 | contig 10649 bp, 8 predicted proteins | sample 7446391 | NCBI WGS metagenome assembly JACCDY01 (sample SAMN15323451, study PRJNA562643) | freshwater metagenome | isolation source: river surface water | place: USA:Blue River Watershed | collected 2017-08-18
GCGGCTCGGCCAGGAAGGGCTCGATCAGGTGGGGCTGCAGCGTGGGCAGGGCGTTGTCCGGCAGCGGCTCGGTGCGGATGCGCGGCGACAGCCGCACGGTGCCCACCGGCCGGTCGTCCCCGTCCTGCGCCAGGCGCAGCGTGGCCCGGCCGTCGCGACGCTCGAGCACCAGCACCTGGCCGGGGTAGATCAGGTGGGGGTTGCGGATGCTGTCCAGGTTCATGCCCCACAGCTCCGGCCAGCGCCAGGGCTGCAGCAGGTACAGGCGGGAGATGTCCCACAGGGTGTCGCCGCGCCGGATCGTGTAGCGGTCGGGCGCGCCCGCGGCCAGCTCGGACAGGGGGACGCCCGCCTGCGCCACCTGCTGGGCGGTGGCGCGCTGGGCGCCGGTGATCGGGTAGTTCTGCGCCAGCGCGGGGGCTGCCAGGCTGGCCGCGGCCAGGCACAGGGCGGCGGCGCTGGGCCGCAGGCTTGCCATCATCGGGTTCATCCCCATGTTCGTGTTCTGGTCTTGTCTAGTCCCTTCGATTCTGCGCCCAACTGCGTTCCCCAGGCAATATTTGGTTCACATCACGGCCGGTGGTGGGATCGGATCTGGGGGAAAATAGAGACATCTCCCCGGTATCTCCATGGCACTGCTTCCCATCCTCGTTTATCCCGACCCCCGCCTGCACACCGTCGCCAAGCCGGTGGGCGCCGTCGATGACCGCCTGCGCGGCCTCGTGGCCGACATGTTCGAGACCATGTACGACGCCAACGGCATCGGCCTGGCCGCCACGCAGGTGGACGTGCACGAGCGCGTGATCACCATCGACGTCTCCGAGGAGCGCAACGAACCCCTGGTCCTGGTCAACCCCGAGATCACCTGGTACAGCGACGACAAGCGCGTGGGCGAGGAGGGCTGCCTGTCGGTGCCCGGCATCTACGACGGCGTGGAGCGGTCCCTGGCCGTCAAGGTCCGCGCGCTGGACGAGCATGGCAAGGAGCGCACGATCGAGGCCGAGGGCATGCTGGCCGTGTGCATCCAGCACGAGATGGACCACCTGATGGGCAAGGTCTTCGTGGAGTACCTGTCTCCGCTCAAGCGCAACCGCATCAAGACCAAGCTGGTGAAGGCGCGCCGCGACGCGGTGCGTCTCTGAGCCGGGCGCCGCGATGGGCCGCCCCGAGCAAGCTCGCGCCCCCTCGGGGGGCAGCGAAGGACACGAATTGCCGAGCGTGGGGGCACACGATATGAGGGTCGTTTTCGCGGGTACGCCCGAGTTCGCGCGGCTGGCGCTGGCGCGCCTGCACGCGGCGGGCTTCACCATTCCCCTGGTCCTGACCCAGCCCGACCGGCCCGCCGGCCGGGGCATGAAGCTGCAGGCCTCGCCGGTCAAGCAGTTCGCGGTGGACCACGGCATGGCCGTGTCGCAGCCCCTGAGCCTGCGGCTGGACGGCAAGTACCCGCAGGACGCCGCCGCCGCGCGCGAGGCCATCGCCGCGGCGCAGGCCGACGTGATGGTGGTCGCCGCCTACGGCCTGATCCTGCCGCAGTGGGTGCTGGATGCGCCCCGCCTGGGCTGCCTCAACATCCATGCGTCGCTGCTGCCCCGCTGGCGCGGCGCGGCGCCCATCCACCGGGCCATCGAGGCCGGGGATGCCGAGACGGGTGTCACCATCATGCAGATGGACGCCGGCCTGGACACGGGCGACATGCTGCTCGTGGAGCGCCTGCCCATTGCTGCCGGTGACACCACCGGCACCCTGCACGACAAGGTGGCGGACCTGGGCGCCCGGCTCATCGTGGAGGCGCTGGAGATTGCTGCCTGCGGCGGGTTCCGCCCCGTCCCGCAGCCGGCCGAGGGCGTCACCTACGCCCACAAGATCGAGAAGGCCGAGGCCCAGGTCGACTGGGCCCTGCCCGCCGCCGTGATCGAGCGGCGCGTGCGCGCCTTCGACCCCTTCCCCGGCGCTGCCAGCGCGGTACAGGGCGAGGTGGTGAAGCTGTGGAAGTGCGAGCTGGCGCAAGGCGCGGGCGAACCCGGCACCCTCCTGGCTGTGGGGGATGATGGCGTCACCGTGGCCTGCGGCGCGGGCGCGCTGCGCTTCACCGAACTGCAGCGCGCGGGCGGCAAGCGGTTGCCCGCCGCGCAGTTCCTGCGCGGCTTTCCCCTGGCGGCCGGCCAGCGCTTCGGCGCGCCGGAGCAGGCGGCCTGATGTTCTGGCAGAAGCACCTGCGCGAGCACCCGGAGTACCGCATCGGTGCCCGCGAGATGCTGCCGCAGCTGCCCGGCCTGGCGGCCTGGGGGCTCATGACCGGCGTGGCCATGGTCAAGGCGGGCCTGTCGGTGCCCGAGGCGCTGGCCATGTCCCTGCTGGTCTTCGCCGGCAGCTCGCAGCTGGCCTCGCTGCCGCTGCTGGTGGCCGGGGCCCCGGCCTGGGTGATCCTGGCCACGGGCTTCTGCGTGAACCTGCGCTTCGTCGTCTTCAGCCTGCACCTGCGCGACTACCTGCTGTACATGCCGCGTTGGCGGCGCCTGGCCAGCGGCTACCTCACCACCGACATGAACTACGTGTTCCTCACCCGCCGGCACCCCCATCCCGCACAGGACGCGGCCGGCCGGCTGGCGCAGGAGGCCTACCTCTCCGGCAGCTGCGGCATCAACTGGATCAGCTGGATGGTGCCCAGCCTGGCGGGCATCGTGCTCGCCAACTTCATCCCCACGCAGTGGGGCCTGGGTTTCGCGGGCATCCTGTGCCTGGTGGGCATCATGTGCTCATTGGCCAGCACCCGCCTGCGCGTGGTCTCCATGGCCGTGGCGGGCGCTGTCGGCGTGACGGCCTATGCGCTGCCGCTCAAGCTGAACATCGTGGTGGCCATCGGCGCGGCCGTGTTTGCCTGCCTGCTGCTGGAAAGCCGCGGCCTGGCCAAGGGAGCGCGGGCATGAGCCAGACCGATCCCTGGACCCTGGCGGTGATCGTGGGCCTGGCCGGCGTCACCGTGGTCGCACGGGGCTTCTTCTTCATCTCCAGCAGCGCCTGGAAGCTGCCGGGCTGGGCCGAACGGGGCTTGCAGTACGCCCCCATCGCCGCCCTGGCCGCGGTGGTCTTCCCGGAGGTGCTGATGACGCAGGGCCAGCTCGTGCAGACCGCGCTGGACGCCCGCATCTTCGGCGCCATCGCCGGCACGCTGGTGTTCTGGTGGAAGCGCAACACGCTACTGACCATCCTCGTCGGCATGGCGGTGTACCTGCCCCTGCGGCTCGGCCTGGGCTGGTAGCCGACGCGTCAGCGGGGTTTCCTAAAATGGCGGGCTGACCTCGGCCCGTTGGCCGGCCTTCACACATTCCCCATGAACATCCTCCGCTTCTCCGATCTGTGCGCCCAGGGCAAGGCCCGGGGCCAACGTGTCTTCATCCGCGCCGACCTGAACGTGCCCCAGGACGATGCCGGCCGCATCACCGAGGACACCCGCATCCGCGCCTCCATTCCCTGCATCCAGCTGGCGCTGGACGCCGGTGCGGCGGTGATGGTCACCTCCCACCTGGGCCGCCCCACCGAGGGCGAGTTCAAGCCCGAGGACTCGCTGGCGCCCGTGGCCGCCCGCATGGCCGAACTCCTGGGCCGTGACGTGCCCCTGGTGTCCGGCTGGGTCGATGGCGTGGCCGTGCAGCCCGGCCAGGTGGTGCTGCTGGAGAACTGCCGACTGAACAAGGGCGAGAAGAAGAACAACCCCGAGCTGGCCCAGAAGATGGCCGCCCTGTGCGACATCTTCGTGCACGACGCCTTCGGTACCGCCCACCGCGCCGAGGCCTCCACCTACGGCATCGCCCAGTACGCCCAGGTGGCCTGCGCGGGCCCGCTGCTGTCGGCCGAGATCGACGCCATCTCCAAGGCGCTGGCCAACCCCAAGCGCCCGCTGGCCGCCATCGTGGCGGGCTCCAAGGTGTCGACCAAGCTGACCATCCTCAAGTCGCTGGCGGCCAACGTGGACCAGCTGATCGTGGGCGGCGGCATCGCCAACACCTTCATGCTGGCCGCCGGCCTGAAGATCGGCAAGTCGCTGGCCGAGGCGGACCTGGTCGGTGAGGCCAAGGCCGTGATCGAGGCCATGAAGGCCCGTGGCGCCGAGGTGCCGATCCCCACCGACGTGGTGGTGGCCAAGGCCTTCGCTGCCGACGCGCCGGCCACCGTCAAGGCGGCCACCGACGTGGCCGACGACGACCTGATCATGGACATCGGCCCGCAAACCGCTGCGAAGCTGGCCACCCAGCTGAAGGCAGCCGGCACCATCGTCTGGAACGGCCCGGTGGGCGTGTTCGAGTTCGACGCCTTCGCCAAGGGCACCGAGGCCATCGCCCGCGCCATCGCCGAGTCCAGCGCCTTCAGCATCGCCGGTGGCGGCGACACCCTGGCGGCGATTGCCAAGTACGGCATCGAGAAGGACGTGGGCTACATCTCCACGGGCGGCGGCGCCTTCCTGGAGGTGCTGGAGGGCAAGACCCTGCCGGCGTTCGAGATCCTGGAAAAGCGCGCGGCTGGCTGATTGTCTTTCAGGCCACCGCTGCCGCGAACGTCGCGAACAGGTCGCCCGGCAGCGGGTGCACGAGCTTCCACGTCACCTGCATCGGCATGTCCGATTGGTGGGTGACATAAGTAGCTGGTCCCAGGAAATGGAAGCCTCGTTCTTCCCCATGGAGCCGTGCAAAGATCATCACGGCACTGCCGCGCGAGGCGTGTGTGCGGTACCTTGTACCCGTCGGATCGGATGCCTTGGTACGTGACTGGCTTTCCCAATGGATCAAGTCACGGCTGATGGCGTAATCGCGGTATCGGGTGGTCGGGGAGAAGCGTTCGCCGGTCTTGTCCAAGGTGACAAGGAAAACGTCGCACTGGGCCGACTCCATCCATCGCACGCCTTCTCGCCAGGTGGGGACGCTGGCCTTGCCCTCGCTGCCATCACCAAAGGCGGCTTGAATTTCCGTCCGTGAATAGCGTGCGTGTACTGTCAGCGGAACCGTTGGTCGTTCCGGGAGGGCTTTGCCCACGTGTGAGATGCGTGCCTTCAACAATTGAAACAGCGCCTTGAGCTCGCTCAGGACGGCAGGGTGCTTCCATAGCAGTCTTGCCGCCTCCTCGAGCGACATGCCCGCCGGGCACACCTGCAATGCCACCGATGCCACCAGCATTCGAAGTAGGCGCCGTTGCTGCATCGAGAGCAACTGGGGGTCGGGAGCGGTTTCATGCGCGATCAGTTGCTGGTATCCGTCAAGGCGCAGCGCATCGTCCACGTGCAGCATTCGTCCCACGGCCTTGCGCAATGGCGCTTCATGCGGGCCGCCAGGGGGAGTCTCCAGGCCCGCAGCTTCCAGGAGGTCCGTCCAGCAGCGATGGCTGGCGTAAAGATCCTCCAGGTCGAGGCCCGTGGCCTCGATGTAGCTGGCGGGAGTCACGGGCGGGCCATCCGCCGACAGCGCCCGCAATTCTTCGACCTTGGCCGTCCAGCGAGAGGGAATCGCCGCCTGGATGTTTTCAAGAACCCTCTGCCGCGCGACAGGATCCAGCTGCATGTGGCAGCCAGCAGGCAGGTAGGGGAAACCGGCTTGCACTTGTGCCTGTAGCTTGGCCCGGCTGCCGCCGAGCAAGGCACGCAACCGGCGGTCGAACCGGAATTCGCGGCGGTGCTGGCCCACGAAATCGAGGACGGTACAGAGGGGCTTGTCGTGATGCCGCCGCAGTCCCCGTCCCAACTGCTGAAGGAACAGGGTGGGGCTGTCGGTGGGGCGCAGCATGAGCAGCGTGTCGACAGCCGGTACGTCCACGCCTTCATTGAAAAGATCCACCGAAAACACGACATTGACTTCGCGCCTGGCCAACCGGGCGAGCGCGGCCTGCCTTTCAGTGGACGGCGTGTCCGCCCAAATGGCCAAAGACGGGATGCCTGCCGCATTGAAAATCCGCGCCATGAAAGCGGCGTGGCTGATGCTCACGCAAAACCCGAGCGCCCGCATGCCCGCGACATCGCCCACGGTTTGGGTGACGGCCTGCACGACCCCGCGGCCCCAGGCGTCATTGCCGGTCAGTAGCCGTGTCAGGCCGTCGATGTCGTACCCGCGCCCGCGGCGCCACGGCACATCCCGCAAATCCAGTGAATCTGCGATGCCGTAGTAGGCGAAGGGCACCAATCGGTGCTGGTCGATCGCGTCCCACAACCGAAGCTCGGCCGCGATGCGCCCCCCGAACCAGTCCAGTACCGGTAGCCCGTCGGCACGCTCCGGCGTCGCGGTCAGGCCGAGCAACTCCCTAGGCTGCAGATGTTCGAGCAGGTTGCGATAGGTGGCCGCTTCGGCATGATGGAATTCATCCACCACGATGATGTCGAAGTGTTGTGGGTCCAGGGACGTTAGCCCCGAGCGGTGGAGGCTCTGGATGGAGGCAAACACATGCTCAAACCGTTGCGGCCGCTGTCTGTCGACCCACAGCTCTCCGAACGCCGCATCACGCAGCGCATGGCGGAACGTCGCCAAGGACTGCTGCAGGATTTCGAGGCGGTGGGCCACGAATAGCAAGCGAGCGCGGGGCAGGGTCTGGCGCAGGCGCGCGTAGTCGATGGCGGCCATCACGGTCTTGCCCGTGCCGGTGGCTGACACGAGCAGGTTACGGTGATGGCCTTGCTGCCTGGATAACTCGATCTGCTCAAGCAACCGTTCCTGGAAGGGCTCGGGCCGCACTTCGACCGGTGAGAGCGAGACCAACGCCGCGGCGCGACTGGGTCGCCCCACTGCGGCCTCGAACTGCTCGGGATCAAAGGGGATGAAGTCGCCCGAGTGCCAGTAGCTGTCGAAAACGGCCGCTACCTTCTGGATCACATGGAGGTTGCGTGCCTGTGAAAAGCGCAGGTTCCATTCCAGTCCAGTGACCTGCGCCGAGTGGGTGAGGTTGGATGAACCCACATAGGCTGTCGTGAAACCGGATTCCCGATGGAACAACCAGGCCTTGGCATGCAGGCGAGTCGTCCCCTCGTCGTAGGAGACTCGAATCTGAGCCCCCAGGTCTTGAAGCGCCGTCAATGCGCGGGCTTCGGTGGACCCCGTGTAGGTGGTGGTCAGCACCCGCAGCTCACGCCCTGATTCGCAGTGGCGGCGTAGCGCTGGCAGCAGTGGCTGGATGCCGCTGCGGCGGATGAAGGCCATGACCAGGTCGATGCGGTCCGCCGATGGAATTTCACTGGCCAGTTGCTGACCGATGCGCGGCTCGTCCGGCGCATTGGTCATCAGCGCAGTGTCCATCAAGGGAACCAGCGGCTCGGGGACGTCTTCGTACTGCCCGTCGGGGCGGCGGCCCAGTATGCCCGTCAGAAGGGATGCTGGGGCGATGAGTTGCTCGTCCTCCAGGGACGCAACGGTTTGTCGTGCAATCTGTTCAATGAGCTGCGAGGTCAGGGCCAACCCGGTGGTGAGGCGCTGGTCTTCGCCAATGCTCCCGATTCCCTTTTCAATCACCCGTGCCAGATGCCATGCGAGTCGGTCGGCCGCTTCAGCAGGGTGCAATGATGTGATCTCAGCGTGCTTGCTGGCCCCCAGCTGCCGGATCCCTCGGTCCATGGCCCGAGTCACCAGCGTCAGGTAGCGACCTCGGGGCGGTTGACTCATGGGTTGGGCGCGGGCGGCGTCATCAAGATGCGTTGTAGCGACGCGTTGATGAAGTAGTTGGTGCGTCCGACCCTCAGCTTCGAAACAAAGCCGCCTGATGCCAGGGCATCGAGGTACTTCGTCGCCGTCAGTCGGGAAACGCCGAGGTCACGCTGGACGAATTCGATCTTCGTGTATGGGTGGGTGAACAGGTTGTTGATCAGGTCCTGGCTGTAGAACCTGTGGGCGTCCCGGATGCGGTGCTTGTAGTCTAGTAGCGCGGTACGAATCTCGGCAATGGTTTGGATGGTGTGTCGCGCAGTGACTTCAACCGCCTCGAGCATGTAAAGGATCCAGTCTTCCCAAGCGTCCTTGTCTCGCACGGCCTGGAGCAGCTCGTAGTAGCGGTTCTTGGTACGAACGATATGTTGGCTCAGGTACAGCACTGGAATCTCCAGCAACCCCTCCTTCACCAGGTACAGCACATTCAGGATGCGGCCCGTGCGGCCGTTGCCATCGTAGAAGGGATGGATGCTTTCGAACTGATGGTGGATGAGTGCCATCTTGATCAACGGGTCCGCCTCGAAGAGCTCGGGATCATTGATGAAGCGCTCCAGTTCGGCCATGAGGTTGACTACATCACCGGGGTCTTGCGGCGGGGTATAGACCACCTGACCCGCCGTGTTCTGGAGCGTGGTGCCTGGAAGCTTGCGGAATCCGGCCTGGTTGCGCTCCAGGGCTTCCTGAACCTCCAGGATGTGCCGCACGGTCACCAGCCCGCTGTTGCGGACGCACTCGAAACCTACACGCAAGGCCTGCCGATACCGCAGCACCTCCTTGGCGGCCACACTGATCGCGGCCTCGGGATCTGACTCATCTCTGAACAATTCGTCATGCGTGGTGACGATGTCCTCGATCTCGGAACTGTCTTTGGCTTCCTGCAGCCCCAGTGTGTTGATCAGGATGCCCTGGTTCGGAATCGTCGCGGCGATGCCCTTGAGTTCGGCGAGCTGTCGGCTGGCGCTCGCAAGCCGCTTGAGAATGGCGGGTGAATCGAAGCGCGTGGCGTCGAGGTGATGGAGTGAGGCTAGCAAGGGCCGACGTGTATAGATTTCTTGAAATTCTATGCACGTCGATCAGGATATGTCTAGATATCCCGGTTTTTCTATACATGTCGGGGCCAGCCGAGCCTGGCCGGGACCCCTGGCGGGCCCCCATGCTTGAGTGCCCCTTGTCAGCCCGGCAGCGCCGCCGGCTGGCTCGTCGGCCGCCCCGCGTAGTCCGTCCAGCAGCGGCGGCTGAAGTCGTACAGCTTGCAGGCCCGCGCCGTCTCGAAGTACCAGCGCCAGGAAAAGCGCTGCACCACGATGCGACCGGGCAGCAGTTCCTCCAGCTTGGCCTGCGCCAGCTCCAGGCGGTACAGCGGGATCGTCATGTCCACGTGGTGTGCCGTGTGCTCCATGATGTGGTGCATCAGCGCGCCGATGCGCAGCGGGAAGGTCAGGTGCACGGTGGTGGACACGAAGGGCTGGGCCTTCTGCCAGGCGGCGCGGTCGTCGTGCCAGGACACCTTCACGTGCGTGTGGTGCACGTACACCACGAAGCCGATCATGGCGCACCACAGGAAGAACGGCACCACCACGCCCGTCAGCAGCACCAGCGCCACCGACTGGCCGTAGGCCCCAGCTGCGGCGGCCAGCACGCCGACCCACAGCACGCCGAAGGCGCTGACCAGCAGGTTGTCCCACAGGAAGACGCTGCGGCGCGTGGGCATCTGCCTGGCGTTCGGGAAGAACATCTTGTTCCACCAGATCTCGATCATGTAGTACAGGCCCGGGGCCCAGCCGCTGCGGTAGATGCGGTCCATCAGGCGCTGGCGCGGGCTCATCGCGGCGTATTCCGCCGGCGTGGCCGGCGCCCACACGAAGTCCACCCCCTTGAGGTTGGTGAAGCCGTGGTGCACCACGTTGTGCCCGGCATCCCACAGGCTGTAGGGCGTGAGGGAGGGCAGGAAGGCGATGCGGCCCAGCCACTTGTTCAGGCGGCGGTGCGGCGTCAGGCTCTGGTGGCAGGCGTCATGGCCGATGATGAACAGCCGGCCGATCACGAAGCCGGCGGCCAAGCCGCACAGCAGCTTGGCCCACCAGGCCTCGAAGGCCACGGTACCGGCCAGCAGCAGCGCCCACAGGGCGTAGTCGATGGCCAGCAGCACGAAGGCCCGCAGCGTGGTGCGCTGGGACAGGGGGATCAGCCACTCGCGGATGATCTTGCGGTGCGGCAGCGGCGCCTCGGGCGCCAGCGGAGTCGGGTTGGGCGTCATGTCCGGAAAAGGTCGGAAAGCCAGGAGGCAAACCCGCTCATCCTAAAGCCTCCGCATGACGCCGCCATGACCTGGATCAAAACAGGTCCCGGGAGGGGGTGCCCCGGTAATAGCCCGGTAACCGCGCGGCTGGGCGCGTGTGAGAATGGGCCGCCACCCCCGAGCGTCATCGAGTTACCGAGGAAGACACACATGGCCCGTAGAGCCACCAAGATCGTTGCCACCCTGGGCCCCGCCTCCAGCGACCCGCACCTGCTCGAGCAGATGATCCGTGCCGGCGTCAACGTCGTGCGCCTGAACTTCAGCCACGGCAAGGCGCAGGACCACATCGACCGCGCCCGCCTGGTGCGGGAAGTGTCCCAGCGCGCGGGCCGTGAGGTCGCCATCATGGCCGACCTGCAGGGTCCCAAGATCCGCGTGGGCAAGTTTGCCGAAGGCAAGGTGTTCCTGGAGCCGGGCCACAAGTTCGTCCTGGACGCCGCCCGCACCGAGCCGGGCGACCTGGACGGCGTGGGCCTGGACTACAAGGAGTTGCCGCGGGACGTGAAGCCCGGCGACGTGCTGCTCCTGAACGACGGCCTGATCGTGCTGGTCGTGGACAGGGTCGAGGGCGACCGCGTCCACACCACCGTCAAGCTGGGCGGCGAGCTGTCCAACAACAAGGGCATCAACAAGCAGGGCGGCGGCCTGACCGCGCCGGCGCTGACGGCCAAGGA
>JACCDY010553777.1_pt1 | contig 10641 bp, 10 predicted proteins | sample 7446391 | NCBI WGS metagenome assembly JACCDY01 (sample SAMN15323451, study PRJNA562643) | freshwater metagenome | isolation source: river surface water | place: USA:Blue River Watershed | collected 2017-08-18
GTTCCGATTTCTATTCCTGCTGTTTGTTGTGCAAACTTTAATGGCGATGAAATTCTAGGTAAGCCAAGAACCATTTCTATGGATAAGTTTTCACAGATGGGTTTGGTTGCCGCATTTGATGCCTGGACTAATGCTGGTTTTGACATTAACGATAAATCTCATAAGTCTGATATTGGAGTGTCTTGGGGTACAGCTCTTGGGGGTACCCGTATTTATGAGCAAGGCTTAAAAGAGATGTGGCTTAACGGAAGAGAGCGTTTGCCACCACTATCGGTGGTGATGGGAATGAATAATGCTTGCTCTTCACACATTGCTATACAGCTTGGGCTCGGCAACTCCTCATTAAGCTTTACGGTTGCTTGTTCTTCGGCTTCGGCAGCAATTGGTGAAGCCTACAGAAGAATTCGTGATGGCGAGGCTAACGCTATGGTTGCCGGTGGATCTGATACGCCGCTTATCTATGGAGTAATACGCGCCTGGGACGGTATGCGTGTGCTATCTCCAGGTGATGAGAAAACCTCACCCAATGCTTGTCGTCCATTTGATAAAAGTCGCTCAGGTCTTGTGCTGGGTGAGGGTGCTGCAGCACTCATTCTTGAGGACTGGGAGCATGCTGTGGCGAGAAATGCGCCAATCATTGGAGAGTTGGCTGGCTATGGAGCAAATTGTGATCATGCAAATTTAGTTAAACCTGATTCCAATGGTCAGGTTGAGGCTATTTCGCTAGCCCTTAATGATGCTGGCGTTGAACTTGGGGATATTGGCTACATAAATGCTCACGGTACTGCAACTGTGGAGGGTGATCCTTGCGAGATAGACGCGCTTAGAAGGGTTTTCGGAGATCGCGCCAAGGAATTGGCTGTAAGCTCTACGAAATCTACACATGGACACCTCATGGGGGCATCGGGAGCTATTGAAGCTGTAATCACCATCCTCTCTATTAAGAATGGAGTGGTTCCGCCTACAGCCAATTTAAAGGATATTGATCCAGCCTGTGAAGGTGTGCGTCATATCAAGACCGGCGATAACAATAGATTAAATCTCAAAGCAGCAATATCAAACTCATTTGCTTTTGGCGGTAGTAATGCAGTTTTGGTATTTAAGTCTGTTTAATAGGTCGATAACTTAATGCATTCGTCTACTCAATTTGGGCTTAAGGCTTGGTCAGCTTGGAGCTCATCCTTAAGAACCCAAGAAGAATGGTTGGAATGGGCTCGGAATCCCTTCACTCCAAATGGAGAAGATAAGCCAAAGGTAGAGGGAATGCAGCCAATGAATAGACGAAGATTGAAGCGTCTTGGTAGCATGGCCTTGGAGACTGCTTACAACTTGCCGGAGGTAAGTTGCCCAATTATTTTTTGTAGCAAGCTGGGCGAGTCCGAGAGATGTTATGAGTTGCTCAAAGAGTTAGCGGAAACGGGTGCTCTATCACCACAGTCTTTTAGTTTGGCTGTTCATAACGCAATCCCAAGTTTGTACACGATTGATAAGAAGATGAACTCAAATGTTCTTGCCATTTCTTCTGATGCTGGGGTCTTCTCAGCCATCATTGAGGCGCTGGGATTATTTGCCTGCGGCGAAGAGATGGTTCGCATCATCGTTGCTGAAGAAGCGGTACCTAGTGAGTACATACAATATTGCGAGTTCACCAATGAATCTTACGCCTATGCCATAGATCTTGTTCCAGCAGGAGATATGACACTCTCATTTTCTGGGAATGAGCAGCAAAGCTCAGATTCTCCGCAGCTATCCACTAATCTCCAGGCGTTTCAATTCTTGCTATCTGGCGAACGTTTATGTGAATGTGCGATTGGCAGAACCTCTTGGCTGCTAAAGAGGGAAGGGTCTTGAATCGCTACTGGCGAATTTTCGCAACCGGCCTTTCATTTGCCGTATTTGGATTAGGCGGGGTATTGCTTACTTGCGCTTTAATTCCAGTTTTGGTCCTAACGCAGGATTGCTCAACCAGAAGAAGGTATGGAAAGAGGTTGCTCAAAAAATCATTTCAAAGCTTTTTGTGGGGCATGCAGATTTTAGGAGTGATGAAATTAGAAGTTAAACAAATGCACCGCCTTAAATCAGGCGGGCGAATAGTTTTAGCAAATCACCCTAGTTTGATCGATGCAGTTATATTGATTGCGCTCATCGAAAATCCCAATGGGATTATTAAATCCAGCTTGTTTAATAACCCCAGTATGTATGGTTTAGCAAAGATAGCCGGGTTAATGAGAAACGTTGAGGGCCCAGAATTAATTAGAAAATCCATAGAATCTATAGCTGCTGGTGATAATTTGATAATATTCCCCGAGGGAACTAGAACAAAAGTATCGGGAGAGGTTGTCTTTAAGCAAGGGGCAGCTTACATAGCAATTAAAGGTGGTTTTGATATAACCCCAGTTTTAATAGTCACCTCTGAGCCAGTTTTGAGAAAAGATCATAGCTGGTACAAGGTTCCTTTGAATAAACCTGTATTTACTGTTTCTGTAATGGAGGAGATTAAGGTTTCAACAAAGATAAAAGCTGGGGATGATCTTATATTGGCAACTGAAGAATTAACTGAGTATTTAGAAGAATACTATTTGCACGAACTAAAAGAATATGAGCGATCTGGAATTAGAGATTAAGAAATTAATCATTAGCAGTTTGAATTTAGAGGACTATCAACCGGAGGACATTGCCTCTGAGGAGTCACTGTTTGCCGATGGTCTTGGTTTGGATTCTATCGATGCCCTTGAGTTGGGGGTTGCTCTTCAAAAAAAGTATGGGCTTGAGCTAACGAATGTAACAAAAACTGAAGGTAAGCATTTTTATTCCGTTGCAACTTTGGCTAAGTTTGTTGCTGAAAATAGAACAAAGTAAGCTTTTAAATTACTAAATGGAAGTCAATGGAATTTCTGCTGGCAATTTTGCTGCCGATATCGATCTGGGTATTCAAGTTTTTCGGAATACCGTTCTGGGTAGCTGGCATATTTCTTATCCCCCTCATTTTTCTTAAGAAAAATCCATACTGGGGCAAGGCTCTCGCAATCATAGCTTTAGTTCTTGGCGGCGCCTCTTTATTGCTAAGAACGCCTGATTTTGTCTATTTTTATCCGGTAATGGTAAATGCAGTTCTGTTTTCCGTATTTGTTTCAAGTCTATTTAGACCTCAGACTATCGTAGAAAAAATTGCTCGATTGCGAGATCCAAGATTCTCCGACTTAGAGATCCCCTATGCAAGAAAAGTTACGCTTGCCTGGTCTTTATTTTTTGCGATTAACGGTTCTGTGGCATTTATCACTGTTTTGGTAGAGGATAAATTTTATTGGTCAATCTATAACGGAGCAATTTCATATGCGCTTATGGGGCTAATGTTTGCTGGCGAGTTTTATTGCCGCCAAAGGTATATAAAAAGTGCTTAGTTCTAAATTATCCACTTTACTATTGGACCGGGATGATGAGTCCTGGGTAACAGATGATGGTGTAACCTTTGCCGCACTGAAGAGTGATGTATCAAAAGCAAGGGAGTCAATTAAAGACGTACCTAATGCGGAAATTGCTTTATTTCATTCTGATGCTTATATCTTTCTGGTTTGGTTGCTTGCGGCCTGGCAGGAAGGAAGAAAAGTCTTGGTTCCTGTTGATAAAAATATTGCCCTCAGCCCTCGGTTTTCAAGCTGGTTCAAAGTTGGTGAGTTTGACTCTCCTGATTTGGTCGGGTGGAATACAGACAAGCAAATCGCCAGCACACTGTTTAACAAAGTTGATTCAAATTTTGAGGCAATAGGAGTTTTTACCTCAGGATCTACCGGTGAACCAGTGCGAATAGATAAAACTATCCGCCAACTTGAGAATGAGGTAGATGCTCTAGAGTTCACCTTTGGCGCAAAGATCGAAAAGAATGTTGTGTTTTATAGATCTGTAAGTCACCAGCATTTTTTCGGGATGCCTTTCGGTGTCTTTTGGGCGGTATCTCGTGGTTCAATGCTTTCAAGAGTTGCAATCAAAGGTGGGCATGAGTGGAATACCTCAAATCCTCAAGTATTGATAACTAGCCCATCTTTTTTAAAGAGTATTGCAGATATAACCTCACAGCATAAAAATATTGGCCCTGGGATTCAGTCTATTTTTAGCGCTGGTGGAATCCTTGAGGATGCAATTTTTTCGACAATCAACTCAATTACAAAAACTAGAGTAGTGGATATATATGGTAGCTCTGAAACAGGCCACATTGCATGGAGGGGGTCTCCCGAAATGTCTTGGCAAGTTCAAGAGGGCGTGGAGTTCAAGAGGCCAATAGTGGATGTACTAGAAATCAAGTCTAAGTTTTGCCCTGGTGATGAATGGTTCCCAACATCTGACTTAGCACGTTTAAGTGGAAATTCATTTGAAATACTGGGGAGAGCCGATCGAATTATCAAAATAGAAGGCACCAGGGTTTCCTTAAGTCAGCTTATAGCGTCTGTAAAGGAATCTAAATTTGTAGAGGATTGCCTTATCAGTGACATAGAGAATGGGAGAAGATCCCAGTTGGGTGCGGTTTTAAAGTTGAGCCCTTCAGGTCTTGATGCTCTTAAAGTTGATGGAAGATTGAAATTAATCAATGGACTGAAAGATTCATTGCGCGGTAAAGTTAACTCTATTGCCATACCAAGAAGGTGGAGGTTCGTAGACGATTTTCCAGTTAATAGCCTGGGTAAAGTTTTGAAAGCAAATTTAGATTCTTTATTTTCCGAGAAATTAAAGTCTCCTATCATCATCAGTCTAAAAGCTGAAGAAAATTCTGTTGAATTAGTTTTGGATATGCTCAAAAGTCTAGATTGCTTTAATGGGCATTTTGATAATTTTCCGATTGTCCCTGGTGTGGCCTTATTAGAATGGGCAGTTAAAATTTCAGAAGGGCATCTAGTCAAAAATCATATCTTTTCCGGCATGTCTCAAATTAAGTTTCAAAAATTTATTAAGCCAAATCAAGTTATTTGCCTAAGGCTGGGATTTAATCCTGAATCAATGAATCTAAAATATCAATATCACAGTACTGATGTTGTCTATTCAAGTGGTATTTTGAAGTTTAGGAGCAAGCAATAATGAAGATTTGCGTGCTGATACCGTACTACAACCATCCGGATGCTATTGGATCGGTGGTTAATCAGCTATTACCCCAGGACCTTAATATTATTATTGTTGACGATGGTAGTGGGGTGCAGGCTCAGCAAAGTCTATTACCGTTGGTTCAATTACCAAGAGTACATTTAGTAACTCGTGCGCTTAATGGGGGTAAGGGGGCTGCCGTCATTACTGGTATGAGAGAGGCTCTAAAGCAGGGTTATACGCATGTATTGCAGGTGGATGCTGATGGGCAGCATGATTTAACAAAAATTCCAGAGCTCATTAAGTTATCCGAACAATATCCTAAAGCAATTATTTCCGGGATGCCTGTCTACGATGAAACGGTGCCCACAAATAGAAAGTTGTGGAGATATGCAACACATATTTTGGTTTGGATTCAAACCCTATCCTTTGAAATTAAAGACTCCATGTGCGGATTTCGTATATACCCGTTGAGCAAAACTTTAGAGGTTGTAGACTCACGAGATCAATTCGGGCAGCGAATGGATTTTGATATTGAGATACTTGTCAGGGCTCAGTGGGCGGGTTTGCACATTAAGCAGCTCCCGGTAGGGGTGAAGTATCCAATTGACGGGATATCGCATTTTCAATTATTTAATGATAATTTTCTGATTACAAAGATGCATTTCAGATTAATTTTTGGGATGCTAATAAATTCACCAAAACTTCTTTTTAGAAAGTTTGTAGCTTGATTCACTGGGCGGATATTAATGAGGTCTCAGCCTCCTTTGGAATGAAAATCTTATTTTTTGTCTATAGGATTTTTGGAAGGCTGCCTGTACTAATTATTCTTTACCCCGTTATTTTGTGGTTTTTTGTTGTTAGTAAGGTTGCAAGGGAATCATCTCGAGATTATTTAAGTAGGCTTTATGTCTTTAGCGGCGGCACCTCTCCAGAGCCCAGCTTATTGAATGTCTTTAGGCATTTATACGCATTTGGAGAGTGCATTCTAGATAAGTTAATTATCTGGAGCGGTCGAATTGACGATCTTCAGTATTCGCTGGAGGGCCTGGAGGAGTTTCATTCTCACGCAGGTGCTGGGCTTGGAGCGGTAGTTGCCGTCTCTCATTTAGGGAACTTGGATTTTTGTAGAGCTATTGGGCAACTATATCCCGATATAAATTTGACTGTCCTTGTTCATACAAGTCATGCCGTCAAATTCAATCAACTTTTAAAGTCCATCAACCCCGAGAGCGCACTTAATATTATTCAGGTGTCGAAATTTTCGATGCATGACGCAATGCTTTTATCTGAAAAGATTCAAAAGGGTGGCTTAATAGCTATAGCAGGCGATAGGGTTCCTCTGTTATGGGGAAATACAGTCCCAGTGAATTTCTTGGGCTCCAAGGCTGACTTCCCTGTAGGGGCATACATGCTATCTAAAGCCTTGGGGTGTCCTCTATTTTCTCTAACGTCAATTAAGGTTGGAGGGAGTTATCAACTCTCTTGCCATATGATTGCCGAATTGGATCGCGGGAAAAAATCAGGATCGATTGAGGGGGCTGCCCAAGCCTTTGCGAATAAATTAGAGGAGGGTTGTTTAAAGTCCCCTTTTCAATGGTTTAATTTCTATCCTTTTTGGCAAAGGTGCGTTGATCATGAATAGCATTGCTAAAAGGATGCTAGTCCTTGTAATCTTGCTAGTTGCTAGCTCAGTTTCTGCTGAATCGCTGGTAAACCAAATTGAGAGTTTGGTTAGCGCATCCCCCACTGTGCGTGGAAAGTTTGCCCAAAGCAAAACCCTTTCGGGGGTGAGTAAAAAACTAAGCTCCGAGGGATTTTTCATTGTTGATAAAAGCAGGGGGATTGCATGGGTAACAGAAAAACCTATCTATCAAACCCTTAGAGTATCTGACTCGGGAATTCGTATAGGAAATAAGAGTGGTGTCTTAATGAATTTGCATGCTCGCAGCGAGCCATCTATTAAGTACATTAACGAATTAGTTCTCGCCATTTTTTCTGGCGATTTGAGTGCGCTGGAGAGGTTATTTAATTACTCGGGTGATGTGACAACCAAGGGTTGGAATCTGGAATTGACGCCCAAAAATACTGCCTCAACGCTTTTTAAGAAAATTACGATTGTTGGTGGTTCTGCTATTAGTCGCATTAGTTTCGTATCAAAAGACGGCGACTTAACAGAGGTTATTTTTTCTGATGTACGTTTAGCACCAGTTCTAAGTAAAGATGAAGCCATTCAATTCCAGTAGGCCTCTAGCTGCCCTCTTTCTTTTTTTGACCCTTGGACTGGCTATTTGGACGGCTCTCAACCTCAATATTATTTCTGGCCGTCTAGACAACAATGTGTTTTCGTTGCTTCCCAAGTCAGAGCGTAATGCAGTGGCAGAAGAGTTTATTGACCGTGTGGCTAAGAATGGCGAAAGATCACTGGTTGTTTTGTTCAGCTCAAGCAATCTTGAGACTTCTTTGGAGGCGGAGAAAACATTCAAGTCTTTAATCAAGGGCTTGGAGGTTAAGAGCAGGCAATCGCAAGATGGTTACGCTGAATTCGTATCTAGGCTTCTGATTCATAAGTCCGGGTTACTTACCTCGGAAGATATTTCTCGATTAGATAGCCAGCCAGCAGCTTTTTGGGTTGATAAATCTAATGCGATAGCTTATTCCATGGGTAGCTCACCCATCCCCTGGAGGGATGATCCTTTTGGACTCTTGGGTAATTGGCTATATGGCCTTGGTGGTATCACAAAGGTAAGGCCTTATGGTGACAGTTTGGTTGTTGAGAGGTCGGGAATATCCTATGTTGCCTTGCCAATGGAGATTGATGCTTCTGTGGAATCATTGTCAGCTCAGATCATTCTTGCTGACGCAATTAATGAGGCTATTAGAGAGTCCAAACTCAAACATCAAGGGGTGGAAATACTTAAGACGGGAGTTATCTTCTTTGCCTCAGATACTTCAAAGTCAATACAAGGCGATATTTCTTTAATCGGATTAATTTCTGGCATCTCTGCATTGCTTCTAGTAATTTTTATCTTTAGAAGTTTTTATGCGGTTGTAATTGTGCTGCTAACAGTAGCAATTGGCTTTCTGTATGCTTTCCTAGCTTGTTTTTTTATATTCCCGAAAGTCTACATACTGACCCTTGCATTCGGTACGAGTTTGATAGGCATGTCTGTTGACTATTGCCTGTATTGGTTGACCGCTTCGATTGATGATAGTAAAAACCCACTGGAGAGAAGGCGATATCTGCTGCCTGGAATGTTCCTAGCATTGATTACAACGGCAATGGGTTACTTTTTGATGGCAATTACACCATTTCCGGTGTTATCCCAGATGGCGGTTTTCTCTATAGCCGGCATATCGGCCGCTTGGTTGACTGTAGTTTTGATTTTTCCATACATTACTAAATTACGTTTTAGTGCGAATAGCTCATTGACGTTGATAAATTTCATTCAACCCAAAAATTATTTAATTTCCGTTGCAACTCAAAAAGTAATAATTGCTGCAATGATTCTGGTATCACTTTATGGCATTCTTTCTTTCCGTACTAATGACAGCATTAGGTCATTAGCAAGCTTTGATAAAGAGCTAATAGCGCAGCAAATAAAAACCTCAGAGATTCTTGATTTACCTAGCCCATCTCAATTCTTTATTGTTAGCGGATCTACTGATGAAGAGGTCCTCTCGAGAGCTGAGCGGCTCACTAACAAGCTAGATAAATTGGTTGCTGATGGAGTGATTGGTGGGTATCAGTCGATCACCAGGTTTATCCCGTCTATTGCTTCACAAGCAATGGCAAGTAATGCATATGCATCCAGTAGCAGGGAAGGTGCTACAAAGCAGATTGCCAAAGAATTTGGTATGGACGCAGCCTGGGTGAAAAGTCAAAATCAAATAAATAAGCCGCTAACGGTTGATGAGATAAGAGGTGACACCTTTTATAAAACCGTATCTTATCTTTGGTTCGCGTCAGATTCGTCCTCAATTAAATCAACCGCTGTTTTATTGACTGGCGTTAATAGTTTAGAGGCGATCAGCAAGCTTTCTCAATTGCAAGATGCAGATACTGCTTGGGTTGATAAACCCCAAGAAATATCAAATGTATTTGCAAGGTATAGAGCGCTTTTTTCCTATGTGATTGCAATAGGTTACTTGCTAACGTTTATTGCTATTTACATAAAGTACAGGAAGAGCGCCTGGAGGGCTGTTATACCGCCAATTCTTGCAACTTGCATGACTTTAGCCATCCTGAGTCTGTCTGGCGAAACCGTTACATTAATGACGGTTATTGCATTTGCTTTACTTCTGGGTATTGGTACTGATTATGGAATCTTCTTGCTCCAGTACCCAGCAGATAAAAGGGTGCTGTTATCAATATCAATAGCAGCCTTGATGACATTAATTTCCTTCGGCAGTCTTGCTCTGAGTTCTGTACCGGCAATACATAGTTTTGGCATTGCGCTACTTTTCGGCGTTCTACTATCTTGGTTTCTCACTTTATTTTTTTCCAAGAACGCTGATGCAGGTGAGTAATCATTTAATTGCCCGTTTTCTGGGAATGCTAATCACCGCTTTTGCACTGAGCTCATGCTCGACTGTATTTCTCAATCATTCTGATGGTACAGGTCTTAATTCATTAGGCAAGCCGCGTGTTCTTGAGATGCAAATGCATTTAACCAGAGGCCCTGATTCCTACACAATGGATCTTGTGGTTGAGGTGCAGGAGCAGGGTTTAACAGTCATTGGATCCTCATTTGGTCTTAGGGTCTTTACGCTTTCGTATAACGGCGATTTGATAACAGAGGGTATTGGGAATGGTTTGCCATTCTATGTTCCAAATAAGCTGATTGTGGACGACGTTATCTTGGCTCTATTATCAAGGCGGGCTTTGGAGGTTGGGTTACCTAAAAACTGTAAGCTAGCAAGAGTGGGTGAGGTTGGGAAGATATACTGTGACGAGAAGCTCTTGGTAGCTATTAGACATCAAGAGACTGCTGATAAAAATGAACTAGTTTTGGTGGAGAGGTTTCAGCCGGAATACAAAGTTAATTTCGTTATAAGTGAAGTTAAGTGACTATTTATATCAATAATTATTCGATTGTTAGCCCTTTGGGTTATGGCGTTGCTGAAACTCGTACAAATCTTTTTTCTGGCGTTAGTCCAGGGATGATAAAAACAGATAAATATAGCCCCGGTAGGCCGCTTTCCTTGGGATTGGTTGATGATCAGCTACCTGATCTAAGTTTAGCGCCTATAAAGCATCGCTCAAGAAACAACCAATTACTCTTGGCATCCTTTCAGGATCTTGAAGATAGCTTTTATTCCCTCTCTTATCTCATCGATAAAAGTCGTATAGCGATTGTTATTGGTTCCAGTACCTCTGGCATATCTGGCGAAGAGGATGCTTTCCCTTATTTGATGGCAAATAATAAATTTCCAGAGTCATTTGATTTATCGCAGCGACTATTTTGTTCGCCCGCAAATTTTCTTGCGGATAAATTAGGTGTCTCTGGGATAGTTCATGGAATATCAACAGCATGTACATCAAGCTCAAAAGCAATTATTAGTGGCGCA
>JACCDY010301616.1_pt1 | contig 10640 bp, 9 predicted proteins | sample 7446391 | NCBI WGS metagenome assembly JACCDY01 (sample SAMN15323451, study PRJNA562643) | freshwater metagenome | isolation source: river surface water | place: USA:Blue River Watershed | collected 2017-08-18
AATCATGGACAGGGGAACCGACAGCATGATCACGAAAGGATCGATGAAGCTCTCGAACTGCGCGGCCAGCACCAGGAAGATGAAGAACAGGGCCAGCACGAACACGATGACGAGCGCGCCCTGCGATTTCTTGAACTCCCGTGACGTGCCGTTGAGTTCGGTGGAGTAACCGGGCTTGAGCACCTTGGCCGCGGTGGCATCAAGGAACTGCAGCGCTTCACCCAGGGAATAGTCCGGGGCCAGGTTGGCCGTGATCGTCACCGAGCGGCGCTGGCCGAAGTGGTTGAGCTCGCGCGGACTGACGCTTTCGCGGGTCTTGACCACGGCCGAGAGCGGAATCATCGCGTCGTTCCTGCCCCGGACATAGAGGTTGTCGATGTCGTCAGGCGTGTTGCGTGCGCTGGACTGCACCTGCACGATCACATCGTATTGCTCGGCGTCCTTTTTGTAGCGCGTGACCACACGGCCGCCCAGCATGGTCTCGATGGCGCGCGCCACCGCATCCACATTGACGCCCAGCTCGGCCGTCTTGGCGCGGTCGACCTCGATGCGCAACTCGGGCTTGTTCAGGCGCAGGTCCACATCGGGCGAGAGGATGCCGGGGTTCTTGGCGATCTCGTCGAGCATCTGGCGCGTCACGGCGTTGAGGTTCTGGTAGCTGTCGGAGGTCTGGATCACGAAGTTCACCGGCCGCTCTCGGAAGCCCTGCCCCAGCGAAGGCGGCGTGACCGGGAAAGCCATGACCCCCGGCAAGCTGTTGAACTTGGGGGTGAGTTCGCGCGCGATTTCAAGCGTGGTTTTCTGGCGCTGCTCCCAATCGACCGCCCGGTACACCACCGAGCCCTGGGCCACGGTCGGGTTGCCCATGTTGGCAAAGATGCGGTCGAATTCGCTGTAGCTCTCGCCCATGCGTTCGAGCACCTTGGCATAGCGGTCGGTGTACTCCAGCGTGGCGCCATCGGGGGCGGTCACGGTGGCCAGCAGCACGCCCCGGTCTTCCAGCGGTGCGAGCTCCTGCTTCATGGTCGGGTAGACCATGCCGATGCCCACCGCACTGCCGGCCATGACCAGCAGCACCAGCCAGCGCGCCTTGGTCAAAATCCAGCCGAGCAGGCGGCCATAGCCGTCCGACAGGCGGTTGAGCCCCCGGTCCATGGTGCGGTCAAACCAGCCCGGGTTCGGGTTGTGCTTGAGCAACTTGGCGCTCATCATCGGCGACAGGGTCAGGGCGACAAAGCCCGAGACGATCACCGAGCCCGCCAGCGCCAGCGCGAACTCGGTGAAGAGCTTGCCGGTTCGGCCGGGGGTGAAGGACAGGGGCGCGAACACCGCGGCCAGCGTCAGCGTCATGGCCACCACCGCAAAACCGATCTCGCGCGAGCCCTTGATGGCGGCCGAGAAGGGGTCCATGCCTTCTTCGATGTGGCGGTAGATGTTCTCCAGCACCACAATCGCATCGTCCACCACCAAGCCAATCGCCAGCACCAGCGCCAGCAAAGTGAGGGTGTTGATGGTGAAACCCGCCAGCGCCATCATGGCAAAGGTGCCAATCAGACTGACCGGGATGGTGACGATCGGGATGATGGAGGCGCGGACCGTGCGCAGGAAGACGAAGATCACCAGCGCCACCAGCACCACCGCCTCGACGATGGTCTGGAACACGCTCTTGATGGAGCGGTCGATGAAGACCGAGTTGTCGTTGGCCACGGTGACCGTGATCCCGGGCGGCAGGTCGGCCTCGAGGCGCGGCAGCATCTCGCGTACGCCTTTGGACAGTTCCAGCGGGTTGGCGGTGGCCTGGCGGATCACCCCCGCCGAGATGGCGGGCACGCCGTTCAGGCGCACCGCGCTGCGCTCGTCGACCGCGCCTTCCTGCACCCGGGCCACATCGCGGATCCTGACCGGAAAGCCCGCCACCGTCTTGATGACGATGTCGGCAAACTGACCGGGGCGGCTCAGGTCGGTCTGCGAGGTGACGGTGAATTCGCGCTTGCTCGATTCGATGCGGCCGGCGGGCAATTCGATGTTGCTGCGGCGGATGGCGTCCTCCACATCGGCCGGGGTCAGCTTGTAGGCAGCCAGGCGTTCGGGCTCCAGCCAGACCCGCATGGCGTACTTGCGCTCACCGAAAATCCGCACATCGGCCACCCCGGTAACCGTCTGCAGGCGCGGCTTGACCACCCGGTTGACCAGGTCGTTGATCTGCAGCGGGTTCATGGTCTCGCTCGAGAACGCGAGCCAGATCACCGGAAAGGCGTCGGCCTCGACCTTGGCAATCACCGGCTCCTCGATGCTCTGGGGCAGGCGGTTGCGCACGCGGGCGGTGCGGTCACGCACTTCGGCGGCGGCCGTGTCGGCGTCTTTTTCCAGCCGGAACCGGACCGTGATCTGCGACTGTTCGGCGCGGCTGATGGAGGTGATGACGTCCACCGCATCGATGCCCGCGATCGAGTCTTCCAGGGGCTTGGTGACGGTGGTCTCGATGACCTCGGCCGAAGCACCGGGGTACTTGACCGTCACCGTCACGTTGGGTTCGTCGATCTTGGGGTACTCGCGCACCGAGAGGCGGTCAAAGCTGACCGCGCCCACCAGCAAGATCAGCATCGACATGACCACGGCCAGCACCGGCCGGCGGATCGAGATTTCGGCGAGCTGCATCTCAGCCTCGCAGGCAGGGGTTGGGCCCACTCAAGGCGGCAGGCGGCGCAGCGCCTGGCCCTTTGGCCCCCGGGGCTTTGTCGCCGGCGGCCTGCGCGGTGCCGCCTGCTGCTGGCCCTGCAGGCCCGGCAGCCGCCGATGCTGCGGGTGAAGACGCGGGCGAGGACGCCGGCGATGAGGCCCCCGCCGCGGGTGCGCTGGCGGCCGCGCCAGGGCCCCGGCCGGCAGCAGCCAGATCCACCACCCGCACCGGGGTGCCATCTTTTTGCAGGCGCTGGTGGCCGGCGGTGACCACGGTGTCGCCGGCTTCCAGACCTTCGGTGATTTCCACCTTGCCGGGCTGGCGCAGACCGGTCTTGACCGCCACACGCTGGCTGACCAGGGTTTCAGGCTTCTCGCCCGGCACCAGCTTGACCACAAAGCTGCGGCCGCCCTGGGGCACGATGGCTTCTTCAGGCACCAGCAGCGCCTGCTCACGCACCGCGAACACCGTATTGACGCGAACGAACATGCCCGGCCGCAGCTGCCGCTGGCGGTTGTCGATGCAGCCGCGGATGCCGACCGAGCGGCCATTGGCATCGATGAGCGGATCGACCGCCTGCACCATTGCGGTGAAAGGCCGTCCGGGCAGGGCGTCCACATTCAGCTGGGCCTTTTGCCCCGTGCGGATCTTGCTCTGGAAGCGCTCGGGCAGGCGGAAGTCGACCAGCACCGCATCGATGTCCTCGATGTTGACGATGTCGGCGCCGTCCTTGAGGTAATCGCCCACGCTCACTTGCTTGAGGCCGGTCACGCCGTCAAAGGGCGCGAAGATCTTCAGACGCTGCTGGGTGGCCATCGCCAGCTCCAGCTTGGCCCGGGCCACGTCCAGGGCCGCACCGCTTTCATCGACCGTGCGCTTGCTGATGAAGTTCTGGGCCACCAGTTCCTGGTTGCGCTTGTGGTTGGCTTCGGCGATCGACATTTCGGCCTTGGCCTGCGCGACTTGCGCGGCCTGCAACTGGTCATCGAGCTGCACCAGCAGCTGGCCTTTGTGCACGCGTTGGCCCTCGGTGAACAAGATGGCCTTGACGCGACCGGCCACCTCGGGTCGCAGCATCACGCCCTGACGGGAGCGCAGGCTGCCGACCGATTGGGCCTCGTCGACCAGCGTGGCTTCCTGCACCTTGGCCACTTCCACCGCCGGTGGGCGCTGCGCCGCAGACGCGGGCGCAGAGGCAGCGGGCGCAGACCCCGACGTCCACGAAGGCAACAGGCCTTCAGGCTGGCGTTGCAGCCACCAGGCCACAGCAGAAGCCACGCCAATGCCCAGGACAGCCACCAGGGCGTATTTCTTCTTGTAGGCCATGAACGGAGTCTCAAAAAAAGAAAACGGGTCAACAGTTCACGAATGTAACAGTCTTGGCGAATTTGCCTATGGCTGGCCGCCTGTCGCTCGGGCCGCCGGCTGGCCGCCTCCGCGCCCTAGGGCCAGACGCCGGCTCACTGCCCGAGCACCTGCGCCACCCCCTGGTTGGCGAGGGCGTCGGCCCGCTCGTTGCCCGGGTCGCCGGCATGGCCCTTGACCCAGTGCCATTCGATGCGGTGTCCCGAGGACGACACGAGCAGGTCGAGCGTCTGCCACAGGTCGACGTTCTTGACGGGCTGGCGGTCGGCCGTTCGCCAGCCCTTGGCCTTCCAGCCGTGGATCCATTGCGTGATGCCCTGGCGCACATATTGGCTGTCCAGGTACAGGCTCACGGTGCAGGGCCGCTTGAGCGCCTTGAGCGCCTCGATCACGGCGGTCAGTTCCATGCGGTTGTTGGTGGTTTCACGCTCGCCACCAAAGAGTTCCTTGACGTGTCCGCCAGAAACCATGCGCACGCCCCAGCCCCCGGGTCCGGGGTTGCCCTTGCAGGCACCGTCGGTGTAGATCTCAACGTGGTGAAGGGGGCTGCTGGCAGAGGTCAAGGCTGGCTTTCAGGATGCAGGCTGGCGCGCACGGGCGCCTCGATCGAGGCCGCGGGCGCCGCCACGGCCGAGCGCGATGGTACCTTGCGCCAGCTGTGCCCCTGCACCAGCCGCCCGCCGGGCACCCGCTTGGTGGCCACGATCAGGTAGGCCCCGCCCAGAAAGGGCAGCCAGCGGTGCCCCAGGGCATCGAGCCAGGCCCAGCGCCGGACCCAGCGTTCGCTGCGCCAGCTCGGGGTCCAGCCGGTCACGCGCTGCAGCTGCACCTCGAAGCCCAGCAGGTGCAGCCAGTCCCTCAGGCGGTGGGCGGCGATCGGCTGCAGCGGCCAGGCGGCCGAGGCCGAGGCGGCAGACCGCTTTTGGCGGCGCAGCAATCGCTGGCCCCAAAGGCTCCAGGGGTTGAAGCCCATGATCAGGACCTGGCCTTCGGCAATCAGCACCCGCTCGACCTCGCGCAGACAGGTGTGGGGATCGGCGGAGCGCTCCAGGGTGTGCGGCAGCACCACCAGATCGAGTGACTCGGCCGCCCAGGGCCAGGCGCGGCTGTCAAAGGCCAGGTCCGGGGGGGGACCCACCTCGTCGAACTCCTGGGCGGCGCGCCAGCGGTGCGGCATGCGGTTGGCGCGCAAGGCATCGAAGCCGGGCCAGCCGGCCTGCAAGGCGTGGTAGCCGAACACATCGGCCAGCAAGGCGTCGGCCTGCGCCTGCTCCCAATCGAGCAAGCGTTGCGCGGTGGGCGCACCCAGCGCATGCAGCCAGGCGGGCACCGGAACAGGGCTTTCTATAATCTGACGCGACATGCGATTGACTCCACTGCCCGCTTTCGCCGACAACTACATCTGGTTGCTGCAACACCAGCAGCAGGTGCTGGCGGTCGACCCGGGCGACGGACAGGCGGTGCTGCAGTGGCTTGCCGGCACGCCCGGTCTGCAGCTCGACACGATTCTAGTCACCCACCACCACGCCGATCACACCGGCGGTCTGCCGGATCTGGTGCAGGCCACCGGCGCCCGCGTGATCGGTCCTGCGCTCGAGAAAATGCCCGTGCCCCACACCCCGGTGAGCGAGGGCGACACCGTCGCCTGGGGGCCCCTGAGCTGGCAGGTGATCGACGTGCCGGGCCACACGGCGGGCCATGTGGCTTACTGGGCACAGCCCGAAGGCCAAGACCCCCTTTTGTTCTGCGGCGACACGCTCTTTTCGGGCGGCTGCGGTCGGCTGTTTGAGGGCACCGCCGCCCAAATGCTCGATTCGCTCGACCGTCTGGCGGCACTGCCCGCGCGCACCCGCGTCTGCTGCGCCCACGAATACACCCTCTCCAACCTGCGCTTTGCCCGCGCGGTCGAACCGAACAACGCCGCGCTGGCGGAACACGAGCAGACCTGCCTGGCCTGGCGTGCGCAGGGCATCCCGACCCTGCCCGCGGTGCTGGGGCAGGAGCTGACCATCAACCCCTTTCTGCACAGCCGCAGCCCGGACGTGCGGGCCGCGGTGACGCAGCACACCGGCACCCTGCCGCAGGACGACGCGCAGGCGTTCGCACTGCTGCGTGAATGGAAAAACCAGTTCAAATGAATCCACTCTTTCACCTTCGTGGCCTGCGATCGGCCAGTCTGGGGCTGTTGCTGGCCAGCCTGCTGTGGCTCGCCGGGTGTGCAGCGCCAGGGCCAGGCGCCCCCGCCACCACAACGGCGCCGCCCACACCCACCGCCAGCCCAGCGCAGCCGGTGCCCGTGCCCGAGGCCACAGCGGCAACGCCGGTGCAGCTCGGCGAACCGGTCCGGCCCGCACTGCCGGCCCAGCTCAGCGCCGATGGCCGGTTGGGTCTGCAGGCGCCGGCGGACATCTGGGAACGCATCCGCCGCGGCTTTGCCATGGCTGACCTCGAATCCGAGCTGGTGCGCGACCGCGAGCAGTGGTACGCCGCCCGCCCCGACTACATGCTGCGCATGACCGAGCGGTCGCGGCGCTACATCTTCTACATCGTCGAAGAGCTCGAGCGCCGCAAAATGCCCACCGAGCTGGCGCTGCTGCCCTTCATCGAATCGGCCTTCAACCCCGAAGCGGTCTCCAGCGCCAAGGCGGCGGGCATGTGGCAGTTCATGCCGGCCACCGGCAAATACTTCGACCTCAAGCAGAACGTGTTTCGCGACGAGCGTCGCGACATCCTCGAATCCACGCGGGCAGCGCTCGATTACCTGCAAAAACTGCACAACATGTTTGGCGACTGGCACCTGGCCCTGGCCGCCTACAACTGGGGAGAAGGCAGCGTCAGCCGCGCCCAGGCCCGCAACAAGGCGCGCGGCCTGCCGGTGGGCTACACCGACCTGCAGATGCCCACCGAAACCCGCTACTACGTGCCCAAACTGCAGGCGGTCAAGAACATCGTGGCCCAGCCGCAGCTCTTCAATGTCCAGCTGCCCCTGATCCACAACCACCCCTACTTCAAGACCGTGTCGATCGAGCGCGACATCGATGTGGCCGTCGCCGCCCGCCTGGCCGAGGTCAAGCTCGAGGACTTCAAGGCCCTCAATCCCCAGATGAACCGGCCCGTGATCCTGGCCGCAGGCACACCGCAAATCCTGCTGCCCTGGGACAACGCCGCCATCTTCGAGCGCAACCTGCAACGCCACGCCGACCGGCCGCTGGCCAGCTGGACCGCCTGGACCACCCCCAAGACCATGAAGGTGGACGAGGCCGCCCAGCAGGTGGGCATGCCCTCGGCCCTGCTGCGCTCGGTCAACAGCATCCCGGGGGGCATGCTGCTCAAGGCGGGCTCGACCTTGCTGGTGCACCGCAAGGGCGCACTCGACAACGATGTGACCGAGCGCATTGCCGACAATGCCCAGCTCAGCCTGGCACCGGAGGTGGTGCTGCGGCGCATCTCGATCAAGGCCCGCAAGGGCGACACCCTGGCCAGCCTCGGGGCCCGACACGGCGTCTCGGCCGCCAACCTGGCCAGCTGGAACAAGCTGCCGGCCATGGCGGCGCTCAAGCCGGGCCAGACCGTGGTGGTGCTGGTGCCCAGCGTGGCGCCGCGCCACGCACCACGCACCGCCCAGCGCGGCAAGGCCAGCCCTGGTACCGCCGTGGCCAAAGCCGCCAAGGCCGGCAAAGGCAGCAAAGCCGCGCCAGCCCCCAAGCAGGTGGCCCAGGCCAGCCGTCCCCAGACGGCCAAGCGCTGAAGGACAACGCCGGCTCAGAGTCAGGCGCGGGTCGTTCGGCTGCGTGCCACGAAGGCGTTGGTGAAGGTGCGGGCCAGCAACTGCCGGCTCGCCGGCGCCTGCGAGCTCACCCGCACATGCATGCGCCAGGCGTTGGAGACGGCATCCTCCTGAATCAGGCCATCGCGCGCATAAGCGTCACGCAGTTTGGAAAACGCGGCCAGGTACACCGCCCGGTCGGTGATCCAGGGCGCCACCGGTACGGCCTTGAACAGGTCGGTCGGCCCAGAGGTATGCAACCAGCGCAAGGCCTGCACCACGGCTTCGGTCAGGGCCATCGCCGTCTGAGGCTGACGCAGCAAAAACTCCTCCCGGGCCATCAGGCAGCCGCCGGGCAGGGCCCCTGCGGCCAGTTGCTGGGCCCCGGATGCGGTCCGGGCCTCGGCGATCAGGCGGACCTCGCCGCGCTGCTCGAGCCAGTGCATCACCGGATCGGGGCTGCACAAAGCGTCCACCTGCCCTTCCCACAAGGCGCCCAGGGCCGAGGCCGAGGTGCCCACTTCCACAAACTGGACGTCCTGCATCTGCAGCCCATTGCGCAGCAGCCACAGGCCGCTCATCCAGTGCGTGGCCGAATCCAGTGCAGAGATACCGATGCGGGCAGATTTCATGTCCTGCCAGGAGCGCGGCGCCACGCGGACGGTGGAGACCCCCATGCTGAGCATGGGGGTGTTGGCCATCTGCACAAAGGCCTGAAAAAACTGGCCTTGCCGCTGCAATTCAAAGACGTGTTCGAAAGCGCCGGCCAGCACATCGGCCTGGCCCTTGAGCACGCTCTGCACCGCCGCCTGCCCCGATTCGTGGGCGACCAGCTGGACCTGCAGGCCCTGCTGCCGGAAGAATCCGAGGCGCTCGGCCAGCCAGACCGGCAGGTGGTAGAGGCTGTTGCGCGCCCCCAGGGCCACCACAACGGGCTGGGCGGACTGGGCGCTTGGGGCGGCCTGCACAGGCCAACCGGCTGCCCCCCCGGCAGCCACCGCCATCGCCAGCCATCGCCTGCGTCCGCCATCCATCGCCCACAACTCCTTCTGTGGCAAGGGTAGAGGCAGAGGCGATTTGGCGCATCGGGACCGATCCGGACGGGGTTTTCACGTAAGGGCAGACCCGAGCCGCCCGATCTCGGCTCAGCGGCGGTCGACCAGCGCGTGGGCGATGGTGCCCAGGTCCACGTATTCGAGCTCGCTGCCCGCGGGCACGCCGCGCGCCAAGCGTGTCACGCGCAGGCCCTGCGCCTTGAGCATTTCGGCGATCACATGGGCGGTGGCCTCGCCCTCGGCGGTGAAGTTGGTGGCCAGAATGACTTCCCGCAGGGCGGCTTCGCGGCAGCGCTCGCGCAGGCGCGCCAGCCCGATGTCATGGGGGCCGATGCCGTCGAGCGGGCTGAGTTTGCCCATCAGGACAAAGTACAGGCCACGGTAAGTGCCGGTGCGCTCGATGGCCGACTGGTCGGCGGGCGTTTCGACCACGCACAGCTGGCCGCGCTCGCGCTGCGGGTCGGCGCAGGTGGCACAGACCTCGTGCTCGGTGAAGGTGTGGCACAGGCTGCAGTGGCGCACCGCCGCCACCGCGTGGCTGAGCGCCTGCGCCAGCGTGGTGGCGGCCTGGCGGTCGTGCTGCAGCAGGTGAAAGGCCATGCGCTGGGCCGATTTGACGCCCACGCCCGGCAGGCCCTTGAGGGCCTGCACCAGTGCCGCCAGTGCGTGGGTGTCGGCCATGCGCTGGTTCAGAAGGGCAGCTTCATGCCGGGGGGCAGACCGGCGCTGAGCTTGCCCATCTTCTGCTGGGACACTTCCTCGGCCTCGCGCACCGCGGCGTTGAAGGCCGCGGCCACCAGATCTTCGAGCATGTCCTTGTCATCGGCCAGCAGGCTGGGGTCGATGGTGACGCGGCGCACCTCGTGCTTGCAGGTCATCAAGACCTTGACCAGGCCCGAGCCGGACTGGCCTTCGACCTCGATGTGGGCCAGTTCTTCCTGGGCCTTTTTCAGGTTGTCCTGCATGGCCTGGGCCTGCTTCATCAGGCCGGCCAGTTGTCCTTTGTTGAACATGGGGGTTCTTTCTGTCGGTGAAAAAAATCAAAGGGGCTGAATGCTGCCGGGCACGATCTTCGCACCGAAGTCGCGCATCAGCGATTGCACCAGCGGATCGTTGTGGATCAGTTGGACGGCGGCATCCATCCGGGCGGCCATCGCCTGGGCATGGCGCTTGGCCGGACTGTCGGTCACGGTGCCCTGGCTGACCTGCAAGCGCACCGCGTGGCCAGCCGCCTGCAGCGCCGTCTGCAAGCGTTCGCAGGTGGCGGGGCGGGCCAGCGACTCGCTGTCCACGCACAGGCGCCAGACCTCGCCATCCCGACCCAGCAGTTGGGACTGCAGGGCCAGTTCGCGCACCAGTGCAGTGACCGCCTCGCTCGCCTGCAACTGCCCCACCACCTCGGCCCAGAAGTCCCCTTCGGGCGTGGGCTGCAGGGGCGCTTCGGGGCGCTTGAGGACTTCGGTGCGGCTGGGCGCGGCCGGGGCCGCCGGCGCCACCTCCCGAACGGGCAAAGGCTGCACGCGCGCGGCCTCGCGGGCAGCGACCGGCATGCGCTCGGGCTCATCCTCAAAGGCCTCCCAGGGCGGCATGTCGTCCAGGGTGAGGGCTTCGGCCCCATGGTCTTCGGCCCTCTCCGGCGCCAGCGCGGGTGGCGTTGCGGCGGGCGCGGGTATGGGCGCAGGTGTAAGCGAGCGCGTGGGTGCGGGTGCAGGTGCAGGTGCAGTAGCGGGTGGCGGGGCCGCTCGAACGCTCAGCTCAGGGCTTTTTTTTTCAG
>JACCDY011107100.1_pt1 | contig 10634 bp, 8 predicted proteins | sample 7446391 | NCBI WGS metagenome assembly JACCDY01 (sample SAMN15323451, study PRJNA562643) | freshwater metagenome | isolation source: river surface water | place: USA:Blue River Watershed | collected 2017-08-18
AGTGCATCGACTGCGACCTCTGCCGCGAGACCGCCCCGAAGAACTTCACCCGCCAGGACGACGGTGGCTACTCCTACGTCTTCGCCCAGCCGACCACCCCCGAGGAGGTCGAGAAGTGCCAGGAAGCCCTCGAAGGCTGCCCGGTCGACGCCATCGGCAAGGACGGGGAATAATCGCCCACCCCGCCTCTCCCCGAGCCCCGGTCCGCCGGGGCTTTTTGTTTGGTCCGGCCGCGGGCGGCGGCTAAGGTGCGCGCATGGGCGTGAAGATTTCCTGTGACTACCTCGGCGACCTCCGCGTGCGCGCGACGCACGGGCCTTCCGGCGTCGAGCTTATCACCGACGCGCCGGTCGACAACCAGGGCAAGGGCGAGTCGTTCTCGCCGACGGACCTCGCCGCGACCGCGCTCGCCTCGTGCATCCTCACGATCCTCGGCATCCAGGCGCGCGGACTCGGGCTCGATTTCCGCGGGATGCGCATCGAGGTCGAGAAGCACATGACCGCCCAGCCGCCGCGCCGCATCGCCAAGCTCGACGTCGCGATCCGCATGCCGGCCGGCATCCCCGAGGACCTGCGCCCGCGCCTCATGCGCGCCGCCGAGGCCTGCCCGGTGAAACAGTCGCTCCATCCCGACACCGAGATCGCGCTGGTCTGGGAGTGGCCGTCTTAGGTGGTGGCGGTTGGCGGCTAGCGGTTTGACGGTCGCTGCCCTCGCTCCCCACCGTGGCCGGACGACCTATCGGCATCACTGAATGTCACGCCCCACAAAAAAGCCCCCGAGGTCCTGGGGCTTTTTGGCCTTGAGGGTCTGCCTTACCGGATGTTCTGGCAGGTGGCGTGGTGGGTCTCGATCGCCTTGGTCAGGGTCACGATGTAGCTGTCCGTCGCCCGGATCGAGGCGGCATCGGTGTCGGCGGGGGCCACGAAAGCCGACAGAGTCGAGTTCGAATCCCTCAGCGTGCGATTGAAGTTGGCCATCTTCAGGTCGTAGGACTTACGGGACTTTTCGGACTTAATGTCGGCCGGGTAGGAGTAGCTCCCCGGGGTGGTGGCCGCGATCGCCGCCTGGTTGGCGGCGATGACGGCGTTACCGACTTCCTGGATGGCGGCGAAGCTGGCGAGGATGTCGTCCTTCTTGCCGGCCTTCTGGGCCGTGGCGTAGGTGCCCCGCGCCTTGAGGTATTGGGCGTTCAGGGCGTCCCGCTGGCTGGGGAGCCCGAAGAGCGTGGCGGAGGCGAGGAGGAGCAGGGCGAAGTGGCGCATGAGTCGAGGTTTCGAGTGCGGGGAGGGGTCTGTCAACGGGTTTCCCGGCGGTCATACGGATTATAATATAATATTCCTTGTATAAATACCCCCTTGCCCGCGGGGGTCGGATGGGTAGTTTACAAGGAACTTATGAGATACCTCCTCATGCTCCTCCTGCCGGGCCTGCTTTCCGCGGCGGCCCCCGTCGTCTCGAACGTCCGGGGCGCGCAACGCGCCGGGACCAAGCTGATCGACATCACCTATGACCTGGCCGACTCGGATAGCGCCACGGTTTTCGTCTCGATCCAGCTTTTTGCCGGCGGTACAGCCCTGCCGGCTTTCTCGCTGAGCGGGGATGTCGGCGCAGGCGTCACCCCGGGCTTTAACAAGAAGATCACCTGGAACGCCGGGCAGGATTGGAACCGGCGCTATACTTCCTCGGGTTCGGCCCGGATCATCGTGGACGACATGACCACGACCACCCCGAATGCCACGATGGCCTATGTCCCTGCCGGGTTTTCGGCTGGAAGTTATGGCAGTCATGGTGGCTCAGGCCAGACGGTTTTTAGCAGTGGTTTCTACATGGATAAGACCGAGATCAGCAAGGGCACCTGGGATACGGTCAAGGCGTGGGCGCTTGCGAATGGTTACACGTTCGACAATCCGGGTGTCGGTACGGCCGACAACCACCCAGTCATCGGCGTGAGCTGGTATGACGTCGTCAAGTGGTGTAACGCCCGGTCGGAGATGGAGGGTTTAGCTCCGGTGTACTTCACCGACGCCACCCGCACCACGGTTTATCGCACCGGTCAGGTGATCCTGCGCAGCACCTACTGTAACTTCACGGCTCCAGGCTATCGCTTGCCCACCCGCGCGGAATGGGCCAAGGCTGCCTGGGGTGGCAGTACCTCGGGTCCTTATCCGTGGCCGAGCTATTACGGTTCAGGGGCTGAAATCTTAGACCCTAGTAAGGGTAATTACTCACCCAATGCCCTGATGCCTAGCGCTCAGCATGCATGGGATATTCCTTATGGCTACTGCACCACCCCGTGTGGTTACTATAACGGGAGTCAGTCGGTGAACAATTTGCCCGCGGGAACGGCAATCAGGGACATGGCAAACGGATTCGGCTTATATGACATGTTTGGTAACGTCAGCGAATGGCTCTGGGATAGCAGCTATTCGGGAGTCACAAGCACCACTGAGTATAGGGACGATAACTATAAGGGCCCAGATCTTGGACTTGGTGACGTGAGATATTTTGCAATGGGTAAGTTCCGGCCTTCGAGCTGGGACTACCAGGGAACGCTTCCTCCAACGACCACGCGCTCAACCCCTTATAACTATAGTTACACCTCTACTGACAACCCATTCAATATCGGCTTCCGAACGCTTCGCGGGCTCTGATCGATGAGCGAGGTGAGCCAACCGAGACGCCGGCTGGGAGGGCTTGCCTTGATCGGCGGGCTGCTCCTGCTGGGGTCGCTCTTGGCTTACTACATGGGCGACCAGGCGGGTCTGGTGGCCGAGACGACGGTCTCTTTCTCCATCGATACGCGCGACCCGGATTCGGTCGTGTTGGCCTTATCGACCGCCCAGGACGAACAATCTTCGGTTAGTTTCGTGATCGACACCCGCGAGGCCGACGCGACCGTGCTGGCGCTGTCGATCGCCCAGGACGAGCAGACGACCACGAACTTCATCATCGATACGCGCGACCCGGACGCGACGGTGCTGGCGTTGTCGATCGCCCAATCCGAGGATACTTCCGCGACCTTCATCATCGACACGAATGCGGCAGATCCGCCGACATGGGCGGAGACCTCGCTGACGTTCGTCATCGATACGCGCGACCCGGATGCCTTGGTCTTCAACCTAAGCATCGCGCAGTCAGAGGATTCGCTGACGTTCGTCATCGATACGCGCGACCCTATGCCTTTGGACAGCGACAACGACGGCATCCATGACTTCTGGGAGAACATGTATTTCGGGGGTATCTTCGCCCACAATAATGCCGCCGACCCGGACGGGGACGGGTTGAGTAATTTCGCGGAGTTCGCCTTCGGCACCGACCCGACGGTCTTTGACAACGTCGCCAATGGGCCAAGCTCGATCAACGTGGCGATCAAGCTCGAGCAGGTCGGTGGCGTCTGGGTCGTCACCCTCAACTACCCCCGTCACGTGCTTGCCGCCAAGAGCGTGACTTACACCTACGAGACCGCCAGCAGCGTGGCCGGTCCTTGGGCCGATACCACCGCCTCCTGGGTCGAGGCGGGTGAGCCGGTCACCCTCAACGGCTATGTCGAGCGGGTCGCTGTCTCGATGCCCCTGGCCGGCCGCCCCGCGCAGATCTTCGCCCGCGTCAAAGCCACCCGCAAATGAGCCTAAAACGCAAAATCATCCCCTCCTTGCTCGGTGGGCTTCTGGTCCTGGCCCCGCTCGGAGCCGTCGACTCGGTCACATCGCAGCCGGTGGGTGTCGTCTGCACGGATGTGCCGTCAGGTTTGTCGGGTATCCAATTCCCTATCATCCCGGCCGATGCCCTGGCTTCGACCGTGGCAGGGCAGATGGACCTGACGACCGGCAGCCGGCGCCTGCAGGGTGTCGTATTCATGAGCACGACCTTGCCCTCCGCGGTCCTGGCGGCCGGGACGAGCTACTACCTGGAAATCACGAGCGGCGTGCTGGAGGGGGAGCGATTCGAGGTGGACGAGGCCCTGACGACGACGGCGACGCCCGGGGTGCTGGTCATCGACCTCGACGACGCGAACACGACCCAGTCGGCGCTCACGCTCTCGGCCCTCAGCGGGGCCAAGGCCGCCATCCGCCCGCACATGACGCTGGCGCGGTTGCAGGCAAGGGTCACCCCGGCCCTTGTCGGGAGCAACGTCGCTTCCCAGGCCGACGGGGTGATGGTCTTCACCGCCCTAAGCGCGGTCACTTACTACCTGCGCGCCGACGGGGTCACCTGGCGCAAGGCGGGTAGCACGACCGACTTCGCCAACATGATCATCCCGCCGGACCAGAGCATCATGTTGCAGATGCGCTCCGGGGCCAAGGAGTTACGCCAGGAGGGGGTGGTTCGGGCCAACGCTTTCCGTATCAACATGAAGACGGGGGTTCAGTCGGCGGCCACGGGCTTCCCTGAGAGCCTGAGTCCCGTGGAATTCGGCGCGACCGCCAATAGCCTGGCCCCACCCCAGACCACCTGGACGGGTAGTAACCAGCAAAGCCTCGCCGATGGTATCATGGTCTTCGACCCGATCAAGGGGAGTTTCGTCACGTATTACATGCGCGCCGATGGGCTGACCTGGCGGGCCGCAGGTTCCACCACCGACCTCTCCTTGAGCAAGATCCTCAAGCATGATGCGTTCATGATGATTAAGCGGCGGAATCCGGACGATAAGGCCGTCGTCCCCCGGCCTTTCTGATCCGAACGGGCATGAGTAAAAAAGCTCTGACTGTCTTGGTCCTGTTGGTCGGGGCTGGCTTTTGGCTGCTTCGTGACCCGCGGACGGAGGTCGAACGGCGGCTGGACGAAGGCAAGGTCGTCTCCAAGGGGGAACTCGGCGGGGCCAACCCGAATTTTAGTTTCAAGTCCCTGGGCACGCTCTCCTCCGTATCACCCAAGACGCCTGATCCTCGGGTACAGAAACTAGCCGAGGGGCTGAAGGCCGGACCTAAGGGGCTGGTGGCCGCAACCCCCGTCCCGGTGGCCAAGCCGCGCAAGGAGTCGCTGGTTCTTCGCCAGCCGCTTCTCACGCCTCAGCAGCAGAGGGAGCTGAACAACATCCTCAACGGTCCGTACAAAGACGTCACCTACCTCGGGAACAGCGAGAACGGTACCGTCCGGGCTTTGGCGGCGCCGGATCTCGTGGTCCTGGCCCCCGGCGAGGTGCTGGGTGCCGAGCAGAAGTCGCAGAGGTTTTTTGACGAGAATAAAGCGCTCCTCCGCCTGAACGAACCCGCCAAGGAGTTGGCGCTCTCCAAGTCCGAGGTGATGAACGATGGCACGAAGGTCCTTCGTTTCCAGCAGACGTATGAAGGGCTGGAGGTCTGGCCCGCCCAGCTCCTGACCAATGTCGCCGCGGATGGTCGCCTGACCGTCATGACCGGCGCCTACGTGCCGACCCCGGAGGGGCTGGACATCCAGGCTGCCTTGGGAGCTGCCGAAGCGGCGAAGGTTGCTTGGGCGCACATCGGACTGACTCCGCCCGCCGCCCGGCCGGAGCCGGTGCTCAAGATCTACGCCGAGAACGGCGCGGCCAAGGAGCTGGCCTACGAAGTCATGGTCGAGGGAGGCATGCGCGACAGCCAGGTGTTTGTCAGCGCGAAGACCGGCAAGGTGCTGGCATCTATCTCCAAGATCTGCACTGGCGTAGCGGTGACCGGTAGCGGCGTGGGGCTCACCTCCACGACGCCCTTGCCGCTGAATCTCTGGCAGGAAGGGTCGCTTTATTACGCCATAGATACAACCAAGCCGATGTATAATGCGGCGACGGGCGAAGGGGTGATTGTGGTCTATAACATGAACGAGCAGCCAAACCTGCAGGCGGCTTTCAAGGCAAATTCGGCTTCGAGGTACGGCTTCAGCGACCCGGAAGCTTCGAGTGCGCTCGATAACTTGGGCAAGACGTATGATTTTTATAAAAACCAGTTGGGTCGGAACTCTTACGATAACAACGGTTCCACCCTTTATGGCGTCGTTAGGTATGTGGAGGCGCAGGGAGTGCCTTACGCGAACGCCCACTGGGACCAGTCTAAGCATATGATGATGTTCGGATCTGCAGACAAATATGCAGGCGCCCTCGATATCATCGGCCACGAGGTGACGCATGGCGTGGTGCAGTATACAGCCGGACTTGTCTATAAAGATGCTCCGGGTGCGCTGAACGAAAGTTTTGCTGATATATTTGGCGAAGGAACGGAGTGGGCGGCACAATCATCGGTGTCGGATTGGAAGATCGGAACAGCGATGAACAGAATCAGCCGCGACATGAAAGACCCTGCGTCGATCGTAGAGGCGGGCCGTCCATTGCCGGCATCCATGTCCGACTATATCAGCGCTAACGACCCTTATCTTGATCAATTTAGATATAGGGATTCGGGTGGTGTCCATCTTAATTCAAGTATCCCCAACCACGCCTTCTACCTTCTGGCTGAAGGCTTGCCCGGCGGAGGCATCGGTCGCTCCAAGGCCCATCAGATTTTCTACCGGACCCTAATGACCAAGTTAGCCAAGAACTCTGATTTCTTGGCGCTTCGTGTCGGCGCTATACTCTCGGCCCAGGAACTCTACGGGGTGGGTTCGGTGGAAGATGCCAAGGTCAAGGCGGCCTTCGATGCGGTGGAGATCTACGAGCCGCAAGTCTTTGTTTCGACCGTGACAGAGGCCTATACCCCCGTCTCCGGCGTCGATAACTTCCTCTACCTCTACCCATCTGGCGGCTATTACTACCTGGCTCGGCATGAGGCGGCGATTGATGGGGCGGGCTTCAACTGGGTTTCGACCTATGCGGCGTCTTCTGCTACGCGTCCGAGCGTCACGGGAAATGGCGCCGCCGTCGCCTTCGTGACCAGCGATTATCGATGCGCGATCGCCTCGACCTCTTCCACGATGGGAAGTCAGCAGAGCGTGTCGGGAACAGCTGGTAGTTATAACTCCCTCGCGCTCTCGCCCATGGGCGACAAGTTCGCTTGTATCCTTCGCAACCCCGGCACCGGTGTGGCCGAGAGCACATTGTACCTATATAATCTGGCCACGGATATCGCCGAGGAGATTCCCCTCAGCGTCCCGCAGATCGACGGTGCCTCGACGACAAGCTTCACGGCCGTCGACGAGATCGACTTTTCCCCTGATGGCACCCTCGTCTGCTTCGACGGCTATTCATCCACCACGCTGAGCGACGGTAAGGTTCTGAGCGGCTGGTCGATCTACCTACTGAATCTACGGACCAAGGCGATCTACGCCCTGGTACGTCCGCCTGCCGGATGGGCGATTTCCCGGCCGAGTTTCTCCAGGACAGGCACCTGTCGGATCGCCTTCGAAGCACTGAACGCGGGCTATCGCTATATCGCCGCCTGGGACCTAACGACCGGCGTCATCGGTGAGGTCCGCAAGTATACTGACACCGGCATCAAAGCCTACCCCCGCTTTTTCGCGGCTGATGACTACATCGCCTATACGGGAGCTTATTACAACGCTGGTTACTATTACCCGGTTCAGGCCTACATGAAACTGGGTCCCGACCACGTCAGCCCGGACCCGAACGTCGGCCCGACCATGTATATGTATGACGGTCGTAACGGCTTGTCCTATCGCCGGGGTACGTTCAACGGGCCGCCTTTGGTCACCGTCGCCGCTTTGAATGCCTCGGTGAAAGGTGGCAGCACGGGCAAGTTCCGGGTCAGTCGCATCTCTGGCGACCAGGCCATTCGCGTACCGGTCAGTTTCAAGCCGATCGGTACCGCGAGACCGGGGTCCGATTACGCCCGGCTGGACACCGTGGCCGTCCTGCCCGCTGGGGTCAGCTCGGTGGATATCACCGTCAACTCCTTGGTGCCGGCAGGCGGGGCCACCAAGGCGCTGACCTTGTCGATCGACCCCCAGTATCACTACACGACGCCCGAGAACCCGACCACCGCCACGATGTCTTTGACCGCCGCGACCCCGACCTACGCCGAATGGGCCGCCGGCCTGGGCATGAGCACGACGGCCAAGACCGCCGACGATGACGGCGACGGCTACTCCAACCTCCTGGAGTACGCCCTCGGGATGAGTCCGACGACCGGCGGGGACGTCAACCTGGCCTCCGGCGTCGTGGATGTCTCCGGTCAGAAGTTCCTGCAGATTTCGGTCAACCGTACGCTCGTTCGCCCCGGTATCACCTGGTCGCTCGAGCGCTCCGCCGACATGGTGAACTGGAGTTCGGCCACTTCGGCGGTCATTACCGATACGGCGTCGCAGCTCGTCCTTCGGGACACCCTTCCGCTCACTGGTGCGGAGAAACGATTCATTCGCCTACGTGCGACCGAGCAATGAGATTCCCCCGCCTCCAGCTGCTCGGGTTCCTCGCGCTCGCCTCCGCTCACGCGGAGACCACGACCTCGCCGGCGGCCGGCTCGGTCGGGACCACCCTGTCGGTCGGCCTGGCGGGCTCTGGTTTTCCTTTGATCGGGGGTGACCTGTGCGCGGGGGTGGCCGGGACGGGCGCCTCCATCATCAACGGGTCCGGGGCCATCCGGATTTCCCTGCCGGTCGCTTCTTCCGCTTCCCCTTCGTCGGTGCTGGTCGCTGGGACGCCCTATTACCTCGAGGTCACGTCGGGAGCCTTGGAAGGGGAGCGGTACGAGGTCGATGTCACCACGACGCTGACGCTGGCCGCCGGTAGCGTGGCGCTGGACCTCACTTCCGCCCGTTCAACCGCCGCCTCCGTCTCCTTGGCTACGCTCAACGGGTGCTCGGTCGCCATCCGTCCACACCTCACCCTCGCCAAGATCCAGGCGATGTTCAGTCCGGCCTTGGTCGGCAATAATAACGCGGCCCTCGCCGATTCATTGCTGGTCTATGGCAGCGCCGGCTTCACGACCTATTACCTGCGCGGGGATAACCTGGCCTGGCGTAAGGCAGGCAGTACCGCCGATTTCGCCGGCATGGTCATCGCCCCGGACGAAGGGGTGTTGGTGCAGCTCAGGTCCGGCACCAAGGTCATGACCCACTTCGGATTGCCTCGCATGAACGACTTCCGGTTGAACCTGAAGGTCGGCTATACGGCCGGGTGCACCGGCTATGCGGTCGACCTGACGCCTCTCCAGTTCGGCGCGGTGACCAATGCCGGCCCGGCGCCTCAGTACGATTGGGTCGGCAACAACCTGCAGGCGTCCGCCGATGGCATGCAGATGTTCGACCCTGCGAAGGGGGCCTTCACCTCCTATTACCTCCGTGGCGATGGTGTTTCCTGGCGCACGGCGGGGAGCACCACGGTCTTCACCAACGCCGCCCTGCTCAAGCCGAACGCCTACTTTCTCGTGAAGAGAGCCAATCCGAATCCGAACAACCTGATCTTAAGACCTTACTGAAAATGGCCCGTTTTATACCTCTTTTACTGCTTCTGATGGTCCGCCTTTCGGCCACCGAATATGTGTTCCAGAACTTCGATAAGGTCATCCGTGACCGCCTCGGTATCGTCTGGGGCACGCAGTTGGATGTGCGCATCGGGGCGTTTAACCCTGCGTTCACCGCGACCCTCCAGAATTACTCCTCCTGGGCGCCCAATTTCGTGACGGAGCCTACGCCCGGTTATTATGTCGGCCCGTCCCTTGGCGGACCCGAGTTCAGCGCGACGCTGCTCCTGGCGGATAACGCCACGCTTGCCGCCGGGACGCAGCTGCGTGTCTGGATCAGCACTCCCTCTAATTACGCGGGGGCTGCGCAGGTCGCCCTTCTGACGGATACCAATTGGCTGGTCGCGACCAACTCGCCCACGGACGTCAACACGCGCTATTATGACTTCTCTGGCTCCACGACCGCCATCTTCGGCACCATTGACTTCAACGCGAATCTGATCGCCACGCAGGCCGTGGGGGCGATTCCGGAGCCCTCTTATTTCGGCCTAGGCCTCGGCGGCGCCTGTCTGGCCTTGGCGATGGTCCGCCGTAGACGTCTAGCCCGCGTGGCGGTTAATCTCCGCCAGTCCGAGGCGGAGTAGGATTTGCGGAAGGTTGGGCAGCGGGTACTGAGAGGCTGGCGTTCAGCTGGCCGCGGCGTTGTTTGGTCTCTCTGCTTTACGCGCCCCACGAAAAAGCCCCCGAGGTCCGGGGGCTTCGTCGGGAGATCGGGCGAAGGTGCTCAGCCGCAGCCGCAACCGGCGGATCCGCAGCCACCCTGCTTCTCGGCCGCGGGTTGCTCGGTGGAGCAGCAGCCGCCTTCCGAACCTTCGGTCGAGCAGCAGCCGCCGCCGGACCCTTCGGAGGAACAGCAGCCACCTTCGGCTTCGCCGGAGCCGCAACCGCCGCCGCCGCAGCAACCGCCCGCCTGGTGCGGGTGACCGTGCGCGAGCTCGGTCGGCTCAGCCGCGCGGACCGCGACGACTTTGACGTCGAAGTGCAGGGTCTTGCCGGCGAGCTCATGGTTGCCGTCGAGCACGGCTTCCTTGTCGTCGACGTGGCGGATGACGCGGACGCGCATGCCGAGGTTGGTGTCCGCGCGGAAGCGCATGCCGGGTTGGACGGCGTGGCCGACGAAGGCGTCGAGCGGGACGCGCTGCAGGAGCTTGTCGCTGTACTCGCCGTAGCCGAGCGCGGGCGGGACGGTGACGGGCTTGGTGTCGCCGGCGCCGAGGCCGAGGAGACCCTGCTCGAGGCCGGGGATGATGTTCTGGAAGCCTTGG
>JACCDY011241920.1_pt1 | contig 10632 bp, 8 predicted proteins | sample 7446391 | NCBI WGS metagenome assembly JACCDY01 (sample SAMN15323451, study PRJNA562643) | freshwater metagenome | isolation source: river surface water | place: USA:Blue River Watershed | collected 2017-08-18
ATATGATCCAGAACCTGAAAAATAAAAAATTGTTTTATTAATATATTGAAACAAATCAATTAATTTTTATATATTTATTCAAATGACAACTCCACGATATAATCAAAATGATCTTTCAAGTAGACATGCTGTTGCATTTTCTAAACCTAATCAATCAAATAAATGGTTTTATGATTTTGAAACTTCTCAGTGGATTAGATGTGTTCCAGTTGAAAGACTTCCTTACAATTTATGTTCTTATAGATTAGATGGAGAGGATAAATGTATTGTTACTAGTGAGGACAGTTATAGGCTGATAGATGATTTGGCTAATGCTCCCGAAGTCCAATGGTTAGAAGAAGAACGAGCTTGGAGAGATGAGCTTGTTTGCACAGAATTTGCAGAACTGGATTTTATAAAAACTTCAGTATGTCTATTTAAGCCAAGCTTAAATAGCGACCCAGCGCAAGCGGAAGCTATCAAAGCCCAAGTTTCAAGAAAAAAGTCAGACATTGTACCTAATGTACTAGTAATAAGTCCAAGAAAACAATTTCACCAATTATTTGGTTACTATTACTATGAAAGCACCCAGCTAGCAAAATCAAGTACTTTAACTCCAGTACTAACACAGGAAGATTTAGACAAGGAGAAAGATATAGAAGCCAAAGCTATTGAAATGCTACGTAAACACAAAGAGGAACTAGAAAATTTAAAAACCAAGTTAATTAACTCAAATAGCTATAAGTGTTATAAAAAATATCAAAAATTTGCAAATCAAGGAATTAGTGTTAGTGGAAAATGTGGATTTTTTGATATAACTGAGTACTATCAAAGTCTAAAATTTTACCCCCAGTCCATTACCCAAGAACTTATTAACGAGTACTGTAAAGATAATAACGAAAAAACTCCTCAAGTAGATTGTTTGGCTTTATTTGGTTGTGTATTATTTAATTCTAAATATGAATATGATGTATTTTACGACAGTGAATCTAAACAAATTGAGAAAGATAGTTTTGTATTAGAATATGGAGATGCTTATGCAAATATAAAAGTTTTTGGAGGAACTTGGGGAAAAATTAAGATTTCTTTTCAAGGTGAACTGTTAGAAATACCAATGGATTTAGTAGACGATTATCTTACATTTTCTGATATAACCTTGCAAAATCCAATTTTTAAATCTGTATCTGGTGGTGAAATTAAAATTTTTACAGATGGATGCAAGTATATTGCTGATAGAATAATAATTGATAATCCTGCTCGAAGATTAATGAACTTACTTGGTAATACATTTGCAGTAACAAAATTTCCATCTAAAAATTTATGTTTATTTTTAGGTCATATGTGGCAACCATCATTTATTTGTGAGTTAGATCAAGTTATACCTGTTGAGTATATTGAAGAAAAAAAGAAATAAATAGTGGAAAATGGCAGCAAATGTGTTAGATATAAATTTATACAAATAAAATCTATTCATTTAATAAATAATTACATGGAAAAATTTAGAGATCGTTATTGGAATTATGAAAATTTTAAATTAATGTATTATAAAACTAAAAAATATACATTTGGAAAAATATTTGAATATGATGAAAATAAAGAAATACAAATAATTAATAAAACAAATATAGAATTAAATGGTGGTAAATCAATTGAGACAATTATATCAAAATATTCAGATATTGTAAATATTCAAATAGATAAAACAATATCTAATGAGATTGAGCTAATGGTGGTAAATGTTAACTCACAAATAACATGCGCAATAATAGTCCTAGATAAAATTAAAAAAATAGCAACAATTCAAGATTTATTATCTAATATATCATGTTTAAAAAAGAAAACATCAAAGTCAGTTATGGAAAAGATAATTTCAATTATTAAAAAAATATGTAAACAAATGGGTATGGAATATATAGTATTAACAGACACATCCACACACACTTGTAATTCAACAGATTCAAGTTTTAAATTAAATTTAGCAAATACATTAACATCTGGTCAACCATATTATTATAAACATAGTTTTAGATATGCAGAAGAAGAAAATGATAATATAGTTAGATCAAATAGAGAGATAATAACAGGATTGAGAACATTTAATATTCAATTAGATGAAATATTAAACATGGTGAAATATGTTTTGAAAAAAATGAAGAAAAATAATGAGTACATAAATAAATCAATTAGATTGGTTGAAGAACTGTATAACAAAAATTTATCATCACCCATAAGTAAGTTTTTTAATGATCTTAAATACTCATCATGCGAGTTATTTGCTTTTATTTATAAAGATTTTGCAGTAATGTTAAATCTTGGATTTTTTACAGCAAATAAATTAATGTATTTCAAATTGTAAATATTCATTTGATTCAATAAACTCTTTCCATTGAGAATATTTTATTGGGTTTGCTAAAGCATAAGATTTGTTTTTATAATTTGCCTTTTGCGAATTTAACCAGTTATATATTGTGCCATTAGATTTTTTTGGAAGAGATTTATTTGTTTTTATAAATTCCTTTAGCTTAATAAAATTATCTTCCCAGATTTGATCTAGAGATTTAAAATATATACTATATTCGTCAGAATTAATAAATTCAGTCCATTGGTTATAAATTTTATCTATTTTCATTATATCACTTTTATTATTATAATTAGCTTTTTGTGAATTTAACCAATTGTATATTATGCCATTAAATTTTTTTGGCATAGATTTATTTGCTTTAATAAATTCTTTTAGTTCGATAAATTTTTCTTCCCAGATCTGATCTAAAGATTTAAAATAAATACTATATTCGTCCGAATTAATAAAATCATCCCATTGGTTATAAATTTTTTCTATTTTCATTATGTCCTTTTTATTTTTATAATTTTGCATTTGATGTGAAATCCATCTTGCATATACATAATTATCAATTTCAGTTGGTCTTTTTTTATTTGTATCAAAAAATAATTTAACACCTTTAAATGTTAAATACCATGCATCTTCTTTTGATCTAAATAGCTCTTCATGTTTATTACAAAATTGTTCAAAAGTTTGTTTTATTTGTTGATTTGTTTTGAATAGCCCAGAACTATTTTTATATCTAGTTAGCTGATTTCCTAACCATGTGGCCAATTCATATTCTAGTCCTTCAACATGTTTATTTGGTCTTTTTCCATTTTCTTCTATAAATTTTTCAACTTTACCTAAATCTTCATACCATATGATATCCATATTTACATTAAAAAGATGTTCATATTTTTTAACAAAATTGTCAAATGCTTCTTGTTGTTCTTTATTTTTCATTGATTTTTTGTCATCTTTTTTATTTTCAAATTGCTTATTAACCCATCTTGCTAAATGTAATTCATATGAATCTTTTGAACATCTTGACGGTTTAAAACCATTTATTTCAATAAATTCAATAACTTGATTTAATTTATCATTCCATTTGTCATCTAATGACATGAAAAACTTGAAATATTTTGGATTATTAACAAATTCATCCCATGCAATACGATTTGATTCTATTCTCATTGACTCTTTGTATTTTTTATAATTTTGAATTTGTGAAGAAATCCATGCAGAGTATTTTCTTTCATCAAGATTTTCAGATATTCCTGTTGGTCTTTTTTGATTTAAATCTATCCAGTCTTTAACCATTTCGAATTTCTGATGCCATGTATACATAATAAATTCTTTAATTCCTACTACATAATTTTTAACTAATTTAATATCTAATTCTACTTGATCTGATTCTTTATCATTACTAAACCAATTACTACCTAACACAGATATTTTTGTATTAAAATTTTGATCATATTCTTTGATACTTGATAAAGTTGGAAGTATTTTGCTATACTGATCAGTCCAAATAAACACTTTGGCTATTTTAAATGGATTGGATTTATTTATTCTCACACATCTACATAATCTTTGTATTGTTCTTATTTTTGATTCTGATGAATAAGTTATATAAATTGAATCGCAAGAAGGTATATCAACACATTCATCTAATATTCTAATTGAAAATAGTAATTTGAGTTTAGTTGAATTTTCAAATTGTGTTAAAATTTGATTTCTTAACCTATATGAAGTTTTAGCTGTTATTTGTTGAACATTTAAATCCATCAAGTAATACTGATTTAATAATTCAATTGCATCTGCCATTGCTTCTAACTCATCCATACCTTCAACATATACAATACATTTGCGTGCTCCTTGATCTAGCAATCCCTTAAATAAAAATGTTGTTTTTGCTAGTAACTGTGAACTTATTGAATCAATATCAACTTCAGAACTAATATCTACAATTAAATCTTCATTAGTTTCATGAATAGATGGAAGAAATATTTTATAGTCTGTAATATAACCATTTTCAATTGCTGTACTAAAACTCATTGAATAAATTGGATCAGCTAAATCAATATATTCATTAATATCCTCATTATTTTCCAACTCATAAATCCTTGGAGTAGCTGACATTAAAAGGAATTTATTGTCTAAACTATCTAATACTTGGAAAAATGGATTTAATGGATCTGAAATATTTGCTTTTGTTAAATTATGAAACTCATCTATAATAATCAAACATCCAGTTATACCAAGTTTGGCTATTACATCAACTGACTTAAATGTAACTGATAATAAAAATTGTTTATTTGTACTAATAAATTCTGTAATTTCATCCAAATCTCTAGTTCCATCTGAATCAATTAATAAAGTAGGATTTAAATATCCATACTGCTTGAATTTTGATAAGTTTTGTTTTGCAAATTGTTTTAATGGACTTATAATTACAATTTTATTAAAATACTTGGATATCATATAAGAGGTATAAGTTTTACCACAACCACAAGGTAGAGATAAAATAGCTTTATTATTTATTTCCAAGTGTTCAATTATTTTATTACATGCATCTATTTGGTATCCAAATGGTTTGATTGGACTTGGTACAATAGTTTGGTCTAAAATTTGTTTGATATAATCTAAATGATCTTTTATTCTTTTCTTTTTTACTATCTGTTCTTGTATTTGAGCAGTAATAGTTGGGATAGAATTTTCTGGTGTGTAGCAAAATCTATTAAACTTAATTCTATTATTAGACATTTTAATTTGAGGAGAAAGTTTGGATGTGTAATATACAACAGGATTAAGTTCAATATTATTTGCAACCATCCAAGAAAATCCAGCTAGATCATTCAAAGTTAGCCCATTTGCATAACCATTTTTACATTGGATAGCAGCACATTGATTTGTCAAATTATCAATAGCAATCAAATCTATCCCAGTATCTTGGAAAGGATTTGCTTGATTAATCTTTCTTTTAACACGAGCCATTGAATTTGAACTAAAAATTCCATATTTAATTAGTAAACTTTCTGGAACATCTTTCCATAAATAAACTTGATTGTCTGGTAATGTTCTAACAATATGTTCTTTTACATAATTCTCATACAAATCTCCTTTTAACTTGTTCATTTATTTGATATTTGTGCTAATATAACTAGTTATGATAAAACTATTAATTTCAATTTTTTAATTAACTATTTAATTAAAAAATGTAAACTTTATTTTGATAAGATTGGGATGTTTATTTCTTGTTTAACATATCAAAAACGGTCTTGGCAGCGACCGCGGCAAGGAGCTGACTGGCAATATAGCCTAGGAGATCAGAAGTTGGGAGTGATTTGTTGAGTGCGAGCATTACTGAGACCGCAGGATTTAAATTGGCTCCACTTAGTGGTCCGGCAATCACAATTGCGGCAAGAAGACCAACAACGATCATAACAGGGGTAAGGGCGGGGGCAAGAGCGTTTTTGGCAGTGGCAGCTAAGATAACGGAAAGGAAGAAGAAGGTTCCTAAGAATTCAGCGACATACTTCATCATTTTATATATATACCTAGATTAGATAATTTTTTTAAACTTGAATTTTTTCAAAACTATATATTTTTAAATAAAAATTGATTTTTCTTTATTTAAAATATTGCTAATTAATAAATACAAGTAAACAATAAAAATGGGTCTATGTCAATCTAATCAACTTAATCAACCTGATGAATTTTTAGATGTTACATTAAGAAAACCTAATCAACCTAATCAACCTAATCAACCTAATCAACCTAATCAACCTAATCAAGCTAATCAACCTAATCAACTTAATCAACCTAATCAAGCTAATCAACTTAATCAACCTAATCAAACCCAACTAATTCAAATTCAACAATTAGATTCATTTACAATTCCATATTTTTCTTGGAAAGGCAAAACATTTTATGCCAAGCCATGCAATATATATGATGGTGATACATTTAGTATTTGTTGGATCTGGAATAATGAACCAATTAAATATAGATGTAGATGTTTAGGTTATGATTCACCTGAGATGAAGCCGCTAAAATCAAATCCAAACAGAGACAAAGAAAAAGAACTTGCACAAGCAGCTAAAATTAGATTTAGCGAGTTATTAAATGTAAATACTAATGGACTTGTAAAAGTAGAATGTGGGGATTTTGATAAGTATGGGAGAATTTTGGTTACAGTTTGGAATGGGGTAAATACTAAATCAATTAACCAAATAATGTTAGATGAATCACATGGCAAACCATATACAGGTGGAACTAAAGAATCTTGGTAAGCTAGCGTAGCTAGATGTGCAACTCGGCCTTTCAGTAACTAGTTAGTTAATTAATTTCATATATAAAAAGATATTCATATATATATTAATTATATATGAATCATCCAGTTGGAACGCATATTATTGCTGATTTAAATCAGATTGATAAAAAAGTTTTTAAATTATTTGATTTAGTTAAATTTGATCAGCATATTAAACAAGTGCTTGCATCAAATTCAATTACTTTAATAAATACAGTAACAAATGATTTTGGATCTCCAGGAGCATTTACTGCATTGTATTTATTAGCTGAATCACATTTAAGTATTCATACATGGCCTGAACATGGATATGTGGCTATAGATTTATTTACTTGTGGACAAGCAAACACAGAAAGAGCAATTGAACAAATTATTGAATACTTTAGTCCCTTAAATATTCACATTAAAAGTTTAATTAGAGGATAGGATTAATACTTAAAGATAAAATACAATTATATTTAAGTTATGAGTAATATATTTGAAATAAAATGGGGGCCATTTCCAAGACAAAAGTTAGACTGGGGACCAAAACCAAGACCATATAATAAAAATGATAAAAGTGTAAGGTTTTGTGGTTGTTGTCATGATTCTGTTTTTAAATTAGCAAAAATGGATTTAGAATCTAGACTAGCTTTAACAGATAATTTAGGAATAAAAAATATAGTAATAGCAAATGAATTGTCTGATTTAGATACTCATGGACTAGAACTAGTTGAATGGTGTGTTGATTTTTTGTTATTTAATCAGCTTGAGATGAATTTTCCTAAAAAAGACCAAAATCAATTTCATAAAGAAAAGTACATAAATTTATTTAGTTTTGTGTATGGATTTTTGCAAATACCAAAAGAGTCAGGATTTGATTATTGGTTAATGAGTTTTCTTAATCATGTTAGTATAATGGATCATGGTTCAGGAATAAGAAGTGGATGGTTTGTTGATCATGAAATTAATCCTTATTTTACACGAGTTTTAAGTGAAGAAAGAAAAAATAAAATTATTGAATGGGCTACAAATGCACCAGATGATATTTAAATATTTTTATATGTATCTAATCTTGTTTTAAGTCTTAAAGTTAGATTTTTAAGATTAGCAGTTTTTTCAATAAATCTTTGGTTGGATTCACTAATACCGAGAATTTGTGGATTAGTATTCAAACTAATAGTAAGACCATGTTCAGAAAGTTGAGACCAATTATCGATAGCTGCAACTGCTTTAGAAATGACTTGTTTTTCATCAGAACTAAGTTGGGCATTTGTGCTGACTGCATCAGATGCACCAGTAGGATCAACAAAATATGAAATATAATTCATAGCACAAGATAGTTGAGAATTAACAGAATTTAGTAGTGCATTAGTTTCTAATGCAGACTTAGGAATTTGAATTTGTGATGTAGCAATAATTGTTTGTTTAAATCTACCAAAGGTGTTTGATAGATTTACTATTCTAGCTAAAGCATCGGATATAGTTGTTAAAAAGTCAATATCATTAATTATATTGATGTTTGTTAGCTTGGTTATAAAACTTTCAAACAAAGCAGAAAGTTCATCTGCTGCATTAGCAAACTCTTCAAATCCTTGAGTATCAACATCTAAAGTAATTTGTTTTGAATCATTTGCAATTTTAGAAGCTGCTAAAAAAAGTTGATTATAATCATCTAAAGTACCTTTACCTTGAAAATCAGAACATTGAATTTCTTGTGCATATACTTTAATTTGATTTAATAATATATTAGATGAAGTATCATCAGTAATTATAACTTGGGACTCAAGTGATTCATCAATTTGTACATCAATTAAATTATTAATAATAGTAGTAAAAGAAGTATCAGTAATCATATTGGATGATAGATCAGTTCCTTGGATATTTGTAGTTATAGTTAAACCATCATTTAAAGTTTCATTTAAAATAATATTGGTGATTTGAGTAGGATTGGATGTATTAGTGGAATTAGATGTATTAGTAGAATTAGTAGAATTAGTTGGGCTTGACGGAGGAGAAGACATTTTTATATATATATTAACTATAGATAAAAATTATTTTTTCAAAAATAATGGTTTAAAATTTTAAAATTAATTAATTTATTTTTTATAATGTTTTTTGTGAGATTTCTTGTGTTTTTTTTCGCATTCATCAGATGATGAAGAGGATTTACGATGGGATTTGTGATGAGATTTATGGTGGGATTTATGATGACGAGATTTATGGGAAGATTTGCGGGAAGATTTGCGGGAAGATTTACGGGAAGATTTGCGGCATTCTTCAGGTTTAGGTTCATCAGGTTTAGGAGGTTCAGGTTTGGGTTCTTCTGGTTTGGGTTCTTCGTGTTTAGGGGGTTCAGGACAAGGAGGAGGACAAGGTAAACAAGGGAACCCAGGAGGAAGTAAGCAACAGAGTTCAGAATCATTATCTAACTCAGAAAGTAAAAATAGACTAAACTTAACAGGGTGACCGGGTTGAGTTCCACCAGTAACTAAGTTAGTATTAAGAATACCAGCATGAGATTCCCAATTTCTTACATTGATAACATCACCAGCATTTAATCTAACAAATTGTCTCATAATTGATCTATTTGCGCCAGAATCTCTTCCAGTAGTAGTTGATTGTTCGGGTAATCCATTAACAAATAAAGTAAGTTGTGCAGGTTGATCAGTAATAATATCTATAAAAATATCATAAATACCAGACTTTTTAATCATCATATCGGGAGTTCCATGAGCAAATTCAATATCTTTATTAATGTTATCATATTCAAGCTCAAAAGCTTGTCCAATAGCAATATCTTGTTCGTGGGTAGAATTAGTTCCAATATATGCAGAAGAACCAGCTAATTGGAAACATTTGTTAGATAATAAATAAGATCTAAATTGTTCATAACCACAAATGGGTTTTTTGCAACAAGTAATTTGAGGTTTGCACAAAGGTGCAAGTTTAAAAACAGTTAAAATAGTATTTACACCAACTTGACTTCCACCATTATTGGTAGTAATAGTAATAGATCCATTTGCAGATGTATGATTTCTAACACTAAGAACATCACCAGCCTTTAACTCAAGCAAAGTTCTAATTGAGATTTGTCCAGCGCCTCTATTTGATCCTTGAGTTGATGGTTCATATGGAATACCATTAACTACAAAGGAGAATTGGGCAGCAACACCGGTGTTGGCAAAGAAAAAAGTTTTATAAACACCATCTTCTTGAATAATTACTTGTGATCCAGCCCAACCTAAACCAGTGTTAGTGATGTTAGCATTTTCAAAAACAACGTCAGTTTCGGTGCTAACAGTTTGGGTATTAGTAGAATAAAAAGTACCTTGAATATTAAATCCTTTAACCATGAGTTCTTTATCGCAAAGAAGTCTTTCACCTAATTTTTTAAACAGATACTTCTTTCTTCTTGATAAACATTTTTTCCATTCATCACCAACACATTCATATTCATGTTTGGGTAAAGCAGCAACTTTAGCTAATAAAAATACATTATTATTTGCAGCTTGAAGTCCTCCAACATTATTTTGAGAAGTTAAAGTTGCAGTTGATGAAGAATAGTTTCTCATAATTAAAGTATCATTTTTGTTTAGCTTGACTAATTGTCTAAAAACAGTTTGACCAGCTCCAGCATTATTACCAGTAGTTGATGGCATATAAGCTTGTCCATTAATAAATAAAGTGTATTGGGCTGCTTGGTCAGTGTTTGCGCAAAAGAAAACAATATAAACTCCGGAAGATCTTACAACAAAAGGTGAATTAAAGTACTTGTGTTCAATGTTGTACTGAGTACCATTAGAGTTAAAATCAACAGGATGACCATTTGGTGTGCTAATAGGAACATTATTGTATCCATAAATATAAGAATCTGACCCACCAACCATTAAATTAGGATCTTCTAAAAGCTTGCATTTGTAGTACTGATAAATTTCATCAAATGAACATTTATCAAAATCAGTATCTGTTGAACACTCGGATTTAGGAGATTTAGATCTTTTAGGTGATTTAGATCTTTTAGGTGATTTGGATC
>JACCDY010703620.1_pt1 | contig 10625 bp, 12 predicted proteins | sample 7446391 | NCBI WGS metagenome assembly JACCDY01 (sample SAMN15323451, study PRJNA562643) | freshwater metagenome | isolation source: river surface water | place: USA:Blue River Watershed | collected 2017-08-18
AATTTTTGGTGGTGGCATACAAACTCCGTTGGGGTATTGTAATGTCGTGACCATAATTGTCAAGCTATACATCAACCCCGACAGATTCTGTCGGGGTTTGTTTTTTTAACGAATGACACAAACTAAGCAACTAAGCTACTAAGATGAAAAAAATATTATTACAAACGGAGGTGACTACAATGTTGGCCGATACATTTACGCCAGTTGGCATCTACCTTCGATTGAGAGATCGATTTAGAGACACTATATTATTAGAAAGCACGGACTCGCATGCTGCTGAAAATAGTTATTCATTTATTGGAGTGAATGCGATTGGAGGGATTGAAATATCTAGTTTAAATGAAATTGAATTTAAATACCCAAAGCAAGAGCCTCAAAAAGAAGTCATTAAAAATGTACAGGATGCACCTGACCGTATTTGGTCCTACATGCAACTATTTGAGATGCAGCATTCCGCCCAAAAAGAAGCTGTTTTTGCACAGGGATTATATGGCTATACTACTTATGATGCCATCCCGTTTTTTGATACGATTGAATTTAAACCTGGCACCCCAGTGATTCCATTGATGCGTTATCGCTTATACCAATATGTGATAGCATTCAATCATTTTAAAGACGAATTATATATCTGTGAAAATAAAATCGAAGGAATTGATTCTGAATTGGATGCATTGGTGTCTTGTATCAAAAATAAAGACGTACCGCAATATCCATTTAGTATTGTAGGTGCCGAATCTTCAAATTACACCGACGAAGCGTATCGAGCTGCAGTACAAAAAGGGATACAACATTGTATGCGTGGTGATGTGTTTCAGATTGTATTGAGTAGAAGGTTTCAGCAACAATTTGGTGGAGACGAATTCAACGTATACAGAACTTTAAGAAGTATCAATCCTTCTCCTTATTTATTCTTTTTTGATTATGGAGACTATAAATTAATGGGTTCTTCTCCAGAAGCGCAAATCATTATCAAAGAAGGAAAGGCGGTGGTTCATCCAATCGCTGGAACATTCAAGCGATCTGGCGATGAAGCCGTTGATGCAGAAAGGACGCAAGCATTATTGAATGATCCAAAAGAAAATGCAGAGCATGTGATGTTAGTTGACTTAGCAAGAAACGATTTAAGTAGGGTTTGTAGCGAAGTGCGTGTGAAACATTATAGACAGGTGCATTATTATAGTCATGTGATTCATTTGGTGAGTGAGGTAGAAGGCAAGGTGGCTAAAGATGCCAACCCATTTCATTTAATAGCGAAAACTTTTCCTGCAGGCACATTGAGTGGTGCACCAAAATTTAAAGCAATGCAATTGATAGACAGCATTGAGCCAACTAAAAGATCTTATTATGGAGGCTGTATTGGTTTTGTGGGTTTTAATGGAAGTTGTAATCAAGCCATCATGATTCGTACTTTCTTGAGCAGGCAAAATACATTGACTTACCAAGCAGGTGCAGGAGTAGTGGCGGCTAGTGATCCTGAAAGTGAGTTACAAGAAGTAAATAATAAATTAAATGCATTAAAGACCGCCATTGTATTGGCTGAAAAAATTTAAATAGATTCCTATGAAAATATTAGTGTTTGACAATTATGATTCCTTCACCTACAACTTGGTTCAAATGATCAAGGAGCAGTCGAATGCTAAGGTGGATGTGTTCAGAAACGATGAAATTCCTTTGGAGGACGTTAAGGCCTATGATAAAATTTTATTGTCACCTGATCCTGGTATTCCATCTGAATCTGGGTTACTTATTCCTTTAATAAAAACCTATGCGGCAACTAAATCTATTTTAGGTATTTGTTTAGGACAGCAAGCCATTGCAGAAGCATTTGGAGGTAGTTTAACGAATCTCTCTAGAGTATATCATGGTATTGCAACACCTGTCGAATTAATTGGGGAATCGAATTTATTTGAAGGACTACCAAAAACATTTCATGTTGGGAGATACCATAGTTGGGTGGTGAATGAGCATGATCTTCCCGCCGAATTAAAAGTAACTTCTAAAGACGCCGAAGGTTATATCATGTCGCTAGAACATACTAGCTATGATGTAAAAGGGGTTCAATATCATCCAGAGAGTGTGTTAACACCAGAAGGTGCTAAGATCATTGGCAACTGGTTGAAAAATTAATAATATAATTAGATGAAAAAAATATTACAATATTTATTTGAACATAAAACTTTGAGTCGAGCCACTGCTAAAGAGGTGCTAACTCAGATAGCACAAGGTGCTTACAACGAACATGAAGTGACTTCCTTTGTGACTGTGTTCCTCATGCGAAGTATTACCATTGATGAATTAATGGGTTTTAGGGATGCTTTGTTAGCCCTTGCAGTGCCGTTGAATGTAGGAATTGATAATGCAATGGATATTGTAGGTACAGGTGGAGATGGTAAAGACACTTTTAATATTTCTACATTGGCATGTTTTATTGTGGCAGGCGCTGGCCAGCCAGTAGTGAAACATGGTAATTATGGTGCTTCAAGTGTGAGTGGTTCATCCAATGTAATGGAACAACTAGGGTATGTATTTAAAAACGACGAAGCTGCATTAACTAAAGAAGTGAAGGAAGCGGGTATTTGTTTTTTACATGCACCCTTGTTTCATCCAGCACTCAAAACAGTGGGTCCAATCAGAAGAAATATGGGGCTTAGAACTTTCTTCAATATGCTTGGTCCAATTGTGAATCCAGCAAAACCTGCTTATCAATTAATTGGGGTGTATAATTTAGAGATGGCTAGGATTTACAATTATGCCATGCAATCCTTAGGGAAAGAATTTACATTGATCCATAGTTTGGATGGGTATGATGAAATTTCATTAACCTCTGATACAAAAATTATTTCCAATAAAGGGGAGTTCATTATGACGCCATATCAATTAGGTAAGCGCAAAGTTTTCCCTGAAGAATTATATGGAGGCAATACTGTAGAAGCTGCTGCGACTTTATTTAAAAAAATAATTCAAGGCAATGGAAGCTGGTCTCAAAATGCTGTGGTATTAGCCAATGCAGCCATGGCGCTTCAACTGACAGGGCAATACGAAAACTATGAAGCTGCTTTTCAAGCTGCTGTAAAGAGTTTAGAATCTGGCTCAGCCAATGATTGTTTAAATCAATTAATCAGTTTGCAGCAATGAGTACAAATATCCTAGCTAAAATTGTCGATCATAAAAAAATCGAAGTAGCCGAGAGGAAAACGCAAATGAGCATTGCGCAACTAGAAGCTATGCCATTATTTAATAGAGGGGGTAATTCATTGAAATTAAATTTATTAAATACAGCCTTGACTGGCATTATTGCAGAATTTAAAAGACAATCACCATCCAAAGGGATAATTAATGATACTGCATCGGTGGCCGATGTGGCAAATGCCTACGCAAAATATGGTGCAGCAGGTATTTCTGTATTAACAGACAAGACATTTTTTGGGGGAACTATAGATGATTTGAGTATTGCAGTAAAAAATCCAATACCAGTTTTAAGAAAAGAATTTATAATTGACGAATATCAATTGATAGAAGCAAAAGCTTATGGTGCTTCTGTGATTTTATTAATTGCAGCTTGTTTAACCCCAAATACTACAAATGCTTTGGCCAAGTATGCAAAAAGCCTTGGATTGGAAGTGTTGTTAGAGATTCATGACGCAACAGAACTTGGACATATTTCTGAAGCAGTGGATTTTGTAGGGATCAATAATCGAAGTTTAAAATCTTTTGAAGTCAATATCGAACATAGTTTAGAATTAAAACATCAATTGCCAAAAGGTATCTTAAGTATTGCCGAAAGTGGTATTTATAGTGTGGAGACATTTAATGTATTAAAAAAAGAAGGCTTTGATGGATTTTTAATGGGAGAATATTTTATGAAGCAAGCGGATCCTGCTGCTGCTTTTGAAGCATTTGTTACATCAATTAAAACGGACAACAATGCAGATTAAAGTTTGTGGCATCACTAGTATAGAACAAGCAACTGCATTGCAAGCAATGGGAGTGCACTATATTGGCTTTATATTTTACCCAGCTTCTAAACGATACGTTTTAGAAAAATTGAGCTTAGGCGATTTAGCAAATTTTAAACTAATAGGCGTCAAAAAAGTGGGTGTTTTTGTGAATGAATCATTGGATCAATTACTGCAGATAGTTCAAACAGTTGGATTGGATCTAGTACAATTACATGGAGACGAAACACCTGAGTATTGCGCAGCAGTGCGTCAAAAAATAGCAACGATTAAAGTTTTTAGAGTAGGTGCAGCAGTGCCGGATTTTGCAGCATATGAAGCCTCCGTTGATTATTTCTTATTTGATACGGATAGTGTATTATATGGTGGTACTGGGCAGCATTTTAATTGGGAACTAATCAAAGGGTCAACCATTCCTAAACCATTTTTTTTAAGTGGCGGAATTGGTCCTAATGACATACAAGGGATACAAGTGATGGAAAAAACAAAAGCAGGAAAATCATTACTTGCTTTAGATATCAATAGTCAATTTGAATTGACACCTGGGATGAAAGATTTAGAAAAAATAAAAATATTTATCAATGCATTTATTTAACGAATTAACCAATTATCAACAGCCAAGTGAAGAAGGGTATTATGGGCAGTATGGTGGGGCTTATATTCCAGAAATGCTTTACAGTAATGTAGAGACATTGAAAAATCAGTATTTGCAGATCATGGATGATCCTGCTTTTAAAGCCGAAGTAGCTGCTTTGTTGAAGGACTATGTGGGAAGGCCAACGCCTTTATTTTACGCAAAGCGATTGAGTGCCGAAATTGGCGCAAAAATTTATTTAAAGCGCGAAGACCTTTGTCATACTGGTGCACATAAAATCAACAACACGATTGGGCAAATTATTTTGGCACAAAGACTAGGCAAAAAGAAGATCATTGCAGAAACTGGTGCTGGTCAACATGGTGTGGCTACTGCAACTGTTTGTGCATTAAAAGGAATGGAATGCGTGGTGTATATGGGTGAAAAAGATATTGAGCGACAAGCACCCAACGTGGCAAGAATGAAAATGCTAGGTGCGAAAGTGGTGCCCGCTGTAAGTGGAAGCAAGACTTTAAAAGATGCCACCAATGAAGCAATACGTGCATGGATCAACGAACCAGATACCACACATTATATTATTGGTAGTGTGGTAGGCCCGCATCCATATCCCGACATGGTCGCTCGTTTTCAAAGTGTGATTAGTGCAGAAATGCGCACGCAATTAGAAGCAGTCACTGGTTCGCCTTTGCCAACGCATGTGGTCGCTTGCGTGGGTGGAGGAAGTAATGCTGCTGGCGCTTTTTATCATTATTTAAACGAACCTACTGTGGAGCTAGTGGCTGTAGAAGCTGCAGGACATGGGGTGCATTCAGGCATGAGTGCTGCCACCACGCAGTTAGGGAGCACTGGAATTTTAAATGGTAGTAAAAGTATTGTGATGCAAACCAAGGATGGACAGGTGGTAGAACCACATAGTATTTCTGCTGGTTTGGATTATCCTGGCATTGGGCCATTGCATGCTTTTTTATATGCATCTAAACGTGGTACATTCATGAGTGCGACAGATGAAGCCGCACTTAAATGGGCCTTTCATTTATCCGAGATTGAGGGTATTATTCCTGCACTTGAAACAGCGCATGCATTTGCAGTTTTGCCTGAAATGAATTTAAAACCAACTGATGTGGTGATTGTTTGTTTGAGTGGTAGAGGAGATAAAGATTTAGCGACTTATATGCAAGCAATGGATTTAAAATAATTGTCATCATGAATGGGATTTCGAAAAGATGATAAAAAAATATAAATTATGTCAAGGTTAACTGAATTATTTGAACAAAAAAATAAGCGCGTTTTAAATGTGTACTGCACTGCTGGCTATCCTCAATTGGATAGTACATTGGAAGTCATGGGAAGTCTTCAAAAAAATGGTGCTGATATCATTGAATTAGGCATGCCCTATAGTGATCCATTGGCCGATGGAGAAGTGATTCAATCAAGTAGTTTAGTTGCACTTAATAATGGGATGACCATTGATACTTTATTTGACCAATTGGTAACTATGAGAACATCGATTCATATTCCTGTGGTATTGATGGGCTATATGAATCCAATTTTGCAATATGGTTTTGAAAATTTTTGTAAAAAAGCAAAATCATTGGGCGTAGATGGATTGATCTTACCAGATATGCCTTTATATGAATTTGAACATGAATATGGCGCAATCATTCAAGACAATGGGTTAGATTTTATCTTTTTAGTCACTCCAGAAACGCCAGAAACTAGATTGAGAAAGTTGGATAGTTTAAGTTCGGGATTTTTATATGCAGTGAGCTCATCTGCAACGACAGGAACAGACAAGGACTTTTCTAAAGTAGCGGTCTATCTTGAAAGATTAAAGTCCATGCAATTAAAAAATCCATTCTTAGTGGGATTTGGTATAAAAGACAAAGCCAGTTTTGATGCGGTGAATGCTTTTGCAAACGGAGCCATTATCGGTTCTGCTTATATTCAAGCCTTATCAAAAGGAAACGATGTGGAAACAACTACTAAAACATTTTTACAAGGGGTTTTAAGTAACTAAATCTACAATCAAATAAATGAATCTATCCATCATACAATATAATGCAGGCAATATCCAGTCGGTGCTTTATGCCTTGGAAAGAGTAGGTGTTTCAGCAACAGTGACAGATGACCCAGCTTTGATTCAAACTTCAGACAAAGTGATTTTTCCTGGAGTAGGCGAAGCGAGTACTGCGATGGCTTATTTGAAAGAAAGAAATTTAGACCAATTGATTGTTTCATTGAAACAACCTGTCTTGGGCATTTGCTTAGGCATGCAATTGATGTGCAGGCACTCTGCAGAAAATGACACCAACTGTTTAGGTATTTTTGATGAGCAGGTATTGGCATTTAAAGCCACTGAAAAGACAACTAAAGTGCCACAGATGGGTTGGAATAATATCAGAAACTTAAAAACTGATTTATTCAATGGCGTAGCGGAAAATAGCTTTGCTTATTTTGTACATGGGTTTTATGCAGGACTAGGGGCCAATACCATTGCGACCACAGATTATATTCAGGAATACAGCAGTGGGTTATATAAAAATAATTTTTATGGTGTGCAATTTCATCCAGAAAAATCTGCGGAACTGGGGGAACAAATCATTCAAAATTTCTTAGCACTATAATCATAAAGGACATGCAAATTATTCCAGCAATAGATTTGATAGAAGGGAAATGCGTTCGGTTAACAGAAGGCGATTATGCCCAAAAGAAAATCTATAACGAAGATCCATTGGAAGTGGCTAAGCAATTTGAAGGTGCTGGTTTAATGCGATTGCATTTAGTGGATTTAGATGGCGCAAAAGCAGGCGCAGTGGTGAATTGGAAAGCACTTGAAAAAATAGCCAATAAAACCAATCTAATTATAGATTTTGGAGGCGGCATTAAAACTGAAGCGACTTTAAAAACTGTGCTTGATACAGGAGCGACTTATGCTACTATTGGGAGCCTTGCAGTTAAGCAGAGACCAATTTTTGAAGAATGGATTGAACGATTTGGAGCAGCAGTCTTTATGTTGGGTGCAGATGTGTATGAAGAAAAAATTGCTGTAGGAGGATGGCTTGAAAAAACAACCATCGATGTATATGAATTCATTGGCGCTTATATGAATAAAGGCGTGACGCAATTATTTTGTACAGATATACAAAAAGATGGAAAACTAGAAGGCCCATCCATTGAACTCTATCAAAAAATCTTGGCACAGTATCCAACATTACAATTGATTGCAAGTGGAGGTGTAAGTGCTTTAAAAGATTTAGAGGAATTAAGAACGAAAGGATGTACGGGAGCAATTGTTGGGAAAGCGATCTATGAAAATAAAATAAGCTTAGAAGTGCTTTCGAAATTTTAATTTAAAAAACGACCTAATGAATGGTACTATAATATTGAAACTATGTTAACAAAACGAATTATAGCTTGTTTAGATATTAAAGATGGCCGCACTGTCAAAGGGGTCAACTTTGAGCAAATCAGAGATGCTGGCGATCCTATTGAACTAGGCGCATTCTATGCAAATCAAGGCGTGGACGAATTGGTTTTTTTAGACATCACAGCAACCATCGAAGGACGTAAGACTTTGAGTGCATTGGTCAATAAAATTGCCCATCGCATCAATATTCCATTCACGGTGGGTGGAGGTATCAAAACCGAAGAGGATGTGCGAGTCTTGTTGCAAAATGGAGCAGATAAAATTTCAATCAATACCGCAGCTTTTTTAGATCCTTCTATCATTAGTCGATTTGCAAAACAATTCGGGAGTCAATGTATTGTACTCGCAATAGATGCAAAATATGAAGCAGACAATCAATGGTATGTGTATTTAAATGGAGGAAGGACGAAGACGGATAAATTGGTTGTAGACTGGGCAATAGAAGCAGTGGGTTTAGGGGTAGGAGAAATTTTGTTGACCTCGATGAACCATGACGGCACAAAGCAAGGATTTGCTTTAGATATCACTGCCCAATTAGCGGAAAATTTACCTGTACCAATCATTGCCTCTGGTGGAGGTGGAACAGCAGCCCATTTTTATGATGTGTTTACAAAGGGTAAAGCGGATGCAGCATTGGCGGCAAGTATTTTTCACTATAAGGAACTAGCAATTCCCGAATTAAAACAATATTTAAATCAAAAAGGGGTAGCTATAAGAATTTAAATCATCTACACAATTATACAATTGATTCATTAAACATTCATTTATACAATCAAATCTTTCAGTAAACAAATTATATCAATACTAATAATCATTCTATGAATATCGATTTTACAAAATATGCAGATGGCTTGGTACCTGCAATAGTGCAAGACGCATTCACAAAAAATGTGTTGATGTTGGGCTTTATGAATCAGGCTGCAGTGGATGCAACCATCTCCTTACAAAAAGTCACTTTCTTTAGTCGTTCAAAAAATAGACTCTGGACAAAGGGCGAGGAGAGTGGTAATAGCTTAAACTACTTGAGCATGGCATTGGATTGCGATCAGGATACTTTACTAATTCAAGCCAATCCGCTTGGCCCAGTATGTCATTCTGGAACAGACACTTGTTGGGGTACGGAGAATAAACAAGAATCACTTGATTTTTTAGACCAATTAGAGCAGGTGATTGAACAAAGAAAAACAGCAGCACCAGAAAGCTCCTATGTGGCTGGTTTATTTGCCAAAGGCATGAACAAAATAGCTCAAAAATTGGGTGAGGAAGCGGTAGAACTTGTGATTGAAGCAAAAGACCAAAACGATGAACTTTTCCTTGAAGAATCTGCAGATCTATTCTTTCATTATCTCATGTTGCTTCGAGCAAAGGGATTTAAATTAGCCGATGTTGTTAAAATATTGGAAAAGAGGCATAAGCCATAATAGCTTCCAGATTTAATTGATATATTTGATCATTAATAAATAAGTATGAAAACAAAATTGATCCTATTTGCATTTTTATTGGCTAGCCCATTCTTAAAAGCGCAATCTTTGAATTTACAAGGTAAGTTGACTAATGTTAAAGACGCATCAATCGTAAGCCTAATAGACGGCGTGACTAATAAAGAATTAATTTCAGCTAAATCAGTAGCAGGTAGTTTTAGTCTTCAAACTCAATTAGCATATCCAAGTTTATTAGTACTAAGTATTGATGGACTTACACAAAAAATTCCAGTTTTTATTGGAAATGAAAATGTATTCATTGAAGGAGATGTGCAAAATTTAAATTCTATCAAAGTTACTGGTTCTGTAAATCATGATGTGTACAATGTATATATGAATTCATTGAATCCAAAGATGATGCCATATGTTTTGAATATGCAAGCGGCAGCTCAAGAAACGAATAAAGCTAAAAAAGACTCATTGAACAGCGCAGCTGCAATACAATCCAAAGATGTGATTGCTACATTCAATACCTTGTATAAAGCCAATGCGGCTTCTCCAGTAACTACTTTAATGTTGTTACAGTTCTCAAATATCTTTCCAGAAATAAAAGAAAATCTTGCAACAATCTATAATGAGTTAGGGCCAACAGCTAAGAAAGGGCCTTTTGCTGAATTTATAGATAAAACGATTGCTTCTTCTAGTTTTGGTCAAATTGGAACAATGCTACCTGATTTCACACAAGCCGATGTCAATGGCAAACCCTTTACATTGTCATCTTTAAGAGGTAAGTATGTATTGGTTGATTTTTGGGCGAGCTGGTGTGGACCATGCAGAGCAGAAAATCCAAATATTGTAAAAGCATTTAATAAGTTTAAAACAAAAAATTTCACTGTATTAGGTGTCTCTTTAGACCAGGATAAAGCAAAATGGTTAGAGGCGATCAAGAAAGATGGCCTTGCTTGGAGCCATGTGAGTGATTTAAAATATTGGAACAATGCTGTTGCAGCTCAATTTGGTATTCAGAGTATTCCTGCTAGTTTTTTAATTGATCCAGCAGGTAAAATTGTTGCTAGAGATTTAAGAGGTGCAGATTTAGATAAATTTTTAGCAACGAATTTGAAATAATTCATCTTAGTCTTTGAACGAATAAAAAAAGTCCCGAAACAATTTGGGACTTTTTTTATGAAGAGCTATTCATTTATTTAAATGCATTTTTATATTCA
>JACCDY010020723.1_pt1 | contig 10624 bp, 5 predicted proteins | sample 7446391 | NCBI WGS metagenome assembly JACCDY01 (sample SAMN15323451, study PRJNA562643) | freshwater metagenome | isolation source: river surface water | place: USA:Blue River Watershed | collected 2017-08-18
AGTGAACCAGATGCAGCTGCATTCAAACCAATATGAATACCACCAGTACTTCCAGCTTGCCATGATTGAGATGCAGTATTCCAATATAAATAATCAGAATACGCTGTACCAGTAGCATTAATTGTTCCCTGAGGACCAGTAACACCTTGAGCGCCTGTTGAACCAGTAACACCTGTAGAGCCTTGAGCACCTGTTGAACCCGTAACACCTGTAGAGCCAGCTTCGCCTGTTGCACCTTGTAATCCAGTTGAACCTGTAACACCAGTAACACCTGTTGCACCTTGTAATCCTGTTGAACCAGTAACACCAGTTGCACCTTGTAATCCAGTTGAACCTGTTGAGCCTGTAACACCTGTTGAGCCCTGAAGACCAGTTGAACCAGTAGAACCCACATTACCCGCTAACGTAAATCTCCAACTATTTAATGTTAAATTACCTCCTACATTATCTGCAGCAACTGTAAAGGTTGTTCCTGCAACTGTTAAAGTACCTTCAATATAGTTAAGTGGGAATGCTACACTAACAGCACGGACTCTGCTACCAGTAATATAGGCTCCCGCGCGATTAACTGTAAATATATAAGTACCTGCCCCTGCCTGTGTTAATGATGTTGTTGATGTCACATTATCGTATCCAAGACCTGTTGCACCTGTTGCACCATCAGCGCCTGTTGCACCACCTGCACCAGTTGCACCAGTTGAACCCTGAAGACCAGTTGAACCTGTTGCTCCCGTACCTAATGGTCCTGTTGCGCCTGTAACACCTGTTGCACCCTGCAAACCAGTAGGACCAGTACCCAATGGACCCGTAGGACCATCAATACCGTCCAAATTTACATTGTATACTGCTGCAGAACCGAATGAACCCTGAATATTTGTTATACTCCCAATCTGAATTGTTGTACCACTATAAGATGTCACTGTACCCTCAAAACGATTAGCAGTAGAACCACTATTAACAACTACAACAGAGTTACCCGTTATATATGCTAAATCAGCAGCGACTGTTAGAGATACAGAGCCACCCTCCGTTGGTGTAATTGTTGTTGATGTAGATTGCGTACTAAAAAGATTTCCTGATGCACCTTGAGGACCTGTTGCTCCCGTTGGACCAGTACCCAATGCACCAGTTGCACCAGTCAAACCCGTTGCACCCTGCACACCAGTAGGACCTGTCGAACCAGTACCTAATGGTCCCGTCGGACCTGTTCCACCTGCTCCTGTAGGACCAGTTGCACCAGCACCTGTTGCTCCCGCTGCACCCGTTGCTCCTGTTCCACCCTGTAAACCACCATAAGGAAGCGAATTCCATCCAGTAGCTCCATTACCAATTTTAAACAAATCAGTATCAGTCTCTATACCCATCTCACCAGATGCCAAGACGGTATTTTGAGATGACCATTGTGACGCTGTACCACGCCTAAACTGAAATTGTATGAATGGCATTCTAATTATGCATCTAGACTTTTTACATTATGATTTTTAAACATACTGTAAAAAATCTTATTATTTTGTTATATTTTATTATTTTACATTACAACTAACTATTATATAACAGTTCCACAATCAAATGCTGGCCCAACTGTATAATCAGTTGATGGGAAACCACCATCAAATACATAGGCTGTCACTGGACCAGTTGGACCGGTTGTACCAGCATCACCTTGAGAACCAGTAGGACCGGAGGGTCCTGTAAATCCTGTATCTCCCGTTGGGCCATCAGCACCAGAATACCCTGCAACACCAGTTGGACCCGTTACACCGGGTGAACCTGTTGGACCATTCGCTGGACCAGTAGGACCCACTATACCAGTAGGACCAATTACATAATCCAATTGTGTAAATACAATTCGCGAGAATTTGAAATATGATACAATATTAATAGTTGTTCCTGAATTCTGTGTCAATACAAGCTGTACTGTTTCTGATGGGCCAAGTACCATTATACCTGTTGCAAATGTCGTTGAGGTATTAACAGAAGTCAATCCATATATATCACCTGCCACAGAATTCTTCACAAATCGTAATGTCAAACCAGTAGCCAATGATGTTGCAACCTGTGCTGATACTAATAGTTGTATTGAACTTGATGAATTATTTGTAAAGATACCAGTAGTAGTATTATAAGCACCCGCCAATGAACCCTGTGAATTTGCTGTATCTAATGTATCATATTTGACAATGGTATCAGTATCAGTTGCAATAGTTTGATTTGCATTTAAATAATACGCAAGTGTTGGTAATGGACCATCAGTACCAGCAGGACCAGTTACACCTGTTGCACCTTGTGCTCCTGTAGAGCCTGTTACACCCGTGTCACCTGTTGCACCTTGAGCACCCGTCTCACCTTCAGAGCCTGTAGGGCCAACAGCACCTGTAGCACCAGTATCACCTGTAGAGCCTGTTACACCTGTATCACCTTGAACACCTGTAGAGCCTGTTGCACCAGTAGAGCCTGGAGCTCCTGTTAAACCAGTTTGACCCTGCAAACCAGTTGCTCCCTGTAAACCAGTAGCACCTGTTGCTCCTGTTGGACCAGTTAAACCCTGTGAACCAGTTGACCCTGTTGCACCATTCACTACGAATGAAAATACATAGATTTGACCAACTTGTAGACCAGTAGAAAGTGTACCAATTATTTGTGTACCGCGACCACCTCCTGTCTCAACAGATGAACGGTCTGATGTAGGTGGTACTAAATCAAATGTTGGATTCAATGCTATAATTGTCTTTCGTCCATCTACGTGAGCCAATCTTACTAAATAATTTTCTGCAGGATTACTCTGATTAACAATCTGCAAATATGCCTGACGACCCTCACTACCAGTCTCTATTGCTCCCGTATTTGTCGCATTATCAACCTGTACAGCTAACTCCTGGAACCAATTTGCAGTAGAAATACCATCATAGCTTGTTAAACTAAATTGTAAACCCTCTATTCCTACAGCCCCTCCATAGTTTGCATATGCAAATTCACCTGTATTAGTCAATGTAGATGAATTATTAGGGTCTGATAATATAAACCTTACAGCATTACCAGCAATTGTTGCTGCACCAGTTGGTCCTGTTGCACCGCGTGCACCAGTTGCACCTGTTACTCCTGTTGCACCTGTTTGACCAGTTGCACCTTGCATACCTGTAGAGCCAGTAACACCTGTTGCACCTTGTAATCCTGTTGCCCCTGTTTCTCCCGTTGCTCCTTGTATACCAGTAGAGCCAGTAACACCCGTTGCACCTTGCAGACCTGTTGAACCAGTAGAGCCTGTTACACCTGTAGAGCCCGTTGTGCCTGTGGAGCCCGTAAAACCAGTTTGACCCCTTAGACCCGTTGGTCCTGTTAAACCATCCGCTCCCGTTATACCAGTAGGTCCAACAATACCATTAGGAGTTACACCAAGATATTGAATATCAACTGATTGAGGATAAAAACCTTCATTAAGCACTACTTTGTATAAATAGATATCAGGTGTTGAAATTGTTGTATTATACGTTGTTGTGTAATTTTGTAATAAAGTATAATTATTAGGATTACCATTATATGGGTTGTAAATTAATCCATATGGTTGGTTCGCGGTGTAAGTACCTAATAGAGTTCCCGTATTTGGCCAATAAACCTGATTACCATATCCATTACCAGTTAATCTTAGAGTTGCTGCTACAGAGCCAACATTATTTACTAACTGTATGTCAATACTTGCAAAGTAGAAAAGAGGAGTATTAAAGAATAATCCAAATCCATTTTCTGGTGAGAAAATCTGTTGAGAGTTGAAATATGATGAACCATCATTTTGTGTTAATGTTACAATGTAATCATTGGTTGTACCTGTATAGTATGATGTTGCATCACCTTGTCCAATAAATCTAGAATAAGGCATGATATTACCAGTTGGACCAGTAGTACCAGATGCACCAGTGTCACCGCGAGAACCTGTTGGTCCATCAATACCATCTAAATTTATATTATAAGCGGCAGGTGAACCAAAAGTACCTGTTATATTTTGGAACTGGTCCACTGTCAGTTCACCTGTTGATGAATTATAGCTTAGTACACGACCCTCGAAATAATCTGTTAACGGTGTATCAATATTTGCAACATGCACCGATGAACCTGGATGATATGCTAGAGTTGGCTCTACAGTTAATACTATTGAACCAGTAGCCCCAGGGTCAATTGTTCCTGTCGCGGATGTTGTTAAATAACGGTCTCCTGGTAATCCTGTTGGACCAGTATCACCTTGAAGACCTGTTACACCCTGCGGACCAGTAGGACCATCAATACCATCCAAATTAACATTGTAGGCTGCAGGTGAACCATATGAACCAGTTATATTTTGGAAATTGTCAACAGTTATTTCACCAGTTAATGCATTATAACTTTGCACACGTGCTTCAAAATAATTTGTTAATGGATTTGCAACTTCATTCACATGTACTGAATTACCTGGAATATAGGCAAGTAGAGGAGAGACTTGTAGGGTGAGAGTTCCAGTTGCACCAGGGTCGATTGTTCCAGTTTCTGTTGACGTCAAATAACGGTCACCTGGAATACCTGTTGGACCCGTTTCTCCTGTTGCACCTGTAGAGCCTGTATCTCCTGTTGCACCTTGCATACCAGTTGGACCAGTATCTCCTGTTGCACCTTGCATACCTGTAGAGCCTGTATCTCCTGTTGCACCTTGCATACCAGTGGGACCCGTATCGCCTGTTTCACCCTGCAGACCAGTTGGACCAGTATCCCCTGTTGCGCCTTGCAGACCAGTTGGACCAGTATCACCTGTTGCGCCTTGCAGACCTGTAGGTCCTGTTTCACCTGTAGGTCATGTTTCACCTGTAGGACCTGTATCACCTGTTGCTCCTGTTGTACCTGTTGCTCCTGTTGTACCTGTAGAACCTGTAGCTCCTGTTGAACCTGTTACACCTGTTGCCCCTGTAGAACCTGTAACACCTGTTGCACCCGTTGCTCCAACAACTGCTGTTGGATAATAACGTACATTTGATAATAAAAATGCAGAGCCAGCATTTAATGCGCTGCATTGTAATTGATAACCATTAGTGGTAGTTTGGAATGCAGTTGATGTTACTAATGTTGAATCAACATAGACTCGTAAGGTAATACCATCAAAATAAATACCTACTAGTGAACCAACTGATGTACTAAGATTTGTTGGGCCAAATTGCACATTGTTATTATAACCAGTAAGGGTAGATGCACCAGATGATGATACTTTTACGAATGCCTGTTGTGTTCCATCTTTATACAAGTAGAAATAGAAACCATCAAGGCCAGCTACTACACCAACATTTGGGACTGTAAATTGCGCGTAAAATCCTTGTGAAGATGAACCAAAACGCTCTGTTGCATAAACAGATGATGTTCCAGAAGGATATGAAAATGTATCGGATGACTGTAGTGTTACAGAGCCTGCATTAACAAAGAATGATGATGTACCTACTCCATAAGCGCCAGTTGCGCCTTGTATACCTGTAGGGCCTGTTTCTCCTGTTGCACCTGTAGAGCCTGTAACACCTGTAACACCTGTAACACCTGTTGCACCTTGTAATCCGGTTGAACCTGTAACACCTGTTGCTCCTTGCAAACCCGTTGAACCGGTAACACCTGTTGCACCTGTTGCACCTGTTGCACCTGTTCTACCAGTAGGGCCTGTTGAACCGGTTAATCCTGTTGCTCCACTTCCTGTTGGACCTGTGGCACCAATACTTAATGGATAGAAATAGATATCTTCAACTGTAAGTGCTGATGTATTCATATTCACACCTTGAGCTTCAAGACCATACCCTAATGCAACAGGGTCTAATGCACCACTTGTTATTAATGTACTTCCGTTATAAATATACGCTCTAACAGTATCCCAATAAATATATATTATATTACCAGCCGAACTTGTAAAACTTGTAACAGAATCAACACCATTATTTGTAATTGTAACTTTAGTGTTACCTGCTCCAGCCAATAAAATAAAAACTTGGTTAGTTCCTGCGCCATCAATATCATATAAATAAAATCTTAAATTTCTACTCAAAGTAAATGAATAACTAGGTGTTTTAAAAGATGCATAAAATCCTTGTTTACTTCCAGTAACTCCAAATGATTGTAAACTAGTTACTGCAGAACTAGTACTCGCTGGAAATCTGAATGATGTTGGTGATAATAGAGAGGCTCCATCAATAGGTGTGTATGTAACCATTGATGAACCAAATGCACCTGTTGGACCTGTTGCCCCTTGCAACCCTGTAGAACCTGTTGCACCTGTTGCACCAGTATCACCTTGAAGACCAGTTGCTCCTGTACCACCACCTGTACCAGTTACACCCGTTAATCCATATAAGAAACGACTTAATTGTGCATCAGGCCATGTAACATTTGGTGGTAAACCAACTTCATGTAAGACTGGTAGGCCTGTTTCGTTTAATTGATATACATAGCCAACTACTCCATCTGCAGGACCACCACCACTACCCTGAGGGTCAATTAACGCGTTCACTCCATCAACATCCTCAAGTGTTACATCAACACTTCCAAATAATTGATTAGCAACTGCTGTAATTAAAAATGTATAACCATATGCACTATTAGCAGCATACATACCAGGTACAACATCCGTTCCACCATAATAACTGCCACCACCTGGGTTTGATTGGTCATATGCTTGACCTGATGTTGTTAGTGTAGCCGTATAGGTAGTCGGACCTGTTTGGGCTACACTTGTAAAGGTTACCTCCAAACAAATTGGTGGAAATAATCTACTCATTGTATCTATATAATTATGTATTTTTTATAATAATTAATACACAATTATATTACAAATATAGTATTTTTATAGAATATTAATGTAAAGATATAAGGCATTACCAGAAGCATCATTACCAGTATAGGGTAGATTGGTTTTAGTTAAGTTAGAGAATGTTAGTGTAGTTCCTGCTGTATTAATATTAGCTGCGATGTTTGCTGTACCTGTATGGTTACCAAAATAACGCTGAATATCTACCCAACCATTTGTACTACTGTAAATGAAACCAGTAAGGAAGAATCTTGGGGGAGGTACACCTGCTCCAACAGTAGTAGTCAATGTAATTGAAAATGTAGATGAATCTGTGCTACCAGGTACAACATATGTACCAAAACTAGCAGGAATACTATGAGATGCAGCCTGAAAATTAAATGCTACAGAACCTGACCCAGCTGGTGCATAAATATAACCAATAGAGCCACCACCAGAACCAGTTGGGCCTGTTATACCTGGGTCACCGGTTGGACCAGTAGGGCCGGAGCCTGTTGGACCAGTACCACCACTACTTGTTGGTCCAGTTGGACCCGTTACGCCTGCACCTGTTGGACCAGTGCCACCTGCGCCAGTAGGGCCTGTTAGACCAGTAGGGCCTGTTCTACCTGTAAAGCCTGTGGCACCAGTTGGTCCATCAACACCATCAAGATTTACATTATATACTGCTGCAGAACCAAATGAACCCTGAATATTTATAATACTACCTATTGTAATTGCACCAGTTCCTGATGTATATGATGATACTGTACCTTCAAAACGATTTGATGTTGAACCACTGTTAACTACAACGACTGAATTACCTACAATGTAAGCAAGACCTGTATCAACTGTTAGGGAAATAGAGCCACCTAATGTTGGTGAAATAGTAGCTGAAGATGATTGAGTATTATAACGGTCGCCAGATACACCTGTAGGGCCTGTTGCACCTATACCAGTAGGGCCTGTACCAAGTGCTCCTGATGGGCCTGTTGCACCTTGGGAACCAGATGGACCTGTTGCTCCTTGTCCAGTTGGACCAGTAGGGCCTGTTGCACCTGTTCCACCAGAACCTGTAGGACCGGTACCACCAGAACCTGTAGGACCAGTAGGACCAGTGCCCAATGCACCAGTAGGACCGGTACCTCCAGCACCTGTTGGACCCGTAGAGCCAGTTGCACCAGTTCTACCTGTCGGACCAGTAGCTCCTGTCCCACCAGCCGATGGACCAGTAGGACCGGTATAACCTGTTCCTCCACCACCACCACTTCCTGAACCAGTAGGGCCTGTGGGGCCTGTTACATCACATGATGGTTGATTCAATACACAACATCCAGTACATCCTGTATAACCGGTGCCGCCACAGTTACCAACGGCTAATATCCGACATATTAAATCAAGGGTCTCAGATGACATTTACTCTATTTTTAGATATTGATTTTAAGTGGGAGCTAAATTTGACGATCTTAAAGGATAAATCAATAATTTAATTAGGAACTAGTATGGCTGCTGTTAAATCAAGTAAACATTATTTGAAATGGGCTGGAGGTAAAACAAATATTATGGACCAAATTCTTCCCTACATGTCTAATGTCAAAGGAACACGACGCGTGTTTGAACCATTCTTTGGGTCAGGAGCTGTACTTCGCGCTTTTGCTTCGGACAAAGTTGGGGAATCGCCAATAGAATATTATGCAAATGATATTAATGGTGTTTTGATTGAAGTTCATAAAAGGATTGCTTCAAAATGCAGACATTTTAGAGCAAATCTTAAAAGTTGGTTTGATGCATACGCGGAAGCACCAGAAGATGAAAAACATACAGCAAAAGATATTATCGGATTATCATTAGAGACCGTTAAGGGGCTAAGTCAATCTGCTGTATATTATTTTGCGCGTGAGAAATATAACAATCACAGTAATATCGATGCTATTAAAGCAGCGTTATTTATGTTTCTAAATCGAACATGTTTCCGTGGACTATGGCGTGAAAATTCTACTGGTAAAATGAATGTTCCATTTGGTAATTACAGTTATGATTGTGCTGTTATTGACGATGATATTTTAGATGATGCAGCTATTTATTTCAAGAATGTAACTCTTAGTGTAGGAGATTTCAGAGTATTCATAGAGCATTGGAAGCCAGGTGCGAATGATATTGTTTACTGTGACCCTCCTTACTGGTCACCAGATGGACAAATCTTCTCAGATTATTCATCAGGTGGATTTGGTCAAAAAGAGACGGAAGAACTATTAGGAGTATTGGAGCAGTGTTATAATCGTGGTGCGAAGATTATTTTGAGTAATACACCTTCTGAATTCCTACAAGTATGGTCACGGAAATTTCCTGGAAGTATTTATAAAACAATTGAAACACGTCGAAGAATTACAGCACGCGGTGCACATCAATTGGAAGACAATGAGGTTTTGATAGTAATTTCACAGTAATTGTGATTTTCGTGAAGCTTCCAATTCTTCATCGGTAAATTTAGTCTTAAGATAAAAAGCTCTTGTATTTGAATTTTTTGCTCCCTTTGTTCTTGTTTGCAAATATTCTCCTACCGAAGATTGAAGTCTTCCATTTTCTTTATAAGACTCTACAATTTGATTATAATCTCTTTCTAATTGTTTGTACTTCGGATTGGAATCATTAAAAATGAAGGGAGCCATTAGAGTGACAGAATCTCCTGTTCTTGTATATGGAACAAACAGTGTATTCTTCAATTTCTTTCCCACTCTATGTTCTTCGAAGGGGACTGTTAGTGAAGAGGGATTAGCCATAGTGACAGCAACAGTTTCTTTTGATTTAATTTGTCCATTTTTAAGAGTCTTTAGAGGAAAAGCTTTTATTTCACCATCTTCACAGTCTAGACAATCAGAAGTATGAGGAATATTCAATTTATCTTCAAGAATATGACCAACAATACCCTTGTTTTTTGTGCCTGTTGGAATTGTAAAAGTAGGATTTGTATTACGTAATGTATCTAATGCAGTTTTTGCAGACTGAAGAGTAATTTTACTCATTTATTTTATCTACTATATAATTATAATAATTTAATTTTAGGTAATAGTGAAGCAAAAAAATGGTGGGTTTAAACCACCGGTTTCACTATACTGATTTATGGGTCGTATCTCTTAGTCTTAGGATTCCATGTTCCAACGCGGGAACCAAGTGTATTATCCTTATTACATTCATATGTTTCACCGTCATCGGTAGTATAGTAGAATTTACCATTACGCTGAATCTTTGTAAGTGGTACATCTTCATATTCACCTTCAGATTCTGTTTCAGGCTCTGGAGGTGGAGGAGTAGGATAACTCCTCTTAATAGTGCTACCTGTTTTGGCTCGAGCACTAGAACCATCCCCACCACCAGCGGGTTTAATAGTATTAAGAGACAATGCAGTCATTTTACCTGTAGGTTCATCTGCATTGATAGCCACACGTTTAGCAGCTGTACTCTTCTTTGATGACACAGCAACTGGCTCGTCATCTTCTTCTTTATCTTTCTTCAACTTCTTCATACAATCCTTGTATGATTCATTATACTTAGGCTTTCTTTCTTTCGTCTTTGAGTCAATAGTCCATAGGAGATTTCCATGTTCATCCTTGGCTTGACCAGAAGCAATCATAGCCTTGCGTACCTTTTCTTGCCAGGCCAATACATTCTCACTCTGCTCCTTCTTCGGAGCATCTGGGTCCTTTACCTTTGTTTTCTTGTTAAGTTCCTTCATCAACTTATTACAATCACTTGCATGTACCTTATTTATGCGTCCGTTAGCTTCAGCTTGTTCAGCTACAGTCATACGTGAATAATTTTTAATATATGCAGTTGTTGGAGTATCAG
>JACCDY010007923.1_pt1 | contig 10622 bp, 9 predicted proteins | sample 7446391 | NCBI WGS metagenome assembly JACCDY01 (sample SAMN15323451, study PRJNA562643) | freshwater metagenome | isolation source: river surface water | place: USA:Blue River Watershed | collected 2017-08-18
ATGGTTGATTTTGTAGATGGTATATACAGGATTTTAAACATAAATAAAGATAGATCTGTAGAAGAAGCTATCTCTAAGCCTCAACTTTCCTTTATCCCTGCCGTCGAATACAGTATGGCAACTAAATTAGCGGCATCCTTTAACGCTAACTATGTAAAACCGAGCAAATACCCATCCACAAAGAAATCTACTTATTCTACAGAATTAAAATTTACACAAAACAAACAGGTTATTAGTCAGTTTTTAAGTAATGTATGGTTAAAAAATAACGAATACAATATCAATACCAATTGGTCTTATTTAAAATTTCCACAAAAAGATTTTGGCCTTGGTACTGAAAATAACCAGATCGATCTTTTTGATCAAATTGATTATTCTTATTTAAAATTGCATCAATCCATTGTAAAACGGATTGCCCAAAACTGGTATGTAGGTCCTGGATTGAATATTGACTATCGTTGGAACATATCAGACAGCTCAACAGTTAACAAGCCATTATATGGATTCACGCAATATGGTCAAACCAAAAAATCGAATTCTACGGGTTTAACATTAGATCTATTATATGATAGCAGAACAAGTATTGTAAACCCAATTACTTCATCTGCTTATTTCAATTTGTCTTATAGAACAAATCTTGCATTTCTAGGAAGTGACTTTGCTTTACAAAGTATTACATTAGACGCAAGAAAATATATTCCATTGTTCAGAAAAAACATGTTAGCTTTTTGGACATACAATGTGCTTACGCTAAGTGGTAAAGCACCTTACCTAGATATTCCTTACACAGCATCTGATAGAAATTCAAATACAGGAAGAGGATTTATTCAAGGAAGATTTAGAGGAGAAAAATTATTTTTTGCGGAATCTGAATACAGGTTTGGTATTACAGAAAATGGATTTCTAGGAGCCGTGGTTTTTGCTAATATGCTTTCAGTTTCAGAACCCATGCAAAAAGGATTTCAACAAATTAGAGCAGGATATGGAGCTGGTATAAGAATTAAGCTAAATAAGCATTCTAATACCAATGTAGCAATTGATTACGCCTTTGGACAAGGAGGATCACATGGTATTTTCATGAATCTTGGGGAGGTATTCTAATTGATTTTCAATTAGTTATATTTTATTTGTGTAAATTTTACACATTAACTGGGTTACCTAAATCTATTCAGGGTATTAATGAGTATGATAACAGTAATCTACAAGCGCATGTACGCTAAATTTAGAACTTCATTATTGGCAAATATTGGTACTCAGATACCAGTGAGATTGTGGAATAAAGGACCCATGTAATTTTCGTTGAAAAAAGTTTGTGGCCTCGCCGGGGATCGAACCTGGATTTAGAGCTTCGGAAACTCTTGTACTAACCATTGTACGACAAGGCCTTTCTAAATAATTACTTCCACCGCAACAATATGCGGATAGCCGTAAAAAGGAAAAGCCTTGTGGGAAGGGTGATCATAATTTTTATGTCATCAAAAATAGTGGAAGTATTGGATAAAAATCTAAATACGGTTGCCGCTTTATTTTTGGAAAAAATTCTGGTAAATATTTCTGCCCCACTCATTTTATCTTCATATAAAATGTCTAATAAAACAGCATCATAAAAAGAATGTCTTGTTTTTTTGAACATCGCATCTGGCTTTTCACCAATAGATAATGCCTTAGCAATTTTAGTGGTTTGTTCTTGTATAAATTTGAAAGCAAATCCAGTGCTTGCTTTTACAGCACCACCAATTGTACCTATTGGGATATACCAACTTGTTTGACTCGAAGTAAAACTATTCTGAGTCATTGGAATAGCTCCATATTCTTCGTGCAATACAGTATAAGTTTGATTTGGATAATGCAATGCTACATAGGTATTGATAGCATGATCATAGGATTCCTTTTCTAATAATGACTTAGAAAATACAGTATACTCCACTAAAGCTCTCTTACTATTAATAGGCAACACATACATAAATGCTGTGGCTTTTTGTTGATCTACATTAAAATCCATCAACCTTGCTGTTGCACAATCAAATACCTCATGGTTAAACTCGATCGTTACGCCTTTAAAATGTTGCCATAAAAAAGGTTTTGCAGTATACCTTTTTGCTAAATCGTTTAATCGATGAATGGTAGTTGCATCTTCAAAGACTGGATTATACTGGAGTATACTTGAAAATATATAATTTGCTTTAGCAGCACCTCCTTCCCAAAAAATTGTTTGATCATTGATAGAAAGTATTTCAACCTCTTTCCATTCGATATTCTTATGCAGTTTTGCTTTTGCTATGATGCTTTCATAAAACGAAAGCCCTTCTATCATTTTATAAGAAAAAGGAGATGTAGCTAAGTGACAGTTTTGATTTGCGTTATGAATAGAGATGGTGTTCCAAGATGTAGTCAATAAATGTTCAAAATCAGATGGCCTTTCCTCCCAAAAACACCAGGTTCTGTCATTTGATTTCTTCAATGATTTATCAATCACCAAGATTTTTTTCTGAAGAAGTGATTCTTCCTTAAGTATGTAATGCAGTAAAGAAAGGCCAGCACAACCAGCACCCGCAATAATATAATCGTAATTATCCATTGTTTTGCATCATCTCGTCTCTGCGTACCTTATCCCAATATTTCTTTGCAACAAAAAGCATTCCAAAACTTTCGCCATCTTCTTTATACAAATGCTTATGATGCATCTTATGAGCCCATCTTATTGCTTTAATATATCTATTATTAGATCTTGTAAACCACTTGATTCTTTGATGAATGATTACTTCATGAAATATGAAATAAGCAAAACCATACATGGCAATACCTGCACCAATAGCAGCTACCCATAATGGTCCACCCATAATGGTTCCATAAAAAATACAAGCCATGCTAGGAATAGCAAATATTAAGAAAAACGCATCGTTCTTTTCCAATACATGTCCAGTGGGTTGATGATGATCTTCATGTAAAACCCATAAGAATCCATGCATTACATATTTATGAGTTAACCATGTTATACCTTCCATAATAAAAAATGTCGCCAACATTACTGCTACAAATAACATATAGATCGTTTTACTTTTATAAAAAATTTAATTGACTCCTCAGTTTCGCTTTTGCCAGAATGAATACTTTTCCATAATCTGGAATTCTTATTCTTGTTTTCAAAATGGCATGATGTTTGGTTTTCTTAATCTTCTTAAATAAAGAATAGTAATATTTATACGCCACATACACACCAAATCTGCACTGCAAAGGTAATGCTTTAATACCCTCTAATGCATTTTCAAAATCTTTTTGTATATCTTCTTCAATGGATAATTTATCTTTTTCCGTAAAATGATTAAAATCACAATTAGGGAAATACACTCTATCCAATCCTTCAAAATCTGCTTTAATATCTCTTAAGAAATTCACTTTTTGAAATGCCGCACCTAAACTTTGAGCTGCCGGTTTTAATTGTTCGTATTTTTCTAAATCTCCCTTACAGAAAATATATAAACACATTAAGCCAACTACTTCAGCACTACCATAAATATACTTTTGATACGAACCCTCGTCATGTGCATGTTGACTTAAATCCATCTCCATGCTATATAAAAAAGCTTCTAGTAAGGCAGGATCAATATTGTACTGACGATAGGTCAATTGAAAACGATGTAGAATTGGATTTAAACTAATACCTTGTTCAAGTGCTGTGTAAGTGTCTTTTTTAAATTGATCAAACAAAGCCTTTTTATCAAAATCATGAAAGGTATCTACAATTTCATCGGCAAACCTTACAAATCCATAAATATCATATATGGGTTGTCTCAAATCTTTATGCAACAGCTTAATAGCAGAAGAAAAACTTGAGCTATACATTAAAGTAGTTTGTTGACTACTTAATGCGGTTACCTCATTATATAATTGAAAAGATGACATTTATTTTGAATAATTTTTATCAATTAAATTAGCTACTACCTCACCACTGATTAAACTAGGTGGCACTCCTGGACCCGGCACAGTTAATTGACCAGTGTAATATAAGTTATTTACTTTTTTACTTCTACAAGATGGCTTCAAATTAGCTGTTTGCATCAAAGTATTTGCTAATCCATAAGCGTTCCCCTTAAATGAATGATAATCAGATTTAAAATCGGCAACAGAGAAAGATCGCTTATAAACAATTGATTCCATGATAGATACACCCCATTTTTCTTCTAAACGCTTAACCAGATCATTAAAATACTTCTCTCTAACCGCTTCGGTATCCCCTTCTAGTCCAGCAGCTACTGGTATTAATAAAAATAAATTTTCACATCCTTCAGGAGCCACGGTTGGATCTGTAACAGATGGAACCGATGCATAAAACAACGGATTCGTTGGCCATTTTGGATGGGTATAAATCTCTTTTCCATGGAGACCAAAATCAGTATCGAAAAATAAAGAATGATGCGTAACCCCTGGTAATTTTTTATTCAACCCAACATAATATAATAATGAGCTAGGCGCCATTACCCTACTATCCCAATATTTTTTTGAATAGGATTGATAAGCAGGCTCTAATAAAACAGATTCTATATGATGATAATCTCCAGCACCTACTACAATATCGAAATCGTATTCCTTATTTTCTTTTGTAGCTACTACCTGAGTGTGTGCTTTTTTAGCTACACCATTGATTACTTCAATTTTTGTAACTTCTTCTCCTAATTTAAATTCAACTCCCAAAGAACTAGCCAATTCATACATGCCTTTTACAATACTATACATACCATATTCAGGATACCATGTTCCTCCTTTAATATCTGCATAGTTCATTAAACTATATAAGGCCGGCGTGTTTTCTGGCAGAGCTCCCAAAAATAAAACAGGAAACTCCATTAAAAATTGAATATAGGGATGCTTAAAATATTTTGCAATATGTTTTTTCATGGACTGAAAAACATCCAACTTAAATATTCCTTTGAATAAATCTATATCTATTAATTCAGTGAGAGATTGGCCAGGCTGATGTACTAATTTACCAACACCTACTTCATATTTGAATTTAGCTTCTTCCATAAAACCATCCAATGCCTTAGCTGCACCGGGTTCTATAGATTCGAGTAGTTGCTGTAATGCCTCATAATTAGCAGGAATATCCCACTGTGCCTTTTCAAAATAAACTCTATAAGAAGGATCTAATCTTTGTAATTGGTAATAGTCAGATACTTTTTTGCCAAACATGGAAAAGTATCTTTCAAAAGTATCGGGCATCCAATACCAACTTGGGCCCATATCGAAGACAAAACCATTCGCTTCAAATTTTCTAGCACGACCACCAGGCAAAGTATTTTTTTCTACTACTGTAACTTTCCAACCTTTTTGAGCTAAAAAACTTGCTGCAGACATTCCTGCAAAACCAGCTCCAATAATCAATACTTTTTTTGAATGAGAAGACATTTATTTTAGTAGCGTTGAATCTTTTGTTTTAAAATTTTTCTGGCAAAGTGAATTCTACTTTTGATTGTTCCTAAAGGTTCATTCAAAGCATCTGCAATTTCATTATACTTGTACCCCTCGTAATATAATTGGAAAGGGGTTCTGAATAATTCAGGTAAGTCATAAATCAATTGATTCACTTCCCTCAAATTTAAGTTAGTTATTGCATCATTAACTACTTTATTATTGGTTTGGTCAATTAAAAAATCATTTGGGCTATTGTCAAAAACAGTAGATTGTTTTGACTTCTTACGATAGTCATTGATAAATATGTTACGCATGATCGTATACAACCATGCTTTAATATTGGTACCTACATTGTATTTGTCTTTGTTAGACAAGGCTCTAAACAAAGTTTCTTGATATAAATCCTTAGCAGATTCATGATCCTTAGTCAAATTGATCGCGAAAGGGCGAAGAAATTCTGAGTTCTCACTTAGAAACAAGGTAAATTCAGCTGTTGACATATTATTTTGTTTAAACTTTGAAAGTTAAAGTTAAACAGAATAAAAATAGAAACAAGCATTTTGTTTAATTATTTTTATTAAAAATTAAACAGATAATTTAAAAGAGTATAAATACTTGATTATCAGATACTTTCTAGGAAGCTAATGGTTTCAGGAAGGGTTCGCTTCAGCTGAATATTACCAGCTATCTGCCCTTTGTAGGCTTGTGCAATTTGACCTGAGATGACAATTGGTATGATTTTACTGACTTCTGACAATTGTTCAAAAAACTTATGAATTTTGAAATTCTTTGCAGGTGAAGTTAAATGACAGTATAAGTAATCTACTTTTTGGAATTCTGAAAGATATCTTAGATCAACCATTGGCACATTGGCGCCTAAATAGTCAACATAGAATCCTCTTTGTTTTAGCAAGAAATGAACATATAATAAGCCAATCTCATGGTATTCTCCTTCTGGCATAAACAATACAATACGCTTTGTATAATGTAAGACAGGAGGTAGTTTTTCAATACCCAAAATGATTTTTTGTCTAATAACATTAGTCGCTAAATGCTCTTGGGCTGGATTGATATGATTGGTAACCCAAAGTATACCTACTCTTTCCATGAATGGAAAAATGATTTCAATGATGGTTTTTTCGATACCCTTTTGACCAATATATGTATCCATCTGTCTTTCGAAATTGGCCATATTTAATGACACCATTTCTTTGATTAGGGCGTTCACAACCCTTTCTCTTTGAGCGTCAATTTGGTTCAAGCTTAAAATCTTCTCTTCCATCTGCTCAGCAGACATCTTATCTATATGAGAAATCTTGAATCCGTATTTATTAAGTAAGGATACGTTTAAAATGGTCTTTAATTCGTCACTAGAATAAGTACGAATATTCGTCTCAGTACGCTGAGGCTGAAGAAATTGATAACGCTGTTCCCAAATGCGTATTGTATGCGCTTTGATCCCAGAAATCTTCTCTAAATCCTTTATGGTATATGATGACATACTCTAAAAACAACAAAATATCAGAAAGGTTCAGTAGTTCATTACTTTTTTAGGCCTCTAAGGTATTCCCCATAGCCGCTTTTAGCGTATTTATCGGCTAAAACCAGTAATTGCGCTTTATCTATAAAGCCCATTCTGTAGGCCACTTCCTCAATACAACCTATTTTTTGGCTTTGACGCTTCTCAATTACTCTTACAAATTCACAGGCATCTGCTAATGACTCAAAAGTACCTGTATCCAACCAAGCTGTACCACGGTTCATGATACCTACTTGTAATTGCTTACGCTCTAGATAAATCTTGTTGACATCCGTGATCTCATATTCTCCTCTTGGTGATGCAGGAATATTCTTAGCAATTTCTACTACTTGGTTATCGTAAAAATATAAACCTGGTACTGCATAATTTGATTTAGGCGCTTTAGGTTTTTCTTCTAATGATAAGGCATTGTTATTGGCATCAAACTCTACCACACCATAACGCTCAGGATCGTTTACTTCATAAGCAAATACTGCTGCACCATTTACATCATTAAATGATTGTACTAGTTTACTAAATCCCGCACCGTAAAAAATATTGTCTCCTAATACTAAAGCCACTTTATCTTTTCCAATAAAATCTGCACCAATCACAAATGCTTGTGCTAAACCATTCGGTACTGCTTGTACAGCATAACTAAAAGAACAACCTATTTCAGAACCATCTCCCAATAATCTTTTGAATTGATCATTGTCTTCAGGTGTAGTAATGATTAAAACTTCTTTAATGCCTGCTAACATTAAAACAGACAAAGGATAATAAATCATTGGCTTATCATAGATAGGCATTAATTGCTTACTAATTCCCTTGGTAATAGGATACAATCTTGTACCTGAACCGCCTGCTAAAATAATTCCCTTCATAAACCTATTGTTTGATTTTTTTATCTGTGTTTATGTTTTCGCACTATGTGCTCAAATCATATTTATTTTAATTTATAAAGAAGCCGCATATTCCGCGAAACTTCCTAATGTTTTGTCTTTTTCTGATAAGATGATCTCACTCTCTGATAATCTCCAATCTATATTTAAATCCTTATCGTTATACATAATACCTACTTCGTTACCTGGCTCATAAAACTTATCTACTTTATAAAAGAAAGTAGCTGTTTCACTTAATACCACAAATCCATGAGCAAATCCTGCAGGTACAAAAAACTGTTTATGATTATTTGCAGTTAATTCAATGGCATAATGCTGTCCAAAACTTGGAGAGCCTTTTCTTAAATCCACTGCAATATCCAACACAGCTCCTTCTAAAACTCTTACCAATTTTGCTTGAGCAGATGATCCACGCTGCATATGCAATCCTCTCAACACGCCTTTGGTAGATCTAGATTGATTGTCTTGCACAAATTCAATCTCTAATCCAGTAGCTGCTTTAAAGTCTCTTTGGTTATAGGTTTCAATAAAATAACCTCTTGCATCACCATGCACTTTTTCATGAATGATAAAACAATCTTTTAAGGGGGTTTGCTCTATAGTCATTATCTGTTACTGTACATTTCGTTATAGTATTTTTGATAAGAACCACTGGTTACATTCTCTAACCAAGGGCCATTACTTAAATACCAATCTATCGTTGCAGCCAACCCTTGTTCAAAAGTAACAGAAGGTGTCCAACCTAATTCTTTATTCAATTTAGTCGCGTCAATCGCATAGCGTCTGTCGTGACCTGGTCTATCTTTCACATATGTAATCAACTGCTCACTCTCTCCTTTTGCTCTACCTAATTTCTCATCCATTTGAGCACATAATAACTTCACTAAATCAATATTGGTCCATTCGTTGAATCCTCCAATATTATAAGTGTCTGCGCGCTTTCCTTGATGGAAGACTAAATCAATCGCTCTTGCATGATCAATTACATACAACCAATCTCTTGTATACAAACCATCACCATACACTGGCAATGCTTTTTTATTGATAATATTATGTATGAATAATGGAATTAATTTTTCTGGGAAATGATTAGGTCCATAATTGTTAGAACAATTAGATACCACGGTTGGTAAATGATAAGTTTCTCCATATGCTCTTACAAAATGATCACTCGCTGCTTTACTTGCAGAGTATGGAGAATTAGGATCATATGGAGTGGTCTCTGTAAACAAACCTTCTTTTCCTAAGCTTCCATATACTTCGTCAGTGGATACATGATAAAATAAATGATCTCGGTTTGTATCCCAAGATCCATCATGTGCTTTCTCGTAACTTAAATCGTTCTTCCAATATTCTTTCGCCGTATTCAATAAGTTCACTGTTCCAATTACATTCGTGTACACAAAATCCAAAGGAGAAACAATACTTCTATCTACATGAGATTCTGCCGCCAAATGAATCACATCTGTAATAGCATGTTTTTCAAAAATGGCTTTCAAACTATCTGCCTCTAATATATTGGCTTTGATAAAATGATAGTTAGGCGACTGCTCGATATCTTTTAAATTCTCTAAATTGCCTGCATAGGTTAATGCATCCAAATTAAAGATTTGATACTCAGGGTATTTAGTCACCATTAAACGCACCACATGGGACCCAATAAAACCCGCTCCTCCTGTAATTAAAATGTTCTTTTTCATCTGATTGTATAGGCGACAAAGATATAAATTCATTCATATATATTATAAAGTAATTTTATTACATTTGGATACCATGCAAACACAGCGATATCAATCATTAGATGTATTTAGAGGCGCCACAGTTGCCCTCATGATTTTAGTGAATAATCCAGGGTCTTGGGGACATATTTTTAACCCCCTTGAACATGCTAGTTGGCATGGCTTAACACCTACCGATTTGGTCTTCCCTTTTTTCTTGTTTGCAGTAGGTAATGCTATGTCTTTTGTGATGCCTAAATTGGCCCAAGGGACGGATGCAAATTTTTGGAAAAAAGTACTTAAAAGAACCTTAATGATTTTCGCGATAGGTCTTTTTTTAAATTGGAGTCCTTTTGTAAAATGGTCTGAAGGAGCTCTCGTATTTAAGCAATGGGAGAACATTCGAATTTTAGGTGTATTGCAAAGAATTGCATTGTGTTATTTTTTTGCATCTGTTATAATTTACTACGGCAAATCAAAATGGGCATTGTATTTAGGTGCAGTGATTTTACTACTGTATTGGCTATTAACTACCTTATTGGGTGCACCAGGTCATCCATATAGTTTGTCAGGATATTTTGGAAATGCTATTGATCAAAGTATTTTAGGAGTATCGCATATTTATAAAGGCGAAGGCGTTCCATTTGACCCAGAGGGATTAACCAGTACCCTACCAGCCATTGTTCAAGTAATCTTTGGTTTCTTAGTAGGCGAGTATATTCAAAACAAGGGAAAGAATTTTGAAATGCTATCTCAATTATTGCTCACTGGCGCATTGCTGGTGTTAGCAGGATATATCTGGGATTTTAGTTTTCCCATCAATAAAAAAATATGGACAAGTAGTTATGTAGTGTATACAACAGGATTAGCAATGATTACATTAAGCATATTTATTTACTTGATTGAATTTAAAAATACTGCTGGCAAATGGAGTTACTTCTTTGAAGTCTTTGGAAAGAATCCTTTATTCATTTTTGTATTGAGCGGTTTTTTACCAAGAGTATTGGCATTATTAAGATGGGAAGATCATGTAAATGAATTGGGAGAAAAAGTATACACTTCAAGCCTGCC
>JACCDY011313710.1_pt1 | contig 10622 bp, 9 predicted proteins | sample 7446391 | NCBI WGS metagenome assembly JACCDY01 (sample SAMN15323451, study PRJNA562643) | freshwater metagenome | isolation source: river surface water | place: USA:Blue River Watershed | collected 2017-08-18
ACGCAACTTCAAGTCCGTGCTCAATACGCTTAATCCTGTTTTGGCATCACAGCCAAAACTGACTGCCCTACCTCCACTGTCTTTGTACATTCATTTTCCGTGGTGTGAAAAGAAATGTCCTTACTGTGACTTTAATTCACACCAAATTAAAGAAACAGGTAATGGTGTCAAAGCTTCTCAAGGATTTGATGAGGTGCGCTATATCAAGGCACTGATTACTGACCTGGAGACAGAGCTACCTCGCATCTGGGGTCGCCAAGTGCACAGCATCTTTATTGGTGGTGGCACGCCTAGCTTAATGTCTGCAGATGGCATGAATGGGCTACTCTCAGCTATTCGCGCGCGCGTGAACTTAGAGCCTGATTGCGAGATCACCATGGAGGCCAATCCTGGATCTGTCGAGGCCAATAAGTTTTCTGGCTTTGCCGATGCAGGAATCAATCGCGTCTCTTTGGGTATTCAGAGCTTTCAAAATCAGCAGCTTCAAGCATTGGGGCGTATACATAATGGTGAAGAAGCTCAGCGCGCAATTGCGATTGCTCTGCAATACTTTCAGTCCGTTAACCTCGATCTGATGTTTGGCTTACCTAATCAAACCTTAGAAGCAGCTAAAGCGGATATTGAAACTGCCCTCTCGTTTAAAACTCCACATCTATCCTTCTATAACCTGACACTAGAACCCAACACTTACTTTGCTAACTTTCCTCCAAAACTTCCCAGCGAAGATGAGATTGATGCCATCTTTGAACAAAACTTAGCGCTCTTAGAAGCAGCAGGTTATCGACGTTATGAGATCTCCGCCTACGCCAAGAGAGATCAGGAGTGCAAACACAATCTCAATTACTGGCGCTTTGGGGATTACATTGGGATTGGTGCGGGTGCACACGGGAAGATTTCCTTCCCAGACAAAATTACTCGCCAAGTACGCGAACGACATCCAGAAACCTATATGCAGACAATGGAATCCAAAGGGAATGCCATCATCGAAGCAAGAGAAATTCCCGCCAAAGATCTCCCTTTTGAATTCATGCTCAATACCTTGCGCCTAACAGACGGTGTAGATACTGTTACTTTTAGCGAGCGTACGGGATTGCCGCTGAATACCGTATCCAAAGGATTGGATGAGGCTAGCAAAAAAGGCTTATTAGATCTAAACCCTAACAAGCTCAAGGCAACTGAGCAAGGTTTGCGCTACCTCAACAATCTACAAGAGATGTTTTTGTAAATCTAAGGATTTTGATCGGGGATTTGGATTATTTTCCGGTCCAGACAGGTGGCTTCCCATCCAAGAATGCAGCAACTCCATTTTTAAAGTCTTCGCTGCCATAACATTCCCGAATCAAATCACTGCAATCTGGTAAGTTGCTCTTGATTATTCTTGCGATCGTTTGCTTGCTGGATTTCTGCGTGATGGGTGCCAACTTCATTAATCGCTCAGCTAGTTGGTTTGCTTCTCCCTCAAGCGCTTCAGCAGGATAAGTAGCCAAGAGATAGCCTTGTTTAAGCAGCTCAGGCGCAGTCACTAACTCAGCTAGCAACAACATGCGCTTGACGATATTCGCTCCCAAATGTGCAACGAGCCAAGCAACATTCCCAGCGGATAAACAATTGCCCAAGGTTTTAGCAATGGGTACTCCAAAGCGAGCATCTGGTGTAGAAATTCTGAAATCACAGCAACTAGCAATCGCAAGGCCTCCACCTACTGCCATGCCATCAATCACAGCAATGGTTGGAATCGGTAGCATAGCTAAGGGCGCAAGATAGGAATCAATGCCTTCTTCGTACGTAATCCCATCATCACCAGAAGTAAACGCGGAGAATTGGGCGATATCACTTCCTGAGACAAAGGACTTGCCGCCCGCACCACGCAAAATAGCCACCCTCGCCGCGGAGCTCTGAGCCAGATCTTCACAAATCGACTTCAAACTCTGATACATCCCTACCGTCATTGCATTACGGGCGGCCACGTGATCAAAAGTAATGTACGCAATGCTATTGCGCAACTCAAAATCTACTTTTGCAATTGACGATGTCGGCTGGGATGCTATTGATGAAATTAAAGGTATCGCTAGGAAGTTGAAATGAAGGGTTCGTGAACTACTCTGCGTATTTGATTTATATTGATGCCTATTGCTAGCACTTCATTCTAAACATATAAAAACAATTGAGACAAAATGAATTCAGCTTCAAATAAACCCCTACCCTTGGCTGGCGTTCGAGTTCTTGACGTGAGTCAAGTGATGGCAGGTCCTTACTGCTGCATGTTGCTAGCAGACTTAGGCGCGGATGTCATCAAAATTGAACCTCCAGGTACGGGTGATCAAACTCGTGGGGCCATGGGATTCAAGATGAAAGGTTCAGATAGCATGGGCTTTCTGAATATGAATCGCAACAAACGTAGTGTGACACTCAACCTCAAAACTGAGGCCGGTAAAAAAGTATTCTTTGAGCTCGTGAAGACCGCAGATATCCTAGTTGAAAACTATCGACCTGGCGTGATGAAAAAACTAGGCATTGACTATCCTTCGCTGAAAGACCTCAACCCAGGCTTGGTCTATGCGAGCATCTCAGGTTTTGGGCAAACTGGTCCATGGGCAGATCGCCCCGGCTTTGATTTGATGGCGCAAGCCATGTCCGGTGTAATGAGTGTTACAGGCTATCCCGATGGCCCTCCAGTAAAAGCAGGTGTGCCGGTGGCTGATATTGGTTGCGCTCTCTTTGCAGTTTATGGAATTTTGTCAGCCTATATCGGCAAGACTAAATCCGGCGAAGGTCAATTTATTGACGCTTCTCTATTTGATTCCGCCTTGGCCTTTTCCATCTGGGATACAGCGCAATACTGGGGCACTGGCGTTGAGCCCTATAAGCTGGGCACAGCCAACCATATGAGCGCGCCCTATCAGGCTATGAAAGCCTCTGATGGCTACTTTGTGATGGGCGCTACTAATCAAAAGCTTTGGAAGCTCCTCTGCGACAAGATTCATCGTCCTGAATTATTTGAAGATCCGCTCTTCAGAACCAACCCACTTCGTTTAGCCAATCGCTTAATTTTGGCAGCTGAACTTGAAAAAACTTTCGCAAGCAAGACTAGTGAAGAATGGGTTGACCTCCTTTTGGCTGCCGGTATTCCGGCTGGGCCAATTAATACTTATCCCCAAGCATTTGATAGTGAGCATGGTCAGCATCGCAAGATGCGCATGGAAATTGATCATCCGATTGAGGGTAAGGTTCCAAACATTGGCTTTGCTGTCAAGATGATGGGTACACCGCAACAAGTGAATCGTCACCCTCCTTTACTCGGTGAGCACACCCATGAATTACTTGAGGAATTGGGTATTGCCGGTGCCGAACTGAAATCGCTGGAAGATGGCGGCGCTTTCGCGGCCTGAGTAATTAATTCCTTCAGTCAAAAGAAATGGGCTCCTTGGAGCCCATTTTGCTAATTACTACCTACCGCTTGATTTTGCTTAAGCACCATCGGAGTTAGCGATTGGAGGAGCTTCAAATGGATCTTTGTTTGGTGCAGCAGGTGGAGCTTTTTTAGCTTTCGTACCTGGCATTAATTCAAAGTCTGGAGTGAAAGTAGTCATCGTGCTTCGCAGTTGCTCGAACACTTTACGATCACCCTCAAACTTGGCCTTGCCTTCAGCTTGTAGTTTTTCAAAGGTAGTTTGACCACCCATGACTTTTTCTAAGTCGCTTCGATTTACAGTGATAGTCAGATTTGGTTTTTTATCCTGATAACCCTTGATATTGGTTAGCGCAGAATTACTCATCTCCACTACAAACTTTTCACCATTGTCCGGAGTGATGAGGTTAATAGTGAACTTCATGCCGGCAGCTTTTTTGCTATCCATACTGATAGCTAAAGCATTAAGCCAAAGCTCGGTAGTCATTGCCTTGATCATGTCAGGACCATTGGTCTTTGGCGATGCACCCGAAGGCATGCCGTGACGCAACTCGTATGCAGCACCTAAGAAGCTATTGCGCACACTGGGACTTTCTTTTTGATAGCCAATTTGTTCAAAAATATCCGCAAGCAAATCTTTAGCTGCCGTGTTGTTTGGCTCTGCATAAACCAACTTATTCACAATCTCCATTGCTTCGCGGTATTTGCCCTGTTTGTAGAGCTGCCTACCTTTCGCCATGATCTTGCCAGAGCCACCCATCATCTCTACATACAGCGGTGCAGAATCTTTTGGTGACAAAGGAATTAAGGTCGCAGGATTCGCATCCCAGTAACCTAGATAACGATTAATAACGGCACGACTGTTGTGCTCCTCTGAGCCGTGATAACTGTGTGCTGCCCACTGAGACTTTAAGCTCTCTGGTTGCTTGTAGACGTTATGCACTTCATTGATGGTCACGCCATTGTTCGCCAAATGGAGAACTTCGTTATTCAAGTGGGCGTAACTATCACGCTGTGTGCGCATCACTTCTTGAACTCGATCATTACCCCAGCGTGGCCAAGAATGTGAAGCAAACATCACTTGCGCTTCATTGCCATAGCGGTACAAAGCGTTGTTGATATTCTTGGACCATGCTAATGCGTCACGCACCAATGCACCACGCAAGGTGTAAATGTTGTGAATAGTGCCGGTGATATTTTCTGCAGCCCAGAATGCCTTCATCTGTGGGAAATAAGTATTCATCTCAGCAGGAGCCTCTGTGCCAGGCGTGTTTTGAAACTCCATCTCTACGCCATCAACCGTCATCTTTTCAAATGGCTCATTAATCAGAATGGTTGGCTCAATTAAACCGAGGTTTCCTGCTGCAGTATTTTTACCAATCGACTGGTCAACGTGACCAAATGGGCTACGTGGCAATAAAACGCCATACTGAAAATACAGGCGGCGGGTCATTGCATTACCAGCGTATACGTTCTCTGCAACAGCGTGATCCATGAAGCCAGCTGGAGCAATAATCTTGACCTTGCCACTCTTCACATCTGCCTCTTCGACTACACCACGAACACCACCAAAGTGGTCTGCATGTGAATGGGAGTAGACGACCGCCACTACTGGGCGCTTACCTAGCTTCTCATTTACTAACTCTAAAGCTGCTCTAGCAGTCTCTTTTGAAGTTAATGGATCAAAGACAATCCAACCGGTATTGGTTTTAACAAAGCTAATGTTCGATAAGTCAAATCCGCGAACTTGATAGATCTTTCCCGGCACAACCTCATAGAGACCGTAACCCATATTAAGAATTGCTTGGCGTTGCAATGATGGGTGAACACTATCAAAGTCCTTGCCTTGCAATAGGAATTCATAGCTGCCCATATCCCAGGCCACATTACCCGCATCAGCCATGATGGTTTTATAAGCTGGCGCCGCAATAAACCCTCTCTTAGACTCTTCAAAGTCACGCTTATCTTCGAATGGCAATGTTTTACGTAAACCGTTTTGCAATTCAACTGTAAATGCTGAGGGTGCCTTACCCTTAGGGTCGAAATGTTTACCCTGCATCGCGCCTGGGTCGGCAACGACTCCGCCGCCGCCGGCAGCTAGAACAGAATTGCTAGAAAGCAATGCAATGGATAGTGCAATAAGCGTAAGTTTAGTTTTCATAGAAGCCTTGAAATATTGCATGTATTGGTAAAAAAAGGTACTTAAGGAATGTAAAGAGTGCGCCCCCTATAGGCAATTAGCTATAGAGCTAATACCCTAAGCCTGAGTGGACGGCAGAAAGACAATAAATTCAGCGCCCCCATTGGGAGTATTTTGATAACGGATGTGACCACCATGACGAGAGACGATATGGTGACAAAGCCATAAACCTAAGCCCATACCAGAGCGCTTATTACTACTCGAGAGCAATTCAAATAAATGTGCCTGGGCATCCAATGGAACGCCACCGCCATTGTCAGATACTAGGAATTGGATCCCTTCAGACACATCTCGACTTTCAATCTGAATGACGCGGGGAGATAAAGCAGAGTCACTGAGCGCCTGTATTGCGTTATTAATCAGATTCAACAGCACTTGCTGGATTTCACCACGATTGGCATTGATAAAAGATTGGGACTCCAATCGCAAAACCACTTGAATGCTCTGCGCCTGAATTTCAGGCTGCGCAATTTTGAGAACCGACTCTATTAACTCCACAATATCAATTCGCTCTACCCCAATCTTCCCATCTGAAAATATAGAGCGCAGAGATTGGATGATATTGCTAGCTCGCTGGTTGTCAGCCAGCAACGCATTTAGGATCTCTTGATTTTGCTCGGTAGTTAAATGCCCCTCGGATAACTTCTTCTGAAGAAACTGAATATTGAGCTGGGATGCACCCAAGGGCTGATTAAGCTCGTGAGCGATAGAGGCTGACAAAGCGCCTGTTGCCGCAGTTTTGTTTGCCTTGAGTAAATTAGAGATTAAATTCTCACGTTCAATTAATAAGGTTTTAATTTCTTCATTCTCAGTTTGCGATTGTGCACTTGCCAGCGCAATACGCTCAGACCAATAACCACCAATGGCGATATAGGCAAGTGTGTTCATCACGATTTGCGTGATTGTCAGAAGAATCAAAAATTGAGGGATCTGCTCAACCTGGCGAATAGTAAAGCCAGAGGCAATCACCACGGAGAGTCGCCCAATAGCAAAAAATAATTCAGCAGCAGTAGCGTATTGCAAATAAGCCAGTTGCTGAGAAGGCGTTATTTTTCTTTTTGCACGTAGCTGGAAAATTTGCAAAATAAAAAAGGATCCAGTAATTACGCAAATAATGGCAGTTCGACTTTCAAAAGTGCCATTAATGCGCATCCATTCAAAGAATGGAATAAAGATCAGGACTGATATTAGAAAGATGTATTTCAGAGGCCTGCTAATAGGCTTATTCAGAGACCTACAAAACAGCAATTGCAAAATAGCAGCAATGTAGAACAAAGAATTGGCTATTGTGAAATTAAATTCGGGTTTAGAGACATCCTGAATGGTCACGATTCCGGTGCCAAAGGTAGTCAAAGCCAAAATACTCACCACCAAGGATCCCATCCAATAAGGGCTTGGTCTTACCGTGCTTTGGGATCGATAGTAGTGATAGACACCCAATAGCAAGCCCAACTGAATGGTGGCAAGGATATAGAAATAGAGGGCAATCAGAAGCTTCATACTATCTATCGTACAACGTCGATGGGTGCTCGCGTACCACCAATTGGACAGGCTTTACTGTGTCAGGCTTGGCAAGCTACCAATTAAAGTGAGGTAGAAGAAGTACAGGGAGCTCAGCAAAATGAGAGCGCCAATCAGATACTGCGGGTATCTTATCCCCTGCTCCGGAAAACCCTTTTTTTTGCCAGTCAGCATGGATCTGACGAGGTTTTGTCTTTCAATCACACTCATACCAATTGCAGCAATGATGTGGACGATGACCAAACCCAGCACTAAGCTAGCAAGCACCTCATGCGCCTCGGATACCAAGTTACCCAAAATCTCTTTAACCGAAAAATAGCCGGTTAAGCCAATTAAGAGTATGAACAACATTAGTGCAAACATCACTAGGCCACCGGCTGGATTATGGCCAATATCGTGATGAGGATGACCACGCAACATGGCCATAAAGTGCTCAATTACAGCCCGAGGACTTTTAAGAAACTGTGTGAATCTAGCGTAACGGGTGCCAATGACACCCCAGACTAAACGAATGAGAACCAGCAAGCCTGCGGTATATCCAAATGCATAGTGAATCATGGCCAAGCGCTCACTCTCTGAAGTGAGCCACGCACCAGCAAAACAAATCACTAGTAGCCAATGAAATACCCTCACCGGCATATCCCAAACCATAATCTCTTGCTTCACCTTGCCAGCAGCACCAACCGTGTCGTTCATGACTTTACTCATTTCGCTGGAATCTTAATGTTGTTCTCGCTAAAAATGCCTTTGGCAGCATCGATGTGACATGCCCCGCAGTTTGCCGGGCTCTTGATGCTCGCTCGTTTCCATACGTCCGCCCTCACCTCATCATGCTTACGAATAAACCAAGATGTTTTGGTGATACGGTTTTCAGGTGCAGTCTCGCTGTACTTTTGCCGAGTCGTTGCATTTTTGACCCACCAATTCGTGAGCTCTGTCTGGGTTTTTGGATCCAGACTGGCATCAGTACCAAAATGCTTTGATAGTCCAGACATCACATTTTTCCAGCTCTGCTGACTGAGGAGTGCTGGTGGATAGGCCATATGACAACTTGCACACTCGGCTTCATAAGAAGCAGGTGCATCAGCAGGCATTGCCATTTTTCCAGCGAACGCAGAAGAAGATCCCAACAACAATAGAGTTGTAATCAATGCAGTTATTTTCATTTTGATCAGCTTTATCTAACAGTCATTAACCAAGAGAGGACGTCCGCTTTTTCTTGCGCGCTACAGTCTCTACCGAGCACATCATTGCAATTACGCTTAAACCATTTCTCTGCCTTGGCTTCATCGGTAAAGCGCGCAGGATTAGCGCTTGGTGCCAAAGGCTTAATCACCTTCCCGGTAACAATATGTTTAGTGTCATGATTCGGGGGATTTTCGTGACACGAAGCACAGCTCCATTCCTTGCCATGCTTGGCATTGAAGAACTGCTCTCCACGAGCCGGTGATGCTTTACCCGATTGCGACTCATAAGACTTCAGCAAGTCTTGCGGCGTTGCTGCGCTGACTGTAAGAGCCAGGCCCATGAAGACAAATCCCAAAACGAACTTCCAAAACATGCATGCCTCTCTATTAACATTACTCATATAGTCTTCTTAGTATGCGCCATTTATTTGACAGCATATTTGGATAAATAAACAAAATAGTCAGGTATTTAGTGCTTTTTGACTAAAACCACCTTCAAAAATGATTCTGATCATTAGCATGAGTAATACAATCTATATAAATGCCGAAACAACTGCATTTATCAATTTACGCATTACTGCTCACAGTTAATGCACTCCAATTTATTAAGGATTAATACCGTTATGAAAAAAATTGTCATTGTTATCGTTCTTGCTGCTATTGCCGCAGGCGCCTACTTTTTTCTCAATAAGCCACAAGCTCCAGTAGCTGCTGTAGCGGCTCAAGAGTCTGCACTCATTTATGACGGCGAAGTCACCAAGATTGATGCCGCAACTCGCACAGTTATCCTTAAGAACCAAGATGGTGAAACTTCTATCGTTGCAGGTCCTGAAGTAAAAAACTTTGCTGAAATCAAAGTTGGTGATCGTTTTGACGTTGTCTACGAACTGGCTGTAGCGATTGAATTGGTTAAAGTCAAAAACCCAGGCATAACTGGTGAGCAAGCTACAACTACGACTACAACTGCTCCACAAGGCGATAAGCCAGGCATCATCACCACCAATACTATTACTGCAACTGCAAATATTGAAGCGATTGATGCAGCTAAGAACACCGTTTCTTTAAAAGGTCCACAAGGAAATATCTTCAAAGTTAAAGTTCAGAACCCTGACTTGATGAAAGATATTGCTGTAAACGACCAAGTAAAAGTGGTTTACACAGAAGCAATTGCTGCAGTAGTCAGCGCACCAGCTGCTAAGAAGTAATGCAATAACGTTTTCTAGTTTCTAGAAAGACAAAACCCCAGCAAGCGATTGCTGGGGTTTTTTATTTGGCGCTAGTCCAGGGGCATTAAACGCACTTATAAAGCCTGCGCATATTTTCAATCTTCCAATACTGCTGTTGAGCCGTATCAAATTCCTCCCGGTAGTTACCTGGGTGAGCATGTTCAAATATCAATAGAACTCGCTTTGCTTGGTCATGCTTAGCAAATGCAGCCAAGGTTAAATAGAGATATCCTTGCTTGAGGTCTTGCTCAATAATATCGCCAGTTGCATATAAAGAGCCCAAGGTAAAAGCAGACTGTCTACTACCCTCCTCCGCACCTTTTTTTAATAAGGCAATACCTTTTTCCTGGTTTGGCACAACGCCATGCGCTATACCAGTACCAAGAATGTAAATATTGCCTAAATTACAGTAGGCATCGAGCACTTCTTCTTTAATTGCTTTTTCGTAGTATTCAACGGCAGTCTTGTAGTCTTGCTTGACATCACCCATGCCGCGCTCAAACATTAAGCCCACATTAAAGTGTGCATAACCATTACCCAAACTACTATTGGAATTTTGAAATGTAAATAGCGTATTGATTTGCTCGGGGTTGAGACGGCCATCAAAACACAATTTGGTTAATGCATAAAGCGCATCTTCACTAGCTCGATCTTTAGCGAGACCATAAAAGATATCAAATGCAGCAGAATAACTTCCACGCTCGACATTAAGTTGCCCCAAATCAAGGCGTGATTGATCGTCATACATATTTGTCTTAGTCCCTATAGAACCCTGAGATTCTTATTGTTAGAAATTATTGGCCCACTATAAAGAAATTAAGTTTATTTAGGGGTACTCCCTATGAGCATGATCTTGAAAAGATTACAAAATCACTTTTTGTCTGAGGGCGAGCTAGTAGCGATCATGAAAAAGCCATCCCGTAGGATGGCTTTGGTAAGGCTTTTGGCAACAAGGGTGCTGTGCTGCCAAAAACCCTTGTGTATCTATTAATTTGGCGGAAGAGGTGAGATTCGAACTCACGGAGGACTTTCATCCTCGCCAGTTTTCAAGACTGGTGCATTCAACCGCTCTGCCACTC
>JACCDY010004629.1_pt1 | contig 10617 bp, 11 predicted proteins | sample 7446391 | NCBI WGS metagenome assembly JACCDY01 (sample SAMN15323451, study PRJNA562643) | freshwater metagenome | isolation source: river surface water | place: USA:Blue River Watershed | collected 2017-08-18
CGCCATGGCCGAAGGCTTCGCCTCCGCCGGCGCCCACGTGATCCTCGTCGGTCGCGACCCCGCCAAGGCCGACGCCCGTCTGGCCAAGATCAAGTCCGCCGGCGGCTCCGGCGAGTTCCTCTCCTGTGAAGCCACGAACAAGGCCGAGCTCATCCGACTCCGCGACGCGATCCTCGCCAAGCACGGCAAGGTCGACGTCCTGGTCAACGGCGCCGGCGTCAACTCGCCCACGCCCTTCTTCGAGATCGACGAGGCCCAGCTCGACAAGATCCTCACGGTGAACGTGAAGGGCGTCGTCTTCGGCTGCCAGGTCTTCGGCGAAGCGATGGTGAAGGCCGGCAAGGGCTCGATCATCAACCTCGGCTCGGAATCCGGCATCCTGCCGCTCTCGCGCGTCTTCACCTACTCCGCCTCCAAGGCCGCGGTCCACAACCTCTCCAAGAACCTCGCCCGCGAATGGGCGGCCAAGGGCGTCCGCGTCAACACGCTCGTGCCGGGCTTCTTCCCCGCCGAACAGAACCGCAAGGTGCTCACCCCTGAGCGCGTGGCCACGATCCTCGGCAAGACCCCGATGAACCGCTTCGGCGAAGCCAAGGAACTCATCGGCGCCTCCCTCCTCCTCGCGTCCGACGCGGGCAGCTTCGTCACCGGCGCCGAGATCGTCGTCGACGGCGGCTTCGCCGCGATGTCCATCTGAGCCCCGCGACGACATGGCCTTCCTGGACGACCACTTCATCCTCTCGACCGGCACGGCGCAGAAGCTGTACCACGGCGTCGCGAAGGCCCAGCCCATCGTCGACTACCACTGCCACCTCAGCCCGAAGGACATCGCCGACGACCGTCGCTTCGAAGACCTCACGGCCGTATGGCTGGCCGGCGACCATTACAAGTGGCGGGCGATGCGCGCCAACGGCGTCAGCGAAGACCTGATCACCGGCGGAAAATCCACCTCCCGCGAGAAATTCCAGGCCTGGGCCGAGACGGTGCCGTCCACGCTGCGCAACCCGCTGTTCCACTGGACGCACCTGGAACTGCGGCGCCACTTCGGTATCCAGGATGTCCTCGAAGGCGCCACGGCCCAGAAAGTCTGGGACGAGGCCAACCGTCAGTTGAAGCATGGCGACCTGACGGCCCGCGGCATCCTCAAGCTGATGAACGTCCGCGTCGTCGGCACCACCGATGACCCTGCCGACTCCCTCGAAGAACACCACCGGATCGCGAAGTCCGGCTTCGCCACCAAGGTGGTACCGACCTACCGCCCAGACGCGTGCCTCAAGGTCCGCCAACCGGAGCGAGTGCAGGCCTGGGCGAAGCGCCTCGCCGACGCCTCGGGCCGGGGAGCCGATACCTTCGCCGGCCTGCTGGCGGGGCTGAACCAACGTCACGACGACTTCGCCGCCGCGGGTTGCCGCGCCTCGGACCACGGACTGGAATACCTTCCTGACGCCACCTGCACCGAGGCCGAGGCCAAGGCCATCTGGGAGCGGGCCATGTCCGGCACCGCCGCGACCGCCGAGGAAGCCGAGAAGTTCATCGCCTTCATCATGCTGCACGTCGGCCGCCTGAACCACGCCAAAGGCTGGGCCACCCAGCTCCACCTCGGCGCCGTCCGTGACCCGAACCTCGGACTGCTGAGACGCCTCGGCGCCGACGCCGGCTGCGACACCATCGGCGACTACCGCCAAGGGCCGGGCCTCATCCGCTGGTTCGGCGCGCTCTCCGGCGAAAACGCCCTCGGGAAGGTCATCCTCTACAACCTGAACCCCGCCGACACCGCCCTCTTCGCCTGCCTCCCGGGCTCGTTCCAGGACGGCGTCACGCCGGGCAAGATCCAATATGGTTCGGGTTGGTGGTTCCTCGATCAGGAGCGCGGCATGCGCGACCAGATGAACGCGCTCTCCGACCTCGGTCTGCTCAGCCGCTTCATCGGGATGATCACCGACTCGCGCTCTTTCCTCTCCTACCCGCGCCACGAGTACTTCCGCCGCATCCTCTGCGACCTCGTCGGCCAGGACGTCGAGTCGGGACGCATCCCGGACCGTCCGGACTGGAACGAACGCCTGGTCGCCGACGTCAGCTACGGCAACGCCAGCCGTTATTTCGGCTTCACGGGCTGACCGGAGCCCGGGCCCGTCAGGTCCGGTCCGTGCGGTAGACGCGCTGGACCCGCTGCGTGAGCGTGCAGAGCGCCTCCCAGGGGATGCAGTCCGACCAGGCGCAGAACTCCGCCACGGTGATGCGGTCGGCGCCCTGCGGCCCGAGGATCGTGGCGACGTCGCCGACGGCGACCTCCGGGACGTCCGTCACGTCCACGATGGTCTGGTCCATGGTCACGCGGCCGAGGATCGGACAGCGGCGGCCGCGCAGGAGGAACCAACCGCGGTTGCTCGCGGCCGTCGGCACGCCGTCGCCGTAGCCCACGGCGACGATCGCGACGCGCGAAGCACGGGCGAGCACCTTGGTGCGGTTGTAGCTCACGGCGGTGCCTGCGGGCAGGTCCTTCACCAGGACCACGCGGGCATGGAAGGACAGCACGGGGTCCGGGCGGAGACTGGCCAGGAAGGAACCGGACGAAGGCGGCAGCCCGTATTGCATCAAGCCCACGCGCACGGCGTTGAACGGGGCCTCGGCCGAGAAACTTTCGAGCCCCGCGCTGTTGTCGGCATGGATGAGCAGGCCCGCGCGGGTGGCCGAGGGGATCGCCGCGAGCAATCCGAGGAAGAGCCGGCGCTGCTCGGCGGTGAAGACGGGATCCTTGTCGGCCTCCGAGAAATGGGTGTAGACCCCGCGCCACTGGAAGACGGGGTCGCCGAGCACGCAGGCGAAGAGAGCCTCGGCCTGCTCATGCCAGACGCCCGCGCGCCCCATGCCCGTGTCGACCTTCACGTGGACTTTGGCCGGCAGCCCCGCGGCGCAGGCCGCCGTCGCGAGCGCCCGGGCTTCTTCCAGTGAATTCAAGGTGATGTCGAGGCCGAGCGCCAAAGCCCGCGGCATCTCGGACGGCAGGATCGGACTCAGCAGCAGGATATCGGCGTCATGACCGATCTCACGCAGCATCGCGGCCTCGGCGACGTTGGCGACCGCGAAGCAATCCACGCCGGCCTGCAGCAGACGCGTCGCGACCTCCGGCATCCCGTGTCCGTAGGCGTTGGCCTTGACGACCGCGACGTAACGGATGCGGGGCGGCAGGGCCTGCTTGATCCGCCCGACGTTCCGGTCGATGGCCGGCAGGTCGATCTCGACCCAGGCGCGGGCCGCAGGACGTTGGGGGGAGGCGCTCATGAGCGGTGGCGTTCCCCGGACCAGACCGCGAAATCGGCGGCGACGTTCAGGGCGTCGGGACGGGCCTCCGCGCGCAGGAAGCCCGGACGGGCGAAGCAATCCGGCAGACCTGACCACGGCGGCGGGACGGCGACATGCGACGTCAGCACGCCGGGCGCCGCCTCGCTCGACGCCAGCACGCGGAGGCCAGTCGCGTTCAGTTGCGCGGCCTCGGCCTCGAACGGTCGGCCCAAGGAGCCGTCGGCGGCGACCTCGAGCGCGTGCCAGCGCTTGAGGCGCGACTCGGCCGCGACGAGGAACGGTCCCCGCTCCCCGGCGGCGAGCGCCGCGCATGCCAGTCCGGCGAGGGATTCCCAGACGAAGACCGGCCGGGCCTCCAGCGCGGTCCACGCCCGGACGGCGAGCGCGCTGATCCGGATCCCGAGCACGGAGCCAGGGCCGACGCACAGGGCGAAGGAACGGATGTCGGCGAGCCGCAGGCCAGACTCGGCCAAAGCGGCTTCGACGCAGCCGAAGAGGCCTTCCAAGGCTCCGTCGGCGGAGACCCCCTGCCCGGCCCAGCGACCGCCGGCAAGAACGCCCACCCGGACACCGACGCGGGCGGAGCCGTCGAGGACGAGGCAGGGTTCGGACACGCTCATGGCCTCAGCCTGGCGGCCAATCGAGGGCGCGTCCACCCAGCAGGTGCACATGCAGGTGCGGGACGGTCTCGCCGCCGTCGGGCCCGTTGTTGATCACGATGCGGAAACCCTTGGCGAGGCCGAGCTGACGCGCGAGCTGACCGGCGACGAGCAGCAGATGGCCGAGGAGGGCCTGCTCGGCCGGCGTCGCTTCGGCGAGCCGCGGAACCGCCAGACGGGGGACGACCAGCACGTGGGTCGGCGCCTGCGGGGCGATGTCGTGGAAGGCGACGCACCATTCGTCCTCATGGATGAGCTTCGCCGGGATTTCCTTGTCAGCGATCTTCTGGAACAGCGTCTTGGGAGCGCTCATGGGAGGTCAAAGGACGACGACGGTCACGCGACGGCGACCGGCCTGGCGGGCCACCAGGCCCTGCAACGTGTCCACGGCTTCGTCGTAGGCGGCGCGCGAGCGTCCGGAACGGGCGCGGGCGCCGGCCAGGTACTGGTCCTGGAGCCCCACGACCCAGAAAAGCACGTCGGCGGTCTCCCCGGCGGCGGCCAAGGCCGTGCCGATCCGTTCGGGCGCCCAGAGCGCGTCGAAGGGCTCGGACCGGTGGTCGAGGACGACGATGGTCGGGGTCGGCCGGTCCGGCGACAAGAGCCGGAAAATCTGGCCGGCGGCCGCGGCGAGGTCGGCGGCGCTGAGCCGCGGATCGGTCTCGTCGTCCGCTTCGAAGACGCGGAGGACGGCGTCGACGTCGCCGCGGAGCTGAGGGGCCGTGCCCACCATCGAGGCCAGCAGGGCGTTGAGCGTGCGCAGGCGGATGGATTTCGGCAGCGCGGCGGTCACTTGGACTTTCCTCCCTTGCGGAGCTGGTCGATCGCCTTGGCGAGTTCATCGATGTCACGGAACTCCCGGTAGACGCTGGCGAAACGGACGTAGGCGATCTGGTCGACGGCCTGGAGGCGGGTCATGATCTCCTCGCCGATGGCGCTCGAGGGCACCTCGTCCTCGAACTTCGCCTGCAGGTTCTCGACGATCTCGGAGATCATCAGGTTGATGCGCTCGACCTCGATGGGGCGCTTGTCCGTGGCCTTGCGGACGCCCGCGGCGATCTTGCCGATGTCCAGTTCTTCCCGGGCCCCGTTGCGCTTCACGACCACCATGCCTTCGCGGACGATCTCCTCGATCGTGCTGAAACGGTGGTCGCAGGCCAGGCACTCCCGCCGGCGGCGGATGGAATGGTTGCCCTTGCCGAGGCGGGTCTCCAGGACCTTCGTATCCTCGTGATTGCAGCGGGGGCAGAACATCGGTCAGAGCCGGAGGAAGTTCCCCAGCAGCTGGAGGCCGTGCTCGGTGGCGTAGGACTCCGGATGGAACTGGACGCCCCAGATCGGCAGCTCGCGATGGCGGAGGCCCATCACCAGGCCGTCTTCGGTCCAGGCCGTCACCTCGAGGGCGGCGGGGAAAGTGGCGCGCTCGACGACCAGCGAATGGTAGCGGGTCGCGGCGAAAGGCGAAGGCAGGCCCTTGAAGACGTCGGTGTTGTTATGGAACACCGGCGAGGTCTTGCCGTGCATCAGGTGGGGGGCGCGGATGACGTTGCCGCCGAAGACATGGCCGATGGCCTGATGGCCCAGGCAGACCCCGAGGATCGGCTTCTTGCCGGCGAAGGCCTTGATCATCGCGCAGGAGACCCCGGCTTCGGCCGGCGAGCAGGGACCGGGCGAGATCATCACCCGGTCCGGGTTCAGCGCGAGGGCTTCCTCGACCGTGATCTGGTCGTTGCGGTACACCTTCTGCTCCACCCCCAGCTGCCCGAAGTATTGGACCAGGTTGTAGGTGAAAGAGTCGTAGTTATCGATGACCAGCAGCACGACGTGACGATTTGACCGGAGCCGAGGACTGTCAAGGAACCGCGTCTCCGTGTGAACAAGTGAACGCGACGGAGAAACTTCGTCGCAGGAGCAGGAACCGGGGTCGGAACAGGGTTTGGACAGCGATTCAAATCGGGGCCGGCGCCAGGGACAGAATGATGAGACGCGGATGGAGAAATCGGATGATGGAAGGGCGATGGAGAATGAGGCCCGGGCATTCTTTTCGCCCTGCATCATCCGTCATCGATCCTTCAGCGGACTATCCCTCTTTCAGCCTACCCCTGCCCCTATCCCACCCCCTACTCCTGCACCGTGAATTCCGACTCAACCCCCTCGAAAGTAGGACTTTACAGAGGATAGGGGGTGTGAATAACTGTGTGAACGGCATGAAACAGCGCACCCTTGGCAAAGAAGCCTCCGTCAAAGGCAAGGCCCTCCACACCGGTCAGGAAGTCACCTTGACCCTCCGGCCGGGCGCCCCCAACACCGGCCTCGTCTTCCGTCGCATCGATCTGTTCGGCAAGCCCGAGATCCGCCCGGTATCGGAAATGATCACCGAACTCGAACGCAAGACGACAGTCTCCTCGGACACGGTCAAGCTCCACACGATCGAGCACGTGCTCTCCGCGCTGAGCGGCATGGCGGTGGACAACGCCGTCATCGAACTCGACGCCTCGGAGCCGCCCATCGTCGACGGTTCGGCGCGCCCCTTCACCACGCTCATCCACCAGTGCGGCGTGGTCGAACAGGCCGAAGCGCGCGAGACGTTCGCGCTCACCCATCCGATCACCATCAACGAAGGCAGCCGCTCGATCATCGCGCTGCCGTTCGACGGACTGCGCATCACCTGCACCTCGGCCGACGACCGCGGCATCCACACCCAGCACCTGACGATCGACATCGACGCGGAGACCTACGAGGCCCAGATCGCCCCGGCCCGCACGTTCACGATCTACGAGGACATCGAAGGCCTGATCGAGAAAGGCCTCATCAAGGGCGGCACGCTGGATTCGGCCATCATCCTCAAGGGCGACAAGATCGTCAGCAAGGAGCCCCTGCGCTTCAAGGACGAGCTCGTCCGCCACAAGATCCTGGACATCGTCGGGGACATCGTGCTCGCCGGCGTCCGCCTCAAGGCGCACATCATCGCCGTGCGCCCCGGCCACGCCCTCAACGCCCGCCTCGCCGCGGCCGTCCGCAAGCAGTGGCAGGAATCCAAGGCTCCGAAGGCGAAGGCCGCGCCCGCCGCCGCCAAGGTCGAAGCCCCGACCGCGCCCGTCGGCTCCGCGCTCGACATCCGGCAGATCCTCAACGCCCTGCCCCACCGCTATCCGTTCGTCATGGTCGACCGCGTCGTCGAGCTCAACGACGACTCCCTGGTCGCGATCAAGAACGTCACGATCAACGAGCCCTACTTCCAAGGACACTTCCCGGGCCAGCCGGTCATGCCCGGCGTGCTGCAGGTCGAGGCGATGGCCCAGGCCGCCGGCCTGATCATGCTGCGCCGCGGCGCCGCCGACGAAGCCCCGAAGGTCGTCTTCTTCATGAGCGCCGACAAGGTGAAGTTCCGCAAGGCGGTCACGCCGGGCGACACCCTGGAGATCCGCGCCAAGCTGACCAAGGTGCGCGGACGCATCGCCGCGGCCGAATGCGAGTGCCTCGTCAACGGAGAGTGCGTCTCCTCGGCCGAGCTGCTCTTCACCATCGCGGACTCGCCCGCGGGCTGAACCGGATGGCCACGCAAGTCCACCCCACCGCGATCGTCGAAGCCGGCGCCCGGCTCGGCCAGGACGTCGTCATCGGCGCTTACGCCTACGTGGGCGCCGACGTCACCTTGGGCGACGGCTGCGTGCTGCATCACCACGCCACGGTCGAGGGCTTCACCCAGCTCGGCCCGCGGTGCGAGGTCTTCCCCTACGCCTTCATCGGCGGCCGCACCCAGGACCTGAAGGCCCGCCCCGGCAGGCCCGGCCTCAAGGTCGGCGCGCGCAACGTCTTCCGCGAATACGTCAGCGTCCACCTCGGCACCCAGGAAGGCGAATGGACCATCCTGGGCGACGACAACGTCCTGCTGGCCTACTCGCACGTCGCCCATGACTGCGTCATCGGCAACCACCTCGTCATCTCCAGCCACTCCGCCGTGGCCGGGCACGTGCACGTCGGCGACCACGTGAACATCGGCTGGAACGCCGGCATCCACCAGTTCTGCCGCATCGGCGACCACGCGATGGTCGCGGCCTGCTCGAAGTGCGTCCAGGACGTACCCCCCTTCGTCATCGCCGACGGCAATCCCTGCGAGACGAAGATGATCAACGCCGTGGGCCTGAAGCGTTCCGGGTTCTCCGACGAGGAGATCGCCACGGCCAAGCTCATGCACCGCCTCTTCTACCGCGACGGTCTCAACACCACGCAGGCCATCGAGAAGGCCCGCGCGCTGCCGGAGGCTTCCGGCCGCGTCGTGAAAGCCTTCGTGGAGTTCGCCGCCGCGACCAAGCGCGGCCTGGCCTGATTCCGTCGGCGCTTGCGAGGGCCGCGGGCGGCCCTACGATCACGGGCATGAGAATCATCCTGCCCGCCCTGCTGAGCTTCGTGGCGTCGTTCGGTCCGCTCGCCGCCGCCATCACCGGACAGCCGGTCGAGTACCGGGCCGGCGACGTCACCTGCGAAGGCTGGCAGGCCATCGAAGCCCAATCGGGCGGCCGACGGCCCGGCGTGCTCATCGTGCACCAGTGGACGGGCATCAGCGACCACGAGAAGGAAGCCGCCCGCAAGCTCGCCGCGCTGGGCTACAACGTCTTCATCGCCGACATCTACGGCAAAGGGATCCGCCCGCAGCCGCCGGCCGCCGGCAAGGAAGCCGGCAAGTACAAGGCCGACCGCGCCCTGCTCCGCGCCCGTGTCAACGCCGCGCTCGACGTCCTCCGCGGCGACCCACGCACCGACGCCTCGAAACTCGCCGCCATCGGCTACTGCTTCGGCGGGACGACGGTGCTCGAGCTGGCCCGGAGCGGCGCGGCGGTCAGCGGCGTGGTCAGCTTCCATGGCGGCCTCGACTCGCCCGCGCCGGCCGACGGCCGGAACATCAAAGGCAAGGTCCTCGCCCTGCATGGCGCCGACGACCCGTTCGTCCCCGCCAAGGACATCGCGGCCTTCGAGGCCGAGATGAAGGCCGCGAGCGTCGGCTACGAGCTCGTGCAATACCCCGGGGCCGTCCACAGCTTCACGCACAAGGCCGCCGGCGACGACAAGTCCAAGGGCGCGGCCTACGACGCCGCCGCCGACCGTGATTCCTGGCAGCGCATGGAGCGCTTCCTGGAAGGACTGTTCGGTCGCTGAGCCCGACCGCGACCACGAAAAGAAAGGGCCGCGGATCGCTCCGCGGCCCATCGCTTGCCTCTGCCGGACGGCTCAGGCCACGCGCTCGACGACGAGCGGAGGCATGTTCGGGCGCTTGGGCGCGAGGCGGTAGGCGTCGCGGAAGTAAGGCAGCGCGGCGTCCACCTTGGCTTCGTCGTTGTAATGGATCATGATCAGCGGCTCGCCCTGCTTGACCTGCGTGCCGACCTTGCGGATCTCGGTGACGCCGACCGACGGGTCGAGCGTGCCGTCCTTCAGGGTGGCGAGCAGACGCACGCCCTGGGCGATCTTGCCGGCGTCGATGGTATGGACGTAACCGCGCTTGGGCGCCGGGAGCTTGCGGATGAACTTCGCCTTGGGGAACTTGGCGGGATCGTCGATCCAATCGGTCTTGCCGCCCTGGGCGCGGACCATCGCCTTGAACTTCTCGAGGGCGGAACCGTCCTTGAGGTGCTTCTCGACGGTCTGCTTGGCGGAAAGGGTCGAACCCGCGACGCCGGCCAGGCGCACGACTTCCATGCCGAGCTTGAGGACGAGGTCCTGCAGGTCTTCGGGGCCTTCGCCCTTGAGGAGCCGGACGGCTTCGAGGACTTCCAGGCCGGTGCCGACGGAGTCGCCGAGGGGCTGGTTGATGTCGGTCACGAGGGCGACGCACTTGCGGTTGAGCGAGCGGGCGACGCGCGTCACGATGCGGGCGAGCTGCTTGGCCTGCTCGAGGTCGCGGATGAAGGAACCGTTGCCCCACTTCACGTCGATCACCAGGCCTTCGCAGCCTTCGGCGAGCTTCTTGGAGAGGATGCTGCCCGTGATCAACGGCAGCGAGGGGATGGTGCCCGTCTTCTGACGCAGCGTGTAAAGGATGTCGTCGGCCGGGGCGATCTCCTTGCACTGCTCGGTGACGGCGCAGCCGACGCGCTCGAGCTGCTGGCGGAACTGGTCCATCGTGGCCTTGCCCTTGAAGCCCGGGATGGAACCCAGCTTCTCGACGGTGGAGATGCAGAACTCCTCGTCCTTGCCGTTCATGCCCGGCATGATGACGCCGGCCGCGGCGCCGAGGGCGCCCAGCACCATGGAGGTCTTGTCGCCCACGCCGCCGGTGGAGACCTTGGCGATCTTCGGCTGGGTGAGGCGATCGAGGTCGATGACGTCGCCCGAGAGACGGAGTTCCTCGGCGAGCATGGCCGTCTCCTGCGCGGACATCTGCTTGAAGTAGATCGCCATCGCGAGGGCCGCCTGCTGAGCCTCCGGCATCTCGGCGTCCATCACGGAGTCGACGATATGACGGATCTCTTCGGCGGTGAATTCACCACCGTCCCGCTTCTTCTCGATGAGAGAGGTGAAGGAGGGCTTCTCCTTACGCTTGTGGTCCAAGATTTTCTCTGTCATAAGTAGTTAGGATTGTGAAGGTTAGGGCCATTCTGCGGAGGACAGGGAGGCGGACTCGCTGTGATGTAAGTTTTTCTTGAAAAGTCGAGCC
>JACCDY010915276.1_pt1 | contig 10614 bp, 8 predicted proteins | sample 7446391 | NCBI WGS metagenome assembly JACCDY01 (sample SAMN15323451, study PRJNA562643) | freshwater metagenome | isolation source: river surface water | place: USA:Blue River Watershed | collected 2017-08-18
GCGACTCAACGAGGAGATTCTGCGTCGCAAGAAATAAAGTCATACTTCATTCATCCATCCATCCATGCAAAGACTCGTTGTTTCTGAGAGCAAGTACCCGACGGAAGGGCGGTTCCCGTTTGTGAATTTCGTCCAGTGTGTGATCTACACGCTCTCGGACCACTGCAAGGGCCTCAACACGCCGTGGACTCGCTTGTGGCGGAACGGAGCCATCGCCGACCCCTCGATAATAGTGCGAGTGGGGAATCTCTTGTTCCGGAGCATCGAGCAACGGAGCCCCACGCTGCAAACCTTGTCGAATGATATCATGGGCCAACACTGGCCACTCACCCCGATCGTCAAGTCGGCGCTCAAGGACGCCAAAGTCCGCGCCGTGTTTGACACGGAGAACGCAAACGTCACGTGGAGCCTTGACATTCCTCTGGAACTCATGTTCCGACTCACGGCCGCTGACTGGGACACGCTGGTGGCGTACTGTCTGGCATCGGAGAAATGCCCTCTGTCAAGACACGTCTTGCTGTTCCGCACCGACCAAAGCCTCGTTGACTTTGTGTACGACAACAACCAGACCCTCGACATGATCCTCGAAGTGGTGCTGGGGACGTATCACTTGTTTGGCCCCGACTGGATCAAAAGCCCTTATCACCGAAACGCCATGCAACGCCTGCGATACATGATCGACTATGCACAGAAACAATCGCTATGGACCAATATCGACGACATTGCCTCGGTACTACTGCTACCCACCGTCGAAATGATCCAGTTAGCGGATCCCGTCATCGACTGGGGCAACGCGAAATTCAGTGTCCCCGACGCAGCCGAAATGCACGTGCATATCCCCGTGGCCTCGTACATCGTCGGGCGACTGAATCACGCCAACACCGAGGCTTCGAAAGCCGCAGCGAGCGCCATCAACGAGGTGATTCTCATTCGCGAGTTTGAGACAAAAATGGATATCGTCGACGAGTAGCCATTTCTGTACTCTCTTTTTTGTTCTTGTGCCCTGCAATATAATTCAAACCATGAAGCGCCGAATCGAGGAGGACAAGGGAGAAGAGAAAGTCGACACTCGTGAGTCCAAGAGCGCAAAGGTCGAGTACAGTGCCGCCGATCGCATCCACGCGTCGCCCCTGGCGCTGTGCATTGCCACGGCTCTCGCCATGTCGAACAAGGTCTCACCGTCTGCTACTCCGTGGAGTCGCATGATTCGCATATCATCAAAGAATCCACTGGCCGATCCCAGTATCGTGCAACGCCTATTCTACGTGATGACGCGCGGCTACGTGTTTTGTCCGCCCGCCACAGGCGAATCAACTAGGCTCGATTCCATGAGATTGAAGTTCCCGGTGACTCAACACCGGCGTGTGATGGCCGCGATACACTGTTTTCAGACAAGACGCGCAGATGCCCCCAGCGAGTGGTATAGCCAGTCTCAGTTTAGACACATCTATCAGCATCTGTCCGCCGATGAATGGGATCGTTTGTTGATACACATTGACATCGACACTGGTCTCAATGTGGCGTTTGACCCCGAGACCAAAGGGTTGTTGTTTCGGACCCCCTCCATCTTTTCGCATTATTTCGACACTGCCAACGCCTTTAGCTTCTGGATGATGCATCTCCAATGCACTCACGTGGCCAGTGGAATTCGATTCATCCTTGTGCGATTCCCAGAGCTGCATGACACGGTGATTTATCCCAATCTCCGCGCCGTCGTAGCGAAATTCGTCGACAGCGGCCACAAAATGGGTGTTACGTGGACACATGTATTTCAGAGCTGGGAATGTCTCGAGCTGATCCAGATCATGTGGCCCGCTGTCAACACACATGACATAACGGGCCACGTGGGCGAGCGATTGTTCAAGTCGATCAAGCCCCGGACACTGGAATGGGTCCTGCAAGAGTCGCCGAGACCTACTCGTATCCAACTGCTCCGCGCTCTTCGCTACTACATCGACTACAATTCCGACCTGACCGATGTCCGCAATATGGTGATCAAGTACAGTGGTCCGCGCGAAGACTAAATAAAGTGCGTGATTTACTTGGCCGCTCGTCGACCCCTGCTGCTTCGTGTCTTGGGCTTCTTTGTGGTCAACAGCTCCCGATACAAGGACTCGGCAGTGTCGTCGTCGTCGCCATTGACCATGATGCAGTAGGTGCAGCGACAGCACAACGGGCCATGACGAGGTGTTACAAAGCAGACGGACGAGTCCCAGATGGACTGCATGCCACACTTGGTGCACATGAAAAAGCACCGGTAGTTGGAGTACGTCCAGCCGCGCAAGTAGAAGCACACGGGCTGCGTCTCGCCACAGTGCAGCGCCAACTTGGACCCGCTGCGAGCACAGAAGCTGTCTCCCGAAAACAAAGAAAAGGCCGACATGTCGCACCCAATGGTCGTGGCGCGGTACAGCTGGACCGACGAGTTGGCCTTGAGCGGGGGCACCCCATTGTGGTGCGAGTGAATGGCGCTGCAGTTGGTGCAGTACTGCATGCGTCGCACGGCCAGCTGCGTCGCCTCATCGAGCTCCAGCCACTTGATCCGACGGTGCACGCACATCTGAGTCCGTGTCTCGAAGGACACAGGCCAAGCCACCCGGTACGAGGAAAACAGAGCGTCCCAGCGCCACGCCAACCTGCTGATCTCTGCTCGATGGGCCGCCAGCTTCTTCACAATCAACGAACGCAGCACCGAGGGGCCGAGTCGAGTCAGGTAAAAGTCAATGATCACGGCGACCAGGAGAGGCAGAACTCCACGGAAAGAGTCGGAGCGAGGCGCAAAGGCGTACAGGAAGCGCACGGCACTCAGCACCTCCAGACTCAACACCTCGGGGACCTGGTTTCGGTGCAACAATTCGCGCTCCCACGCATCCAACGGCCCGGGATGTGTGAGAAAGGCCACGATCAGCGCCGGACGCTCCAGCGGGTCGAGGATCGGCGCGTCAATGTCGCTGCGCACATGCGCCAGCGTCGTTTCCCAGAAACTCACGGGCAACACGCACCGGGGCCCCGTGGCCGCCATGGACGAGTTGAACGCATCAAACGCTGCACACTGTTGCGGCGACAGGCGAATCGCTTCGTGCAAGCCCGACGAGGAGCTCCGGATCAGATCGCACGTCGAGCGCAGTCGCGGCAAGTACTGCGTGGACCAGGTCTCGGAGATGCTGGAGATGCTGTGTCCCAGCGACTCGCAGGCAAAGGCGAAAGACTCGGCCACCGCGCAAATGCTAAACTTGTTCGTTTCGGTCGAGCAATAAAAGTCGTGCAGCAACTGCTTGTGCTTTTCCCAGTCCCGACGGGTGCGCCATAGCGTGGCCAGTCGACGGTGCGAGTCCAGCGAGAGCAACGGGTTGTGTTTGGACGGCGAGAACAGACCCAGCCAGAAGAAGACGTAGACTTCGACCAGGTGCACACACACGGCGGGTATGTCCAGCACTTTGCGCAGCGTGCTGATCCAGTGACGAGGCTGTCGCTTGGAGGGGAACGCCTTGCGATACACCACCGAGAAGGGCGTGAGACTGGGTATCAGCTTGTGCAGCGTGGAGTAGGCCAGCGGCGTCTCAAAGACACCGGAGAGGAACACCGGGTTGAGCTGCCACGGGGCGACCAGCGTGTGGTTCCGCGAGGTGTCGGTAAACCCCAAGATCGATGCATGCAGTCGCTGCAACGCACTCACGGCTTCGTTGGTGGAAGAAGAAAAGGAAGCAACTTGTTGGTATTGTCTCAGCAATGTTTCCAAGGGCACAGAAGAAGAAGAAGAAGAAGAAGGAGGGCGAGGCACTTGTTGAGCCAGAAGGACTCGGTCAAAACAAATGCCTCGCCTCACGAGTTTAAAGGCTTTTTGGAAGACACGGCTGCACTGGAGCGCGTCGAGTCCAGCACGACCCCGGGCTGATACCTGACAGAGGTCGGCGACGACGAGAGCGAAGAAGACGTGGACGCTGAACACGACGGAGGGTGCTTCAGGGCGTCGATATTGACTCGCCACTGTTTCCTCGCTGGGTCAAAGTCCCACCGCAGCTTGGATTGGATGTACATGAGCACAGGCGCCACGAGTCCGTTGAAGACGTGCGTCCCAGGCATCCGCAGCACCGCGCGACTGAACTCGTCGGTGCCATGTGTGTTGTAGAAGCTCTGAAAGGGCGCAAACGAGATGCTGTACAACGAGAGGCGATTGACGGCAAACATCAGCCACGCCTCGTTGATTTCCTTGATCAGACAAAAGAAGCACGGGCGATGGCGACTCTTGGCCACGTGCCCATTGTCATTGTCCATTTCCTCGGGATAGAACAACGCAGGCAAGATCGATCCAGGAAACGGCTGCAATGTTTCGGATAACGACGACGACGAAGAAGAAGAAGGCGACGCCGATGAAACGCCATATAGACTAGCCCACTTGTCGGTGATGCCCACGCACTTGATGCCGCGTGCACACGGCGAGTATTGCCTAGGGGGCGCCTTTTCGTCCCCAAACACATTGTCTTCGTCCGCGGAAGAAGAAGGAGAAGAAGAGGAGTCGCGTGTGGGAGAAAAGGCAACTGCAAGCTCGCGCTCGATGAATCTCAGACTGAGCAAGGGGATCCGCGGCTCCTTGAGTTCGCTGGGGCCGTGTACCGGCAAGTCGGTGTCGCTGATCGAGTGGACTTGCACCTGACACTGAGTGTGACGCAAGGTGGTGTAGAGAGCGGACACTCGGCGCGTAATGTCCGTGATCTCCGACTGCGAGAAGTAGACGGCGTGCTCCTCGCCCACGCTCGGTGCGAATCTCGGCGGCTGTGCACTGATTGCCGCCTTGATCTCGGACGCAGACACGGATACGGACACAGGGGGTCGGATCTGAGGCACTCGACTAGGCGCGTCTTCCAGTTTCACCACTGCTGAGCGCCCCATCTCCGCAGTGAGCGTGTGCGCGGGTACATGCTTGCGCGTGTTTACATCGTCGTCTCTTTCTTCGGACTCTGCCGTAGAGGATACATCAATGTGCATCCGATTCACGGCACTCGACAGCGTCACTGTGCTATGATGGTCTGTGTCGTCGTCCTCTTCTCCGTCGCCATACTCCTCATCTTCTTCGTCGTGGTATTGTTCGCTGTCGAGAAGCTCGAAAAAGGACACAAACCCGGCAGAGAGCGTCACTGCCGCGTCCTTGTCCTCTTCTTCTTCTTCTTCCTCGTCTTCGCGTTGCAAAGGCGGCGGGTCAAGCCCCGTTAGCTTCCTCTTTGACGACATTTTGAATTGTGATAAAGACTAGCGCGATTTATCCATGCACGGTCGTTCAGTTGTCGGCCAACAGCTTCTCCAGGGACTGCTTGGTATCTTCCAGCTGCTTCTCCAACTCCTGCACACGTCTACGCAGACTCTCCTCATACGAAATCGAGTCCTGGCGCGGCGTCCTGGAACTCGAAGCAACAGCAGAAGGTTGTGTCGCCGAATGAATTGGCTTTGGCTCAGTCTCTGGCGATACTTTGACGGTGACTCGCTTGCGCAGCTCCTGGACCACGTCGTTGAGACGCTTGTCGTGGATCGGGCCAGTCGGCGGCAGTTTCTTGAAGTTGATCAAATCCCGCAACTCCTTGCGCAGTGTAGTATCGGGCAGACTCTTTCCTCGACCCACGACCACGCGCACCGCGTCTTTGCACGCAGTCAAGTCTTCCTTGCTGATGGCAGTGGATTTGGTATCGGGCGTGTCGTCAACCGACCATGCGCTGCAGGCCAACCACCACGCTCGTCGTCCCGGAGGCAGAGACGCCAGGCGCTGATTCACTAAACGAGTCAGTGTGGCCAACGCCTGCTCTCGATCGCCGGCATTGGTTGATGCTGATCCCGCGGCGGCCATTTGAACAATGAACGAGCTCGCAGGCTATGTTGCGTCCTCGACACACCGATTCACAACTCAATCAATGGTCGATGTGGTCGTCAACGTGGGGCTGTACTCCCCGGTGCAGCTCACCGATGTGCAGCGCGCAGGAGCCACGACCTTTAACGACCTCAACTCTGAGGATGTGTCCTTTTTGTACACGTGTCGCACGCGCATCCCCGAGGTGGGCCATGTGATCCAGTTCCTCTACCGGTACATCTTCAGCGGCGAGATGCGAGTGGAGCCGCGCGGACCCATCGCCGACTGGGTCGACTTTCGGACCATCGGACACCGCGTGCTGGAACAACTGCTGGTCTACGGCATCTGCTTCGTTTCCTACGACAAGGACAACGAGGAGCCCATCGTCTGGGACTTGGCCGAGCTCAACGTCCAGACTCGGCGCACGCCACAGGGTCACCTGGAGTTCCGGGCCCGAGTGGCGCCTTCCGCTGCCAATGGCATTTCGCGCGCCACACTCACATTTCCCGTGGCCACTGGCAACGAGTCCTCGTCTACGGCCAAAACCAAGGACCGAGACGCCAGGCTGCGCAAGGAGGCGGACCAGCCACGCTTCATCGTTTTGGTGCACAAGTACCCCGAGAACAGTCGGCTCGTCTCGTCGCTGATGGCGCTCAAGCCCAAGCTGCAACTGATCCAGCCCAGCGTGTTTGCGGCCATGGTGGCCACGATCCGTTCCGCCAACCCCGTGGTCTACTTCACGCACAACGACACGGGCAAAATGTCCATGGCCGCACGACACCAGTGGAGCCAAGGCGACGGGGCGCAGATCCAGCGGTACATGCAAGACCAAGCCACCGCCGAGCAACTGCGCATGATGCACTTTTTCGAGCAAGTCAACGCCAGGTACTCGCAGCCCGCCATGTCGGCCATGCAGCTGGCGTACAACACCGACGACCAGAACTCGGCGGCGGTGGCCTGGAGCGTGATGGAAGCCACCACTCGCTCCCCGATTCGCCCGTTGCCGACCAACTACGACGTGGCCACGGGGCCGACTCCCTCCGCCGACCTCAAATTCTGCGAGTTTCTCCACGAGGACGTGCGCATGCAAGTCGCCCGGGCGTTTGGCTTGCCGAACAGCATCTTCAGCCCCGACGAGCGCTACATGGCCAGCTCCGTGGCGGGACTCACGCGCAGCATGATGGAGAACAGCATGAACCACTTTTCGGCACTGGTGCGCGCCTCGATCAACTACATTTACAAGTATCTCGTACTGGAAGACCTCGACGATGAGGCGCTGCGCAAGTACGGGTTCTCTGCCCAAGGAGAAGGGCAAGAAGAAGACACTAAAGACGACGAAAAGCCGCCAAAGAGAGCATCCTCGAAGCGCAAATCCCCGGTCAGCGCGCCAAGGGGCAGATACGCCGCGCCTGTACTGCCTTCCGCCACCGCCGAGGACGACGTCGTTACCGTGGAGATCATGCGTCGCATGGACATTGAGTACATTATGCTGCTCAAGCCGGAGCTGAAGCGCGAATGTTTCATCGAGTTGCTGGCCGAAACCATGGGTCTGTCCGCCGAAGACTTTGAGAAGGAGGACAAGGATCTGCAGCAGCAGAAAGAGCTGATGATTCTCCAATCGCAAATCGGAGCCAAAGCGCCCGGGTCATCATCATCGTCGTCGGGAAAGCCCAGTAAGAAGCCCAAACCCAATCCACTGAAAGCCTTGTCGACATCGGCGACTGCCAAGCTCAAATAAGAAGAAAGAATACAGTGTACTGATCTAAAACGCAATGTCGAACACCAGCAAACACTCGACGAGGGACACGGAGCACGAAATGGTGAGTTGAGGCTCTTCGGCTCTGAGTGTGCGCAAAAGCGCCACACACCGATCGTAGTGTAGGAGTCGGAAACAGGACAAGGTGACTCGCACAACGTGCTTGGATTCGTAGAACAACACAGAGCGGCGCACCGAGGTGGGGAGGCTGGGTGTCAGCGACGGGATGGTGTCGAGGATCAGGCGCACGCAAGTCACCACAGGCACAGGCACGCCTTGCCACGGACACAGCCACTTGCGATCCGGGCGACGCGATCGATTGCGAGTCAGCCACACCACGCTCCGACGGAACTTCTTGACCAGTCGAGGAAGGATCGTCGTGGGTATCGTCTTTGCCTCGTCCGTGGACTCGGCGTCATTGTGATGAGGGCGAACAAATCGGTCCGGGTGATCCCATGGGTTTATTTGCAACAAATCCATGCCAGTGAGTTATGGAATGTCATCGCCTTGTTCCTCTTCTTTCTTCTTCTCCTCCTCCTCTTCTTTGCGATGCCTTGAGTCGTCGTGTTCTGTGTACTCGTCGTCGAGCATGATTTCGCCATCGCTTTGTCGAAACTCGAGTTGATGAGTGCTGTTCCGATGCTCTGACGACTCGAACTCGTCGGCCAGGGCTTTGGCCAGCTCCGTCTTGCGCGAGTCCATCATCACCACGTCTTCGTCCTCGCCATCGGTGTGTTGTGGGGCGTCCTTCATTTGCTCGTAACTGCGTCGTTTCACATAGTCCTCGTACTTGACACGGAGCACGTGCTGTCCGGTGAGGCCCATGCCGGCACAAAACACCGCGAGGAGCAGCGAGACGGCGTACGCGTTGCGCGTGGCGAACAAGTACACGGCGGTGAGCACAAAGACCAGCGACGACAAGAGGTACATGGGGTAGTACGGGTACACGCGGCACACCGAAACAATGGCCAGCAGAAGCATCATCAGGTGCCACGACACCGTGGTATCGGTGACGAATCGCTCCAGCACGAACCAGTCGCTCTGCGCGTAGCGGATGGCGTCCGGAGACAGCGGCAGTGGAGTGAGCCACGTGATGAACAAGGCCAGCATCCACGAAATCAGCACGGCGGGGAAGATAAAGTCGCCCGTTTGGATATATATCGCCAGCTGGGCCATGATGAACAAGTAGACAAAGGCCAGCACGTGGGCCCCGACCACCGGGACGCGGGTGGGGTTCTCGACAAAGAGAGTGTGCAGCCAACTAGTAGCCTCTACGAACTTGTCGTCGCTGATGGTGCTTCGGGATTCTCTGACTTGATTCAAGTTGAGTCGATCCCAAAAGGCAAAGCCCACGAACACGCCGATGCACAGCAGAATACGCAGCAGCAGCCAGGGGTCGCTGGTCAGCTGCCGGGCGACGCGACGAGGATACAGCCACGACTCCATCGCACGCACTTTGAATTCTGGGCGGTTTCTTGTGTACCAAGGTCTTGGCGCGGAGGACCGATCACAATCACAATTCATCGGACATGGCGAGTTCCAGTGCGGCCCCGCTTCGAATCGGCGATCCGGTCGGTCGCGGCGAGCAAGAAGTCAAGGTGCCCGATGCGCCCAGACTCATTCGCTACGAATACCTAAAAGGCGGAAAAAAGTTCAGTGTGATTGGCACCAATTCGACGTTGGAATCGCACATGCTTCGCATAGCATGGCAATTCTTCACGGGGGCACACGACTTTGACAATCGGGACGCACTAAAGCGATCCACGAAACAGTTTGAGTTGTACGCGCGGTTCTTTATCGATGACGAGGAGGACCGCAAGATCCGTCAATTGCCCGGCCTCTACGCGTTCTTCCGCGACAGTAGCTACATGAAAGTTCACAGCGACGTGTTCTGGATAGGGGGCCATCCCGACACAGCCGCGGACGACGACGCTCTTGCCAACTGTACACTCAACATAAAGACGTTGGCGGCAAACGTCAAGTGGTTCGTGGATTCTCCCACTCGCTTCTGGAACACGCTCGAGTTCCGAATCAGGGATGTCGGCGCCACTCATGCGTTGAACCTATACAACGAGTATAAGACATGGGTTGGTTCGAAGCTAAACCCTGAGCAAATCCACATCGAGCCGGCAACCACGTTTGACGCGTGGGCTCGAGACCAAAAGAACAATCCCTTGTTCAATAGACCAGAGGATCGACTCGATTCAAGGAAGTGGATGGAATTCGCCGATAACCGTGCCGCACCGAGCCCAGCGGCGGCGAGTCCGTCTAAACGCGGGGTCGATGAAATGAATGAAGGCCCGGATCCTATGAACGTTGACGCTGGAACCGTGATCCGATTGGACCAGGATCCCGATGAATCGACCGGGAAACGACAACTACGAGAAGTCGTACCGGTGAGCCCCTTGCCCAGGGCCAATGCCCAACTCCCTGGTGGGCTGCCTCCCGTGATTAGGATTGACGACCCCAATTCCAGCGCAGTGGTTCGAGTCGGAGCCAATCAACCCCCTTCCGCTGTAGTGCTTAGTAACAACGTCCCCGCTTCTGATGTGATGGTTCCTGTGGCCGGAATCAACGGCGCCCCGTCTCGGTATCTGCCGGGTCCACAGCACGGCACCGGCATCGGCCAAAAACCGACAAAAGCCTCGGTGCTCGGCACCAGTCTTCGCATCGAAGATCCCAATGACGCGACACGAACGCACAAGATCGACGTGCAGGGGATCCCGAACTTGGACCAGAACCTTCTCTCGGTGATCTGTTCCACCGACCAAGACGACAACTCGACCGTGACGTTCGCGGTACTCTTGCCCAATTCCAACCCCGACCAAAAACAAAACGTACCCGCAGGCGTGGTCATCGTTTGGAGAGTGAATCTCCCGCGTCACCCCACCCCAGTACTCGACACCACGACTCAGGGCATGACGCCCCTGCATACCAGCAGAGTATTTACCAATAACGCGCTCGATTGCCGTGTTTCGTGGACCGGGCTGCGTAGCGCATGCAATGCTTCTGCCCAACGAAC
>JACCDY010045404.1_pt1 | contig 10609 bp, 4 predicted proteins | sample 7446391 | NCBI WGS metagenome assembly JACCDY01 (sample SAMN15323451, study PRJNA562643) | freshwater metagenome | isolation source: river surface water | place: USA:Blue River Watershed | collected 2017-08-18
TACTATTATTTAGTGATCTCTTTGATACTAATATAATTATACCAACTATAGCAAGTATCGGGTTAGGGAGTATGGTAGCAATAAATAAAAAATATTTTATTGAAAATTGTAATTGTAAGCAAATAGAAGGCAGTAATAATAAATTAGGGGGTGCTGATAATTTTGATTTTAATAAAGAATTAAATATACCTGATGAAAATTATAAGTTAGAATGCGAAACTGAATTAGAAAAATTAGAAACTGAGAAAATGTCATTAGTTAAAGAATGTAATAATATAGAAAAAAATATAAATTTATACTTAAATAATTTTACTATAAATAAAATAAATGATGAAATTAATAGTAGCAAAAATCTTAGCGATACAATTATTGGTAAATTATTAAATTATAATAAAAAAAGAGTTATTAAAGAAAAAATAATTCCTAAATTACAAATTTTAGCAACTTCAATTATTTTTAATTTAGATAAATCAAATCCTCTTATAAGAGCTTTCAACAATAAAGATGCAAAATTCTTTACTAAAGATTATTTTAATATAGAAGCAATAGAAAAATATCGTAAAGAAAAAATAATTCCTAATAATTTATTTACACCAGAAGCATTTAAAAATAAAGATGCTGTAATTCGTGCAATTAATATGACAAATGTTGTTTTTTCTAATATTGACAATATAGATAATATATTTAGTCAATTAAATATATATACTACTATAAGTAATAATATTAAAATTGATAATGAAAATGATTATATAAATGAACAAATATTTAATGAATTACAAACAAATATAAATTTTCAAAATTTAGATATTAATATTATTAAACAAAATAAACAAAAAATTACAGATATTCTAAATGATTTAAATACATTAGTAAGTGAAAATTATAAAAAAATAAATGAAAATATAAAAGAAAATATAGCAACTTATATGAAAAAGCAAGAAAAAATAATAGAAATAGAACAAAAAGAAACCGCAATAAAAACAACTTGCGATTCAAAAATTGCTAATAAAAATGAAACAATAAAAAAATATAAAGATTGTAGTCAATGTTTTGAATTAATTAAAGATAATGTATCTAAATTATATTATAAATTACAAGAAAGTATAGAGTCATTAAAAAAAGAAAAAGAAAGTATTCAAAGTAATCTAGAACAAAAAATATTAGATATAGAAAAACTTACAAAGGATAATAAACTACAAGAAACACAGATCGCTGATTTAAAACAAAGAATTATTAATTTAGGTCAAGAAAGAGTTGATTTAGAAAATAAATTAGAAGATATAATTCCAAAATATGAAGCAATTAAAAAAGAATTAGAAGAAGAAAAGATAAAAAATGCAACAAATGCAAAACAAATTGAATTATTAGAAAAAAATAAAAGAGAATTAGAATTAGAAATAACTAGATTAACTTCTACAATAACTTCTTTAGATGAACAAAAACAAGAACTTATTTCTTTAAATGAACAATATGTTTTAGAAAAGAGTGATTTAACTGATAAATTAACTGCAAAAACTAATGAATATGACACATTAAAACAACAATATAATTTAGAAAAAAAGTCATTAGAAGAAAAAGAAATTAGTTTAAAATTATGGGCAAAAGATCTATTAGAAGAACGTAAAAAAATTGATAATGAAGAATATGGAATTAAAGCAGTTAATATAAAATTAAATGAAAAAATAAAACTATTAGAAGCAGAAAAAAAACAATTAGAACAAAATATTGAGAACAATATAAAAGAGAATAGAGAAAAAGAACAAAAACAATTGGATGAATACAATAGTAAGATTAGAGAATTAAATGAACAGATTGAAAAAAATAATCAAGAAAAATATAATTTAACGGAACAACTTAATAAAAATAAAAAAGAATTTAATAATTATAAACTTAAAACACAAAATTTTTTAATTCCTATATTTGATAAACATGTTAGTAAATATTATGAATATGATAAAGAAATTAATACTATAAAAGAATGGTTTGAACAGGAAGGTATTGATTATTTAAATATTGATTTTATAAACACTGAATGGGATGATAAAAATAAAGTATTATTTGATGTTAAAAATAAATATTTTTTATTAATAAATCAAACTTATTTACAAAATTCAGAATATTTTATCATTGCTAACTTATCTGATTTATTATCGCGATTAGGAATTGATCATATGGCAGGTGATATCAATCCTCCAAATGAAGAAATTACACGTATATATATTGATAATTATTTAAAATTATTATTATCTAATGAAAAAAATGTAGATAAAATTAGAGAATTAGAATTAAAAGAGAAAGAATTTAATGAAAGGGCTAAATATCAACTTGAACAATATATGAAAACTGTTAATGCTAAAAGTTGTGAAGAATATCAAAATAATAATAAAATTTTGATGGAAAGATTTGATAAATTATCATTAAAACATATAGAATTAAAAGAATCTAGTAAAAAATTAACAGAACAAATTAAAAAACAATCTGAGACTATTGTTACATTAAATGATGAAACTACAAGCCAACGTGTAAAAATTGAAGATTTAACTGAACAAATTAAAGATTTAGAAGCGTATAAAAGAAGTAAAGAGGCAGAAAATGAAAAATCTAATACTAGACTATTAAATCGTTTTTTATTTGATTTTGTAAACAAAATTAAAAATATTAATAATGAAATATTAAAAAATTTAAAAGAAGATAAAAATTTATTAAATTATGGAAATAATATTATTAATGAATTAAAAAGTTATGTATCTGATATTAATGAACAATTATCAGACCTTAGAAGACAATTAAATGAGAAAGACGAAAAAATAGAAAGAAAAGATATAGAAATAGAGACAAAAAATGCAGAAATAAAACAATTAAACGATTTATTATCTAACTGTGATAATATTAAAAAAGAAAATGAATCTTTAAATGAACTTAACACAAAATTAAAAATAGAAGTTGAACAATTAAATATAAAATTAAGTCAATATACTGAAGTAACTAATAAAGTTCAGATAAATAGTAAAAGATTATTAACTCGTTTACTAGCAATAAAAGCGTTTAATGAAGGTAAAGATATTAATTTTGATTATAATAATGTTGGCGATGAAGGAATAATTAGTAATGAAATAATTACTAATGAAATTGGTACAAATACCGAAGAAAGTCAATTGGAGATTGAAATTAAAAAGTTATTAGATAGAATTGAACAATTACAATCTGATATTGAAACTAAAAAAGAACAAATTGATATATTAATTTTAGAGAATGATACTAAAATTAAAGAAATACAAAGCGCTAAAGAAACTTTATTTCAAAAATTTAAAAACTTATTAAATCCTGAGATATTAATGACTCGCCCAAGTACTTCAATTAATGATTATATTGATAAGATATATACATTAATTGAAAATAAAATAAATAAAATAAATAAAATCAATGAAACAAATGATTTATCTATAATTGAATTAAAAAGACAATTAGAAGAACAACAACGAATTAATAATGAATCTTTAAATAAGGAGTCCACATTTAAAGACAGGATTTCTGAATTAGAATTAGAAATTAAAGATTTACAAAAAAATATTGATACTATTGTAAATCAAAAATTAGAAAAAATAATAGAAGAATATAATCAAAAAAAACAATATTACGATTCTGAATTAGAAAAATTAAAAACAAAAGAATATACAGTAGTAACCGCTATTGAAGAAAAAGATAGAGCAGTAGAAGAAAAAAATAAAGCAGTAACTAATTTACAAAAATTAAAAAATGAATTAGCAAGCAAACAAAAACAAATAGAGCAATATTTAATTAGTATTGAAGATTCTAATAGTAAGTTAAACAATTATAATATACAAATACAAAAATTAAAACAAGCAAATGGTAATTTATCTACTGTTTCATTTGAAGAATTAACTAAAGAAATAATTACTAAATTAAACAATTATCAAAGTAATGAAAAATTATTAAGTCAGTTAAGTATCAGAAACGAAGAATTAAATGTAAAATTAGAAAAATGTAAAGATTCTAATTTAAATAGAATTAAAGAATTAGAAGAAGAAATATCAAAATTAGTTATTGAAATAGAATTACAAAAAAAGAATGCAGAATTACAAAAAAAGAATGCAGAATTACAAAAAAAAGAAAATAAACAATTACGACAAAAACAAATACAACTATTATTAATAAATACAGCAAAAGAAGATAAAATAAAAAATTTATTAGAAAGTCAAAATGAATTAAATAATAAAATTAAAGAATTAGAAAATATAATTGATTTAAATAAAAATACTAATCAAATTGAATTAGAAGAAATAAAAAATCAGTTAAAAATAGCAAATGATTCTAAACAACAATTAGAAAAAAAATTATCAAAATTAGAACATACATTATCAGAAAATACAACAAATTTAACCGCAATGATTAATACTAAAGATATGAATCAAAGTGAAATAAATAATTTAAAATTAGAAATCAAAAAAAGAACTAGAACCATTATTAAATTAAATATATTAAATAATTCTTTATTAAAAAAAATAGAAAATTTACAAATAGAAAATTCTAATATCAAATCTGAATTATTAAAAAGAAAATTAAATAATGAATTATTAGAAAAGAGATTATATAAAAATACTTTAGAAATGGATACAATTAAAGAAGAAGTTAAAACATTACGACAACAGTTATCAAAACAAAATGAAATTAAAGCAAATATAGAAATTATTAAACAATTAGAACAGGCAAATTTAGAATTAAATAATATTAATAAAATGCAATTAGAAGAATTTGAAAATAGAGAATTACAATATAAATTACAATTAAAAAAATTAAATGAAGAATTACAATCAAAACAGCAACAGTTAGCACAAAATACTTTAACAAATAATAAAAATACATTTAATAATTCATTTCAATTATTAAATGAAATTAAAGAATTACAAAAAATTCAATCAGTATTAGAATCAGAAATTATTAAAGTTAAAGAACAAAAATCAAAAGAATTATTAAATTTAGAATCTAAATATGAAAAAAGAATAAAAGAATTAATTCAAGATAAAGATTCATTATCTAATAAATTAAAAACTGATAATCAAAAAATTATTGATGAATTAAAAAAACAATATGATCAACAAATTAATAATAATACTAAAGAATTAATTGATTTAAAAACTGAAAATAAAAGATTAGTAAGTGTTATAGCAGATTTAAATATAAAAAATAAAAATTTACAAAAACAAAATAATGAATTAGAAAAAAAAAATAATGAATCATTATCTAAAATAGAACAGTTAAATGAAGAAATAATAAAAATCAATGAAACATTAAATGCAATCAAATCTACGGAAGCGTCAGATAGTTTATCTCAAGATAGTTTATCTCAAGATAGTAAAATAGCAATTTATAAAAATAAATTATTAGAAACTCGTAGATTTTATCAAAATAAGTTAGAAAAATTAAATGAATATAATATAAATATTAATTCTGAATTAGAAAACATCAAAAGACAATTAAATGAATGTGAAAATATTAAATTACAAATTCAAAAAACTTTAATGGATAAAATTGCTAATTTAGAAAAACAACAAAATAATGAAAATGTACTCCATCCGAAACGGAGTGTAGTAATAGAAGTTAAAAGATTAAATGAATTATTATTAGCAACAAAATCTGAAAATGAAAGATTGCAAATGAAATTAGAAGATTCATTAGAATTATATAATTCTAACTATCAGAAATTACAATCAGAAATAAATAAATTAAAAGAAGATATTAATAAATTATCAGATATTAATAATGATTTGTCTAATGATAATAGTAAATTAAAAAATGAATATGAACAAAAATTAAAATTACTGCAAAATCAAAATTTAATTGAAAACCGTAAAATAAAAGAAATAATTACTAATTTAGAATTATATAATAATAGTAATAATACAGATTCTTCATATTTAGAATTAAAAAATAGATTTATTATATTAGGTTCTAAATATGATTCTAATATTGATATACTAAAAAATTTAATTATAAAATTAGCATTTGAAAATTTAAATTTATCTAAACAAATTAAAAAATTAGAAAATTCAATTGCAAACATTAATAAATTAAATGAAGAAGAAAGAGCACAATATATTAAAGATATTAATACAGAAAAAGATAGAATTGAAAATTTTATTGCTGAAAAAGAATTATTATTTGCTCAATTAAAACAAAAATCTATCGGAGAATTATCCGAAAAAAATAATGAATTAGTTAAATGTAGAATTGAAATTCAACAATTAGAAAAATTAACTAATTTATTAAAATCAGAAAATGAACAATTAAAAATGAAATTAGAAGATTCATTAGAATTATATAATTCTAACTATCAGAAATTACAAACGGAAATAAAGCAATTAAAAGAAAATATAGAATCATTATCTCAATTAAAAAGCAAAAATATCAATACTGAGGAATTAAATAATAATTGTCAAAAAGAATTAAAAAAATTACAAAATCAAAATTTAATTGAACAACGTAAAATTGATGAAATTGTATCTTATTTAAAACAATACCAATTAAATAAAAATAATGAATCATTTAAAGAATTAGAAAATAAATTTTTATCATTAAGTTTTGAATATGATTCTAATATTGATATGTTAAAAGATTTAATTATAAAATTAGAATTTGAAAATTTAAATTTATCTAATCAAATTATAAAATTAGAAAATTCAATTACAAACATTAATAAATTAAATGAAGAAGAAAGAGTACAATATATTAAAGATATTAATAAAGAAAAAGATAGAATTGATAAATTTATTGCCGAAAAAGAATTATTATTTTCTCAATTAAAACAAAAATCCGACTCTAATGAATTAAATTTATTTAGATCTATTGAAGAACTTACTAAATGTAAAAATCAAATTCAAAAATTAGAAAGAACAATTAAAGAAAAGGATTTAGAAATTGATGAATTAAAAAATGAATTAATAATTTTAACTGACCAAATAAACGAATTAAATAATGATATTAAAAAAATTAATAAAGAATCTAAATTATCAATTGATGAAAAAATAATATTAATTGAACAATTAAATATGAATAAGAACGAATTAGAAAATAAATTAGTAGAATTACAAAAACAAATTAAAAGTAATAGTGATAATTATAATTATAATATTTCTGAATGTAAAAATAAATTACAAATATGTAATAGTTCTTTACAATTATGTAAAGACCAATGTACAAATGATAAAGAATTAATAATTAGACAAAATAAAGAATTATCAGATAAATTACAAATGTCAAATGCTGTGATATCCCAACTACAATCAGATAAACAAAATTTAGAACAGCAATTAGAAGAACTTAAAACAATATTATCTAATTCCCCAACTAAAATTATTAAACCAATTGTTAAAACAATACCAATACAAAATCCTTCAGTATCAATACAAAATCCTGCATTTGAAGTGCCTTCATCTAATTTCTCTTCATATAGTTCATTACCACCAGTTATTCAACAACCTATGATTAATGCTAATGATTACCCATTAAATACCAATAATACTGATACTTATGGATCGCTACCCCCAATTACTGATGAAGTTCAAATTATTTATAAATATATAGATAAGTCATCTGCAAATAAGCCATCGACAAATAAATTAACTAATAAAAATAATTCTATATTAACTCCATTTGATAAATATTTATTACAAAGTAGAAATTAATTAATTAAAAAAAAATTGAATTTTTTTTTATTATATAATATAACAACATCACAAAGCAAATCAAGCAACAATCACCACTTCTCAGAACATCATCATGTCTCAGAATCAGATTCTTGCCAGCATTTATGCAATTATGGAGATCAATAAGGTCTCGATTGAAGATCTTAACGATTTTTATGCTACCAAGCAGGCAATTAAGCCAGCTGAAGAGCAGCCATTTAAGCCAGCAAGCAAGCCAGACAGCAAGCCAACTAGCAAGCCAACCAGCAAGCAAGCCAGCAAACCAACCAGCAAGCCAGCTGAAAAACCGGCACTCAAGTGGGGTGATGAAGCAGTCGAGCTCGATGAGCAAGAAGAAGCTTCTACTAAGTCAGAAACATCTGACAAGGAAGAAGCCTCTGACAAGCCAGAAGGCTCTTGGGCGTGTGTCATCAAAAAACACACCCCACCTCAGCCAAAGCAAACTGCCCAAAAAGCAGTTGCAAAGGCTCCCAAGGAAGAAGAAGACAACAGAGAAGTCATCTACACGGTGCAGGAGTTTATCCAGTGCATCAAGCAGAAGAAAAAACTTCATGTTGACTTTGTCATCCATCCCAGCGGACACTGCCCGCACACATTTAACGGCACTCTTTGTGAGAACGTTAAAGAATGTGGAATGATCCACGTTCAGCGTTGCATCAACAACCTTGACTGCAAGTACAAGAACTGTCAGTTCTTGCACGCCGATGATATGGAAGACGACGAAGCGTACGAGAACTACATGTACACCATGGACGAGTACAACAAGATAAAGAAGAACAAACAAGTCCACATCTAGGTTTGAATTTCAAACCATTGCATAATTTCATATTTGTATTTTTTTATAAATTTATACCATAATATAATCATCAATTATAATATATGGTATCATTTTTTTTTGTTTTGATTCATTTATTAAAGGTAATTGTAAATCATTTATTATTAATTTATATTGAGTAAATTGTTGATATTGTAATTTATTTAATAATTTATCATTTTCATTAAATGTTTGATATTTAGATATATATGCATTAATAATTTCATCTAATGATATATTATATTTTTTAATTATATTTATAATTTCATTTATACAATTTGTTTTAATTTTACTAAATTTTGACATTATTGTGATTTTAACAATAATTAATCAATGGCGTATTAACTAATATTTATATAATTATAATTATTTAATTTTTATAAATTAATATTTGAATAAATATAAAGTCATAAATATATTATTCTTTAATTAAAAATGGATATTCTAAATGCATATATTCAAAAAAATTTAAAATCTGAAAATGTTAAATTAACGACAATAAATGAATTATTCATATCTAATGAAAATATATCAAAATTAACTCGAATTTTATATCGAGAATTATATTTAGCATCTTATAGTCCTGAATCGTTTAATACAATAAAAGAACAAGTCTTAGATTACGCAACTAGATGGAGCAATTCTGTAGATAATAATGGGCGTAGTAATTTAGAAAAATTTATTTCTAAATTATCTAATAACTATACTAATACTGCTAATGAACAATTAGATTATATAAATCATTTATTTATTTCTTATTATCGTAATAAATTATTAAATGGTAAAACTTTTATACAACACGAAATTGACAATAATCCATACAAACATATTTATTCATACAAGATTAATAATAATAAAATGCATCCCATAGATATGTATAATAATATTCCATTTAATAATTATAATACCAAATATACAACTAATTTACAATTTTCTGATAATTATAATAAAATACCTTATTATGAAAAGGCATTATATAAAAAAAATATAGATACTACAGATAATGGTTCTTTTAGAGAAAGAAAATTACTTAATAATAATTTTAAAAAATATAATAATGATGAATTATTTAATAATGTTAGTTATTTAAGAGCAAATAATTAATTGCTCTATTTGATAAATTTTGATTAATATTATTACAATCTACTTTTTTATTTATTGTATCTATTAAATTGTCAATAAAATCAATATTATATCTAGTATTTAATATTTTATTTTTTTTATCAACTATTCTTGTAATTTGTGACAATTTTTTTATTTTTTTTATTGTTTTATTGTCTAATAAATCTAACAAAATATATAAAATACTTTCAATATCATCAATTCTAACACCTCGATGACCTAAGTTAATATTTCTAGAACCATATATATCATTATTGTGCCTATTAATTAACTTATAATTTTCATAAAATCTAGAGTTAGTATCAATATATTGTATGCAATTTGTAAAATCTATTATTTTTAATATGTATCTATTATTAACTAAATCAAATCTTAAATTATCAGGATTTAAATATAATAATAATAATTTTTTAGAATGGATATACTTTATAACACTAATGAATTGATTATAAATATCTTTAATTATGTCTTTAGAATTATTAATTTTGTCTTTTGCTTCTTTATAAGATATTGGAATATTATCAAATTCTAAATGACAATATTCTTTATTTATTATATAATTAGTATATTTTATGATATTTTCATGATTATTTAGTATATTTTTTAATAATTTATATTCATATTCTAATACATTTTTATTATTATTGTTTAATATCATTGATTTTATTAATTTATTAGTAGACTTTTCTTCAAATAATTCAATATCATTAATTTTATTAATTAAGAATCTTTTACTTGTTGTTGAATTAATAGATGGTAAATTATTCAATTCTACTTCTGATGAATTTATTAGTTTATTATAGTGTCTAGTACATAATAAAATTATAATACCATCTTTAATTAACTGATTAGTTGATCTAAATTTACACTGTTCATTATTATCTCTAATAAATTGACATATCATTATTATTAATAATTATTAAATTTTTAATTCAATTTTAAAAAAAAA
>JACCDY011276005.1_pt1 | contig 10609 bp, 6 predicted proteins | sample 7446391 | NCBI WGS metagenome assembly JACCDY01 (sample SAMN15323451, study PRJNA562643) | freshwater metagenome | isolation source: river surface water | place: USA:Blue River Watershed | collected 2017-08-18
CCTGCTGGCGCTGGTCCTGCGCGTCGATCGCCATCGAGCGGAACGCGTCGCGCGTCACGCCTGCGGCACGGTCGAAGCCGCCGCGCACGTCGCGCAGGCCCAACTGCAACTGCTGGCGAGCTTCCGCGCTTGTGCGCTTTCGCTCAGCCTGCAACTGGTCGTGCATCGCCATGAGCTTGGCGATCTGCTTCTTGCGCGCCTTCTCCTGCGCCTTCTGGCCGAAGACACCGGCCACGCCGCCGACGACCGCTCCGATCGCTGCCCCCCACGGGCCAGCGACAGAACCCGCCGCAGCACCGCTCGTTGCGCCGCTCACCAACCCAGAGTTGTCAGCCACGGGGCGCCCCCCTCAGGAAACCGCGCCGCTCAAGCTCCGCCATCATCGCCTCGACGTCGACCTCCATGCGCCCGAGGTTGTCGAGCCGCAGGCCCTTGTCGCGCGCCAGCGTGTTGTCCGACGCGCGCTCCTGCGCCTCGCGGCGGTTGCGCGGGTCGCGCTCGCCCAGCCTCATCGAGCGCCGGGCATGGCCGACCGTTCCCCTCTTGTTCGCGTTCATCGCAGCCTCCGGCGTGCGCCAGTTTGCATCGCGGCTCGCGCGGCTTCAAAGGCCCAGCGGGTCGAGCTGCGGATCTCCAGCCAGATGTAGGCCCCGCGCACGCGCACGGGGATCGTCGGGGTGAGCCCGGCGCGGATCGGCACGCCGGTCGGCCGCACCGTCGGGAGCGTCGGCGTGTCCGTGCCGAAGCACGACACCACGGCCTGCCCCTGCGCCTGCTCGAGCGCGATCATCAGGCGCGACACCTTCATCTCGAGCCGCGCGTCGAGCTGGTAGGGGCCGAGCACCACCTTGGAGAAGATCGGCTGGCCGTCGTCGTCCCGCGCCGTCTCGCTCCACTTGCGCACGTACCCGTCCCGGCACGCGATCAGCGTCTGCCGGTCGTCGGGGTCCGCGCTGTCGATCACGATCACGTCCGTGGGGTCGTGGTTCGCGCTCGCGCGCTCGTCGATCCACAGGCCGTTGGTCGCGGCGTGCCAGAAGTAGCTCTGCGCCGAGCCCCCGGTCCCGCCGTACGGGCACACCATGATGTCGAGCCCGCCCAGCCGCACGTTCCACGCCATGCGGACGTAGAAGGCCGACAGGTCGATCGACTGGAATACGCGATCGAGCGCCCCGGATCGGATCTGCTCCACCGCCGTCCCGCCGTTCACGATGTAGAGCCCGCCCTGCGAGCTCCAGAAGAACGGCGTCCCGTTGGGCGCGATGGCCCACGCCCGCCCGAAGCTCCCGCCGATCGTCTCGCTGATCGGGTCGAAGCGCGAGCCGGGGGAGCCGGGGTCGCCCGTGAGCCGCCAGATCGAGTGGTCGCAGAAGAACAGCGCCAGGTCGTCGAAGATCGGGCAGAACCCGTTCACGATGTCAGGCAGGCGGCCCGGACCGCCCAGCCCGCCCTTCCACGCCTGCGTCACCGTCTGCACGTCGGGTGCGTAGTCCCAGTCGAACGGGCGCGGACGGGCGGACATGAACCACTCGTGCTGATCGTCCCCGGCGCACATCAGGAGCCCACCGGCGTACTTCTCGATGATGCGGCACCGCTCGGGGACGCGCCCCTTGCCGTCGGCCTTGAAGTTGCCCAGCGTGTTCGTGAGCGCGTCGTAGACCTTCGCCACCCGGCCATCGACGAAGAACGCCTTGCCGAACAGGGCAACGCTGTGCGCGTACCGCGGCGCCGCCGTCAGCGGGTCCGTCGCGGCGTCCGCGTCCGTCACCGCCGTGCGCGTCGAGGCCGTGAAGCTGTAGACCGTGCCCCCGCAGGCCGCAAGCGTGCGCGACACCTTCCCCCCACCGCTCGGGCTGGCCGTCACCAGTGAAAGCTGGGCCATCGTCGTGGCCGGGTCGGCGCCCACCGTCGAGCGCGAGAGCGCCACCGACACGCGATGAACGTGGTCGATCGCGGTCAGGTTCTGCGCGAAGTCCGGCGCGATGGGGTCGAGCGCGATGGCTCGAGCGTTCATCACCGTGGCGTAGGCCGGGCTGCCCGAGCTCGCCAGCGTCGCCGTCCCGTCGGCCTCGCAGTAGATGAACCACCACGTCGTCGCCGAGGGCGAGAAGCCCTGGAAGGCGTAGGGCACATAGACCCCGTCGTTCGCGTCCACCGCGAGCCGCACCGGCCACTGCGAGTTGTCCGGGGTCGGCAGTTCGTAGGCCCAAGCGCCGTCGCCGGGGTCGATGCTGCCCTCGTCACCAAGGTCCACGATCGCGCGCACCGTCGTCTGGTCCGGCGCCGAACCGTCCGCGTGCTGCCCCGTGCAGTAGAGCTTGTCGTCGCTCGCCCAGGCCACGCCCGAGCCGATGCCCGAGACGTACCCGGCCATCGCGGCCTGCGTCTCGTCGCTCGTCACGATCCAGCCCGGCGTGCCGTCCGCGCGGTACTTGGTGACCGCGGGCTTTTCGGAGAGCGACTGCACCGCGAAGTGGTTCGTCCCGAGCGCCACGCCGTTGCCGGGCGGCGGCTCTTGCGAGTAGGCGTGGACCACGCTGTAGGAGAACGGCGTGCCCTGCGTCGACACCGCGATCGCACTCCCGCCCTGCTCGTCCGACACTTGGAACTCGTCCGCGCTCGGCGTCGCCACGATCCAGTAGACCTGCCGCGTGTTCAGCTCGGCCGGGGGCGTCCCGGCGAAGCGCACGCACTCGTCGACCGAGCGCCCGTGGGCCACGTCCTCGATCGTGTCGTTGGTGCCGTTCGAGGTGCATGCCACTCCGCTCGCCGCGACGTACAGCGATCCCTGCAACCCGAACTCCCACGCGAGCGCGGCCTCCATGCGGAACATCTCGTCGCGCGTCGCGAGGCTCGAGCCGTCGTCCGAGATCACCGCCAGCGCGTACAGCTCGAAATTGGCGAAGCGGTCCGCGCCGCGCTCGCCGGTCCCGGCCTTCGGCAGCGTCGCGTGCCCGATCTCGGTGCGGCCGGTGCCGTCGTTGGCCTCGCCGTTGATCGTGGCGACCACCTTGCCGTTGACGCGCATTTCCGTCTTGCCCGCCCCGCCGTCGGGGTCCGAGCGCAGCGTGACGAGCAGGAGCGGCGTGTCCGTGTCGGCGGTCGGGTCGTACACCGTTTCGCTGTAGAACCGCGCGCCGGTCGCGTTGATGTACTCGGCGAAGCACAGCTTCCCGGCCGCGTAACCCGCCGTCGTGCCCGACGTGCGCGCCTCGCGGTTGAGCGCGATCGAGCGGTGCCAGATGTTGTTCTTCTGCGCGATCATCGGCGCCGTGACGTACTGCGCCAGCGGCCGGACCACCATGCAGAGCACGAATCCGGCGCTGTTCGCCTGCGTGCTGTTGATGCCGTAGGCCGGGAGGATCGAGCGATGGTTCTCGCGGTTCGCGCGCCGCGAGTCACCGTTCGCGTCGGTCACGAGCTTGTTCGAGAGCCCGTCGAAGTACACGCACGGGCGCCCCGCGCTCCCGTTGCGGCGCAGGGTCGGCGCCGTCGTCTCCACCAGCCCGTCCCAGCCCTGACCGAAGCCGCCATCGCGCTTGCCGGGCACCACGCGCCCTGTGGTGTCGTTGACCCGCCCACCTCCGCCCTTCAGTTGGAGGTTTGCCCCTGAGAGCGACAAGAGCACCGCTGCCTGCTCGATCTGCGCGTAAATCTTGATGTTGGCCGTTCCGCCTTGGTACTCACAGGTCACCAACGCGCTCGGCTCGGTGCCCGCGTGGAAGTCAACGCCGGTGCCAGCGGCCGAGCCCTTGATGGCCCGCTCGAGCGACTGGAGCGTGGCCGCGAGGCTCGCGCCGATCTGCACGTCACCGGCCGCGGCGAGCGTGCTCTTGAACCGCAGCGTCTCGGTCGTGCGCCCGTCGCCGCTCGTGAAGGTGATCGTCTCGCCGTCGGCCGGGTTCAAGTCGCCCAGCGTGCAGTGCATGTTCTCGAGCACCACCGTCTCGAACGGGGCGTAGAGCTCGCGCCCCAGCCCCGCCGAGTCCTGCCAGCGCAGAACCTCGGCGTTGTCGGGCAGATCGAGGTCCGAGGCGTTGAAGATGCACCAGCCGCGCGTCGACCAGTTGGAGAGGTCGCTGATCCGCCAGGACGCGAAGTCGGGCTCAAGCTGGACCCCGAGGGCGCTTGAGGGCTTGCCTCGGTTGACCTGCGCTCGCGTGCATGCCGCCACGCGCCCGTCGGCATGGAGCGCCAGCCCGTTGACCGGGGCCATCGCCGCGCGCTGCCACGCCAGCGTGGGGGCCACGGGGGCCGATTCCAGCCGGTAGGCCGCGATCCACGCGCGCCCGCTGTAGTCGCCCACGAGCACCGGCAGCGTGTAGGGGTTGATCTCGTTGGCAGCGAGGTAGAGCACGCCCTCGCGCTCCACGATCCGCGCCACGAACGCGCCGGGCGCCAGTTCCCACCGCTTCTGCCAGCCGAGGTACGGGTCGCGCCGGAAGCACCACACGCGCGCCTGCGCCTTGGTGCCGCCCTGCGTCACGCCCACGTAGAGGTCGCCGCCGCTTCCCACGGACATCGCGCGGCAGTACTGCGACTTGCGCTCGAGCGGCAAGGCGATGGTGTCGAGCAGCACTCCCGAGCTGCTCCGCACCTGCACCGCCCGCCCACCGTCGAGCCAGAAGCTGTTGCCGAACTCGTCGTAGGCGACGTCCTCGCAGTCCCCAACCTTGTCCCCGTCCTCGTCCCACTCGAGGCGAGGCGCACCCAGCCCGCTCGCATAGGCCAGGAACGCGGAGTCGTAGACCGTCTGGACCATCGCCCTCGCAGGGGCGGCGGCGAGCTGTTGCGCGCAGGCTTTCGCCGTGCCGGGCCGGACAGCGCCGCGAATCCGCCCGCTGGTCGGGTCGAACGGGCGCACGTTGGCCGCATCGCGCGTCGTGGCCACCGGCTGCTTGTCCGGCGAGTAGGCGTCATCCCGGCCGCCCAGCGGGAACACGAAGTCGATCTCAGGCATCGAGGCCCTCGGGCAGCGAGTTGAGCGTCATGCGGTACGGCGCGCGGCTCCGGTTCGCCGTGTCCAGCGCCCCGTTGCGGATGCGCCCGCGATGCTCGAACCGGCGCAGGTCCGAAGCCTTGGCCGCGGCGAAGATCGCGCCCTGCGCGATGCGCTCCAGCTCCTGCTCGAGCGAGCGCTGGTCGTCCTCCTCGAACCCGCGAGCGAAGGCCCGCAGGACGGTCAGGTACAGGGCATCGCAAGAGCCGTCGTTGGGGAGCGGCAGCGCCACTTCCTGCGGCATCTCGTTGGTCACGGGCGGCCAGCCGCCGCGGTAGTTGATCGTGAAGAACCCGTCCATGCTCGACTCCGGCGTCGGGAACACCTGGAGGGCCGCGACGTTGCGCCGCTGCGGGTCGTTGTCGTCGTCCACGTACGCCTCAGCGACGAAGAACACCGACGAGGGCATCATCACCTGCTGCGCCTTGATCTGGAGCAGCTCGGACTGCGCGACCATGCGCACCGCGATCGACGTGTTGTCGATCGTCTCGATGGCCTCGAGCCCGGCGAAGTCGTCGGGAAGCTCGATCGTGTCGCGCCCCGCGCGCAGGTTGAGGCTCGCGACCCGGCGCTTGCACCACTCCCAGCGGTACATGCCGATCAGGTGCTGGCCCGCGAGGTTGACGAGCGAGAGCGGCTCGAAAGCGTGGCTGGGCGGCCCGTTGAGGGCGTGCTCGATACCGGAGTCGATGGCTTGCTTGACGGTGAGCATCGCGGCGCCCTCGCGCGTGAAGAAGGGGACTGGCCGGGAGCCCACAAGAGCCCCCGGCCGTGTCGTCAGGTTGCGACCACTACGCCAGCGTGTCGCTGACGTGGAAGCCGAAACCGAAGCCGTTGAAGAAGATCGTCGCGCCGTTCGTCGCGGTCGAGATGCCGACGATCTTCCGCAGGTTCGCCGCCGTCGAGAGCGCACCGCCAGGAGCCGCGCACATCGTCAGCTTGCCGGTCGTCGAGAGCGTCGGGTAGAACGCCGAACCGGCCGTGCCAGCAGCCGCCGTCAGCGTCGGAGAGCACATGCCGATGAGGCGCAGCTTGCCGAAGCTCGCCGCGCCGACGGCCACTTCGGCCACGCCGAAGATGCCAACGGTCTGCTGGAGCTTCGCGTTGATGTAGGTGTTGACGATCGGCTTGACGACGACGCCAAAAGCGTTCGTCGGCACCGCCGTGTCGGCAACCACCGCCGCGGGGTTGAAGCTCGTCGCCGACGAGAGGGTCATGTCGAGCGACATGGTTTCGCCCGCGACAGCCGCCGAGGCGAAGTAGATGCGGTCGATCACGAGGTCGACGTGCGTGGGGCTGAGAACGCCAGCGTTCATCAACACCGGGAAGATCTGATGGAACATGGAACGATTTCCTTGGTTGGAGTTGGTGGTGGTGGTGAGCGACTAGCTCAGGGCAACGAGGCCGCGCTGGTCGCCGCTCGGAGACACGACGAACTGCTGGCGGTAGTCCTCGCAGATGAGGTTCCACCAGTCCTCGACGTACTCGACCCAGACGTCCGGCACGTTGAAGTGCGCGGGCATCGTCTCGCGGTAGTTCCACATGCCCTCGTGGCACACCGGGTAGAGCGTGTTGAAGTTGAACCCGTACACGCGCGGACCCTTGCCGACGGCCGTGGAAGCCACCTCGGTGCCCTTGCCGTCCGGGGCGGCCGACGACGCCGTGTCGTAGATCGCCAGGTCGTCGAGCTGCGGGTTCCAGCGGATCGGGATGCCGAAGCACATGATCTCGCCGATGCCGAAGTCCTGCGGGCCGAGCACCCAGCGGTCCTGCCCTTCCTTGATCATGTTCTCCATGTACCGGCAGCCGAGGTCGCTGGTCATCAGGCGCAGGTTGTTGGTCGTGGAATCGCTGTACCACTGCTTCGTGTCGGACGGGCCTTCCCAGCTCGACTTGCGGAACGCCGACCGGACCATCGAGAAGATGTTGTCCGGGTGGTTCACCTTGTTCGAGGTGTACCGCATCTGCACCGGGCTGTACTTCGACTTGGTAGCGCCGCTGTACTGCGCCCCATTGACGAGGTAGTTCGGCTCGATCAGCGTCGGATCGCTCACAACGTCATCGGCGGCGGTCTTGGTCACGTCCGCGCCGATCTGGTAGGTCTGCTTCTTGTTGCACCGGGACGTCTGCGCAACGCCAGCGTTCCAGCGGAGCGCGGACGACGAGTACGCGTACGCGCCGTACATGCCGAAGGCGTCCTCGTTGACGTGGAAGAACAGCGACGAGGGCAGGATGCCGCCCGAGCCGATCGTGCGGTTCTCCATCGTCGCGTAGTCGGGAACGGCGTGCAGGTCGCGCTCGAGGCCCTTGTCGCGGCTCACCTGCAACCGCTGCTCGAGCTTCGTCTCGATGTCGAACAGGACGTCGAACCACGACTTGTCGGTGCCGTTCTTGGCGCGCATCAGCTCGTCGCGCACGTACGTCTTGTGGTCGACGTTCTTGGCCCAGCGCTGCTTGATCTGGGTCGACTGCTCGGTGCGCTTCCACTGACGGAAGGCGGCCGGGAGGGGGTGGGTGTACGTGTCGCCGACGTCGAACATCACGGCGAAGTCGAGTTCGGCCCCGCCCTGGACGCTCTTGGCCCCGTTGTTCTGGAAGATCGTGTGGAACAGGTACTTGTTGTACCCGGCCAGGTTGACGACCCGCGGGTCGTGCAGGATGTGGTGATCGCCGATCGAGAGCTTGAAGTCCCGAAGCGAGTCGAAGATGATTCCGGTCATGGCGCTGCCTTGCCGCGCGCTGCGCGGCGCTCAAGTGTCGATGCGCGCGATACAGCGGGCTAGCCGACGCCAGCGCGACGACGAGCGGTTTCAAGCGAGAGTCCCGCCTGAATCCCCTCGAACACGGCACGAGCCACGGCCTTCGGATCGGCCGCGTTCGGTGCCACCCTCGTCGAGTTGGGCATCGTTGCCCGCCCGGCGCGTCGCGTGTTCGCGGCCGGGCTCCCTCCTCCGATGTCCTCGAATTCGAGCATCGCCGCAGCGTGCTCGGCTGCTCGGGCGAACATGGCCTTCCGCTGCGCAGGCGTGGCCGTCGCCGGAATGGCGAACGGGCGCGTCTGCATCAGTTGGTTGGCGAGCTCGCCGAGCTCTTCAAAGTCGTCATCGTTCGCGAGGTCGGGGAACCGTTCCGACATCTCGCTGCGGAGTTCAGTCACGATCTGCGCATCGGTCACGCCCTGCTGGCCTCCCTGCGGAGTCAGCGAGCCCTGTTGGGTGGCGTGGGGAGAGACGGTCGTGAGGAAATCCCCCACCGCCTCGCCAAGCTCCTTCTGACCGGCCGCCTCGAAGCGCCGCACCAGCTCGCTCACGGCGGCGGGCAGCGCCTGCTGCGGTCCGCTCGTGGCTTGCTGGCCGGTGGCCTGAGTGCCCGCGGCATCCGCTTGCGCGGAGCCCTGGGCCGAACGGGTCGGCGTCTGAGGAGTCTGGGAAGCGGTCGCACGAGCCGAGGTTTGACGCGCGAGCCTGCGCCCCTTGCGGAGCACGTCGTCGCGGGACATGGCCTCGATCTCGTCCGACGTCCACAACCCGCTGCGGCGGAGAGCCTCCTTGGCGCGCGTGAGATTGCTCTCCGTGTGCGCCTCGGCCGCAGGGGCGTTCTTCTGGTCGCCCGCGTCGTCGTCCGACTGCTTGGGCTTGCCGTCGCGCTCGGCCTGCAACGCCTCGAACTTGGCGCGCAGGTCGGTGGGGACGGCCTTGGTGGGCTGGGGGCGCTTGCTCGCGCCCTGCTCGCGCAGGAGCTTTTCACGCTCCTGATTCGCGATCAGTTGTCGCTGTGCCGGGGTCACCGACTCCTGCGGCGTAGTGCGCGCGGGGCCGGTCCTTCCCGTAGTTGTCGAGGGCGTCGTTGAAGGCGACGTGCTCGCCTGCGTGTCGTGCGCGGGCGATTGTCTCGTCGATCTCGTGCTGGGATCGGAAGCGGCAGCGTCCTTGGTCGTCATGGCTGGGTGCGTGTTTCCAGTGTAGCGGGAGTTGATCCGAAACGTGAGTCACGTCTCGGGGGATGCTGAGCACAGGCGCGGACGGGACGCGGCGGAACCGCTCGCCATTCACGCGCAGCGAGCGAGGCGCTCGGCCGACAGGGAACACGCGCTCGATGCGCTGGCCGCTGGCGCTTTCAAAGTCGAAGGTGGGCATGGAGTCACTTGGCGCTGGACGTTGGAGCCTTCGCGCCGGGCTTGGGTGCGGCGAGCTTCATGGTCTGCGCAGGCTTGCCGCCCGCGGCCCTCGAGCCTCCCGGCGATGCGCCCGCGTTGGCGTGGCTCGAGCTGTTCCACAGGAAGCGCGGCGAGCCCGACTTCTTGGGGTTGGGCTGCATGACCTGCTCGGACTGGAGCGCCATCGCCTGCAACTGGTAGTACACCTCGGGGTCGAACAACTGGTCGAGCTCGCGCAGGCCCGAGGCGTCCTGCACGATCCGCATGTACATCGGCAGGTTGAACGCCGGGCCGATCGTGGGCGGGAGCGAGGCCACCTGCTGAATCGCGCCGTTGCACGCGGCGAGCCGCACCTGCTTGGTCTGCTCGTCGGTGCGCCCCATCGAGTAGGGGTCGATCTGGAGCGCAAGCCGCTCGTGGTCAAGCGCGTTCCAGCGCCCCTTCTGCTTGCGCGGGATGCCGCCCCGAACCTGCTGCCCGTCGCCCAGGTCGAGCACCACGTCGGGGTCCAAGTCGAAGTAGAACGCGCCGCACTCGTACACCTCGCGCACGAACGCGCGGGCCTTCTCCACGAGGAACGACGATCGGAGCTGGCTCGAGATCCCGGCCGCCTGCACCTCGGTCGCCGTGGCAACGCCGGTCACGTTGCCGCGCTGCGCGTCGTGCAGGCCGCTGTTGCGGTCGAGCGTCTGGCGCGCGTCCTCCTTCGCCGCGAGCAACTGCTGCGTGAGCCCGCCGAACTCGACCTGCGTCGCCATCTGACGCACGTCGATGCCCTCGGCGCTCCACACGCTCATGTCCTCGCCCAGCGCGATCTTGTCGGCCAGCGCCGTGCTGTTCGTGACGATGCCGCGCTTGTAGTCCTCCACGGCCCGCTGGATGGCTCGCGCCACGCGGTTGAGGTACACGGCCTGCGCCGTCGTCGCCGTGAGAGGCGAGAGCGGCTCGCACAGGTCGCCCAGCAGCATCGCGCCCTGGATGATGTGCGGCCCCTTGCGGCGGCCGAAGAACGAGCGCGGCTCGCGAACCCACTGCTCGACGACCTTGCCGCCCTTCTTGGGTTGCGCGTGCTGCGAGTCGAGCACCGTGAACAACGTGCCGTGGTACCCGGCCTTCTCGCCCGGTGCGCCATTGAGCTTGTGCTCGCGGTCCCACACCTCCCACACGACGACCTGCTTGCGCGTCGCGCGCTTGGCCGACTGGTTGAGCGAAGTCATGGCGCGCGTGTCGCGCCCGGCGCTCTTGGCGATGCCCTCGAGCTGCACGCGATCCCAGCCCTTCGCGCGCCCGGCCTTCACGTCCTCGAGCAACGACTCGATGTCGTAGACCACGCGATGCGCGGTCCAGCGGCCCTTGCGCACGTCGTTCACCGTCGAGTCCCAGCGCACGGCGAGCGGAGAGAGGCGCGAGAATCCGGGCAGGTACGGCGGATCCTCGGCGTCCGAGTGGCCCTC
>JACCDY010831254.1_pt1 | contig 10602 bp, 9 predicted proteins | sample 7446391 | NCBI WGS metagenome assembly JACCDY01 (sample SAMN15323451, study PRJNA562643) | freshwater metagenome | isolation source: river surface water | place: USA:Blue River Watershed | collected 2017-08-18
CCACCAACAGCAAAAGAATCAACGCTGTTCGCATGCTGGTCAGTTGTCTCCAGGCATAACGCAGCAAACCCACGCTATCGAGCTCTGGTAATTGTGTTTGGTCGCTCATTAGATCACCGGAATAAAGTTAGAGATAAGTGTTCGAAGCGAGTTCATTAACTGACTCCAGAAACCTAGAACTTGTAAAAGACCGATTGCGATTAGGAATAATCCGCCAATCTTTGAAATTACATCACCACGACGATAAATCAAGGATCGCAGTTTGGCTGACTTGTCCATCGAAAGACTAGACAGGATGAATGGCAAGCCAAGCCCAAGGCAGTATCCAAATGAAAGAATCGCACCGCGCACCGCGCTGGACTCTTGAAAAGCCAAGGTTTGAACCGCAGCAAGTGCTGGTCCAATACATGGTGTCCAACCAATTCCGAAGAGAATGCCGAGCATTGGTGCACCTAGCAAACCACCAGTCGTGCGCATCTTCGGACGAATTGTTGGGGAAAAAGGGAAACGTCCATAAAAAACAAAGCCTAAGAAGATTGTAAGTATTCCTAGGATTCTAGAAATGAGTTCTTCATTGGCAGAAAGCTGATTGCCTAATCCGCCAAAGAGCGCGCCGTAGGAAACAAATACCAAGCTAAAGCCCAGAACAAATAGGAGCGATCCCAACAACACCTTTCCGCGGCTAACTGAAAAACCTGCTGCAAAAGAAAGGTAGCCAGGAACAAGTGGCAGTACACATGGTGATAGGAATGAAATTACACCCGCAATAAATGCAAAAGGAAAAGCGGTAACAACAAACCCTGAAAAAATCTGCTCTACAAAGAAATCTCTCATTCTGCGGAAACCTTTTCAATGAGTTCAGATAATGAAGCGACAGTTACTGCCCCTGAGATTCGCGCAGCCACACGTCCAGATTTATCGAGAATTACCGTTGTAGGAATGGCATTTGCGGGCAGAGAGCCCTTAAAGCCAATAAGAATCGAGTCATCAATAACCGTTGGATACGGGATCTTAAAACGACGTTCGAAGGCTTCAGCGTTAGCAGGATTATCGCGAGTCAAGATTCCGATGAAGGCAACGTCGGTGTACTTATTAGCTAACGCAACCAATGTTGGTGCTTCCGCTCTGCACGGAGAACACCATGATGCCCAAACGTTAACAACGGCAACTCGGTCTTTCTCGTAAGTGTAGTTCTTGCCCGACAAGGTCATACCAGTAATTGCTGGCGCAATCTTTCGATCAGCACTCTTTATATAAGTAGTCGATCCATCGCCAGAAACAAAACTCTCTTCAGCGCTAGAACTGCCACCGCCACCGCATGCAGTTAATGCAAATGCAAGAACAATAAATGCGGCGAACTTTTTCATTACTTCTTCTCTGGTAACAAGTGACGCGCAGGCTCTGAATATGTAAGGCCTGAAATCATTCCTTCATCATCAAAGTGAACACTTGTCACAGATGCCAATGTGCATTCGCGTTTGCGAGGATCATGAAGCAAGCGACGATTTTCAATCGCACTTCTCAAAATCCAAATAGGTAACTGGTGTGAGACACAAATTGCATCCTTGCCATTGGCGGCATCGCGCGCAGCGAAAATTGCTGCAAGCATGCGATTGATTTGTTCATCGTACGGTTCGCCCCAAGACGGCTTCCATGGATTCCAAAGATGTTTCCATGCTGCTGGGTGACGCAAAACCCCATCACCTACGCCAAATGGTTTTCCTTCAAAGATGTTTGCCGCTTCAATCAACCGTTCATCAGTTGTAATGGCGATGTTGTGTGCAGCTGCAATAGGAGCTGCAGTCTCTTGTGCGCGCTGTAGGGGTGATACGTGAAGAGCTCCAAGATCTAATGTTTTAGACCATTCGCCAATCGTCTTCGCCATCTCTTGTCCACACTCAGACAATCTCCAACCAGGCTGACGTCCATACAAAATCTTCTCGGGATTGTGGACTTCTCCATGGCGAACTACATGCACTGTTGAACTCATTGGGAAAGCATAAAGCCTCCCTCAAGGAGTTCTCTCGCTAAGGTAGTGACATGGCACTCACGAGCAAACGGGCTGCCTTCTTTGATGTCGATAACACGCTTATCCGCGGTTCAGTAATTTACTTCTTGGGCCGAGGTATGTATCAGCGCGGTTACTTCACTAAGAAGGATATTTCTCGATTTGTTTTGGCCAACCTGAGATTTCGCTTAACGGGCAAAGAGAACACGGAAGAGATCCAAAGATTTCAAGATGCAGCTACCGATTTCATCGGCGGGCACAATGTTAAAGAGATCGAGGCTATTGCTCAAGAAATTTACGATGAATATGTATCGCCAGCAATGTGGCAAGGAACAATTGATATCGCACAAACCTTGGTCGCTGAAGGTGTTGAGGTTTATTTGGTTACCGCAGCACCTGAAGATATGGCGGTTGTAATTGCAAATCGTTTGGGATTAACAGGTGCGCTAGGAAGCAAAGCAGAAATCAGCGAAGGAACCTACACAGGGCGAATGAATGGCCCGTTGCTTCATGGAAGAGAAAAAGCAATTGCGGTAACTGAACTTGCACAACAAAAAGGTTTTGATTTAAAGGAATGTCTTGCTTTTTCAGATAGCAATAATGATTTACCTCTGTTGCAATGCGTTGGACATCCATCCGCAATTAATCCCGATGCGTTGTTGAGTTTGCGTGCTATGGCTGAAGGTTGGCCAATCCATGATTTCCGTAAGGCGCGCTTTATTGGCAAGGCGATCTCGCCATTGGTCGTTCGTTTAGCCGCCCTTGCAACCTGGCTTACCCCGCGTAAGCGAAGAGGCTAATTAACAAGAACTTCGCTTATGCCAGTAATGTAGGCAAGTTATGGAAATGCGCTCCTTCTCCGACTACCTACGTAGTGTTGATGATGCTGCCTTCCTAAATCTATTTACCGCTCGCCCAGATTTAATTACGCCAGTTCCATCAGATATTGCATCTCTTGCGGTGCGCGCATGTTCTGCGCCAAGTCTTGCTCGTGCAATTGATTCGTTGAACCAGTGGCAGTACCAAGTACTTGAAGCTGCAGCGTCAATTAGTGAGCCATTTAATGAGAAACAGGTAATAACTCTTACCGATAAGGAAGCCAAAGCAGCTTTAGCTCACCTAGTGATGATTGGTTTGATTTATCCATCGGAAGATGGAATGCGTCTTCCAACTCAATTGCGCGATGTCATGGGTGCCGAACCAGCAGGTTTAGGCCCCGCATCCTTAGCAAAGTTAAAGCTCGCAGAATTAGATGATGCTCCTGCAGATGCAAAGAAGGTTCTTGAACGACTTATGTGGGGACCTCCTCGTGGAAGCGTAGGAGATATAAAAAATCCTGGACCTGGAGTTGCTTGGCTTTTAGAAAAGAAGTTTCTGGTTCCGCTTGATCAACGAACAGTGATTCTTACCCGCGAAGTTGCAATCCATCTTCGAGGTGGAAAGGTTCACAAAGAACGAGTTATTGCGCAACCAAAGCTTGCTGGAAGCAAACGTGATGAACGCCAAATTAATCTTGCTGCGATTGCGAATGTTTCAACCGTTCTGCGGTGGGTGGAAGAGCTTCTTAACTTTTGGGCTGACGAACCTGCAGATGCGTTACGTGCGGGAGGTCTAGGAGTTAGAGATCTCAAAGTTATCTCGACTCACTTAGGTGTAGATGAATCGTGTACTGCTTTCATCGCCGAGCTTGCATATTTAGCATCACTTGTAAGCATCGATGCTGATGAACGAATTTTGCCAAGCAATAAGTTTGATATCTGGTTAATGCAAACTCCTGCAGATAGATGGCAGATGTTGGCCTCGCAATGGCTAATTACTTCTCGTGTAAGTGGATTAGTTGGCAGAGCGGAAGCAAAGAATGTTGCAGCGCTTGGTCCCGAACTAGACCGAGTAAATGCAGCCCGCGTGCGTGCTTTGACCCTTGATTTATTGCGTGAAAATCCAGGTATCGCACCTGAATGGAATAGTTTTAAGGAGCTGCTGTTGTGGCGTGCTCCCGTTCGCCGAAACTCATCCCTGCAGGAAGAGTTAGCCGAATGGACGCTGCGTGAAGCTGAATGGCTTGGAATAACTGGGCAAGGCGCAATATCTAAGTTTGGTCTTGAATTTCTTAATGGTGATGATCTGAATTCAATCAACGAGGATCTACCAAAGACCGTTGATCACATTTTGATTCAGAGCGACAACACCGCGATTGCTCCAGGACCTTTGGAACATGAAATCTCACAAGCATTAGCAATGATGGCTGAGATCGAAAGTCGCGGCGGTGCAACTGTTTATCGATTTACAGAAGCGACGATTCGCAGAGCTCTGGATCACGGCAAGACTGGTGATGAAATCAAGAGCTTCCTTGCCAAAACATCTAAGACTCCGATGCCCCAACCGCTGGAGTATCTGATCGCAGATGTTGCTAAGAAGCATGGAAAGCTGCGAGTAGGTAATACATCTTCATTTATTCGTTGTGAAGATACCGCTTTGATTTCGCAGATCATGAATGACAAGAAGCTTGAGATTCTTTCGTTGCGTCGAATTGCGCCTGAAGTTGTCATCTGTGACATGGATGCAACAGATGCGATGCGCGTTTTACGTGAAGCCGGATATCTACCGGCTGGTGAATCAGCGAATGGAATGATTCTTACCGGACCTAAATCAAATCGCGCGATTGCAAAGCCAAGACCACCTCGAATAATCGGTGAGATTGAAGAACCAACACCAGAAGTAATTAGTGCAGCCATCCGAGTTTTGCGTACTGGTGAAAAATCTACCCACCGTCAATCAAAACTTCGACAGGTTGCAAGTGAAGCTCTAGGGCTGTTACCTCGTACAACCGCCAATGAAACTATGGATGTTCTTAATCAATTTATTGCTGAAGAAAAGACCTTGTCGATTGGCTACGCCGATAACAATGGTGGAGTAACTCATCGAATTATTGATCCCATCCGCATTATCGCCGGAGCCTTAATTGCCAAGGATCATGCAACAGGAGAGGTTCAATCCTTCAGAATTCCACGCATCACCGGCGTAGCGCCGCTATAGACTTATCCCATGTTGGCAGACCTCGAAGCGTTAGTGAAGTTGGAATCTCCAACTGAAGATCTTCAGGCATGCCGCGATGTCATCGCTCTTGCAAATGAAATTGCTACCCGAGTTTTAGGTACACCTGCAGAGATCCGCGAAGTAAATGGTCGCCCGGTATTTTGGTGGGGTTCAACAAATCCAGATGTAATTGTTTTGGCTCACTTAGATACTGTCTGGCCTAAGGGATCTTTTGAACCACTATGGCAGGTAGAAGGCACCGCTGCACGTGGTCCAGGAATCTTCGATATGAAAGCGGGATTTATCCAAGCTTTGTATGCGATGAAGGGAATCACCGGAAGCGCAGCACTTATTGCAACCACTGATGAAGAAACCGGTAGCGCAACTACTAAAGAGTTCATCAAAGAGATTTCTGCAAAGGCAAAAGCTGTTTTGGTTTTAGAGGCAACCCTTAATGGCAAGGTTAAGACAGGGCGAAAAGGTACTGCGATGTACCAAGTGAAAATTCACGGCAAGGCTTCGCATGCTGGGCTTGAACCTGAAAAAGGTATTAACGCAACAACTGAAATCGCTCACGCAGTTTTAGCGATCGCAGCGATGGAAAATCCTGAACACGGAACAACTGTTGTGCCAACAACATTGCATGCCGGCAATACAACCAACACCGTTCCTGATTTAGCGGTTCTTGATATTGATATTCGTTCATATTCGATGGCTGATCTACAACGCGTAGATGCTGCGATTAAGGGTTTGAAGCCAGTAAACCCAGGTACACGTTATGAAATTACTGGTGGTTTCAATCGTCCACCACTTGAAACTTCTTCAACTATGGCCTTGTACGAACGTGCAGAAAAAGTCGCAAAAGCACTTGGGATGCCGCCACTGGGACATGCATCCGTAGGTGGAGCAAGCGATGGAAACTTCGCTGCAGCTGCTGGCGCACAAGTATTGGATGGCCTTGGAGCTGTTGGAGATGGCGCTCACGCCGCGCATGAATGGGTAGACATCAGTACCCTTGAAGATCGCAGCAAGTTATTAAACGCGCTAATAAAGGATTTACTTGATGAGTGATGGTCCATTAATTGTTCAGAGCGATAAGACGCTTCTGCTCGATATCGACCATCCAATGTCAGTTGAGTGTCGACGAGCTATCGCTCCTTTTGCTGAATTAGAGCGCTCCCCCGAACACATTCACACCTATCGCTTAACACCGCTTGGTTTGTGGAATGCACGTGCCGCAGGACATGATGCAGAACAAGTAATTGATACCTTAATTAAGTATTCCCGTTACGCGGTGCCACACTCAATTCTTATCGATGTTGCAGAAACAATGTCTCGTTATGGACGTTTGCGCCTTGAGATGGATCCAGTACATGGTTTGATTTTGGTAACTACCGATACCGCGGTTCTTGAAGAGGTAATTCGCGCAAAGAAGATAGCTCCCTTGCTTGGTGCTCGAGTGGATGCAGAAACTATTTGTATTCTTCCAAGTCAACGCGGACAGATTAAGCAATCTCTTCTACGTCTAGGTTGGCCAGCAGAAGATTTCGCAGGGTATGTAGATGGGCAAGCACATGAGATCAATCTTCAACAAAAGGATTGGAAGATCCGCCCCTACCAAGAGTTAGCGGCTGAAGGTTTCTGGCATGGTGGTTCAGGTGTTGTAGTTCTTCCTTGTGGTGCAGGAAAGACAATCGTTGGTGCAGCTGCAATGGCACATGCAAAGGCCACAACTTTAATTTTGGTAACTAACACCGTTGCAGCCCGCCAATGGCGTGATGAGCTTTTGAAGCGCACCTCACTAAATGAGGATGAAATCGGCGAATACTCAGGCGCAAAGAAAGAGATCCGCCCTGTAACTATCGCTACGTATCAAGTGATGACAAAGAAGAAGAATGGTGTTTACGCCCATCTTGATCTCTTTGATTCATATGACTGGGGTTTGATTATTTATGATGAAGTACACCTTCTACCTGCACCAATCTTCCGTTTCACCGCTGATATTCAGTCACGTCGTCGTTTAGGACTAACTGCAACTTTGGTGCGCGAAGATGGCATGGAAGGCGAGGTTTTCTCGCTCATCGGACCCAAGCGTTTTGATGTTCCATGGAAAGAGATTGAGGCCCAGGGCTACATCGCTCCTGCTGAATGTATTGAGGTCCGAGTAAATCTGACTGAAACTGAGCGTTTGGCATATGCAACAGCAGAACCTGAAAACCGCTATCGCAACTGTGCAACAACCCGCACCAAGCGCGATGTAGTTGAAGCTCTAGTTGAAAAGCACTCAGAAGATCAGGTTTTAGTTATTGGTCAATACATTGATCAACTTGATGAGTTATCAGAGGTACTAGGTGCTCCCCTTATTAAGGGTGAAACTCCTATCAAGGAACGAGAGATTCTATTTAATCAATTTAGAACTGGTGAGATTAAGTGTTTGGTAGTTTCTAAAGTTGCAAACTTCTCTATTGATTTACCTGATGCAACAATTGCAATTCAGGTTTCTGGAGCATTTGGTAGCCGACAAGAAGAAGCGCAACGTCTAGGTCGTATCCTGCGTCCAAAGTCTGATGGACGTGGAGCAAAGTTCTACTCTGTTATTTCTCGCGACACAATCGATCAAGATTTTGCACAGAACCGTCAGCGATTCTTAGCTGAGCAGGGTTACTCTTACAAAATTATTGACGCTGACGATGTTTTTCAAGGGAAGATCTAAACCGTTCTGGATCTACACGCCAATAATCGTGGTGAATTCCATCGATGTGTGTGACTGGAATTTGTTCTCCATATAAAGCTTGTAACTCTTGATCACCATCAATAAATACTTCAGTAATTTCAAAGTTCAACTCATCCTTTAAAGACTCTAAAACCTTTAATGCATCTTCACAAAGATGGCAACCAGTTCGGCTATAAATTGTCACGATGGTCATTTATTAGCCCTTTCTCCCTGTTAATTTGCATAGAGAATTGATATTTCCTACCCCTGACCTTAAACCACGCTGTGAGCCCTGATAGCGTTTGACCATGATGCGCATCAAGAGAATGGGGCCTTTTGCCCTTGCTGGCGCACTAATTCTGGGGCTACTAACCGCCCCATCTGCACCCGCATTAACCTTCAAACAGATTCCTGCAACTAACTGGGGACACATCTACGCAGGCACTGATGCAAGCACAAACCAAGCGGCTCCAAGCAAAAGCAAGAATCTTGAAATCAAATCTAAGTTTTCCGTTAAGTACAACAACTTTCCTGAGTGGGCTAAAAAAGAGGTTCAAGCATCTATCGATGTCTGGTCTGCAAACTTCAAATCATCAGTAGTTGTAACGGTGGATGCCTCATGGGGACGTTCAAGCTCTTGGGGTGTTTTAGGAAGTGCGCGCCCCGGAAGTTTCTTCTCCGCATTCTCGGGAGCTCCAGATCCATCGCTTTGGTATGCATCAGCTTTAGCTAACGCCCTTGCTGGAAAAGATTTAGACAAGGCAAACCCTGAAATTGTTATTCAAGTTAATTCGGCAGCGCCTTGGAACACTCGCGGTGATGGCGTGCCAACCGGCAGTGAATACGATCTTCAATCTGTTTTCCTTCATGAAATTGGTCATGGTCTCGGATTCTTATCTAATGATGCCTACGATCCATACTTTGGTTTAGGCAGCCTTGATCAACCAACTCCATTTGATGCATATCTCCAGACAAGTGATGGTCGTCGTCTTGCAGATCTACCTACTCCTTCAAAGGAGTTAGGTGTTGCGCTTACATCGTCATTGGTGTGGTCGGGTGCAAATGCGATTAAGGCAAATGGTGGAGTAAAGCCAAAGATGTACACACCAGCACGTTATGAATCTGGTTCATCAACTTCACACTTAGATGAAGCAACATTTTCTTCATCCGGAGTTGATTCGGTGATGACTCCAAGTCTGGATCCGGGTGAAATCTTTAAAGAGCCAGGACCTTTGTTACTAGCAATGATGGAAGATTTACGTAGCAAGCCTCCAGTTGGTATTGCAACTGATCGTCCACTTTCTCCACGCAATGCCCAAGCATTCACTGGAGATTCATCAGCTTTGATCTCATTTGATCCTCCTGCAAACCTTCGCACCGCTCAGATCACTGAATACATTGTGAAGAATTTAAAGACAGGTTCCGAAAGAAAAACACTTACTAGCCCGGTATTGATTACAGGACTTAAGAATGGAACCTCTTACACATTTAGCGTCGTGGCTAAAAACGCATTAGGCATATCTGAAGCCGCCGTAACTAAGGCGGTTGTTCCACAAACGGGTTGGAAGAGCACCGTCTTTGATAGCGCTGCCGATGGAAAGACCGTTGCAAGCACAACATTTAATGGCCAGCCAGCAATTGCCTACACCGATACAAAGAGCGGTGACTTGAAACTTGCTACCTACGATGGCAAAAAGTGGAAAAAGGTAACGGTTGACGGTGCTGGCGGATCAGGTGGTCGCACGACTGACACAATCTCTGGCGCAATAAGCATGTGTGTTAACGGCAGTGGATTGAAGCAAACGCTCCATATTTTCTACAGTGATGCCACTGAAAAGGATCTTCGGTACGCAACCTTTAATGGCAAAGCTTTTGCATTTGAAACCGTTGATGGAAATGGTTCATCAGTTAATAATTATGAAGACCCAATCCGTGTACGCACATCTAGCGATGTAAGCGTTGCAAACGCGTGTGTGGCTTCAGCAAGTGCCGTACAAGTCTTTTACCGTGATGAAAGCCAGGGTGTATTGCTTGGCGCGGTGCGCACAAAGGGTGCTCCATGGAAGTTTGAATTAGTCGATGGTGATCGCAAGACTGATGGACGTACAACTGGCGATGTGGGCTTCCACTTACAAGCAATTTTTGATGGTTCAACTACTTATGTTGCATATGACTCTGTTGTTTCTATGAACCAGAAGAAAGAGATGACTGCAGGTGCGATCAGAATCGCAACACGCACATCCATTGATCCAGCTGCATGGCAGTACCAAACTCTTGATATTTCAACTGATGACGCCTTGATCTTTGGTTATGACGTTGCCTTAGCAAAAACCTCATCAGGAGTCTTTGCTACCTGGCTTGCTGCATCATCTGCAACCGCTCCGAAGGCCAATCAGATTCGATGGGCTTCGTTAAGTAATCCAACAAAGATTTCACGGTTAACAACTGAAAACTTTGGAACACCAGGTAAGTACTTGGCTACTGATGGAAAGACTATTATTTTCAACTGCCAAGAGAGATTGTGTGCTCTAGATACAAGCAAGAAGGATCTTGGCCAATCTGCAATCCGCTTAGTTAGCAGCACCCAAGGCCCTGAACCTACTCAGAGCACTTGGGTGACTGTAAACAAAGTTAAATATGTGCTTGCCACGATTAATGGAAAGCTTGCACTTCTTAAACCGTAATTTTTTACTTAGCGTTACGGCGCTGAATGCGAGTCTTCTTTAGAAGCTTCTTATGCTTCTTCTTCGCCATGCGCTTGCGTCGCTTCTTAATTACGGAACCCATATGTCACGCTCTCATTTCTAATGTACGCACTGTGTGTGCGGGGGTTTAGGTTACCGCG
>JACCDY010983247.1_pt1 | contig 10600 bp, 9 predicted proteins | sample 7446391 | NCBI WGS metagenome assembly JACCDY01 (sample SAMN15323451, study PRJNA562643) | freshwater metagenome | isolation source: river surface water | place: USA:Blue River Watershed | collected 2017-08-18
TGACATCATCATTTCAATGCTAAATTCCGCTATCCAAGGTAAGCATTATCAACAATTTCAAGGAATATTCAATAACCCTTTCAATACTTCTTCTTATCCTCTTTGATGATTTCTCACCAACATGTTATTGATTATGATTGACGAACTGAAAACACAGCGGGCGAGTGCAAGCAACAGAGGCAATTTTGTGGTGTCCCATTAAAGTAGGCCAATAGGCCAAAGTGCGCGTAGGACGATTCTTATTCCATATTGTTGTTAATTGATTAACGGTTGGTTGGTAAATATTCAATTCAGCAATTAAGATTTATTGATCCATGCATTCAAACTGAGTAAATCAGGATTTCAGCACAAATTTCAACACAAAAAATTATAAAACACATATTACAATAACCCGACTAATTACTCAAATCTACGACAAACAAAACTGTCCATCCAGCAATAAAGCGACCATAATGAAAATCCCTCAAGGATATAGTGCACTTAATTGAGCTATAGACATCTACGATTGGTGGTTGGGGCGAAGGATAAATTTAATGCAAAGCAGCAGGAGTTGGGAAGCGTGGGTAATCCAAAATGGAAGGAGCGACAGGATATGCGCCACCGGTGGAGTAAAAATCAATTACTTCCTTACCCTTAGCGGCCAAATTTGGAACAGTGAAGCCGAAATGCTTGTATAACGCCTCAGCAGGAGCAGATAATCCGAAGACGTGTTGAATACCAAATGGAGCGTGAGCATACTTCTTCCATCCATCAGTACCAGCTGCTTCCACTGACATGACAGGAGAACCAGGAATCAAAATAGACTTCTGATACTCGATCGATTGTGCATCAAATAACTCGGTACATGGCATGGAGACCACTCGGATCCACAAATTTTCACGAGCCGCGGACTCGCTTTCGAATAAAGCTTTGGCAGATTGGATTGTCAAGTGAACCTCAGTACCGGTGGCAATGAAAGTCAAAGTTGGATATGGAAGAGAATCAGCATTCTTCTTCAACTCATCAACAACATAGCCACCGAATTTAACGGAATCAGCATTACTGTTTTGAAGAGTTGGAGCGGCTTGACGACTCAAGGAAATTACAGCTGGAGTGTGAGGATTTTCGAGGGCATGAACATATGCACCCTTAGTTTCATTTCCATCAGCAGGACGGAAAGTATGCATGTTTGGAGTAGCACGAATACATTCCAACATTTCAATTGGTTGATGGGTTGGTCCATCTTCACCAAGGCCAATAGAGTCGTGGGTCATGACATAGATCACACCAAATCTACTCAAAGCAGCAACACGAACAGACCCAAGAGCATATCCAATGAAGTTCAAGAATGTGGCACAATATGGACGCAGACCACCATGAGCCATGATACCGTTGCAAATAGCAGCCATTCCATGTTCACGAACACCAAAGCGCAGGTATCTTCCACCAGGAGTCTTATGTTGAAAGTCCCCACTGCACTTCATGAAGGTAAGATTTGACGGAGTCAAATCAGCAGAACCACCAATCAATTCAGGAAGGGCAGGAGCAAGAGCATTAAGAACTTCCTCGGAACGATTTCTTGTGGCTGCGGCTTTGGCCTCAGTGTGGGAATAAGTTGGGAGTTTATCCTTCCAGCCCGCTGGCAACTCACCCTTCAATCGTCGTTGAAAGTCGGCAGCAAGCTCAGGATGAGCCTGAGCATAGTTATTGAAAGCTTCATTCCATGCAGCAACCAATGCGCGACCTTGTTCCTTCTTATGGTGATAATATTCATAAACTTTGTCACGAACGACAAACGATTCCTTAGCATCAAATCCGAACTTGGTCTTAACATTTGCAATATCAGAGGCACCAAGAGGAGCACCATGGACACCATGAGTACCTTCCTTGCCACTACCATATCCAATGACAGTGCGGATCTTAATCAAACTAGGACGCTCAGTCTCAGCCTTGGCATTCTCAATCGCTCTCTGCAAAGCATCGAGATCATTCCCATCAGTGACGGTTTGAACATGCCAGTTGTAAGATTCGTAGCGCTTTGCAACATCTTCCGTGAAAGACAAGTCAGTGTGACCATCAATGGTAATCAAGTTATCATCATAACAAACGATCAACTTGCCCAAGCCGAGATGACCAGCCAAAGAAGAAGCTTCTGATGAAACACCTTCCTGTAAGCAGCCATCACCACAAATGACATAGGTGTAATGATCAATGAGATTGAAACCATCCTTGTTGAAAGCGGCAGCCAAATGTTTCTCCGCAATAGCCAAACCAACAGCATTAGAGATACCTTGGCCAAGTGGACCGGTGGAAACTTCAACACCAGGGGTGCAGAAGTTCTCTGGATGTCCTGGAGTAATAGATCCCAATTGGCGGAATTGCTTCAAATCATCAATGCCAACGCTGTAACCAGTCAAGTGCAACATAGAGTACAATAGAGCACAAGCGTGGCCGTTGGAGAGAACAAAACGGTCGCGGTTGATCCATTTTGGGTCTTCTGGACTGAAGTTCATGGTAGATCCGAAGAGTACATGGGCTATAGGAGCACAGCCCATGGGAGCACCAGGATGACCAGAATTAGCCTTCTCGACCATATCAGCAGCAAGTACACGAATATTGTTGACGCAGAGGAGTTCCTCTTCAGCGGTCAAACCACGCGTTCTTTGTTCAGTAGACATCTAATAATAAGAACATATTAACAAACGCACTTCAAAAAACAAAACATTGGAGAATTACCTTCAAAAATAAACTTAGAAGCAAAAATGTACTTGGATCAGAGATGGTAATAAAGCAAAGGGAAATGGATCAATCAAATGCAAAAGCGTATTGATTTATGATTTCTTCTAGAGCTATGGTATTGTGGCAAGGGTTGGGAAAGGTGTGTGAAGGTGTGAGATGTTGATGCGTTGATGAGGGAGTGGAATCCGTTTGGGAATCTGGGGCTGCATCGAATTCTACAGCAGGGCACAGCAGCAGCAGCGTGCAGCAACAGCAGAAGCCGAAGGAGGAAGCAGGCAGCAGCACAGCAACAGCACCACGCAGCGGCAGCAGCAGCAGCAGCACAGGAGCACAGCAGGCGCAGGCGCAGGCGCACAGAGCACGCCCAGCACAGGGCAGCAGCAGCAGGAGCAGAGCAGCACGCCCACGCCCCACAACACCGAACAACCAACCAAAAGAAACCATCTTTTTCTTTATCTTTTCCCATTATTCTATATAGTGACTTTGGCTGAGCTCGTTGGACCCTTCACAAACATTGTTCTGCAAGTGTGACGCTCAATATGGGGAAAGGAGGAAAGACTGTCAATCACAAGGCAAAGGCTGCCATGAAGGCGACTGTTAAAGCCACTGCCCCTGCACCTCCAGCATCTAGTAGTGGTGGAAGCATTGTTGCGAGCAACAAGACTAACAAGAAACAAGAGAAATCAATGAAGAGTGTTCCCCAAGCTGGATTGAAAGCAAGAGAAAGTGACGAAAGAAAAACTGCATTGAGGAATAAAATTGAAGTGAAGCGGCTTCTAAGCCATCTACAAAAGTCGAAGGATGTGCTAGAAGGCAAAGAAGACAACCCCAAGAAAGATGAATGGAAATATAGAGTCAGTAAGTGGAAAACATCGTTGGATCGATTCTTCGAGCTTTAACCAAGATTTTTAACGTACAGGCTCAGAATATGATCTCAAGGGTGCCGCAAGAGCTGCTAGAGAATATTATCCCGACCCCAACCAAAAGCACAGAGAGACAAAGAAAAATCTGATGGTCGAATATGAAGGAAGACTGTGGGAGATACCTGAAGGAAGAGAATATCTGAAAGCATTGATATCATATGGCTCCGCCCTTCACAACTTAATGGGAAAGTCTCATGACGCAATTGAAAAATTCGAGGAAGCCCTCACGCTCGATCCGGTTGACCATACGGTGAGACAGACTATTATCCTTATGTATGCAGCTGTTGTGCTAACTGTCCTAATTTGGAATTTTTCAGGGTGCACAACAGCAATTATTGAGGTTACACCTTGATAGATGTGATGCTGTAAAAGCCAGATTGGTTCTGGAAAGATTTCCGAACAACAAGTCCGCTTGCTTTACTTACAACAAAGCCTTAATAGAGTTCATTTCATGGCAATTGCAAGATGAAGGAACCACCGTAGAGGAACGCGATAAATCTTTGGCAGCAGGTAAACCTTTTTTGGGGTATGATTAAGAAAGTTTATGCAGTTAATGGGTATTTTGATAATTAGCGATTGAAAGTAATTCTTATGTTATATGGATGCTTGCATATCATGAAATCTATGAAGAAATTGTATCAAACGTCGAACAGTTGCTTGATGATGATGTGCATGCAGCTCTGGTGAATGATGGTAGTGTAGAAGATGCGATGCTCTATTTCGAAAGTAAGATGCACATAACATGAATAACGTCAATTTTATTATTGTGGTAACCTTTTCTTTTTATTAGGTGATGTTGCCCTTTGGGTTGAAACTGAAGGTACAATTGAGTGGTTGCGAGATTTTATCACGAATGCAGAGTTGGAACCTCCTGTCGTCCCATCATTGGTGAAAGTGTCAGAAGAATTGACAAACGAAGCGGAAGAAGGCGATGAGGAGAAGGACATAACGATAGAGGAACTTCATGACATGTATTATGATATGTTTGCCGTAGGCATTGAAGCTATTGAAGATCAGCTCACTGGTGGTAAATGATTTTTTCAATGATTGTCGTTTTTACTCAATGACCTGGAGTGGATGGAGAGTATCTGTTACTCCACATGAACTGGGTTTCGAATAGTGCCATGGAAACAGGGAAATGTTACAATCCTTTTATAATCTACCTCCTTATTATAGTATATGAACTAATTATGGAAGCACTTTGTATAAACTCTTTACTTAAGTTAATAATATAAATCAATCATTTGTTCTGATAAACATGTGTGCGCATAATAAGCAAAATAAAAATCATTGATTTTTCTGTCTTAACTGTGTATGTATATGTAATGAACCTTATTCCAATGCTGCGGCTTATACATCCATCCACCTATTCATCATTAAATATTTACATTTTTGTTTGTGTATTATTCCTCCCATCATCCTACCCGGTTAGCTCAGTCGGTAGAGCGCCAGCCTTTTAAGCTGGTGGTCGTGGGTTCGAGTCCCACATCGGGTGGTAGGATATCCTTTTGATTATTTTTGGTAGGAATATTTTTTTTGTCGCTTTTATAGCAACATTAGCAACATCTGCATTGAAATGGGAATTTGTCAAAATGGCTTTGGTTTCTATTGTTTTTGTGAAAATGAAAATATGTCTCTGAGATAAGAATTAGATGTTGATAAGCATGTAGTCTTGGGAATTATCGAGAAGCACCATAAACAAGCAAGTAATCTCATTTGAGATGTACATTTATGGATTTGGGAATATTTATATTATGTGTTTAGGGTAGCACTGTAAAATTATCACAAGAGATCATTCAACTATTTAAGCCTGTTCAGCAGGAGTCTCATCCTTCTTGCTCTTCTTGTCAGCCTTAGCCTTGGCCTTATTCTTACGGGCCTCAGCTTGCTCAACCAACAACTTTTGGCGGAGAGTCTCAGCCTTCTTGGCATGAATAGCCTCCATCAACACACGCTTGTTCTTGAATTGGTTACCCTTGGATGAGGTGTACAATTCGTGATATAAGTGCTTGTCAATCTTCTTGGCCTCTCTGTACTTTCTCAAAAGACGACGCAAGACTCTTTGTCTTCTCATCCAGAGAACCTTGTATGGCATACGAGCATTACGGGTACCTTCTCTCTTACCGAAACCAGTGTGGCGTCCCTTGGCCTTGGCAGCCAAGTGGCGTCTGTGGCGGGAAAGGGAGTGGATAGCGTTTGGTCTCTTGACGATGAAGCCATCTTTGATGAGCTTGCGAACACCTTGACGGGAGTTGGCAAGTCCAATGTCGGAAGACTCGTTAGGGTCCATCCAGACCTTGTTCTTACCACAATTCAAGACGGAGGCGGCTAATCTGTAATGGTGCGAAGATATGATCAAAACAAGCACTAACTTTTTGCATAATTTCAAATCTTCTTACCTCTTTTGAACCTTAAGTGAGACCTATAATTCCAAACAAGGATGGACGAGAAATATGGAGAAGACAAAGAGAAGAGAAAGGAAACGATTAGTTTAGTTGTTGACTACGAGAGAAAAGGAAAGGACAAAGAAAAGAAACTGCAGCTAACACAAACTAACTGACACGACACAAGGGACCATTGAACTGAAGATTGGACGAGATCAGAGAATGGAAAGCGTGACATTTCAAAGATCAGCTTGAGTGATCCAACGATCATCCTCACAAACTGACGATCTAAGTGGTCGCTTCCAACAAATCTTTCGTGTCTGACCGTCTTCTTCACTTCAGTTCAATCACACCAATACACAGAAACCAGAGTACTTCACCACATCAACAATACTCACCATTTTAGATAATTTACGGCTGTGCCCTCTAACAAATTGTATATTCACGATAAAAACGCTCACTGTCTGAGTATTGTCGACCACTGCCAGCCACTGCTTCCTCCAACACCACAAATGAACATTGTGAAAATCACACTTCAAAAGTCGATTTTTCTTCGAAAAATCCATTAAACTCGAAAAAATATCATTTTTTGGAAAAGCTATTGTTTCGGTTGAATAATGACTTTTTGGTGAGTCTGCTTTCGTCTCAGCAGTGATGGACTGACAATATGTGCCTATACAATACCATATATTGCAAAATAGCCCAGGTTCTTGATTGACTTGGATTGGCTATTGCACGAATATCTTTCAAAAAGAAAGTTGTCCACACAAAATTATCAAAGAAGTGAAACTGTTGTGTGAGCAGTTACGATACGGTTCTTTCATTCAGCAAGGTTGGGGCTATGCACATTGGATTTTGAATAGATTCACAACATCATTTATTACTCTCACCTATTCAGAGTTCATCTATATTTCTTGCGTATCGTTCTTCAACTTGTTCGTTCGTCTATTGTGAAATTGCTTCTGCGCTGTTGCATGATTCTCTTTTGTGCCGAACTTTTGTATTGAATTTTTGTATTCCGTTCCTTTGCATCAAAATGTCATCCAAGTCTCATTCAACCAATCTGCATTCAACAGCTGCTGCCAGTGCAGCAGCAGCGGCTACTGCTGCTATGAATGCGGCAAATAACAAGAAGCGTTATGTTTGGCCAGAATCTTTACACAAAGACTTCATATCTGCGGTGTTTGATGTTGGCTTACGAGTTGCATCGATTGGAGAGATTCAAGCGTCATTACCGGAATTAAGAGGTAAATTGGCAGAAAAGGACTTTCAAGCACATTTACAGAAGTTGAGGGTTTTCAGAGATCGCAATCTCGTCTTTCGTCAAACTTATTTCGAAATGGAAAAAGCGACTACTTCGGGAAAACGTAGTGCGCACACCAGCTGCGCCCGTACAGGAGTATCTACACTGCGTTCTTCTTCATTTCATGAAAATGATGAAACATCTCCAGGAGGTGAAGATGATAGTTTGAATGCTAATCGCATCTATCACAGTGATAGTCAAGCATTTGACGAAGCCAATGACCCTGATTTAGTTGGAAAAACAGGTGATAATGAAGAAGAAGATAAAGAAGGTGAGGAGTATGATCCAATCGCTGATGAATTGGATAATGAAAAAATCAATGCAAATATTGTATCAATCGATCAAACATTGAAATTAGTACACATTCAATTACAACAAATGGCTCATTCAATACAATATAATCATCAATTATATTTTCAATTACAAAAAATGATAACACGTCAACATGAAACATTTTTACAAATTGTACAAAGAGTAAATGAATTTGATCCAAAATTAGCAACATATTATCAATCAGCATTACAACCATTTTTCTTTCATTTTGCTGCAGCAAGTGCTGGAGGGTTCTCAGCATTTAGTGCAACAGGTAATAGTACTGCTAATACAGGCAATAATGGTAGTCATCTCAATGCAAATGGTGATATCTCATGGCAAAGTGGTACAGGACAACGAAGTGCATTAGATTTGAATGAATTGGATGATGACGATGATAGTAGTGTAGAGAGTATTAATATGGATATAATTGGTAATGTGAATGGTAAGAGTGTGAATACTACCATACAACCCGGTAGTAGTGGTAGTGGAAACAGTAGTCTAGTTCACAATGATCAAGAAGATGCTACAATGTTATTAGATAGTCTTGGTGGTAGGAAGGTTCATGTAACAGATAATCAATCGAATGCAGATATACTATTCTCCTCTGAAATAGATAGCGAATCGACTAGGAAACGTAGTAGAACAACATCTACATCATTACCTCCTCTACCACCAATATCAGGATCATCAATAACCACTGACAATCAAGCATATAGTCATCAACATCATGGACATCAAACGCACACAGGTGAGAGTGGTACAAGCAATACATCCGCTGTTGGTACAGATGGTACTACTAACGCATCATCGAATAGTAACTCTCTATCATTCAATTATGCATTAGATCATAGTCATCAACATCATCATATTCATACATATTCTCATTCACACAATGATTCCAAACACACACATCATCACGATCATGCACATGGTCACTCGCATACTCATGCAACAGCGAATGGTGCATATTCACACAATCACAATCACAGTCATGATTCAAATACTGATGGAACAGGTCGCAGTCATCATCATATTGGGGCAAGTAATAGTAATGGTGGAAAATTACCATTGTCAACATCTCGAACAGAATTGAATATTATGTATGAAATGCGTGCACAAATGGATTTCCATCGATTATTGCTTCTGAAAAAAGAGAATCAGTTATCCCAACTGGGTGGAATCTCTATGCCTTATCATCCAACTGGAACATCTTCTACTGTTCAAACGACAGCTAACGCTCTGCCTGCTGAAGCCTCTGGAGGACCATTAACTGCAAGCAGTAGCACATCGAGTATGGGTGCATTAGCTGCAGCTGTCGGAAGTGGACTAAGTCAAAGTATCAATGGTAATCCCGGCCTGGTCGGCCCAGCTACTACTTTGACCCATACGAACAGTTTGCAAAGTACAGGTAGTGGAGGTGGAAGTTACTCTGCGGGAAACAATAGTGTCAATAATGGCAATTCGACGGTGGATGCTGCAGGGACTTGGGACTTTGAACTCACCGATCTCTTTGCATTTTTGCACGATCCTTAATGGTTATCGCTCTATTTGATGTGCTTCATTACTTATACAATGCCCCGATAAAATAGTTTCGTAATGATATAATGTTGTTTTTTACTTGTATAAATTGAATGAAAACTATGTGAATGATGTATAAGATGTAGATATTTTATAATTTTTTGTTATTATTCTTTTTTTCAAAAAATTCTGTTATGAGTTGCATGGTAATCCAAGTGCTGTATGCCGTGATCACAGATTCCCTCTCGGAATACTTGGTTTTTGTCACATCTTCATCTATGGTTTTGTTTTGGGATTGCATATTTGATGTGTTTGTTGGGTGATCATGGTCCCAGCTTTTCATTTGCGGAGCTAGATTGCTTTAATTAATTCGAACGAGAGGTTGTTCGTCGTCAAATTTATTATTCTTCCATGAGTCGGTTGACGATACAGTGTATATTATTGAGCTCAAGAAGGATTGTTCCGTTCTTTGCTTTCCAGTACTTCTTTACGCAGGTGAATTGGCTTGGACAATGTTTACCAATATGATACCAAATTCCATGTTATTGTTGTACCTTTGTAATAATTGGTTTAAGCGTACCTTTTTAAATTTGTATTTGACTCTTTTAATGATGATGAACTATTGATAAAGCACTACCGATGCAGATTTGTAGTTAGGGGTAGTTAAATTTGTAGAATTGATGCAAGCAAACTCCAAATCATATTTGATAGCGAAATCATTTATTACTTTTAATCATACACATAGATAACATACAAATCAAACAGGGAACAACGAAGAGAAAAAGGTTACATGCACTACTTTTCAGACTAAATTTACAGATTAAAGATCAAACAATCCGCATTGAAGGTTCGCAGGAACGGATTCATTGATCTTCTTAGGTGGAGGCAAATTCAAATTGTCCATAATGTGAATGAATTCTTCTAATGTCTTGGTCAAACGTGGGTTCAATCTCTTCTCTTCACCGATACTGCTCACAGTCAAACCTTTGTAATCATGGGCTGGCCACACTTCACAAGAATCAGGCAAGTACTTGAACAACTTGTCATGAATTGAGCGGTAGAGTTGCTCGGCAGATCCGCCTTGGAAATCGGTGCGACCACATCCGCGAATTAAGACAGCATCGCCAGTAAAACAACGGGACAAGTCGTCAAGAACGAATGTGGTGCAACCGACAGTGTGGCCAGGAGTAGCAACTCCATACAACTTCCAAGTACCAAACTCCAAAAATTCATACTCATTCAAATGAATATCAGCTCTAGCAGTGGTGCAAGCGGAGATGACAGATTTCATCTCAGGATGTAGGGACTTCAACTTGCCAGAGCCAGTGATATGATCGGCATGGACGTGAGTGTTCAAGGTGTACTTCAATGTCAAACCAAGATCCTTGATCAATTGGGAATCTCTTTCAACAGTTTCCAAGACAGGATCAATCAACAAA
>JACCDY010833865.1_pt1 | contig 10598 bp, 10 predicted proteins | sample 7446391 | NCBI WGS metagenome assembly JACCDY01 (sample SAMN15323451, study PRJNA562643) | freshwater metagenome | isolation source: river surface water | place: USA:Blue River Watershed | collected 2017-08-18
CCCAGCATCTGTAATGGATATGTCATTCTCAGATCAGGCTCTAACAGCTGAGTACCTAGTAAAGGAAGCAAAGAACCTCAAGCCAGGTGTACATGATGTTCCTTCATACATCGACAAGGAAGTTGCTTCACTTAAGTTAATCAGCATGGGAGGACGTATCGACGTTCTAACTCCAGCTCAAGATATGTACCTGAACTCTTGGGAGCACGGTAGCTAATGACTTTAGTTATGGTCGTCGATGACGACCAGGATCTCGCAGAGATGCTCGGCATCGTATTAACCGGTGCCGGCATCGATGTGGATCTAGTAAGCCGTGGTGATGAGGTCATGGATGTATTCCATAACAATCCTCCAGATTTAGTGTTGCTGGATGTTATGTTGCCAGGCCTTGATGGAATCGAAGTCTGTAAGTTGATTCGCGCAGAATCTATGGTTCCTATCGTCATGCTTTCAGCAAAGGGCGACACCCAAGATGTCGTTAAAGGATTAGAAGCTGGCGCTGATGACTACATGGTTAAACCATTTCGTCATCCATCAGAGTTGATTGCTCGTATTAGAACCCGTTTACGTCGAACAAATGCTGATGTATCTGGGTTGTTAACTATTGGTGATTTAGCTATTGATGTTCAGGCACATCAGGTTGCACGAGGCGGTAAGCAGATCGCATTAACTCGACTTGAGTTTGATCTTCTTGTTGCCTTGGCAAAGGAGCCAGGACGTGTATTTACTCGTGATGCTTTGCTAAGCGAGGTATGGGGTTATCGTCACTCAACCGATACTCGACTTGTAAATGTTCACGTTCAGCGTCTGCGTTCAAAGATTGAACATGATGCCGAACACCCTGAAATTGTTGTGACTGTGCGTGGAGTTGGATACAAAGCTGGAGTAATGGGCGGTTCCTAACCATGAACCGAATCTCCAGCAAAATCCGTAACTCCCTTGCTATCAAGGTTATTTTCTCTACCGTTCTACTGTCTTTGGTCGTCATGGGTGCTGCTGGCTCGGCGCTTAATTCTCAGTTATCTGCAGGCATTAAAGAGGTAAATCTCAATACCGCTTTGATCGAAGCTCGCTCAACAATCTTCACGGCAGAGTATCGATTCTTGTTAGCTCAAGGTGAAAAAGATTCTGTGGTGCAAAAGGTTGTAGATGATGTAATCAGTTCAGCAACCACATTGTCAGCCAATGAGAATGCTCGAGAGGTTGTGTTCAAGCGCAGCCCAGGAAACACCAGAGAGAACAATTACGAGATTGCCTCCAATCTGCTAGATCCCGCTTCTATTCCGGCAACGCTTAGCGAGCGAGTACGCAAGACTCCAGACTTGGTATATCAGTACACCAATATGAATTACCTGACCGGAACTCGAGTACAAGGTTTAGCAATCGGTCAAAAGGTTCAGATTCCAAATGCGGGCCAGTACGAGATGTACATTATTTTTTCCCTCGCAAATCAAGAAAAGACACTTGATCTCATCAGTAGATCCTTCTTCTTAACTGGATTTTTGCTTCTGTTTCTAGTGGGGCTCATTACCTGGCTTGTAGTTCGACAGGTCGTTAAACCTGTGCGCGAAGCGGCAGCTATTGCGACAGAGTTCACCGCAGGTGATTTCGGAAAGAGATTGAAGGTTGAATCACAGGATGAAATCTCAACTTTGGGCTTAGCTTTTAATGAAATGGCTGAATCAATCGAGAAACAAATTGCACGCCTTGAAAACCTCTCGCGCGTTCAGCAACGCTTCGTATCTGATGTATCTCATGAACTACGAACCCCTTTGACAACATTGCGCATGGCATCTGAGGTAATTCACTCATCTAAAGATGGCTTTGACCCAATTGTCGAAAGAAGCGCCGAGCTATTGGTAGCCCAGCTCGATCGATTCGAACGTTTGCTCGAAGATCTACTTGAAGTCTCACGCTTTGATGCAGAGGTTGCGGTTCTTGAGGCGGTTGATTTTGACATTGTTCTGCTGGTTCAAAGGTGCGCAGATGATTTGGGGTTGGTGGCAAAAGAGCGCAAAACTCAGATTTACGTTAACTCAACAGAGCCTGTCATCATGATTAAAGCTGATATTCGCAGGGTAGAGCGCATTTTGCGCAACCTACTTTCAAATGCAATCGATCATGCCGAAGAGATGCAAATTGATGTTCACATCGTGGCAAGTGAGCACGATGTTGCCGTGGGTGTTCGTGATTACGGTGTTGGGCTAGATGAGAATTCATTGACTCGAGTTTTTGATCGATTCTGGCGGGCAGATCCTTCGCGCGCTCGTACACGTGGCGGAACTGGTTTGGGACTTTCTATCGCACTTGAAGATGCACGTCTTCACAATGGTGAGCTAGAGGCATGGGGCCGCCCAGGACGTGGTGCACACTTTGTTGTGACACTTCCACGCAATACATGGGAGAGAATTGATCGACGTTTGATCCCATTGCAACCTGAGGATTACAAAGCTTAATCTCCACAGTTTTTTGTCGTCAGATTTAAATACTTTGATTTAGCGCAACACTTTTTCTATGCAGGTACTCTCTGAACTCTCTCAACTTTTATTTCCCAGCAGATGTTTTGGATGCCAAAGGTTAGGCCCAACTATTTGCTCTGGTTGCAGAAGTAGTTGGCACCCTCATTACTACCGAACAAGGCTTGATTCATTAACAGTTCACTCCTCTTTGCTGTACACACCAACCGCCTCCAAAATCATTGTTGCAGCCAAGGAGTCGGGTTTGAAAGGGGCCGACGAGTTGATCATTAACGCCGTTATTCATGCATTAGAGCGTTCAAAGGTTGATCTGACTTTCTCTCGATTAGTTCCGGTTCCATCTAGTAAATCCTCACAACGACGCCGAGGTAGAAGTTTTGTGGTCGATCTGGTGCAGCAAATTTCGAAGCGCACAGGTGTACAGATCTTGGATTGTCTTGAACTTTCCCGAAGAGTTTTGGATCAAAGTGGTTTGGATCGTGATGAGCGAGCCGCAAATCTTGCCGGGGCTTTCCGAGTTACTTCTCAGGTGAGGGGAGAGCTGATACTGGTCGATGATGTGGTGACGACTGGAGCCACCCTCAGAGAGGCCTATAGAGCGGTTAAATCACAGGGTTTACACGCGGTTGGCTCGGTTTGTGCGGTTACCGCCTGCGTTGCGCAACCTCTACGATAAGGGCCTGAAGCAGGGTCACACCCTTACTGAGAGGCCAGGTACATGCCAGCGTTTGTAGACAAGATTTTGCGTGCAGGTGAAGGACGCATCCTTCGCGAACTAAGCAAGATCGTCGTACTGGTCAATGCCCAGGAAGCCCGCTTTTCAGCGATGTCAGACTCAGAGCTACGTGAGCAGACCGCGCTATTTCAGGCACGTTATGCCCAGGGTGAGTCACTTGATGATCTACTGCCAGAAGCATTTGCAGTTGTTCGCGAAGCCGGCCGTCGCACATTAGGTCAGCGTCACTATGACGTTCAGATCATGGGTGGTGCAGCAATGCACAAAGGCAATATCGCTGAAATGCGTACAGGTGAAGGAAAGACTTTAGTTGCAACACTTCCTTCATATTTGAATGCAATTGCAGGTCGCGGTGTGCACGTAGTTACAACAAATGATTACTTGGCAGAGCGCGATAGCGAGTGGATGGGCCGCGTTCACAGATTCTTAGGTTTAAAGGTTGGCGTAATTCTTGCAAACATGACACCTGCAGAGCGTCGCGAGGCGTATTCAGCAGATATTACATACGGAACAAATAATGAGTTTGGTTTTGATTACCTGCGCGACAACATGGCATGGTCACTCGATGAGTGCGTGCAGCGCGATCACTTCTTTGCAGTAGTAGATGAGGTTGACTCGATTCTTATCGATGAAGCCCGTACTCCTTTGATCATCAGCGGTCCTGCCGATAAGGCCACCAAGTGGTACGTAGAGTTTGCAAACTTGGTTCAAAAACTTCAGCGCGATGTTCATTACGAAGTTGATGAGAAGAAGAAGACCTCTGGAATTCTTGAAGAAGGCGTTACCAAGGTAGAAGAGCTGTTGCAGATCGGAAACCTTTACGAGGCTGCCAATACTCCAATGATCGGCTACCTCAATAATGCAATCCGCGCTAAGGAGTTATTCAAGCGCGATAAGGATTACGTAGTCATGAATGGCGAACTGCTTATCGTTGATGAGCACACCGGCCGCATGCTTGCGGGACGTCGCTACAGCGATGGTTTACACCAAGCGCTAGAAGCTAAAGAACGTATTGAAATTAAGGATGAAAATCAGACGCTTGCAACGATTACATTGCAGAACTACTTCCGTTTGTACGACAAATTGTCAGGTATGACCGGAACTGCAACTACAGAAGCCGCTGAATTCCAGCAGATTTACAAGCTAGGTGTTGTCCCAATTCCTACTAACCGACCTTCACAGCGTCTTGACTCAGCAGATTTGGTGTACAAGACAGAGGTTGGAAAGTTTGCGGCGGTTACCGCAGATATAGTCGAGCGCCATCGCAAGGGTCAGCCAGTCTTGGTCGGAACAGTAAGTGTTGAAAAATCTGAAGAGCTATCCGCCTTCCTCCGTAAATCTGGTGTTCCACACGAAGTTCTCAATGCAAAGCACCATGAACGTGAAGCGGCAATTATTGCTCGCGCAGGTGTTAAGGGTGCTGTAACTGTTGCTACCAACATGGCCGGTCGTGGTACCGACATCATGTTGGGTGGTAACCCAGAGTTCATGGCAGATTTTGAATTACAACGTCGTGGGATTTCTCCAGTAGATAATGCTGAAGAGTATGAAAAGGAGTGGCCAGCTGAGATTGCACGCCAAAAGGCTGCGGTTGAAACCGGACATGAAGAGGTTGTTGCACTAGGCGGACTTTATGTACTTGGTACAGAACGTCACGAGTCACGTCGTATCGACAACCAGTTGCGTGGACGTTCAGGTCGCCAAGGTGATCCAGGAGAGTCACGTTTCTACCTTTCACTTCAAGATGATTTGATGCGTCGATTTAACTCCGGAATGGTTGAGCGCTTCCTAACAGCTGCAGGACTTCCAGATGATGCTCCAATCGAATCAAAGATGGTTTCAAACGCAATCAAATCTGCTCAGACTCAGGTTGAAGCTCAGAACTTTGAAATGCGTAAAAATGTTTTGAAGTATGACGATGTCATGAACCGCCAGCGCACCGTGATTTACGGAGAGCGTCGCAGCGTTCTAGAAGGTGCAGATATCAAGGAGCAGGTAGCGCGCTTTGTTGGCGACACACTGACCGCATATGTCACCGCTGCAACCTCTGAAGGCTACGCAGAAGATTGGGATCTAGAGACCCTCTTTACTGCGCTCAAGACCATCTACCCAATCTCGTTCACAATCGAAGAGTTAGAGGCAAGAGCTGGCTCACGTTTAGGGCTAGATGCAGATTTCATTACCGCTCAGATTCTCGAGGATTGCGAATTAGCGTACGCAAAGCGAGAAGAAGCACTTGGCGCAGAGGTAATGCGCGAGTTAGAGCGCAAGGTCTTGCTATCAGTTCTTGATCGTAAGTGGCGCGAGCACCTATACGAAATGGATTACCTGCAAGAGGGCATCGGTCTACGTGCAATGGCACAACGCGATCCTCTTGTTGAGTACCAAAAAGAGGGCTTTGATCTATTTGCAGCGATGATGGATGCAATTAAAGAAGAAATCGCAGGTCTTGTCTTTAACATCGAAGTCACCGTTGAGAGCGCGAACAATCAAGTTGTAGTTCCGGGTCTTGAACCTAAGGGATTACCGCAAAGAGGTTTGCAGTACACAGCTGCTGATGAGACTGGTGTTCATACAACTGGTGAGGTTTCTCGAAGCGCACCATGTCCATGTGGCTCAGGCAAGAAGTACAAGCGTTGCCACGGAGGCGCTGCTTAACTTTAGATAAGTGTTAGACAGGTGCAGAGCCATCTTCCATCTAGCCCTTCAAATCTGATTGCAACAACTCGCAACCTTTCGCCAAAGCGAAGGGTAATAGTTGCTTCACACACTCCATCCAAGGGTTGAGTTACTCTTATTTTGCGAACCCTTCCAATCTCCTTTAATGAGCCAGCCATTTTTTGAAGTTCTCCAAAGACCTTGTAGTGACAAAGGTGTTGCAATTGTTGGGCAGATCGCTTACCTGCCCAGATCTCAACTGCGTTATGAATAAATTGAACCGTTAATGGCTCGATAGCTGGTAACTCGTCAGCAGAGGTTGGTTGTGGTGCAAAATCAGAGTCATACTCCTCGCCAAAGTCACTAGGAACTAAGTAGAGACGGGGCTTCTGAACCTCTTGGGGTTTGGGTTCTGGCTTGAAGATCTCAAGAACTGGATGGAGATAATCCTCATCTGGATCACTCGAAATCGGCAGAAGATTCATTGATGTAAATCGTGGTGCTTGCTCATACTCAAGTTGTGTTGTCATGGGAGCACCCTTTCTCCCTTTATGTAGCCGCAAACTCAGCCCTTTGGCTAGAAAAATCTCATACCTTTGACTGACTGTGGATAAGTTTTAGGAATCGGTCACCGCAACCCTTTGGGTACCGCTATGAAAAATACAAAGAGTTCTTACAGTGCACGAATGCCGCTGGCGGTTACCTTGATAGTTGCCGCCTTTGCCTCAGCCTTTTTTATCTCAACTTACTCAAATAAGGGTGAGCACTATTGGGTAGTTGCTAACTCATTTGCACCTGGCCATCTGATTACTACCTCTGATCTTGTAGCGGCACACATGAACCTTGGTAGTAGTTCTGAAAACTACATGAGCGCATCTGAGCAAGTTGTTGGATTAGTCGCAACCCGATCAATGAGCGCTGGTGAAGTTATCTCAAGATCTGATCTAACAAGCTCAGCACAGGCTATGAATATGAGCGCTGTTCCACTAAGTCTGCGCTTTGCCGACTTGGCATCTGAAGTTCAAGTTGGTGATGCTGTAGACATCTATTGGGTACTTGATTCTCGCAATGGAGAAGGCATCATGGATCCGATTTTAATTCTAGGTGGCGTGAACTTGATCGGACTCGATGATTCAAAAAATGCACTTGGGGGAGATGTCTCCATCACAGTAGCAATTGAGCAAACCCAAGTACTACGACTCTTAAGCGCGACTACGCAAGGCCGCTTAGTAGTGGTGCGTACATATGTCTGAGCTTGAGATGCCAACTGTAATTACCGCGATTGCTAATTCAGAGGCTGAAAGCTTTGTCGCAGGAACTCTGTATGCCCAGGGCTGGAATGTTGTTTTTCGAGCTATCGAATGGGCCTCTTTGCATACCTACCTAGAATCAAATCCTGTCGTTGCATCAAATGCACTCCTGATCTTTGGAAATGATCTGCCGGGTGCTAACAAGCAATTGGTAGACACCCTTCAAAGCAGAGTGCGCCAAAGCATTGGTTTTGCCATCTCTGACCTTGGAGCAGATGAGTTTGGCGCAGTACATCCCTTGCCAACTGTAGGAACAGATCTGATCTCTCTAGTTCGGGGATTTGTTCGAGCTCCACTGGTGCGTACCGGAGCTATGACTCAACGAAGACCACGAAGCTCAAAGGTGATTGCTGTGGGATCTGCAGGCAGCCATACCGGTTGCACCTTGATCGCTCTAAATCTTGCAATGGAGTTGAGTTTGCTCGCGAAATCAACCTTGCTGATTGAAGCTAATTTTCGCGCACCCTCAATAGCTGCAGTGTTGTCTATGCGAAATATTGCCGATGGTTCTACTTGGAAATCGATCGCACCAAACCTTGCCTTATCAGAGGTGAATCAAAGCTCTGCAGATCAGCTGGAAAGTTTTATGAACAAGGCGACAGAAGAGTTTGAGTACATCATTATTGATATCGGTTCGGTTTCTGGTTTATCTAATCGACTAACCGATCGACGGTGGACTTCGGTTGTTACAACCTGGTGTTGTGATCAAGCAGATGAGTTAATGATTGTCTCGCGCGCAGATCACCTTGGGCATTACCGCTTGACTCAGGTAATTGAATTGCTGCAGCAAACATCGATACGAGCGCACTTGAGCTTTACACAAAACATGAAGTCATCAGGCAAGCGAGGCGATGCACAATTGGCGCGCTTCCTGACAGCGACAACTGCGCTTAAGCCCAATCGGGTGAGGAGTTTGAAAGAGGAGGTTAGGAGCGTCGTGGCGGCAGAGGATGAACATGCCACCTTGGTTGAGACAAATGAACGCTCAAATCTGCGTAAATCGATCGCTGAATTGGCCCGAGAAATCATTTCTTAGGATCTATTACTATGGGTAAATGCGCGCTTACCTTCCCATCAGCCACAAGGAGCTTGAAGCCTTTGTGCAGAGTAAGAGCCTGGATGCTGATGAGGTATTTGCACCGACCCAAGCCTTTGTCTCTGACAATCTAGATTGTGATGAGGAAGAGCTTGAGTATCTGCTCTCTGTCACAGCAGGTGCTGAGGCGCTGGAGCTTCGATTATCTGAAAAGGCTCCAGGAATAGTTTTGGCCTTTGAGATAACTGATGAGCAGATAGCTGAAAGTTACGATGATTCAATTACACTCAAAACCGCCCTTCCTTGGGAGCAGTTGCAGTGCGCCCTTCTGGCTTTTCAGGGGGATGATGAACTGGTGTGGTTTGCTACCCAAGAGATCGAGATCCACTTGGCGGAGTGGAAGTAACAATGTTTCAGCTAGAAAAATTGCTAGGCGCTCGAACCACAATCACAATCGACCAAGCAAATCGAATTCGAGAGTTAGTTGCTGATTGGCAGCTTCTGGCAGATCTTTCATTTGCTGATCTGATCTTATGGGTGCCAATACGTAAAGATGTTTCGATGTGGCCAACTGGGCACATTGCTGTAGCGCATATCCGTCCTACAACTACATCAACGGTTTTGATCAATGATGTTGTCGGCGATGAACTGCTCTGGGGAGCAAAACCTGCAATTGATGAAGCGCTCTCTGGTGATGAGATTGTCAAAGCTAGCGACCCCGAAAAAATCGGCGAGATGCTTGTTAAGACTGAAACAATCCCTGTTACCTTTGGTGGGCAAGTAATCGCTGTTATTTCATCTCACCGAAATGTTGATCACTCTCGTGGTTCCGGAAAGCTTGAAAGCAATTATCGTGAGGTTGCACAGCACCTCTTTCAAATGGTGGCTCAAGGCTCTTTTCCATTTAAAGATGCTGGTTCACTCTTCGAACCCGTTCCACGTGTTGGTGATGGATTAATTCGACTTGATGCAAACTCCGCAATCTCCTTTGCTAGTCCTAATGCAAAGTCAGCCTTTTCTCGCATGGGCTGGCGTGGAGATCTAGAGGGTAGAAATCTTGGTGAGGTTGCCGAACAAGTAGTAACCGCATCTGCCAACGCATCAGAGCAAGGTGTCCGTTCACGCCTCAATGGTAAAGAGTTGCAAAGAGTTGAGATCGATAATCAAGGTGCCACCATTGATTTATTGGTACTGCCTTTGATAGTCGGTACAGACAAAATCGGTGCAATTGTGTTGCTACAGAATGTGACTGAGCTTCGCAGACGTGACCGCGAATTAGTTACAAAAGATGCCACGATCCGTGAGATTCACCATCGTGTAAAGAACAATCTACAAACGGTATCTGCACTGCTTCGTTTGCAATCCAGACGTATTGAGGACCCAGCCGCTGCTGCCGCACTTGATGAAGCGGTTCGTCGAATCGCCTCTATCGCCGTGGTGCATGAAACCTTGTCGAACAGCACCCAAACTACTGTGGCCTTTGACGAGGTGCTGAGCTCTCTTGTCACCCACGCACTTGAGCTAAGTCCTCGAATGGGCGAGCTGACAATTGAGCGAACAGGTGAGATTGGTTCATTGGAATCTCGAGTGGCAACCCCGTTGTCCTTGGTCGTTACCGAACTGATTCATAACGCACTTGAACATGGCTTATATGAATCTGGAACAAAGTTAAGAATTGAACTTCAGCGCTATAGCAATGAAGCTCTTGTAACAATCTCTGATGATGGCATTGGCTTGCCAGATGGTTTTGATTTGCTGACATCTGCAAATTTAGGTTTGCAAATAGTTCGCACCCTTACTGAAAATGAGTTAAAGGGAGAGTTGAAGTTGGAATCAACTGATAAAGGAACGCAAGCAAAGTTGCGCTTCCCACTTTAAATCTGGTTTTGCTGCTCCATCAAGCGAGCGCGGTTACGAGCTGCACGACGCTTAAGCGCACGACGTTCATCCTCAGATAATCCGCCCCAGACTCCAGCATCCTGACCGCTCTCCAGAGCCCATGCAAGACAAGGCTCCTTTACGATGCATCGATTACAGACCTTCTTGGCCTCTTCGATTTGGGTGAGGGCGGGACCTGTATTTCCTACCGGAAAGAAAAGCTCAGGGTCTTCGTCACGGCAGGCTGATTGATGACGCCAATCCATCGCATGTCTCCTTAGGGAAGTAAGACTCGGTTCAAGAGTAAGTTCTAAATACACACAGATGTGTGTGCAAGGGGTTAATTCTCTCGTGTGTGAGGGAGTTATACAAGGATGAACGAGGATGAGTTTTCAAAATAAGGGTGATCTATCTCAAGTGCCCCCGACAGGAATCGAACCTGTGCACCTGCCTCCGGAGGGCAGTGCTCTATCCCCTGAGCTACGGGGGCTCATTGGGTCAGC
>JACCDY011140363.1_pt1 | contig 10596 bp, 10 predicted proteins | sample 7446391 | NCBI WGS metagenome assembly JACCDY01 (sample SAMN15323451, study PRJNA562643) | freshwater metagenome | isolation source: river surface water | place: USA:Blue River Watershed | collected 2017-08-18
GAAGTGGTGTTGATTGGCGACAGCTATTCAGATGCTTACAACCACGCGGTGTTGCTGGAGAAAAAACAAGGGTTGACATTTGTGCACCCTTTTGACGACCCGGATGTGATTGCCGGCCAAGGCACCATTGCCATGGAGATCTTGCGCCAGCACCAAGGCCCGCTCGCTGCGGTGTTTGTGGCCATTGGCGGCGGTGGCCTGATCAGTGGCGTGGCCAACTACATCAAAGCAGTGCGCCCTGGCGTCAAGGTGATTGGGGTGCAAATGAACGATTCGCAGGCCATGATCGCCTCGGTCAAGGCCAAGAAGCGAGTCACGTTGCCCGATGTAGGACTGTTCTCGGATGGCACCGCGGTGAAGTTGGTGGGCGAAGAAACATTCAGGGTCTCGCGCCACTTGGTGGACGAGTTCATGACGGTCGACACCGATGCGGTGTGCGCCGCCATCAAAGATGTGTTTGTCGATACACGTTCGATTGTGGAGCCCGCAGGTGCTTTGGCCGTGGCCGCCATCAAGCAGTACGTGGCCACACACAAAACCAAGGGGCAGACGTATGCCGCCATTTTGTGCGGTGCCAACATGAACTTTGACCGCTTGCGCTTTGTGGCCGAGCGGGCCGATGTGGGCGAAGAAAAAGAAGCCTTGTTTGCGGTCACTATTCCTGAAGAGCGGGGCAGCTTCAAGCGCTTTTTAGAGCTGATTGGCAGTTTGCCCGGCGGTCCGCGCAATGTGACCGAGTTCAATTACCGCATGAGCGACTCTGACAAAGCGCATGTGTTTTTGGGCCTGAGCACGCATGGCAAAGGCGAGAGCAGCAAGATCACGGCCAATTTCAACAAGCACAAGTTCGAAGCGCTCGACCTGACCCACGACGAGTTGGCCAAAGACCACATTCGCCACATGGTGGGCGGGCACGCGGCGCTGTCGCAAGACGAGCGTTTGTTGCGCTTTGAGTTTCCTGAGCGCCCTGGCGCTTTGCTCAAGTTTTTGAGCCTGATGCGGCCGGGCTGGAACATCAGCTCGTTCCATTACCGCAACCAAGGCGCCGACTACGGCCGCATTTTGGTGGGTCTGCAGGTGCCCACAAAAGACAACAAAGCTTTTGACAAGTTTTTGCAGACGCTGGGTTATCCGTTTGCGGAAGAAACCCACAACCCGGTGTATCGTTTGTTCCTTCGCAGCTAACGCAAGGCTTAACCCATGCCCGCATCTCTTGAAGGCCAACTGGTTGTCGCGATCTCCTCGCGGGCGCTGTTCGACTTCGAAGAAGAGAACTTGGTTTTTGAGCAAGGCGATGACCGGGCATACATGCAATTGCAGCTGGGTCGCTTAGAAGAGCCGGCCAAACCCGGTGTGGCGTTTTCTTTGGTGCGCAAATTATTGGCCTGCAACGATGCCCACGCGCAGCGGGTTGAAGTGGTCATTTTGTCGCGCAATGACCCGGTTTCGGGCATGCGGGTGTTTCGCTCAGCGCAGCACTATGGTTTACCCATTCAGCGTGGCAGCTTCACCCGTGGGCAGCCACCATGGCGCTACCTCAAGCCATTGAATGCCAATTTGTTTTTGTCCACCCACCTGTCTGATGTGCGTGCGGCATTGGGCGCTGGTGTGCCCGCCGCGCAGGTGTACCCCCACTCGGCTTTGGCCTCTGAGGCCCATCCCACTGAAGTGCGCATCGCGTTTGACGGCGATGCGGTGTTGTTCTCTGACGAAGCCGAACGGGTCTTTCAGGCCGAGGGCTTGACGGCCTTTCAAGCGCACGAACGCGACAAAGCCGCACAACCTTTGCTGGCTGGCCCTTTCAAGCCTTTGCTGGCCGCCCTGCACCGCTTGCAGCAAGAAGGCACTCCCGCCATGCGCGTGCGCACCGCCTTGGTCACCGCACGCAGCGCGCCGGCGCATGAGCGCGCCATTCGCACACTGATGGACTGGAACATCGAGGTCGACGAAGCGATGTTTTTAGGCGGGTTGCCCAAAGGCGAGTTTTTGCGCGAATTTGAACCCGACTTTTTCTTTGACGATCAAACGGGACACATCGAATCTGCAGCGCGCCATGTGCCCTCGGGGCATGTCGCTTCGGGCATCTCCAACCCGGATTGATGGGTTATTTTTTCTCGCGATAAGGCGCAACCGCCTTGGCATCCAGCCGGTAACCGGCCATGCCCATGTGTGAATCGGTTTGGGTGGCACTCAACACCCCCGTCACCCACAAAGTGTCCATAAGGCGAATACGCTTGGTGGGTTTGTCCAGCACCACGTGGACAATTTGGTTGGCTGGCGGTGGCGGCGAATGCACGCAAGCGCCAAAGTAAGGCACCAACAAAAACTCTTTGCTGCCCTCTGGCAATTCTTCGAGGGGCACCATAAATCCGGGCATGCGCACGTTTTGCCCCAACACTTGGGGATTGATGGGGGCGTTGTCCCACATCTGGCGGATTTTTTTAAGTACTTCTTCGGCTTTGGGATCGTTGTCTTTCAGGCTGTCTAAATTCAGGGCCTTGAGGTCTTTGTAGGGGTCCCAGCCTGGGGGCATCAACTGTTCCCAGGCAATGGTGCGCACCGGGCCCGGCAAGTTGGAATTGGGCGCCGGCGCCTCAGACGACAAACTGGGTTGGGCTTGCGGCAATACATTGCGCACCCCTTGGGCCCCTGCAGGGCCGGCCATCGATGCGATGCCCCACACTAGCGCCAACAGCAGCGGGCTAGGCAAATTCAAGGTCATGGCAAAGCCTTTCGTCCATTAAACACGGGGTGACAAGCCATCGGCCAATGACCAACGGTATGCACGCCAAGCAGGCGCCAAACTGGCCAATAAACCCGCCACCAACACCGCCAGCAGCCCCGCCCACTGCGTCGCCAACGGGGCCGCCCATTGCAGTCGAATTCCCACCGCCTCTTGCAACCAAGGTCCAGCCAGCAGCATGCCCAATTGGGCCAACATCACGCCCAACAGCATGCCTGCGACGGTGACCCAAAGACCCTCTAAAGTCAGCAAGGCCAAAATGTGGCGGGGCCCAGCCCCCACGGCGCGCAACACCGCAAGTTCACGGCGGCGCTCATTCAATCCCGCCTGCACCACCGCCATGAGGGACAGCACGCTGACCAAGCCCACCAGCCCAGAGACCACCAGCAAGGCGCTTTCTCCCACAGCCAACACCGACCACAACTCCGCCAGTGCGACGCCGGGCATCACGCCCATCAAGGCTTCGTCTTCGTAGCCATTGACGAATCGCTGCACATTGAAAACAGCGGCACGGCTTTTCAAGCCCACCAAAGCCGCAGTGACTTCTTCGGGCTCGAGATTGAACTTGCGAGCCTGATCGGCTGGAATTTGACCTCCGGGCATGGGCGTTCCCGCCACCCAATCCAAGTGCAAAGCCTCTAGCGCCTGCAAACTCACATGCACCGTGCGGTCGACCGGGGTGCCGGTTGGGGCCAAAATGCCCACCACCTTGAACGGCTTGTCCGCGTGTTCGTCCGCTGCCGCTTGGCCATGATCGTGATCGTGATCGTGATCGTGATCGTGATCGTGATCATGGTCGTGATCGCGATCGCGATCGTGCATGCCATGACCCAAAGTGATGCTTTGCCCCAAACCATAACCCAATTGACGGGCCACCTCGGCACCTATCACGGCCTCGTACAAGCCGTCTAAGTTGCCGGCAAAAACAGCCCCTTGCTGCAGCACCAAAGGCTTCCGGTCACCATAAGCAAATTGCTGAAAATAAGCCGGCGTGGTTCCCAACACAGGAAACTGACGATGGGAGTCCCCCAAACTCAAAGGCACCACCCACGACACCGAACGGTGTTGGGCCAAGGCACGCACACTGTCCATGGACATGCTTTGCGGCACGCTGCCTATGTGAAACACCGAAAACAGCATCAACTGCACCGGGCTGCTGCGCGCGCCCACAATCAAGTCCACGCCACTGACCGACTGTGCAAAGCTGTGCCGAATATCGTGGCGCAATCGTTCCAAAGTCCACAGCAAAGCCGTGGCCAGCGCCAGCGACACCACCACCCAAAGCAATGTGCTGCGACGGTTCCAAGCGCTGCGACGCGCCATGCTGAGCAGCGTCGTCATGCGTCCGCTCCCGCCTTTTGCAAATCGGGCAACGACCATTGCACGGCAAATCGCGAAGCTTGCTGCGCATCGTGGCTCACGCACACCAAGGTGCTGCCCGCATCTTGTGCGGCTTGCAACAGCAGGTCCATGAAGCCATCACGCAAAACCGCATCCAGTGCGGAGGTCGGCTCGTCAGCCAAGATCAATTCGGGTTGCCCCATCAATGCGCGGGCTGCCGCCACCCGCTGTTGTTGCCCCACCGACAGGGCATCGGCACGGCGCGCCCACAAGGCTTCTGGCAAGCCCATGCGCTGCAACCAATTTTGGGCAGCGGCCTCTGGGCCGCCTGAGGTTTGGCACCGCCCTTGCCGCAGTGCAGAAAAGCGGCAAGGCAAGGTCACGTTGTCCAGCACGCTCAAATAAGGCAATAAATTGAACTGCTGAAAAATCAACCCTACATGGTCCGCACGAAAGGCATCGCGTTGCCCGGGCTTCAAGTCCGCCCAGTTTTGACCCAACAAAGAAACGCGGCCCTGTTGGGGCAAGTGCACACCCGCCATCAAGCCCAGCAAAGTGCTTTTGCCACATCCGCTGGGGCCGTGCAAAAACACGGTCTGCCCCGCCGCCAGATGCAAACGACCCAACTTCAGTGTGTCTGGGCCGCTCGAATTCCAAGCAAAGCGCAAAGGCTCGATGTCGATCACACAGCTCTCCCTTTTGATCTGGGAAATATACCCCGTCAATCGGCCTCGGAAAAGGCGCTGGTTTATGCGCTGGCTTAGGCCCTGCCTTAGGCGCTGGCTGGGGTGCTGGAGAGGGTGCTGCAGCCCGTCACGCCGAGAAGCGTGCAGGCTTGCAGTTCGGAAGCATCAGACCGCGTTGTTTTGCAATGCGGCAATGCGGTCTTCGATGGGGGGATGGGTGCTGAACAACTGGCCAATGCCCCCTGCAATGCCCATGGCGGCCATGCTCTTGGGCAACTCGGCGGTGTGCACACCGCCCAACCGGGCCAAGGCGTTGATCATGGGCTGCTTGCGGCCCATGAGTTTGGCGGCACTCGCGTCGGCGCGGAACTCACGCTGACGGCTGAACCAAGCCACGATGATGGCGGCCACAAAGCCCAACAAGATGTCCATGACGATGGTGGTCACAAAATAACCAATGCCGGGGCCGGAGTTGGATTCGTCGTTCTTGCGCAAGAAGCTGTCCACGGCATAACCGACCACGCGCGAAATAAACACCACAAACGTGTTCATCACGCCCTGGATCAAGGTCATGGTGACCATGTCGCCGTTGGCGATGTGGGCCACTTCGTGGGCGATCACCGCCTCCACCTCTTCGTGCGTCATGTTCTGCAACAAACCGGTGGACACGGCCACCAAAGCCGAGTCTCTGAAGGCACCGGTGGCAAAGGCATTGGGGTCGCCCTCGAAAATACCCACTTCCGGCATGCCAATGCCCGACTGGTCGGCAAACTTGCGCACCGTTTCCACGATCCAGGCTTCATCGGCGTTGGCGGGTTGGGTGATGACGCGAACGCCCGAAGACATTTTGGCGATCCATTTGCTCATGAGCAAAGAAATGAAGGCACCGCCAAAACCCATGATCAAAGCAAAGCCCAGCAACGCGCCCAAGTTCAGGCCGTTGGCGGTCAAAAATCGGTTGACGCCCAACAAATTGGCCACAACACCCAGCACCACGACGACAGCCAGGTTGGTCAAGACAAACAGAAAAATTCGTTTCATGGTTAATTTCAAATTCACCCGAAAGACGCGGGTCCGTTGTGGGGAATATAGGGGCTTGGAGAGCAAAATCAAGCGAGTGAGCCGATTTCCTGATTGGCGTATGGTTTTTCCTGCGAGGATGCGCCGCGACGCGGCCGAAAGACGCTGCGGTCGTCGTAAAAATCAACTTTCTCGTTGGCCGGCCACCAACCGGGCACTCCGAGCAGAGGCAAGGGGCTGAATGGTTTTTGAGCCAGCTTTGCGGCACGGAGGTCTTCTGCCAACCAAGCATCGATTTCTGCAGCCCTGACTGCCTGGGGCACCCGCCAAAGGTGCACGGTGATGGATTTGTAAGGCCGCACCGCTTTTTCCAGGGCGGCATGGCCAAAGGTCCACAAGCGGGTATGGGCCCATTCGCGCCGCAAAGAGATCAATGCGTCTTGCCAGCGGTGCTCGGTGAGGGCAGACCACAAGGCATCCGAGGGCTGAATCAGCAAGGCGTTTTCATCAAACACGGTGGCGGCATCCCGCACAGGCCCGCGCACCTGCCCTACCCCAGCCCGTGCAATTTCTTGTGCCTGCAACTGGTTCAGGCGTTTTTTGGCCAATGGGAAGTGCATCCAGCACAAGGCGTTGAAAAAATCATGCAAACCTTCACGGGTCGGCACTTGACCTGTCGCAAAAATAAAGTCCTCATACGCCTGCCCATCGGGCAACTCACTTTGCGGAACAAACCGCACCGGCGCCAATCCAGCGGCACTCAAGACCTCCGGCTGCGGCTGGCCAGAGACAATGCGCTGCGCCATCGGCTCGCCCACCGCGCGCCAATCGGCAAGCCAAGGGGCTGACCAATCGATGTCGCTCACCCCATACAGCGGCGATGACGCACAACGCCCATCGGCCTCAGCCTGCGGAGTCTGGGTATTGGCGCTGGGGTTTAGCCGGCCACCAGTCGCCACGGCAGGCTTTCTCCGGATCGCAGTGGCTTGAGCTCGGCCTCGCCAAAAGCAAAGCTCTCTGCGGGCGTCCAACTTTCGCGGCGCAGTGTGATGCGGCCGGTGTTGCGGGGCAAACCATAAAAATCAGCACCAAAAAAGCTGGCGAATCCTTCCAACTTGTCCAATGCGCCCGCGTGCTCGAATGCTTCGGCATACATCTCAATAGCTGCATGCGCGGTGTAGCACCCCGCACAGCCGGTGGCATGTTCTTTGAGGTGCGCAGGGTGGGGTGCGCTGTCGGTGCCCAAAAAGAAACGCGGGTCCCCACTGGTGGCCGCTTTCACCAGCGCCAGCCGATGGGTCTCGCGCTTGAGCACAGGCAAGCAGTAGTAATGCGGGCGAATGCCACCGGTAAAAATCGCATTGCGGTTGTACAGCAGATGGTGCACGGTGATGGTGGCGGCAAGGAATCCATCGCTTTGCGCCACATACTGCGCGGCTTCTTGCGTGGTGATGTGCTCCATGACGATTTTGAGTCCCGGAAAATCCCGTCGCAAAGGCTGCAGTTGCTGCTCGATGAACACCGCCTCACGGTCAAACAAATCGATGTCGGATGATGTCACTTCGCCGTGCACCAACAACAACAGGCCTTCGCGCTGCATGGCTTCCAGCACGGGATAAATTTTGCGCAAATCGGTGACGCCCGCATCGCTGTTGGTCGTGGCCCCCGCCGGGTACAACTTGCACGCCACCACCCCCGCCGCTTTGGCCCGGGCAATTTCCGCAGGCGCAAGGTTGTCGGTGAGGTACAAGGTCATCAGGGGCTCAAACGCCATGCCTTGGGGCACGGCCGCCAAAATGCGCTGCTTGTAGGCCAGTGCCTGCTCCCCGGTGGTGACCGGGGGCTTGAGGTTGGGCATGATGATCGCGCGACCAAATTGGGCGGCGGTGTGGGGCACCACCACGTTCAGGGCGGCGCCATCGCGCACGTGCAGGTGCCAGTCGTCTGGGCGGGTGAGGGTGAGTTCTTGGGTCATGGCCCGTATTGTCTCAAACCTGTGCCCCGCCCTGACTGAGAGGCTGAACCCAGCGGCGCCCGAATGAGCGCCCGGCAGGCTTAGCTCTGCAAGATCTTGTTGAGAAAGTCTTTGGTGCGCGGCTGGCGATTTTCAGGGTGGTTGAAGAACTCGTCTTTCGAGCAGTCTTCCAAAATGCGCCCGCCCACATCGATAAATATCACCCGGTTGGCGACTTTGCGGGCAAAGCCCATTTCGTGGGTCACCACCATCATGGTCATGCCCTCGTTGGCCAATTGCACCATCACGTCCAACACTTCACCCACCATTTCGGGGTCCAAGGCGGAAGTGGGTTCGTCAAACAACATGACGATGGGGTCCATCGACAAGGCGCGGGCAATGGCGACGCGTTGTTGCTGTCCGCCTGAAAGCTGACCGGGAAATTTGTCTTTGTGTGCCAACAGGCCCACACGGTCGAGCATCTTCAAGCCACGCTCTTTGGCTTCCGCCTCTGATCGGCCCAACACTCTGATCTGCGCAATGGTCAGGTTTTCGGTCACCGAAAGGTGAGGAAACAACTCAAAGCTCTGAAACACCATGCCCACGCGTGAGCGCAGTTTGGGCAAATCGGTGCCTTCGCCCATCAGCGACACGCCATCGACATGGATGCTGCCTTGTTGGACCGGCTCCAGGCCGTTCACCGTTTTGATGAGGGTGGATTTGCCCGAGCCCGAAGGGCCACAGACCACCACCACATCGCCTTTGTTGATGCTCACTGAGCAGTCGTTGAGCACCTGCACAGGGCCATACCACTTCGACACATTTTTGATCTCAATCATTTTCTTTTCCCAATTTCAGTGCGTGCATCAACGCACGATGGCAATCTTGGCCTGCAGGCGTTTGACGCTCCAGGAGAGTGCAAAACAAATCACAAAATAAACGACAGCCGCAAAAATGTAAGCCTCTTCTGTGCGGCCATAAATCTTGCCGGCATTGGTGAAGCCTTTCAGCAAGTCGTAGGCGCCGATGGCGTACACCAAAGACGTGTCTTGAAACAAGATGATGGTTTGCGTGAGCAAAACCGGCAGCATGTTGCGAAACGCCTGAGGCAAGATCACCAGACGCATGTTTTGGCCGTAAGTCATGCCCAAAGCCTGGCCCGCAAACACCTGACCTCGCGGGATGGACTGGATGCCCGCCCGCATGATCTCGCTGAAATAAGCCGCCTCAAATGCGATGAACGTGATGATGGCCGACCATTCGGCACCAATCGGTCGGCCAATCACAAACGGCATCAGCAAGTAAAACCACAAGATGACCATGACCAGGGGCACCGAGCGCATGCCATTGACGTACGCCGTGGCCGGAGCAGCCAAAAGGGCAATGCCAGACAAACGCATCAAGGCCAGCAAGGTGCCAAAAATCACACCGCCGATGGTGGCCACAATGGTCAATTGCACACTGAACCACAGTCCACCCAGCACAAATTTGCGCAGGACTTCAAGGTCGAAGAAAGAAAAATCAAGTCCCAACATGTCAATGCCCCCCCGTTCCGGCTGAAACGATGAAGCCAGGCACGCGCATCTTCTTTTCGATGACCGCAAACACCCGATTGACCGCAAACGCCGACACCGCATACAGCGCCGTCACTGCCAAGTAAATCTCAATACCGCGCGACGTTTCTTCTTGTGCCTGCATGGCAAACATGGTGAGTTCGGCAATCGACACCGCAAAAGCCACCGAAGAGTTTTTCAGCAAGTTCATGGACTCGCTGGTCAAGGGCGGCAGGATGATGCGAAACGCCATCGGCAAAATCACATAGCGGTAAGACTGCGCCGTGGTGAACCCCATGGCCATCGCCGCATAACGCTGGCCCTTTGGCAAGGCCTGAATGCCTGCGCGGACTTGCTCTGCGATACGCGCCGAAGTGAAAAACCCCAACGCAAAAACCACCAGCAAAAAGCCCGGCACATTTTGGAATGCCGGGAAAACTTTGGGGACCACAAAGTACCAAAGAAAAATCTGGACCAACAAGGGGATGTTGCGGAACAACTCCACCCAGGCATTGGCCAAGGCCGACACCACGGGACGTCCAGGCAGCGTGCGCAAAGTGCCCACCACCGCACCAAATACCATGGCCACCACCCATGAGCTGCCCGCCACCGCCAGCGTCCAGCGCCAGGCTTCGAACATCCATTCCAGGTATGTTCGGCCACTGCCGTCATCGGTCAAAAAGACCTGCCAATCCCATGTCATTTTTATTTACTCCCACGAACTGGCGAATCTCTCGCCCATAAAGAAACCCCGCCCAAGTATCCCCGGCGGGGTTTGCTCAGCGACTCAAGCCATTACTTCTTGGCGTAGTCTTCAGCAGGCTTGTCGTTCAGGCTGGCCCAAGCGGCTTTGGTGCTCTCGCTCAAAGCCAAACCGACCTTCACGTTCTTGGGTGGAATGGGTTGCAAAAACCACTTGTCCCACAGTTTGGCCATCTCGCCGCTCTTGACCAAGTCACTCACGGTGTCGTCAGCCACTTTCTTGAAGGCGGGGTCGTCCTTGCGGATCATGATGGCGATGGGTTCCACAGCCAAGACTTCGCCCACAATGCGGAACTCGGCAGGGTTCTTGGCGTTGGCAATGTTGCCGGCCAAGATAGAGCCGTCCATCACGAAGGCATCGGCGCGGCCAGAGTCCAACAACAAGAAGCTGTCGGCATGGTCTTTGCCAAACACTTCGTTGAAATTCACGCCATTGGCGCGCTCATGTTTGCGCAGCAATTGCACCGAAGTAGTGCCGGTGGTGGTGGCCACATTCTTGTTCACCAATTGAGCGATGGAGGTGATACCCGATGCCAC
>JACCDY010541406.1_pt1 | contig 10594 bp, 8 predicted proteins | sample 7446391 | NCBI WGS metagenome assembly JACCDY01 (sample SAMN15323451, study PRJNA562643) | freshwater metagenome | isolation source: river surface water | place: USA:Blue River Watershed | collected 2017-08-18
ACTGCGGATCTTGCATCATGTCGCGCACGGAATAGATCTTGGATACGGGCACATCGGCGGCTTTGAGGATGTGTAAGGCTTCATCGATATCGCGGCCCGAGCACCACGACTGGATTGCCTCATCAATAGCCTGTGTCTGCGGCACGCGTCCGGCATTGTTGGCCAGTAGCGGATCATTGGCCATGTCATCACGGCCGATCGCGGTCATCAGGCGCTTGAAGATGGCATCGCCATTGCCGGCAATGACGATGTTCTCGCCATCGCGGGTGGTGTAGGTATTGGACGGCACAATGCCCGGCAACGCGCCGCCGGTGCGCTCGCGCACGACACCGGCATGATCGTATTCCGGCACCAGCGATTCCATCAGATTGAATACGGCCTCATAGAGCGCGACATCAACCATCTGCCCCTGCCCCGCCTGACAGTCTGCGCCGGTCTTGCCATTCCAGCGACCACCGGTCACATCGCGATGGCGCAAGGCCATCAGCGCGCCAATCGCGCCATGCAGGGAGGCGATGGAATCGCCAATGGAAATGCCGATGCGCACCGGGGGCCGGTCGGGATGGCCGGACACATAGCGCAGCCCGCCCATGGATTCGCCGATCGCGCCAAAGCCGGGCGCATCGCGCATCGGGCCGGTCTGGCCGTAGCCGGACAACCTGACCATGATGGTCGCCGGATTGATGGCCTTGAGCTGTTCATACCCGAGGTTCCATTTTTCGAGCACGCCGGGGCGATAGTTCTCGATCACGATGTCGGCATCCAGCGCCAGCTGGCGCGCGATCTCTTGCGCGCGCGGGTCTTTCATGTTGAGCGTCACGCTTTTCTTGTTCCGGCTCTGCACGGTCCACCAGAGCGAATTGCCATCCTTGAGCACGCGCCACTTGCGAATGGGATCGCCCTCGCCCGGCGCTTCGATCTTGATGACCTCGGCACCGAATTCGGCCAGCATGCGCGAGCAGAATGGCCCGGCGATCAGCGTACCGAGCTCGAGTACCTTGATGCCCGCCAGTGGGCCTTTGGGTGTGGCAGGGGCGGACGATGCCGCCTTGGGAGATGTAGGGTCGTCCATGTCTTGTTGTTGTTGTCAGGGGAAGATGAAACGGCAGACATCATGCCCTCAGGTGCTGCGCCTGTCGAGCATTGCGCGCGCAATGGTGCCGGCATCGACGTATTCGAGTTCGCCGCCGACCGGCACGCCGCGCGCAATGCGGCTGACTTTCAGGCCGCGCGCTTTCAGCGTCTCGCTGATGTAGTGAGCGGTGGCTTCGCCCTCATTGGTGAAATTCGTGGCCAGCACGACTTCCTGCACTATGCCGTCAGTGGCGCGGGCGATCAGGCGATCAAGATGCAGATCCTTGGGGCCGATGCCATCCAGCGGCGACAGTCGGCCCATCAGCACGAAGTACAGGCCCTTGTAGGTGAGCGTCTGCTCAATCATCAGCTGGTCCGCCGGCGTCTCGACCACGCACAACAGACTGGCATCGCGATCCGCGTCGAGACAGGTTTCGCAGATGTCGCGCTCGGTGAAGGTATTGCACTTGGCGCAGTGGTGAATCTTGTCGACAGCCTGCGCCAGCGCGCGCGCGAGCTGCGCCGCGCCGTCGCGGTCATGCTGCATCAGGTGATAGGCAATGCGCTGCGCGGATTTGGGCCCGACGCCGGGCAGGCGGCGCAATGACTCGCTCAGAAAATCGAGGCTGGAAGGCGTCTTCACAAGGCGATAATCAAAACGGCAGCTTGAAGCCCGGCGGCAGCGGCAGTCCGGCGGTCATGCCGGACATTTTTTCGCTGGTGGTGGCTTCGGCCTTGCGCACGGCGTCATTGAACGCTGCGGCCACGAGGTCTTCGAGCATGTCCTTGTCATCGCCCAGGAGCGACGGATCGATGGACACGCGCTTCACATCGTTCTTGCAGGTCATCACGACTTTGACCAGGCCGGCACCGGCCTGCCCTTCGACCTCGATGGTCGCGAGCTGATCCTGCATTTTCTTCATGTTGTCCTGCATGGCCTGGGCTTGTTTCATCAGACCGGCAAGTTGGCCTTTCATCATGGTGGGCTCCTTGATTCAATCAATGTCATAAGGGGACGCTCAGAGCGGACGCACCGAACCCGGCACGATGGTCGCGCCGAATTCTCGCTTGAGCGTCTGCACAAACGGATCGTTTTCCATCGCCAGCTCGGCGGCCTGCTGTCTGGCGGCCTGCTCGGCAACGCTGGCTGCATGCGCCGTGTGACTGACGGCGCCGATTCGGGTATGCACGCTGACTTTTTTGCCAAGCTGCTTGCCGACGGCAGCGGCGAGCTTGTCGGCACTGCCTGCCGAGAGCAGGGTTTCAACAGGCACCTGCAGGTGCAGCTGGGTGACCGCATTACCTTCTTCCACTGCCAGCAGTTCGCTCTGCGTGGCCAGCTGTTGCGCAACGCCGCGCAGGTTCAACTGCCTGACGAGTTGAGGCCAGTTGATCCCGGCTGTCGGGCCTGTCGGGCCTATCGGGCCTGTTAGCTTGCCCGGATCGGCGTCTTCGGTCTTGATGACCTCTTTTGTGTCGGGTGTCAGCGCTGGCGCTTCAGTTTTTTTTTGAGCACGGGCCGGCTCGGCATCGCTGACCGTGTCGCCCGTGGGGAACGGTAGCGTCGCCCCATCCGGCAAGCTCATCTCAGGCGCAGGTTTTGCCGCCTTGCCGCTGCGTGCAGCCGCAAGCGCCGCCATTGCCGGACTCAGCGCCTTTGCCGGTGCCGCAGTCTGCAATGCCGGGGGCGGCGGCACGGGAACGGAGGCGGTTGCTATGGATGCAGGTGCCGCCGCCTTGGCGACCGAAGCTGTCGCAGATCTTGCGGGGGCCGCTGCAGCGCCTGATGGAGCCGCTTTCGCGTCCCCTGCGGCATGCAAGGGTACAAATGCCAGCATGCGCAGTAATGTCATCGTAAAACCGGCGTACTCGTCGGGCGCGAGTCCGAGCTCATGGCGGCCGTGCACAGCAATCTGATAGAACAGCTGCACATCCTCCGCAGAGAAACGCGATGCGAGGCGCAGCACCTCTTCGCGCTCAGGCCAATCTTCCGCGACTGCGGCAGGCACCGACTGCGCGATCGCGATGCGGTTGAGCAGCGTGCCCAAATCCTGCAATGCGGCGCTCCATGACAGACTGCGTGAAGCCATCTCATCGGCCACCGCCAGCAGCGCCGCGCCATCCTGATCGGCGAGTGCATCGAGCAGTCGCGCCAGATAGCTGTGGTCGAGTGCGCCCAGCATGCCCTGCACGGCATCGAGGGTGACCTTGCCGGCGGAATAGGCAATCGCCTGATCGGTCAGTGAGAGCGCATCGCGCATCGAGCCTTGCGCGCCCTGCGCGAGCAGTCGCAATGCGGGCGGATCGAAAGTGATCTGCTCCTGCGACAGAATATTCTCCAGATGCGAGACGATATGCGCCGGCGGCATCTGCTTCAGATTGAACTGCAGGCAGCGCGAGAGCACGGTCACGGGAATTTTTTGCGGATCGGTCGTCGCGAGGATGAACTTCACATGCTCGGGCGGTTCTTCCAGCGTCTTGAGCATCGCATTGAATGCATGACTGGTGAGCATGTGGACTTCATCGATCATGTAGACCTTGAAGCGCGCATTCGAAGGCGCATAGATGGCCTGCTCCAGCAGGTGCGCCATTTCATCGACGCCGCGATTAGACGCAGCATCCATCTCGATGTAGTCAACGAAGCGGCCGGCATCGATGGCCGTACAGGCTTCGCACACGCCGCAGGGGCTGGCGGTGATATCGCCCTGCCCGTCCGTGCCCTGACAATTCAGGGACTTGGCGAGTATTCGAGAGAGCGTCGTCTTGCCGACGCCGCGCGTGCCGGTGAACAGATAGGCGTGATGCAGCCGCTTCTGCTCCAGCGCGTGCGTGAGCGCGCGCACGACGTGATCCTGCCCGACCAGGCTGTCGAAATTCTTGGGGCGATACTTGCGGGCTAGAACCTGATAGGACATGCCAGTCGGTGAGAGAGTCAAGACCCGCATTTTACCTGACGAGGAGCGTCGGACCGGCCTTCGCTTGACAGGCCCTCAGCGGAGGGAAAGCGTCGAAGGAAGCGCTGGATTGATACGAAAGACGGATGAGGGACAGACGAGAGGCGAGCCTTGTCTGCGGCACTTGCGGGAAATGGCTGTGGCTGCTTCGTTCCCGACCTGACCAGGTTCGCCATGCCACAATGCGCAGGGGCCCGCCGAGCGTGATTTTATCAGTAATCACTGAAGCAAAAAGCCTCAGTGATCACATCAGTTCAAAAACCGAGCGTTTTCCATAGTTCATCAACGCGCGCTTTCACCTCGGCATCCATGGTGATCGTGCGCCCCCACTCACGCGAGGTCTCACCGGGCCATTTATTGGTCGCATCAATCCCCATCTTGCTGCCCAGTCCGCTGACGGGCGAGGCAAAGTCCAGATAATCGATCGGCGTATTGTCGACCATCGTTGTGTCGCGCACCGGATCAACGCGCGTGGTGATCGCCCAGATGACTTCCTTCCAGTCACGAATGTTCACGTCTTCATCAACCACCACAATGAACTTGGTGTACATGAACTGCCGCAGAAAACTCCAGACGCCGAACATCACGCGCTTGGCATGGCCGGGGTAGGCTTTTTTCATCTGCACCACCGCCATCCGGTAGCTGCAGCCTTCCGGTGGCAGATAAAAGTCGGTGATCTCGGCAAACTGCTTCTGCAAGAGCGGAACGAATACTTCATTCAGTGCCACGCCCAGCACGGCCGGCTCGTCCGGCGGCTTGCCGGTATAGGTCGAGTGATAAATGGGATTGCGCCGCATCGTGATGCGGTCGACCGTGAACACCGGGAACCAGTCCTGTTCAATGTAATAACCGGTATGGTCGCCGAACGGCCCCTCCAGCGCATGCTCGTAGCCTGTCGAGGGATAAGCCGGCGCGCCTTCCGGCACAACCGGTGAAGCTTCTTCAGGATAGATATGCCCTTCGAGCACGATCTCGGCGGACGCCGGCACCCGCAACTCACTGCCGATTGCCTTGACGAGTTCTGTCCGGCTGCCGCGCAGCAGACCCGCGAACTGATATTCCGACAGGCTGTCGGGCACGGGCGTGACCGCTCCTAATATAGTGGCGGGGTCCGCGCCCAGCGCGACCGCGATCGGATAGGGTTTGCCCGGATGGGCAAGGCAGTGCTCGCGAAAATCCAGCGCGCCGCCCCGATGGGCGAGCCAGCGCATGATCAGTTTGTTCGGACCGACCACCTGCTGACGGTAGATGCCCAGATTCTGCCGCTTCTTGTGCGGCCCTTTGGTAATTACCAGCCCCCAGGTAATCAGGGGAGCGGCATCGCCGGGCCAGCAATACTGAATAGGCAAGCGGGACAAGTCGACCTCCTTGCCTTCCCAGACGATCTCCTGGCAGGGCGCACTGCTGAGTTCTTTGGGCGCCATGTCCCAGACCGATTTGACCAGCGTGCCCAGACCCAGCACATCTTTGAATCCTTTGGGCGGCTCAGGCTCTTTGAGCATGGCCAGCAACTGCCCGATGCGACGGAGCTCACCGACATCACTGGCACCCATGCCCATCGCAACCCGCTTGGGCGTACCGAACAAATTGCCAAGCACCGGTATCGTGTGTCCGGTCGGCTGAGTAAATAGCAGTGCCGGCCCGCCCGCCCTCAACGTTCGGTCGCACAACTCGGTCATCTCAAGATGAGGTGAAACGGGCACAGAAACTTCGGCTAACTCACCGGATTGTTTCAATTTATTAATAAAATCCCGCAAATCGGAATATTTCATCGGCTGTTGACTTTTTTCAAAGTGAAAGGTGTATGCCCAAAACCCGCCCCAACTGGCTGATTTTACAATGAATTGCTGCGTTGCAACTAAGATTTCATAACTAATGGTTATAGCTTATTAGTTTTCAAGTATTGACTCGATATAAACACCCCCCTACAATCCGCTCAAATTTTTACGGGCAGCCTCCGGAGCGATCCGGTCCATAGGGGGAAGTTCTGCTGCCCGACATTCGAGGAAGAGCCTGCGAATTGTAGTTGCGAGTTTTCAGTACGGCTCGGACTTTCATCCTCGAAAAAAGATTGCTCCCGCCACCCTGTCCCAGGGGGCAACAAAGCAACACCGGCATTTGCCTGGCCCGCAGTGTGGCCGCAAATGATTTTTTTGTCTCGCGGTGAATTGAAGCACGAAGCACGCTTGCAATTGGCCTCATCTCAGAGTGCCTGACAAAACATGACGGGCTACTTGTCATGCTGACAATGGAGACGACAGCATGGCAGGGACGACACCCGGCAGGTTTTGCCAGGCGCTTTGAGGGCCGCGATGATTCAGGAGGTAACATGAATAATCGACGCAAATTGACAGCGTTGTTCGGTGCAGAGCAACTGTCTCAGCATCTGAATAAGCTCAATAGTATCGGTGGCAACTTTGCTGCCACTGCCCAGAATGCCTTGTCGGTTCTCGGGCTTGCAGCGATCGCAGCACTCACCCTGATGTTTTTCAGGCCTGAGCTGACCGATCATCTGAAAGTGATTTCTCCGTTCTGGGAAGAGTACAGCGACGACCCCAGTACACAGGAGCTGGCATTTGCGTCCATGCTCGAACTCCCTGAGCGCAAATCGACAGAACCGCATGGTCTGATCACCGGCGTTCCGGTCTCGCACCAGAGCGTTGACGGCTTACAAGTAAACACGGTGGAGCAGCAGCGCGTGATGGCCTGGCTGGCCAAGCGCTACCGCATTGCTCAGACCGCGAGCAAGATGCTGGTCGAGGCCGCTTACGCTGCCGGTCATGAAGTCAGGATTGATCCGCTGCTCGTGCTGTCAGTGATGGCGATCGAATCACGCTTCAACCCCTTCGCAGAAAGCGCGATGGGCGCGCAGGGCCTGATGCAAGTGATGGCCAAGGTGCACCATTCAAAATTTGATGACCACGGCGGCACGAAATCGGTGCTGAACCCGGTGGCGAACATTCAGGTGGGCGCTCAGATCCTGAAAGATGCAATCCGCCGCAGCGGCTCGGTCGAAGCTGGCCTCAAGCTGTACGTCGGCGCGGGAAATCTTGAGACTGACGGCGGTTATGGCGCGAAAGTACTTGCCGAGTACAGCCGGCTGCAGGCTGTTGCCAGCGGCAAGCGCGTGCCAACGTTCACGCCGCCGTCACAGAACCCGTCCAGCGACCCGATGGAGGCAAAAGCCAGCGAGACACTGCCACCGCGTTCACAGGGCGAAGAGCCCGCCTGATAGCGGCACACTCAAATAACAATGGAGCCTCCCGGGCTCCATTGTTGTTTGGGCTGTCGGCGGCGGTGATCAGCGAAGAGCCTGACGTCCTGAGAGATAGTGACCCAGTCGATCAACGGCCTCAGCAAGGTTCTCCATCGAGGTCGCATAGGACACGCGCAGGTAGTGGCGTGCTGAGAAGTCACCGAAGTCCAGCCCGGGTACCAAGACCACGCCCGTCTGCTCCAGCAGCTCACGGGCGAAAGCATCCGAGTCATGGGTGAAGCGGCTGCAGTCGGCGTAAATATAGAACGCACCATCCGGCATGACGGGCACACCAAACCCCAGCTGCCTGAGTGCCGGCACGAGATAGTCACGTCGCCGACGGAATTCTTCCTTGCGCGACTCGTAGATCGCGGTGGACTCCGGCGTGAAGCAAGCCAGCGCGGCATGCTGAGCAAGGCTTGATGCGCAGATGAACATGTTCTGCGCGAGCTTCTCGACCGCCGACAGCATCGCCGGTGGCACCACCAGCCAGCCCAGCCGCCAGCCGGTCATGTTGAAGTATTTCGAAAAACTGTTGATGACGATGATGTCTTCGCCCAGCGCCAGTGCCGACGCGGGCGGTGCATCGTAGCTCAGACCCTGATAGATCTCGTCCACCAGCGTGAAGCCGCCGCGCTCGCGCACCACATTCGCGATCGCGGCCAGTTCGTCCACGGGTATCGAGGTACCCGTCGGGTTGGACGGCGAGGCGAGCAGCACGCCCGTCGTCTGGTCAGACCAGTGCGCGCTCACCATGGCCGCCGTCAGCTGAAAGCGCTCGACCGGTCCGCAGGGAATCATCGTCGCCCTGCCCTCGAATGCGGCGACGAAATGGCGATTGCACGGATAACTGGGGTCGGGCATCAGCACTTCGCTGTCGCGCCCGATCAGTGCGGCGCAGGCCAGCAGCAGCGCCCCGGACGCACCCGCGGTGATGATGATGCGCTCAGCAGGCACCTCCAGCTGAAAACGTGACTGGTAATGCGCGGAGATCGCCTCGCGCAGCGCCGGCAGGCCGGTGGCATGCGTGTAACGCATCGCGCCACCCTGCAGCGAGCGGGCAGCGGCATCGAGCACGGGCTGCGCAGTGGGGAAGTCAGGCTCGCCGATGCTCAGATGGATCACCGAGCGTCCCGCCTTTTCCATCTCGGACGCGCGCTTGATCACTTCCATCACATGGAAGGGCTCGATCGCGTCGAGCCGGGGGGCGAGTGGAAAGCGCAGGCTGTGCACGGTCAGGAAATTGGTCCCGAAGACGGTCAGCGGTCAGCGACCTGCAGCGACTTCGGTCGATCGCAGGCTGCCGGCCAGCTTGTCGAGCACGCCGTTGACATACTTGTGACCGTCGATGCCGCCAAAGGACTTGGTCAGTTCGACTGCTTCGTTGATCACGACCTTGTACGGGATCTCGATGTGGTTCTTCAGCTCGAAGGCACCGATCAGCAGCGCGGCATGCTCGATCGGCGAGAGCTGGTCGATGGCACGATCAATGAGCGGGCGGATCTCCTCGCGCAGCTGATCGGCCTCGCGTATCGTGCCATGCAGCAGCACATCGAAATGCTCCGCATCTGCCTTGTCAAAACCGTGCGCATTGCGGATGTGCGCATCAATGGCACCGGCATCGTCCTGATTGATCAGCCACTGATACAGACCCTGCAGCGCAAACTCGCGCGCGCGATGACGCGGCGTGCGGTTCTTGTTGGGGTTGGCGTGCTGCGATTTACTGCTCATTGTTGATTACCTTCATTACCTTCATCAATCTTCTTCATCTTCTTCATCTGCTTCGTCGGCCAGCTCTTCCATCGCCGCGACCAGATTGGCCATCTCGACGGCAACACGCGCCGCATCCGTGCCCTTGTCGGCCATGCGCACCTCGGCCTGTTCATCGGTCTCGGTGGTCAGCACAGCGTTGGCGACAGGAATGCCAAAATCCAGTCCGATCCGGGTGATGCCCCGGCCGGACTCATTCGACACCAGTTCGAAGTGATAGGTCTCGCCGCGAATGACCGCGCCCAGCGCAATGAGCGCATCGAACTGACCGGACTCGGCCATCTTGCGCAGCGCCAGCGGTATTTCGAGGGCGCCCGGCACGGTCACGAGCAAGATATCCTCATCCTCGACACCCAGGTGCTTCAGCTCAGCCAGACAGGCGGAACGCAGGCCGTGGCAGATGTCTTCATTAAAACGTGCCTGGACGATGCCAATGCGCAGGCCGCTGCCCTCAAAATCCGGTTCGTAAATTCCCACGCTCATAGTGCCTCCTGATGAAATGCTTGTGTCATTGCCCGGGACTGGCCTGATAGCCAGTCACTTCCAGATTGAAGCCTGCCATCGAAGGCATCTTGCGTGGGTTAGCCAGCAGCTTCATCTTCCCAACGCCCAGCTCACGCAGTATTTGCGCGCCAATGCCGTAAGTCCGCAGATCCATCCGTGCGGCCCGTGTCGGCGTGGTCGGCTGCGGCTCGCACAGCGCATTGAACTGCGCGAACATCTGCTCGGCCGATTCTTCGCAATTGAGCAGCACGATCACGCCGCGCTCGGCTGACTTGAGGGCCCTGAGTGCGGCCGCGATATTCCAGGAATGCGTGGTGGCCTCGGTATCCAGCAAATCCAGTATCGACACCGGCTGGTGCACCCGCACCAGCGTCTCTTGCGCCGCACTGATCTGCCCATGGACCAGCGCCAGGTGCGCGCCGCCGCTGGGCTTGTCTCGGAAGGCAATCGCATGGAAGTCGCCATGCGCAGTCTGCATCCGGCGCTCTGCCACGCGCTCGACGATGCTCTCGGTCTGGCTGCGGTAGTGAATCAGATCGGCAATGGTGCCGATCTTGAGCTGATGCTGCCGCGCGAATTCGATCAGGTCCGGCAACCGTGCCATGGTGCCGTCGTCCTTGAGTATCTCGCAGATTACCGCAGCGGGCATCAGCCCGGCAAGCTCGGCGAGGTCGCAGCCCGCTTCGGTATGGCCGGCACGCATGAGCACGCCGCCCCGCTGTGCGCGCAGCGGGAACACGTGTCCGGGCTGCACGATGTCCGTCGGCTTCGCATGGCGGGACACCGCCACCTCGATCGTGCGGGCGCGATCCGCCGCCGAGATGCCTGTCGTCACGCCCTCGGCGGCCTCGATCGAGACCGTGAAATTCGTGCCGTAGGAAGTGCCATTGCGGGAAGTCATCAGCGGCAGGTTGAGCTGGTCGCAGCGCTCCTCGGTCAGGGTCAGGCAGATCAGGCCGCGCCCGAAACGGGCCATGAAGTTGATGGCTTCGGGCGTGACAAACTCTGCTGCCAGCACGAGGTCGCCCTCGTTCTC